>Ga0315906_10005868_pt1 | contig 15349 bp, 21 predicted proteins | sample LakEriMetagenome_4_FD_203526 | JGI IMG/M metagenome (GOLD analysis project Ga0315906, IMG submission 203526) | Freshwater fungal communities from buoy surface, Lake Erie, Ohio, United States - Buoy 2 MA122 | ecosystem: Environmental > Aquatic > Freshwater > Lake > Lake biofilm | place: USA...
ACTTCCATCTCAACGTCAACTAAATTTCTAACGTTTTCATAACTATGCTCACCTAGGTAATCTAAAATTACCTGCTCGGCGCGTCTTTCTAGGTCCTCTCGATCTTTTCCGTGAACTTTGAAATTAAGTTTTGATCTCCAAGGGGACACTATTTAATCCTTTTTTCTAGCTGCTGAGGTCTGTAGTGCACCCCATCAAGCATTGGATTTTGCCCATCGGTTGAGTTGAAGATAATATCTCCAGATCTAATGGCAGCTACAACCCCTGGACGGCCATTTTGGGTAGCACCAAGTGGTCCGGTAAACGCATCGTGGCGAACTCTAACAATATCCCCAACTACAAGCTGTCCTGGCTGTGCTTGAACCCAAAGCTCTTCTTTAGGCGTTTCTGCAATAGCATGTCCTAAAGCTACTTTGGAGAAGACTTTAAGAACTTCTTTTAGGTCTTCTTCTGGCATTTCAATTGGATCCCATGCTTCTAGCAGATCTAAGACTGCCAGCCCAACCTTTTTCTTTAGTTTGACTGCAACAAATTGTTCTTTTACCCAGTCAATATTTACTTTACTCATTATTCTCCTCAGTTTTAACTAGTCCTAGCATCGATTCTAGGATTGATTTTGCTCTTTCTTTTTCCGGTACAGCTCCCACGTATAGATCTTTTTGAGCCATAGCCAGTAATTTTCTTGTTTCTTGGGACATATCTTCAATGTTAGCCGCCAAAATCGCCCACTCTTGTCCAAGTTTAATAGACTCTTTCCATTCTGTTGCAATAGGTGTAAGGGCGTTTAGGGCTTGAACATATCTATATGACCACCATGTGCCATCTTTTTTATATGGAGTAATTAGGACTCCAGATGATCTAGAGATTTGGTCAAAAACTTGATCATCAGTGACACCTTTATTCCATTTCATGGAAAAGTTTGGAAATACTAAAGTCTTAATTGTTGACTTTGCCCAGTCTGTTTTATAGGTATCTACAACCCATTTATCTCGACGCTGGTCATTAAATGGAATTTCTTCAAATAGAAAAGAATCTAGGTTGATTGCAAAAAGATTAGATACGTTGATTGGTAATAGCTTTTTTATATTTGCAGAATCTGACCATGGTAATGATGGGTATATGACTGATGGCCAGGTGTCGTTTGCTAGTTTATCTACGCACTGTAAAAGTCTTAGTTTTAGATCTTCGTCAGATACTACTTTTTTATAGTCTTTTCTGTAAGAGAAAAATGATTTAGTAAAAGAATCTTGATTAGACTTTATTGAGTTGATGCTAAATGTAATTTGATTTACTTGTGGTGCATCAATAAAAAACTTTAATTTTGGAGAGTCCCACATTAAATCAATAATGTGGAGTGCTCCATATGTTCTGTTAGCTGCAAGACTTGTTATTGGAGAAATTCCTACTAATATGGAGTCATAGCTGTTTAGTTCCTCAAAACTGAAATTAATGTCTGGATCAATCCAATCAACAGAATGTCCAAGTTCCACTAAAACTTTATTAAGAACTCCAGCAAATGCAAGAGATCTATTATTTGCCGACTCTGATGCCTGTGAAGCAGACATACCTGTTAATAAAATTTTGCTCATAAATCTCCAAAGACATACGGTAGGGCATCACAAATTAATGTGATGCCCCAACGTAAATCAGTTTTTAGAACGGTGCGCCAGGGGCAGGAGCCGGGGCTGGAGCGGGGGCAGGAGCCGGAGCAGCCTGTGGAATAGCAGCACCGGCAGTTGTTGAGACGGTGTCTACGTTTGCAGTAGCGATACGGTGGTACTTCTTGATCTCGTTACTAACGTTTCCGTTGTAAGTCTTTCTTCCAAGAGTTACGCGGAAGTGTGCACCACGAAGAGCATCTTCAATTTGAGCGTCGGTGCGATCAGGAGTGAAGTATGTCTGTGGCAGACCTAGAGCAGCCATCTTAGAAAAGAAAGCTCCAAGAGCCTTAGGGTTGTCAAGAACAACAACAAGGTTGTCCCAAACAAGGCGCTTAGCGTAAGCACCGTTTTGAACTTCTGCCTTAATCTTGAACATCTTACGTCCAGTTGAAGCAGTAGTGGCGGTGGCTTCTACAACCTTTAGGTCGTAGTCGCCGTCTGGTAGTGGCTCATAGTTTCCACTTGCTGATTCTCCAGCAAGCTTTACAATGTCAGCCCAGTTTGTCGTACTCATATTAGGAATACCTTTCTAACTAGTTAGTTGATTTGTTTGTTGTGGCTTTTGGGCCAAAGATGATGTCAAGCATACGCTCAACACCAAGATCTCCTTGCTCAACGATTGAGCCAAGACGACCCTGAACGCGTTCGCCAGCATCGTACTTTTCAGTACGCTCGACATACATGCGACGAGCTTTGTATGCAGGCTGAGTTGGATCAGGATTAGGAATGCTTTCCAACGCAATAGCACCAAGAACATCATAGAAGTATGGAGCCTGGACTGCAAGTTGACCTTGCAAGTAAGGCTTCATGTGTCCATTCTGATCTGAACGAGCCATTGCTGTTAGAACTACGGCCTCGAGAGGCTGAGTAGGGTGCATCGTTAGGTCACGCAAATCACGAAGTAGTGCACCCATGTGGCGAAGCAATTCGCCCCACTGCTGCATTTTCATCTGCTCTGTACCAGCGATGTTGTCCATGCACTTAACCTGCAACTCAGAAATCGAGTCGATGATTAAGGACTTGAACTGGTGCTTACCAGCTTGTAGCCACTGGAAAGCTTTTAGAACTACGTCGTAATCGCGTACTGGCACTACGACAGTGTCCCAGGTTCCGTCCGCAACAGGAGGTTCTTCCCGCATTGGATCCCAATACTTGACTGTAATCGGGAGGAAGCGGTGGCCACCTTCGACGTCAAGCATTAGACGAGGATATGGTGCTGTGACTGCAAAGGTTGATTTACCAACCTTAGACTCGCCATAGACCATAAGAGTGAGAGAGCGTTGTACATCTGACAATTTACTCACTACCTTTCTTTTCTTGTGTGTTGTAATAACCGTATGGGTCGGAAACCTCATACATATCTGCAATAGCTGCTTCAGCTGATGAACCGTCATCAATCATAGGGCAGATAGTGTAGAACTGGCACTTCCACTTGCAGTCCTTGGTAGGACGTGGATAAGCGACAAAATTAGGATCTGCACCGGCATCTAAAGCTTTCTTGGTGTTCATCAGATCTGTAACTGTACCATGAATACGTTGCCAAAAGGAACGCATGGTAAATACATTGTGACGAACTTCAATCTGCTCATAGAACGGTGGTTTTGCATTAGCAGTACGCTTTACTTTCTTTAGCATAGTAAAGATACCACCTTCGGCACGCTCTTCTGGTTCTTTATTCTGGGCGTGTTCCAAAAGCATGTAGGTAAGAATCTGTTCATTCATTTGTGCCTGGTTAGCAAAGTCAGCAAATGATCCACCAACAGTCTTGAAGTCACGGAACATACGAACACCATCGATCTTACGCTTTACACGCATGTCTAGTTTTCCTTGAAGAATAACTTCTCCATCAAACATTGGCATCTCAATAATTTCTTCAGTAGAAATCATTTCTAGTTCAGCATCGATACCTTCAAGTTCTACCCATTCTAGGTATCCTTCGAGCATGATACGACCTAGTTCTGCTTCTGCTTCTAAATCTGAAGTGTCTCTAAACTCAGCTACAAGTGCATCCATATCTTTTTTAACCAGTGCAGAGTGAGCATCTAGTAGCGGAATATTTTGTGAATAATACTGATCCAAAGCTTCGTGGATACGTGATCCTAGAGCAAGTGCTCCGGTGTATTGAGATAGTTTTGGCTGTAGACGGCGATAGTAGTTTAGCCACCACTTACGTCGGCAATCTTTAAATACCTGAATTTCTGAATTAGAAAGACGGTACGGTTGGTTGGTGTTGTCTTCTGTCATGGTTACAGAATACCTTTCTTATCGTCTTTTAGCAACTGTAGAAGCTTATCTTTATCTTTTACAATTTGCTCAAAGTTGTCAGCTTTTGTCTCTAGAACTTGAATTACTCGTTCTTCGATAGTTCCTTCGGTTACGTAATCAATGATGATTACAGAATCGTGAATCTCTGAACCGATTCTGTGAATACGATCCAAAGCTTGTTTGTGATCCACAAGAGACCACGGTCTTTGTAGCATAACAAGTCTTCTTGCAGCTGTCAAGGTGACACCAACTCCACCAGCCTGGGCAGTAAATAAAATCCATTTAGTCTTACCAGATTGGAAATCATCAATTGCTTGCTGGCGTTGCTCACCTGTTTGTGCTCCGGTAATTAATCCATGTGGAATGCCTTCTTTAGTCAATCTTGCACTTAATAGATCGATTAGCTGACGCGATACAGCACATACTGCAATTGAGTCCTCGCCAAAGTCACCTTCTTTAATGTCATCCATCAGAGCATCTACCTTACAGGATGGCTCTGACAAAGTAATAACTGTTTCTCCGGTAGATTCATCAACGCTAGATTCAGCAAAAGAGCTGGCAAATTGGTGCAATCTAACTGCCTGAGTCAAAACACTTGGTGCAACTACTGAGTCACCAAACTCGAGCTCAGCAATCATGTTGTCACGCATTTGCTCGTAAGCTTTCTTTTGCTTTGTAGACATTTCTACATCACGGCGTTCAAACATCATTTCTGGTAGCCAGGGCAAAACTTTAGCTTTTAGCATTCTACGCATACGAGGATTGATAGTAGCGTGAAACTCTTGCTCCATATGAGCTTTTAATCCAAGCACCATCATTCCACCAAAAGCATTAATCATTGTGTTAACCATTCGGTCAATCCAGCGAGTCTTACTTGGCCATTCATCTGGAGAAATCCAGTGAAGAATTGGCCACAGATCGATGACGTTATTTGCAATAGGAGTTCCGGTGAGAGCAAAACGAATATCTGCATCTCCAGTAGCAGCCCAAAGTGCACGAGTCTGCTTAGACTTTGGTTCTTTTGATCTGTGCATCTCATCTGCAACTACTGCTTTGAAATCAATATTGTTTAGTTCACGCAAGTGGACTTCGCATCTAGTTTCAGTGACTCTTTCATCGTGCCCCCCACACTCTTTGCATCTAGCTAGTGCAATTGATCCGTAGCCAGATAAGCGCGAGTGAGAACGAAGTGACTCCCAGTTAATTACATACACATCTGCTTGCTCTTCAAATTGTTTACGACGCTGTGTAGCTGTTCCAGAAATAACTTGCACATTTACTCCTGGCCACCACTTAGCAAACTCACGCATCCAGTTCTTTTTAAGAGTATTCGGGCAAACAATTAGGGCTGGAAATACTGCTTCACCTTTATCTTGTAATGCTTTTAAAGCGCGAATTGCCTGAGCCGTCTTACCAAGACCTGGTTCGTCTGCAAGTAGTGCTCGCTTTGCGGTGGACAGAAATTTAACACCAGCTCTTTGATGTGGGAATAGATCTTCATCTCCCTCACCGTCTGGCAAAAATTCTAAATCACGAAGTTCGTTTGCCGGGTCAACCCTATTTGCTCGTTCTTGGTTTGCCCACTCTGTTAGACGTGGGCCAATGATTAGATCTTCTCTAAATGTAGATCTAAGAGCTAAGCAGGCTGTCCAGGATACTGGTAATTTCCATACTTGGTCTTTTGGATCCCAGGTTGCTCCTGGAATGCTCTTACATAGTTCTTTGAATCGCCAATCTGTATAGATTGCGATATGAGAGCCGGAGTCGTTCAGCTCAACATTTACTGGCATATTTATTCCTTTTGTCTTTGTGTATACATACTAGCACAGATTTTTAGTTTTATTTTTAAATTTTTTGCTAGTATCTTTAACTTTGCAGCAATTTTACAGGTTTCCAGCCACTTTTGACTAGTCTGAGGAGGGCGTGTCGGATTGCGTCAAGGGCGTGTCCTTCTCCGCCTCGGTGCCAGTATTCGAGTGTTCGAATCTTGTCATTGGTAAACATTGCCTTAGCGTCGGCTGGCGATTGAAAATATATGTCATATGGGTCTCTTCCGTAGTCCATCATTATTTGTTTTAAGATTCCGATTTGCTCTAGCGAATACGGAGCCTGTGAGTTCTTAACTGTCTGTGCGTTTATTGTAAATCTTTCGCAGACTACTTCTAGCCTGTTGTTTGTGCCTCTAGCATACAAAAAAGCTCTACGAATTGGATCTGCGTACTCATGCTGTTGGTATTCTCCAGACCACAACATTTTTGGTTCTTCACCTTCATCCCAGCTAAAAAGACAAACTCCACTGGCTTTTCCAGGGTCTACTGCCAAAATTAATCTACTCATACTTTTCTCCCCAGTTATTAAACGGTCCGTCTACTCCAGCTGTAAGGGGGACTTGCCAGCCATCACGGGTGGTCATGCACTCTCTAACTGTCTCCATAATTTCTGTTGCTTCAGACCGGGGGGCTTGCAAAACAATTTCGTCATGTACTGGAACAATTAGATACTCGGTCAAATCTGCTTGATCTAGTTTTACCAGATTTTGCTTAAAGATCTCTGCAGCACTTGCTTGAATTAAGTAGTTAGTCAGTGAGTAAACGCGCTCGTCGTCACATGGTAGGCGGCGCCCGGTTCGGGTCTTTACGTAACCTGTACCTTCATCTCTAAGCCTGCGCATACCTAAGTCTTCAATTTGCATCTGCATCATTTTTACTCCAGGGTAGCTTCTGTCAAACGCGTCGACTACTTCTTTCATTTGATGGTCTGGTACTCCAGCAGTAAGTGCCATCTTGGATACACCAGCTCCATAAAGTTTTCCATAGACTACACCCTTAATAAGTTTACGTCTTGGATCAGATTTTTGTAGAGTGTTGTCCTGGTACACCTGTTGCATGATTGATGTAAATACGTCTCCGCCAACACGATCGGCTTCATTGAAAAGATCAATTAGTTGTTGGTCTTCACTAAAGTTTGCAGTTAGGCGGAATTCAACTTGGTCGAGGTCAGAAGAAATAATTACATGATCTTCATCTTTAGGAATAAATGCACGACGTACGGTTGCATCGCCAGATGGAAGGGTTTGTAGTGCCGGATCTGTAATAGACATACGACCAGTTCTAGCTCCAAGAGTTTTTACAGATGGATGCACGATGCCATTGATATTTCCTTCTAAGAAGTTTTTAAAATATGTGTTAGCTAGTTTGTCGGCTTTACGCTGTTGCAATACAGCTTCCGCCAAAGCACGCTGTCCCGGGTCGCCGTCACGAACAATTAGCATTAGCTGCTCTTTTGAAGCGGATTTTTGTCCGCTATTTGTTGTTTCGGTAATCTCGAAACCCATTGACTCAAACTGACGAACTAGCTGTATGTTGCTTGTAATCATCAAACCGTTGTAGGTTTCTTTAGCCCAGTCTCTTACAGACTGGCCATACTCGTTTAGTTCATCAAACTTTTTTTGTGAGTAGTCAAGATCTACACGTGCGCCATTGATTTCCATACGGGTTACAACTTTTCTAGCAGCCATTTCTAGCTCATAAGGAATGCTGTAAATTCCACCTGGACCACACTTTTCCCAGAACAGCTCAAACAAACGCATGGTAAGCACAGTATCTAAAGCACCATAGGCCCAGTAAGGTTCAAAGTTTGTAGGTACGGTTCCCCAGGTCCAACCATTTGCAACTAAAGACTGATCGAGGTGGGCCTGTAAGCCAGCTGCCTTTCTGTCTACATATTGCTGTGTAAGTTTTTTAAGCGCACCGGATCCTAGTGGATCAATAATCTGAGCCATAATCATGGTGTCGTGGGTACGGTGCCATGGGATTCCCCATTTTGATTGAATTTCAAACCATCTAGCTTCAAAGGCTACGTTGTGACAAACAATTTGGCCGTCGAATCTGTCCATGCCTTCATAAAAAACACCGGACCATTCATCCCAAGGAATAGACCAACCTTGCTCACCATCTCCAACTTGTACAAGGCGGAGTTTTCCATGCCAAGGTGATAAGGCATCTTTATGTGGACGTCCTGGAAGCTCGCCGGTTTCAGTATCGATTGCAATAGCGTTGTACGGGCGACGTTCACCAAGCCAGGTTAAAAAGTCTTGAGCTGTCTGCACATCTTTTACAAGATGCAGCTTTACGTTGTCTAAACTCAAATTATTCCTTTTGTCGTTGTGTGTTTTAGATGATTAGAAAATGGGCTCTCCAAAATCATCGTCATCATCAAAATTATCTCTAGATTTTGGTTCTTTGTCAAGATCATCTAGAGGATCATATTGGGTGGGTTCCATGATACCAGAAGCGGCTACAATAAACCCAACTAACTCTAATGCTTCTTTTTTAGTAAATCCAGAGTTTTGAAATGCTAAATAGATTTCGTGTACTTGAATTGCAGCTACATCTAGAGCAGTTGGTAATGAACTTTCATCAAACAAGATGGGCGGCTGACTTTCGTTGTTTTGGTCTTCCATGTCAGCCTCCATATCTAAGGAATTATCTCGTAATTGTATACCGATTGTATTCCGGAATCTTGCTTTCCAGCTGATTCCAAAAGACGCTGGGCTACTCCTGTTAAATATTTAGATCCATGATCATCGTACTTATACAGTGCTTCAAGTATAGCAGCCGGGTTGTCGCTGACTTGTGCCCAGTGGCGATGTTTTTCAGGAAAAACTAGATCTGCTTCTTCCGTAGGATAGCACCGATCGCAGGGAATACTGCCCGGGACAAGTTTATTAAACGGAAGTTCGTGGAGATTATAGTTTCTAACTAGCTGACAAGCAGCACCATGGTAAACAAGAGAAACACCTGTACGAGATAATACGTAAGATCCGCTCTCTGTCATGTAAAGTTTGAATTCAATCCATCTGGTAGATCCACGTTTGAAAGATGTAGATTCTCCAAGTAGCTTGCCGTTAAATTGGAGCGTTCTTGCTCCATCTTTAACTTCAAATTCAAACATGACTACTCTTTTGTTTTAGAAGATTTACCTGATAGTTGTGCTTCTAGTTCAGCAACTTTAGCTTCTAGTTCCTGCTTCTGCTTACGTTCTACTGTAAGAATTGCTTCTAGTTCTGCGTTTAGAGCCATAGCTCTGTTTAGCTGATCGCGGGTGATATTGATAACGCTGCCAAGCACTTCAATTTGGTTTTCATTTTCTGACATTTGTAATCCTTAATTTTGTAATTGGAAATGATATGTATTTCTACACATCTTTATTGTACACACTTTTTAGTGTGTTTATCTGGATGTTACATCCAAAACTGCTTCTTGATATGTATTATATCTAGCAACTTCTCTTTTGTTTATGTTGTTGATTACGACGTAGATCTCTACACCGTCTTCTGTAATAGTCACTATTTTATACATCTATACCTGTATCTTAGCTTGCTGAAATATATGTTCCGTTAACGTAAAGTCTACTAACAGTTGTAAGTGTTGTTGGATTACCCTGAGACAAAATTGTTTCAATAATTGGCTTAGGATTAGAGGTTGTTGCCATTAGCCAGTGAAAATCTAGCGTTGATGAACCAGCAATGTGGTCAGCTGCAATTTGAATATGTCCGTTTAGGTCATCTGGTGGTAATGCTGGGTTAGCCCACAACCAACCAAAGAAGTGATTTGATGCTGTTGCTAGTGCTGGAAATGGCATGTCAACTTTAAACTGACCAGTACCAAAGTTGGTTACTGTAGTAAAATCGATTTGAATCCAAAAAGAAACAAGTTGTCCAAACTTTACGTAGTAAGAATTATAAGTTGGGTAAGTTGAACCGGATCCAGTAAACGTTAAACCTGTTGCTACAAATGTTGGAGACCATCTTGTAGCTGTAGGAGTGCTTGTCCATTGAGTGTTGTAATTAGTTGAATCTATTTTTGTTAAATATTGTCCAGCAGTTCCACCTACTGGAACACCTTGGCCAGCTGGCCCGGTTGGGCCGGTTGCACCTTGAGCTCCGCCAGAAACAATCGTTACTTTATTTACATCTGAAGAGTCAATAAAAATTTTATTTGGCAGATCTTCATATACTGGGGACATTATCTAGTTACCTGAGCCTTTACTTTAAAGTTTCCACCAACAAGAGTTGTTTTTTGTCCGCCTCCAGATACAAGTTCTAAATCATAAACGTACTGACCTGGAAGTAATTGAGCAGTTATGTTTGAAGCTACAGATAAAGTTATTGTCCCAAGGGCTCCTCCGAGGGCTATTCTGCTGTTTTCTGTTGTAAGCTCCAGCAAAAAATCTTGAGATGTTACGGTCTCTCTAACCTGCATTCTTGCTGTATACCCAGTCAAATTGTGGGGAACTTTTGCATTGTTAGTCCAGGTTAATACTCGAGAAAGGGTATCTCCTTGCGTAATTGTGATGTTATAAACATCAGAAGATCCGCAGCAGCTCATTATGAATCCTTAGTGTTAGTGGGTATGTCTAGTCAATTTTACTCCAGTTATGAGAAATCTACTTTGGTACTATAGACATATGAGCACTTTGTTTACAGATCTTGGGGGAGAAATTTGGCGTATTCGCAGATTTGCTGATGAAAAAGACACTAGATTTTCAGCTTTTAACCCTTCTATTGCGTATTCCCCTGCTGAAGGGTACGTTGTGCTTTTAAGGTCTAGCAACTACTTCTTTGATCCTAAAAATGGAGATACGGTGGCCACTGCTGGAAATAGAGTGATTAACCGAATGTGGATGGCTAATTTAGATAAAAATTGGCAGATTATTGAAGAAACTATGCGAGAGCTTGATTTTTCTGAAAATGGCAAATTTATGCGTGGTGCTGAAGATGGTCGATTATATTGGCGCGACGGTGCTTGGGAGATCTTATCTGTAATGAAAGAACCACACCTGACTAATGATGTGCCAAGGCTTGGCACTTTTAGATTAGATGGGGTCAAAGCAAAATTACTCAATATATATGACACCGATGATCTTCAACCTGTAGAAAAGAATTGGATGCCAACATATGAAAAAAATCCTTTATTTGATTTTGTTTATAGTGCTACTTCTATATATGTTAATGACTTAGGTAAAAAATCTCTTAGAGAGCCTAGTATTCAGGCTGGAAACAATATACGTGGTGGTAGCTGTTTATGGGATTTAGGAGATTGGGGATATATAGCTATAGTTCATGAAGTAGACCCATTTAAGCAAATGGTCTATTCAGCTCGGTCTTTTGCATATAGAGCAAAAACATTTAGGCATTACTACCATAGGTTTGCTAGATATGACAGATCGGGGAAACTAATTGGGTTATCTGATAGATTTAAATTTACTGGCGTAAGGATCGAATTTGCTGCTGGTTTGGTAATTTCTGAAAATGATGTTATTGTGTCTTATGGTCATAAAGATGTGGCCTCATACCTAGCAAAAATAAGCTTAAACAAAGTTAAGGACCTAATACATGTCATCGATATTTGATAGTGTCGTAGCCGAGGAAACCGTGATTGCCTATGATGAAAACGGCGATCAAATTTTTACTCACTACGCTCACAAAGATAAAGTCACTGAAGGCTATGTAATGGGTACTCCAGTTGAAGCTTTATGCGGGAAGGTCTTTGTTCCATTCAGAAATCCGGATAAATATCCGTTATGTCCTATGTGCAAAGATCTACTTGAGTCACTATTTCGTCCATCTGAGTAATACTCCCTGGTTAAATCCTGGGGTATACTGATAAAACCACAAATACTCCCTATTAAAGAAGGTATAACTAAATATGTTTTCGTTTAAATTAAATGAAGAATTCGTAGCGGAGTACAAGTCAAAAGAATCACCTTTCGGTTACAAAGATGCCGCTGGCAACTCTGTAGGCGAAATTACGTTCTTGCGCACGTACTCACGCAAAAAGGCAGACGGCTCCAAGGAAACTTGGGCAGAGGTTTGCGAACGTGTCACCAACGGAACCTACTCGATTCAAAAAGACCACGCAAAGCAGAATCGCTTGCCATGGTCAGATGCTAAGGCCGCCGCTTCTGCTAAAGAGTTTTTTGACTCGCTATTTCGTTTGAAGTGGTCTCCTCCGGGCCGTGGTCTTTGGGTCATGGGTACTGAGATCGTAAACGTCCAACGTAACTCAGCTGCACTACAGAACTGTGCTTTTGTGTCCACTATGGAGATGACTAAGCAAAATCCAGCCAAGCCATTTGCTTTTTTGATGGAAGCTTCAATGCTAGGTGTGGGTGTTGGCTTTGACGACAAGGGTGCAGACAAGGGCTTTGAAATTTATGTTCCTGGATCTGAGCAGAACTATTTGATTCCTGACACTCGTGAGGGTTGGCAGGAAAGCACTGTTGCTCTAATCAACTCATATCTAAAGCCAGAGCAGCCTACTTGGGTATTTGACTACAGTGAGATTCGCCCATACGGTGCACCTATTGCCACCTTTGGTGGTACCGCTTCTGGTCCGGATCCATTGATTCTTCTTCACGACAAGATCCGTGAAATGTTTGATGGTCGTGCTGGGCAGCTGCTGACAACCGTTGATATCGCAGACATTGGAAACCTAATTGGTCGCTGTGTTGTATCTGGAAACGTTCGTCGCTCGGCTGAGCTTTTGATTGGTCGCATTGATGATGACAACTTCTTGAACCTTAAGAACTCTGAGGCTTTTCCTGCTCGTAACTCCTATGACCCAGAAAATCCGGGTTGGGGTTGGATGTCAAACAACTCAGTTATGGTGAACGTCGGTACTGATTTCTCAAGAATTGTAGATGGCATTGTTCGTAATGGTGAGCCTGGAGTTATCTGGGAAGACATCTCTAAGCAGTATGGCCGTTTGATTGACCCAATCAACAACAAGGACCACCGCATTATGGGCTATAACCCTTGTGCAGAGCAGTCGCTTGAGAGCTATGAAATGTGTACTCTTGTTGAGACTTACCTCAACCGCCACGAAAGTAAAGAAGATTATCTTCGCACTTTGAAGTTTGCTTACCTCTATGCAAAGACCGTAACCCTATTGCCAACGCACTGGGAAGAGACCAACGCAATCATGCAAAGAAACCGTCGTATCGGAACTTCTATGTCTGGTATCGCTAACTTTGCTGACCGCAAGGGTCTTCCAGAACTCCGTACTTGGATGAACGAAGGATATGCCGTAGTTAAGAAGTACGACACTACATATTCAGAATGGTTGGGTATTCGTGAGTCAATCAAGACTACGACTGTCAAGCCGTCAGGTACTGTGTCGATTCTTGCTGGTGAGAGCCCAGGTGTTCACTGGACTCCGGGTGGTGAGTACTTCATGCGTGCTATCCGCTTTGGAAACAATGACCCTATGTTGCCTCTGTTTAAGATGGCTAACTATCGTGTAGAGCCAGCATCAGAAAGTCCAGACACTACTTCGGTTGTGTTCTTCCCAATCAAATCTGGTGCTATGCGAGCAGAACGCGATGTTTCTATCTTTGAGAAGATGAACCTTGCTGTTATTGCTCAGCGTTATTGGTCAGACAACTCTGTATCGGTAACTGTAACATTTGACCCTGAGACTGAAGCAGACAAAATTGGAACTGTGCTTCACATGCACGATGGACAGTTGAAAACTGTATCGTTCTTGCCTAGTGGAAACTTTACCTATCCTCAAATGCCCTACACTCAGATTACTCAAGAAGAGTATGAAGCTGCTACTGAAACTTTGTTCCCTATTGCTTTTGATGGTATCTATCAGGGTCTTGGTATTGAAGCCATTGGCGACGCCTATTGTACTACGGACGCATGTGAGATCAAACTAATTACGGAGAATCAGAAGGATAAGTAATGCCAACTTATAACTATAAATGCTCTGCTGAACCTGATAACAAGGAGCATTTATACTCTGAAGATCGGAGTATGAATGATCCTTCTCCGGAAGATCTAATTTGCAAATTTGAGGGGTGCGGTGCTAAACTCATACGTATATTCGCCGCACCTCCAATTCAGTTTAAAGGTGCTGGATTTAGTACCAATAAACCTTGGAGATAACCCGAAAGACGACATGGAAAATTTAATACAAAATGACTACCCGGACTTTTCTAGTAAAGGAAAGCCAGCCTGTGCCTCAGAAGATCCAGAGCTATTTTATGCTCAAGAAACTGAGACTACAGCTTTATATATTGACGAAGCTAGAGCTAAAGCTATATGTAAATCTTGCCCTTATGTAATTCAATGCTTAGAATATGCCATAAAAACTAGTGAGATTGGCATTTGGGGCGGAACTACTGAGGGTCAAAGAACTAGGCTGAAGAAGCAAATGAAAGCTACTGGCCAAACTTTTCAAGAAATAGCGGTATCTATAAAGCTGTAAAATAGAAGTACCCCTTGGGAGAGAGGTAATTTAGTCCTACTAGTCCCCCGGGAGATCCTATGAAACTCGTTATAACGATCCTAAAGAGAACTATTGCTCTTGTGATCTTAAAAGTAAGTGCCGTTTTAGCCGCTGGTTCGGTGTTTGGTGCTCAGCTATGGCAGTCTGCTGCTATTGCAGCTTTTGTTGGAATTATGGAAGTTGCTGAAAGTCTAAGTCGTGCATATGTTATCGATGGAAAACTTGACAAAGATGAAATTGATACTGCTTTTGCCAGTTCAGCTGAAGCAAAACTTGCAGAAGCCAAAAAAACTGAATAGTTAAAAAATAAAAACCCCCGGATAAAACCGGGGGATTTTTATTAGATTTCTGATTTTTTTAACTTAGCTTTTGACACAGCGTAATACAGAGGATTAGCTGAACTAAGATTCAGCTTTTCTGCTATTTTTGCAAGAGACACCCCATGATCTTCATAGTGGCATCTTATTGCTTCGTGGTACTGATCAACTGTTCCAAATTCTTTTGCTTGTGAGATCTTAGCAACGGCTTCCATAATTTGATCTTCTGTGGCTTTGCTTCTAACTTTTTTAGATTTAGGTGGAATATCATTTGTAATGATTCTTCTTCTTAAACCTGCATAAGTAACCCCTAAAGCTTCTGCTAATTTTAGTAAGCTACCGCCTTTTGAGTAGTAATCAACTAAAAGCCGAGTATATTCTCTACTAGCCTCGTGCTGCGGAGAGTTGGTGTTTCTAGATCCATAAGCTTTCTTAGCTAAAGGCAGTAAAGGTGCCATTAGATCAGCGTATTCTTCTGTCATTTTGTATTCCTTAATTTAATATTGCTATTCAATATTTAGTATTATATATGCATACCCGAACACGTGTCAACTTAAAATGTGATAATATTTTTATACATCGCGGAGTAGAGCAGCTCGGTAGCTCGCTAGCGTCATAAGCTAGAGGTCGTAGGTTCAAATCCTGCCTCCGCAACGAAGGAGATTATATGGCTAAAAAACCTACAATCAGAAATGCTGACCGTAACAACGGAAAGGCCTGGAAGAAAAGTCCAAAAGTTTTTGACAAGATCAAACGGAAGCTTGTCAAAAAAGTATAATTAAATAGTGTAAGGGGATGATCGGATTCGACG
>Ga0315906_10005871_pt1 | contig 15345 bp, 12 predicted proteins | sample LakEriMetagenome_4_FD_203526 | JGI IMG/M metagenome (GOLD analysis project Ga0315906, IMG submission 203526) | Freshwater fungal communities from buoy surface, Lake Erie, Ohio, United States - Buoy 2 MA122 | ecosystem: Environmental > Aquatic > Freshwater > Lake > Lake biofilm | place: USA...
ACCCTACCGAAACGGGCAGTTCGGGCCCGTGGGATTATGCGGCTGTGCGGAGGAAACGGTGCCGTTGCTAGCCTTTGGCTCCACCCGCGGGTGTAGTTCAATGGCAGAACATCAGCTTCCCAAGCTGGTTTTCGGGTCCTTGGGCCCCAATCGTGCCGGTGGGTGCAGTCTTACCAGCCGGGCGATGCTGCGATCGGCACCTCGCAGAACTCCGTGCATTCCGCGAGTCATTCGATGACTATGGGCGATCGGTGTCAGAGTCCCGTACTCCCAGACCGGCAACGACTCCGACGCGATGCACTACTCCGAATCATCACTCTTCTTGCGGGCCTTTCGATACACCTCGGTTGCGTACCAAAGAAGCAGCGTGTTTTTGAACTCCTCAGAGTCGAGGATGCGCTTAAAGATCTCCTCGTTCGCGTCCATGCGGTCGATCACCGTTCCCAGGAACAAGTTCTGGAACACGAGCTTAAAGTTGTCGAAGTCGTTGTTCTGTGCCTGCGCGACCACATCCGGGTTCGCGAGCCAGGACTCCTCGAACTGGTCAAACAGCAGTTTGTCCTTCTCGTCGAGGTTCAGACCAAACTGCTCGTTGAGAACACGGATGATCTCTGAGAGCTTCTCCTCATCCGGGTCGTACTCCTTGCCGCGGCCCGAGAAGATCGCGGCAACATCACCGTCACCGCCGTCAAGCTTCGCTGAACCTTCGAAGATCTTCTGGTGACGCAGATGCGTGAGAACCACATCATCACCCAGATCGACACGACCCGTCGTCTGGTTTGGCAGACGCAGATCCAGGAGACGGCAGTAGACGTAGTCACGTTCCATCTTCGTGTCCGTGAAGTTAACGATCTGAGAGATGAACACATACAGGCTCAAGAACCTGCCGAGCTTGTCCCGGAAATCCGCCTGGTCGTCCTCACCGAGTGCGACGAAACGCTCGACCGCCTTGTCGAGCATCTGGTAGATCTCGACGTGTGCCGCCATCGCTGCGGTACCTGAGACACCTTTTTGGAGCACCAGCGTCACGAGCGGACCGATCTCATCCTCGATAAGGACCGGGAGAGCCCGCAAGTCACGGTGCGTGTCCCACAGCAGGTTCGGATCCGTCGGGATCGCCGAGGTCTGCTCGAACCACGGCTTAAACGCCTTCTGGATGTCGTCCGTCGTGTTGCGGAAATCGAGAACGAACGTGTCTGTCTTCTGCGGATGGGTACGGTTCAGTCGCGACAGTGTCTGGACCGCGTGAAGCCCGCTCAGCGGCTTGTCGACATACATGGTGTGAAGAAGCGGCTGGTCGAAACCGGTCTGGAACTTCTCCGCGACGATCAGCACCTGGTAGTCGTCAGTTGCGAACTTCTCGCGGGTCTCCCGCTCAGGGAAGCCGTTCATCTTCGCCTCCGTGAACTCGACACCCTCATCAACGACCTTCCCCGAGTACGCAACAAGGGCCGCCACATCGGTGTAGCCCTTCTCTTTGATGTAGGCGTCAATCGACTGCTTGTAGCGAACAGCGTGCAGACGTGACGCGGTCACCACCATCGCCTTTGCCTTACCACCGATCTTCGGGGCGGTGTACTGACGGAAATGCTCAACGATGATCTCCGCCTTCTGCGACAAGTTGTGCGGGTGCAGCGACACGAACCGGGCGATCGCTGCTTTTGCTTTCGACTTGTCCATCTCCGGATCATCCGGGGTCTGCTTCTCCACCTTCCAGTAGGTGTCATACGTCGTGTAATTCGCGAGCACATCCAGGATGAAACCCTCCTCGATCGCCTGACGCATCGAGTACAGGTGAAACGGCACCCAGCGCGCATCCGGCCCCGAACCGACCTTCCGGCCGAAGATCTCAAGTGTCTTCGCCTTCGGGGTCGCCGTGAAAGCGAAGAACGAGATGTTCTCCTGCCGGCCACGGCCCGCGACAGCCTGGTTCAGCAGATCCTCCCCGTCCTCAAGCGTCGCTTCCTCGTCAAGATCTTCCTTCTCGGCGGCAGCGAGCTCCTCTTCTGTCGGGTCCGCACCTTTCGAAAGCGCAGCACGGAGATCCTTCGCCGACTTACCGGTCTGAGACGAGTGTGCCTCATCGATGATGACCGCGTAGCGGCGCTTAGGCATCTCGCCGATCTTCTCGAGGATGAACGAGAACTTCTGCAGCGTCGTGATGATGATCTTCGCCTGCTCACCTTTCAGCGCGTCAGCCAACTGCGTCGAGTTCTCATCAATACGCACCACCACACCGTGCGCATGCTCGAACTGGTAGATCGTGTCCTGAAGCTGCTGATCCAAGATGATGCGATCCGTGATCACCACCACCTTGTCAAACACCTTCGTATCCACGGCGTTGTGAAGATTCGAGAGGCGATGCGCGATCCACGCAATCGTGTTCGACTTACCTGACCCAGCCGAATGCTGAATCAGATACGACTTCCCAGCACCATCTGTTCTCGCTGACTCCTCGAGCTTCTTCACTGCATCCCACTGATGGAAACGCGGGAAGATCACGACACGCTTCGCGATCGCGTCCTTCCATGCTTTCGTCTGGGGCTGCTCCACATGGATAAAGCGGGCGAGGATGTCCATCCAGTTGTCACGCGCCCACACCTGCTCCCACAGATACGCCGTCCTGTGACCTGTCGGGTTCGCCGGGTTACCGCGACCGCCCTGCTGACCGGCACCACCCGAACCCTGGTTAAACGGGAGAAACCGCGTATCAGCACCCGCAAGCTTCGTCGTCATCTCAACCGAATCAACATCAACCGCGAAATGAACCACCGCACGATGCGCCAACGACACATTCGCCGCATCACGATCCTTGCGGTACTGCTCCTTCGCATGCTCGACCGTCTGACCTGTCAGCGGGTTTTTCAGCTCCGCCGTCGCCGTCGGCACACCATTGACCAGCAGACAGATGTCGATGTCCTTCTCAGAATCCGGGTCGTAGTTAAACTGCCGCATCACACCGACACGGTTCGCCTCGAACTTCTCGAGCAGATCCGGCGTCAGACCGTGCGCCGGGCGGAAGTACGCCAGCTGGATCGTGACACCGAGATCCGTCACGCCGTGACGAAGCACATCCACCGTTCCACGAAGCGTCAACTCGTTGGCGACACGTTTCGCAAACCCGACCTGTGCCGCCTCCACGTCACCGCCGTAGCCGCGTGCCACCAGATCCGACCACGCCTTCGCCTGTGTGGCACCAATAAAGGCGTACATGTCGGCGGTATCGATACCGAGTACCCGATCGAAGTGCGACGGCACCGACTTCACATACCCCGACGCCAACAGAGCCTTCTCTATCAGCGCCTCCAACGTCTTCTCGTTTGGCGTACTCACGCAGCCACCCCCGGAATCTCAATCTGACCCGTCACCGCAGCCGTGATCAACGCCTGACGATGCTCGCGGAGAAGCTCGATCTGGCGTGTTAATGAGGCAAGAACTGAATCGATTGTCGAAAGCTGTCTATTCAGACTCGCTGTTATCTGCCGCTGCATCTCAATCGGAGGGAGCGGAATAGGCATGTCACCTACTTGTGATCGGGACAAGCGCTGCATAATGCTTCCGCGAGCAAGCAAATCGGCAAGTTCCAGATGTGCAGTCGAGGACAGCCAAAGAACGGCAAACTCGGGATCAATATCCGCAGTCGGTCTCATGATGACTACATCAACCGAAGCAATCATGCGGACTCCTAAGTCTGGCGCAAGACACGCACAGCCCACCGGTCCGGCAAGCCTTGAGATCAAGATGTCACCAGAGAAAACTTCCGTACAACCGAAAGATTCAAATGTTTCCTGACTGACATAGCGAAAACCCTGCTCACGGAACCGGCCCTCGCCGACATTACCGGTTTGGAGTAGGCGAATTCCGTGGTCCGTGATGTACGGAGACTCGATCCAATCTCCGTCGGTAAACAACATTGCTTCCCGCTTCAGGGCAGTTCGAGGCCACGCCGACGACGACCGGTCGGCCACTCCACCAAGAACATGGGGAACGACATTTCTGTCGATGCTTGCGCGACGTCTTTCAGATAGGAGACTCGATACTCTGGTCTTCTTTGCGATCAGCGCGTCGATGCGGGCGGTCTCGCTATCGAGGAAGTTAGCAATTGCACACTGAGTCTGATGAGGCGGCATTGGCAGTTGCAAGGAGCGAAACGTCTCAGCATCAAACGCCGTCGAACGCTCGCGAATTCCTTTCGCGAGGGAGCCAATGAATCCTCTAACGGCCAAGTCTCGTAACGCGTATGCGTAAAATCGAGCATCCACCTGAGCAAGTGGTCGATAACAGTGAACAACGGGAGACGCTTTCCCGTCAGACTCAGAAACGCCAATAGCTCCCGCAAAGCCATCCATTGAGTGAATTACAAGATCACCGGTCCTCACTCCTTGGTAGCCGATCTCTTCAACTGCATTGGTAAAGCCATCTTCACGTCGGTTTGACCTAAGGGTTACTTGTCCGTCGCGAAACGCGGTAACTACATCATCGTCAGGCCGAACGTCCCGTCGCACGCGGGCGAACAACGTACGCGCACGTGCTTGAGGCCATGGGGACAGACCCGCAAGTGGAGTGGGAACCTTCACTCCGTCACCTCGCTGAGCAGGGCCTGGATCTCGGCCTCGAGCTGTTTGATCTCGGCGTCGATCTCTGCGAGCGGACGCGGCGGAACGTACTTGTAGAAATGGCGTGTGAGCGGAATCTCGTACCCGATCTTCGTCTTCTCGTGATCCACCCATGCGTCAGGAACGTACGGCAGCACTTCCGCTTCGACGTACGTCTTCACCGCGTCCCGGTACCCAGTCGTGGCGAGACGGTCCGTCACGTCGGCCTCCCACTCGACAGGACCTGAGGGGAGAGGCACGTTCTCGTTGTCGCGAAGATCCGTGTCGGGCTCGGGGTCGCCTTTTGCGGTTTTGATGACCGGGGCGTTGTCGTCGCGGACAGCGAGACACTCGAGCAACTGACGACCGACCGCTGGTTTTACCTCGAGGGCCTCAGCGAACGCGCCGGTGCCGGTTGGGTGCGCGTCGACGTCGATCTCCCAGCCCATCTCGGACCAGGTCTCGGACGTTGCGCGCGCCAAGGCAGTCTCGGCGTCTCCCTGTGTTGCCCACGTCTTCCCAGCGACCTTCGCCAGGATCGAGTCAAACGCGGCCGGAACCTCGGCGCCATCGATGTCTCCCCAGCCGTCCTCGGCGAGCTTCGCGTACGCCTTTGAGGCCTTCAGGGCGGTGATGGTTTCATCAGAGACTTCCCAGCGGCGGCGCATCGGACGCTCCACAGTGATGCGCTGATAGCCGAACGCTGCGTTCTCGAAGATCTTCACCTTCTCGCCTTCGGCGAAGTCACCATAGAGGCGCGTTATCTCCGCTATCTGCTCGGCAGAGATCTCCTTACGCTTCTCACCGAGAGATTTCCGCATCTTCACGAAGTGCTCACGCGCATCGATGAGCTGAACCTTGCCGCGGCGCTCCTCCGACTTTCGGTTCGTGACGATCCAGAAGTACGTCGAGATACCGGTGTTGTAAAACAGCTGATCCGGGAGAGCGACAACCGCTTCGAGGCAGTCGTTCTCGATGATCCAGCGCCGGATCTCCGACTCGCCCGAACCGGCAGCACCCGTGAAAAGCGGCGAGCCGTTAAACACGATCGCGATACGGCTCCCGCCCTTCTCGGCTGGTTTCATCTTCGCGATCATGTGCTGCAGAAACAGGAACGAGCCGTCGTTGATACGTGGAAGCCCCGCGCCGTAGCGGCCAGAGAACCCGAGACGATCGGCCTCGTCTTCGACGTCCTTCTGGACTTTCTTCCACTCGACACCAAACGGCGGGTTCGCCAAGCAGTAGTCGAACGTCGCACCCTTGTGGCCGTCGTCCTTCCCAAGCGAGTTTCCACAGACGATGTGAGATGCGTCCTGACCTTTGAGCATCATGTCGGAACGACAGATCGCGTACGTCTCGTCGTTGAGCTCCTGGCCAAACACCTCGAGGCGCGCGTTCGGGTTTAGCTCGCGCAGGTGATCCTCCGCCACCGAGAGCATCCCGCCGGTGCCGCACGCCGGGTCAAAGATGGTGCGGACAGTGCCCTTCTTTGAGAGTGTCGCATCGTCTTCGATGAAGAGAAGGTTCACCATCAGGCGGATAACCTCGCGCGGAGTGAAGTGCTCACCAGCTGTTTCGTTGCTGAGTTCTGAGAAGCGGCGGATCAGCTCCTCGTACAGGTACCCCATCTCCAAGTTCGAGACTTTCGCCGGGTGAAGATCCAACTCGGCGAACTTCGCGACAACCCTGTACAGCAGGTCAGCTTTGTGGAGTCGCGCGATCTGGGAATCGAAGTCAAACTTGTCCAGCACATCTCGTGCTCCACTTGAGAATGCTGAGATGTAGGAGCGCAGATTGCCGGCAAGATTGTTGGGGTCATCTAGCAGCTTTTTCATGTCGAGCTTGCTCGTGTTGTAGAACTGCTCCTTCGCGGTCGCGCAGAGGACCGGCTCGACGTTCTCGACCTTCCCCTTCAGCGCCTGCGCCTTCTCCAGAACCTTCTCTTTGGTGGGTTCCAGAACACAGTCGAGCCGGCGAAGGACGGTGAGCGGGAGGATCACCTTCCCGTACTCAGACTGTTTGTAGTCGCCCCGGAGCAGGTCGGCGACCGACCAGATGAACGCGGCGTGGTTCTTGATCGTCGGATTCTCAGACATCGTCTCTACCGTAATTCATAGGTGTTCCTTTAGAGTTTCGCTTATGGGCCTTCACAAATAGCCGAGGTTCTCAAGTGTGGGGTCTGTGGTCACTGCCGGTGACTCTTGCACCGTCCCCTCTGCAACAATCAGCCTGAGCACAGTCTCTGAGAGACTCTCCATCAGAGGGGCGATCGCAGTGAGGGAACTCAGTGCCACGAGGTCGTCTCCTCTCCGCAAGCTGCGTTCGACCAGCGCCGCGAGTCGTTTCAACTCCAGCGCAAAGGAACCCACGAGCTCTCTGGGTGGGTGAGTTTGTGTCCTGTCCACGGTGACTCTCCTAACTCTCGCGATTCAGACTTGAGAAGACGACAGCACTCAGACTTGTGAGTGCCGCAAGATGTTTGTCCCGGTCGATTGACCAGATCGTCGCAGCGGACGTGAAGGTGTCAATCACGTTCCCCCAGATCGCCACAGACCGTTGAAGCTCCAGGTCGATCAGGGGGACTGTCACCTTCTCGAAATCTCGACTTGCGATTGTCTTCACTGTGGAACCGGCGATGAGCCGCTTCAGCTGCATCTCGAGTCCACCGTGCTTGGCCCATGCGAGCAGGTACGGAGGAAACAGGCTCGGTGACTGGACCCGAAGGATCCAGATCTTGCTCCACGTCTCGCGTCTGTCCAAGAACTCACTTCCCGAGAGCACGCGTCCCACAGATGACCCGAGGGCGCTCACTACAACGTCGTCACGCCTGACGTCATCTGGTGTCCAGTCGAAGCCTTGTCTGCGACTCTTTGCCAGAACGATGAGGGGTGAGTTGTCTGTCGCGACTTCGTCGAGCCGAATGAGTCGTACCGGCGTCTGTGACAGGTCATGGGCAAGTTCAGCGGCCCGTGAGGAGTCGACGTCGATGAGCGCCCGGGCCAGAACGTTCATTGACGACTGGAACTCCTTGACCGACTTCTCGAATCTCTCGATCGCCGTCTCGAGGGTGATGCTCGTGTTGGGGTCAGGTATGTACCGCTGCACGTCCAGAACGGCATCGTTGTTGAGGACTTCACCGATCGGAACGTCATAGACCTTTATCGGGCTGTCCTCGTGGGAGGTGAGGGTCTCTCCCTCCAGAACTGCGGCAATTGAGCGGATGTCATGAGCGGACAGTTCGCGGGTGCGGCGTGCAATCTTTCCTGCTTCACGCGCGTCGATCATCCGGACATGTCCCGCTTGTCTGGAAGTCTTGCGAAGAACCAACAGGTTCACGGCGATACCGGTGCCTGGATGCAGGCCGGCACCAAGGGAGATCACTGCCTCGACATAGCCCAGCTTCACAAGTGCAGCTCTCATTGCTCTGCTTGGCCCGTCAAAGAACCAACTAGCCCGCAGGACCAGGACCGCACGGAATCGCGTGTCCGAGTCGGACGGACGCAGATAGGCCAGCGCTGACTGAATCCAGAAGTCATCGCCCGTTGTCCGTCTGGCCGAGTCGAGACTGATCCAACGTCTGTCCTGTGGGTTGATCTGGCCCTCGCGCAGATACTGCCCCATTGGTGGATCGGCGATGACGGCGTCGAAGCCGCTCATCCAGTCCTCGTGGCAGATGTGCAATGCATCTTCATGGTGAATCTCGATTGTGAGCCCTTCGATACGGGCAAGGAGGCGCGACAGCACCGCGACTTCCTCGTTGATTTCCTGTCCGACCATTCGTCGCACATGGTTCCGATATTCGTGGAGCAGGCGCCCTGTTCCACTGCACAAGTCGAGAATCTCGAGACCCGGCGTGATCGTCCGGATCAGTTCCGCAATCCCGCTTGCAGTGACGTGTTCGGCGCCGAGACCCCGGACACCGAGGTTCTCCAACGATGCGCGGAGTGACTTGGCCAACCTGACCCGATCAAGCTCTCCGGACACTTGGACCCACTCGTCCATCAGAGCTTGCGCGATGTCGGTCGGAATCAGGACCAGTTGGCTGAGCCCCAGGGTGAGGTCCTTGTCTTGCGAGGCCTTCTGCAGCTGCAGAGCAGTTGGATTCTCTGTCAGGAGGTTCGGCGTCTCGGTCGCGAGAACAGCGAGAGTTCCGACGATGAGTTGAACATCGATGCCGATCGCACGCCAGGCCCGAAGGAGGTCGAACGACTGACGTACGAGGTTTGCTTCCTTGACGCGGGATATTGATGTTGACACCGCGAGATTCAGGCCACGACGTTCAATGAACTCCCGTACGTCCTGGAGACTGTAGAGACGGCGTCGACCGACTGTGGCTACGGGCTCGGGGAAGTCTCCGTAGCGCGCCTGCCAGTTGCTGAGTGTCGCCTGCGAGATCGACAACTCACGTGCGATTTGGGTGAGCGAAAGTTGCTGATTCTTCATCGTGTCTCCTTGAGATGCGAAGGCTTGTCGCGGTCTGCGTTAATCGCGTTGCAGTTCGATTGCGAATAGTCCGGCAGCCAGCTGACGCGGTCTGCGACGGTCTGGAGTTCGCGGGAGAGTGAACGGGGCGTACAGAGGACGGTTGTCGGGATGCCGCGGTCACGCAGCTCGGCGACGGGTGTGGCGAAGGCGTGATCGCCGCTCACAAGAAGCACGCGGGAGGACCGGCGTGCCAGGGGTTCGGACCGCAAGACGTCAATCAGCGCGTTGTCGGCCCCATTGATACCCCGGCCAAGGACGAACCTCGCCGCGCTCCACTCCCAGAGGAGCGTCGGGGCCAAGGCGAGCGCCTGGGGCCCTGTGGAGAAGACCACCAACGGAGGGGCCCCGCACGAGACGAGCTCGACGGCGGCCCGCACGTCAGCCTGGTAGAGGGGCACGTTGACCGACCCCCCGCAGGCGTTCTCCAAGTCAACGATGGCCAGGATGCGGTTCTCGCTGCGATTCATGGCTGCCTCTCTTCCGTTGCAGAACTTCATGGGATGAGATAGTACAGATGACTTCACAACCTTGCAACTACACAGCCGATTATTTTCTCAGAGTCCTGCCGTCTTCCTCGACCAGGCCGTAACCCGTTGATTTCAAGGGTTTCGCCGGGGTCAGGAGCCGGGCTTGTGCATTGTGCGATGCAAACCTATGCGCGCAGCAAGCTGGGTTAAGGGGTCTACCGAACCAGGGGGACTGCCAAGGGGTCAGGCGTGGCCAGACAACGCCAACCGGTGTACCTAGCGAGGAAGGACATGGCGGAACGTGAGATTGATGCGCGGCCCCTTGATCTTCGCTTCTCGTGGGACCTGATGGACCCACTCCCGCTGGCACGTGCCGGCCATCACCAGCAGGCTCCCATGCGCGAGCCGCACTTCCACCGTGTCGCGGTGTTCCTTGTGCCGCAGTTGGAACCGACGCTCCGCTCCAAGTGAAATCGAGGCGATTGTCGGGGCAGGGCCGAGTTCCGGCTCATCGTCTGAATGCCACGCCACGGAGTCGCGGCCATCGCGATATCGATTGACGAGCACACTGTTGAACACAGCCTCCGTGTGTTCCTCAAGGCGTGTGCGCAGGTCGAGTAGGTGGGGCGTCCACCCTTGTGGTGTTGACGCGACTCCTGAGTAGCGATAGGCAACCCCCGGGTCAGCGACCCAGGCCACCTCGCGCGGAAGAAGGGAAGACTTGCCGTACATCCGAATCGTGGGCTGATCCCAGCACAGCGTTGATGTCAGATGTGTACGAAGCTCGTCAGCGGTTTCGCCGAGAAAGTTGGGCGTGTACGTCGCGCGCGCACCTCCTTCGGGCAGTAACTCGACGGGCCCTTCGATGCCGAAGAGCTCTAGAGAGCCCACGCGACCGCCTCGGCGACGAAGTCGCCGTAACCGGACTCCAGCGTGAATCGATGGTTTTCGAGGATTGGGCGTCGTTCATCACGAAAACCCAGGGCGCGCAGTCGATCTTCGGCCGCCCAGCGGGTCCCTTGTTCCCCACGGTAATCTGGGTGAACCGCGACATCGACCCAGAGAAAAGTCGACCGCAGTCCCGCTACAAAGTTCGCCCAGTGGCGCGCGGTCTCGACATCCACATAATTGAACACAAGGCTTGACAACACGAACAACCGACCGGTCAAGGGAGCACTTACATCGTCTATCGCACGGCCGGTCAGGATTTGGGGATGAAGTGCCCGTGCAACGCCGAGAGCAACATTGCTGAGATCAATGCCGATCAGTCGTTCGATCCGTGTCCCTCGTCCATCTTCAATTCCCAACACATCCACGCCCGACCCGATACCGAGCGCTAGCCACACGTCGTCTGCCTGGTGCTCCAAGGTGCCTGAAAGTGCGGCCAGAAGCGCGGCGCTGTCGAGACCTCTCTTCGCGGCATTCTCAATGACTTCACCGGCGTCAAGCGGTTCCTCGAACCAACACCGTGGATACGTCCTCCCGAGATGTCGCCCGCAGTGGCAGCCCCGTCCGGTTTTGGCTTTCGAAATCGCAGCACCCTCGTCGCGCGGGTCCGCCCCGAGTGACCAGCCGATTGACGCGAGTTGGGCACCCAGCACCTCATAGGTGGCGAGATGCAGCCTGCGTTGGACCCGAGCCCGAGCTTCTGAGTGTGGCCAGTCGTAATGAGGCAGCTCCCGGCCCGCTATGGTGGTAGATGATTTCATAAACGCCTTTCATTAATGGAAGTTAGGACCGTAGCGTGGGTGGACAAAAAAAGCAACGCGGGGGCGCTGACGCTGGGTCAGTGCCTGCATGGCCCGCTGTACGAAAGGAACTGGCTGAACTCGAAGCAAGGCTCCGCCTGCGCCTTCCTGAGCTTGCGATGCTGGGTTCGGAGCAGTCGCCGCGTCCCTCTTCTGCTCTCGACGTGGGCAGCGCTGATGACCTTCGCGACGTCGAAGGCCTCTTGGCACTTCGTATTGCGGAGGTCGTACTGCGTCCCGATTCCTCTGGTGCACCGGTCGGTGAGGTTCACCATCTACTCGACAATCTCGAAGTGGTTGCTCGGGCTCGGGCGGATGCAGAGGACCGCGACGCGCTCGAGAAGCGACAGAGGTGGGAACTCGAAAATCACGAGTCGAGTGTGATTCAAGACTTCCTTCAGGAAGAGGACCTCGCCCACTACACCAACGCGCACGTTCGTATGATCACAGGTGAGCCAACGTCCGCTCTTCACCATCTTGTTGCGCCGATTGCTCAGCCTCCCGCCGTGACAATGGCTGACTTGATCACATCATTCGGCCGACTTCTCGAGAGCCCCGACCCCGACGACCATGTCTCGACATACCACCGCGCGATGGATCTGAGATGGAGAGCCCTCTCTCGTGACTACCGTCGTCGAATTCGGGACGACGTTCACCGCTCGATTCTTTTCTGGAAACTCGCTGCTCCCGCACTTGCACATCACGAACGCCCCGGCGTGCTTAGCGCCCTTACATTTGGGGTCCAGCTTCCGCTCGATGGCGATGCCGATGCTCCCATCCGCCGCTCATCGATCTACAAGAGCCTCGGAAATCTTCGCGATGCGTGGGCCGTCGTCATGACAGTCGACCCGAGCGCAGCGCAATGGGCAGCTCTATTTCTCTCGCTGCCGGCCCGTCCCGATGATGCCCGAGAGGCAATTCTCGCACTGTGCAGTCCTGATGAGTGGAGGGGTACGCCCGGCAGAAAGGCTCACCGTCAGGGTGAGGCGTTCTCCGTGTCGAAGTGGACTTGCGATGTCTGTGACGAAGCTTTTGAACCCGGCAATCATCAGCATGACTCTCCGCATGCAGTCCACGTGGCAGCTTCGGTCGAGAACGAGAGGAATGCCTACTACCGAACGTACGGCCGGGTACTCAAGGGGCTGCCAGCCACGGCACAGCCTTGGCAACGCTTGATGTGCGGAATACGTCAGGAGGACGTGCTGTGCTGGTCAAGGGGTGGAGTTCTCACACCACATAGATAGAGGTGTCGTGCTGATAGGCGATTCCGTCCACCTGGACTGCCGACCAGCCCCGAACTGACTCAGTCTTTCCACTTTTCACGAGATCGAGAAAGGCGGATACTCGATCTGCATGTCAGTTCCGGCACGCACGACCTCAGGTCGAGATGGAAGAAGAATGATGAAGAAGGTCTATGCACTGCCCCTTCCAGATGGGCGCACCGTACGAGTCCGCGTTGGCACCGAACTCGAAATCGACGACGAGTTGTCAACGATCATGTGGGTCGTGGACAGCGACGGAATACAGGCGCACGCCCCCGGACAAGTCATCGACGTGACTGAGAACTTGCCGACAACCCTGGCGGACATCACCGACATGCCCAAGGAGGCGGCGGAGCCATTTATCCGGATGTGGCTCGCACTCCGGCTGAACGTGCCTTACAACGAGGCTATTGAGGTGGCACTCGAGCGCGCGTTGCCGAACCTCAGGAAGTTATACCAACACCACGCCGGCATCGCGCGAATCGCGAACCTCTCGCCACGTCTGTACGCCGCGCTCCGCGCAGGCGAGACGCCCCGAGACATGGCTGCGTCGTATTGGGCAGACGAGTCTTCACGCTCTGATGGCATGGCCCTTGTCCGAGGACTGCGCGTAAAGGACAAACTGGACGAATCCCGAGCCGCACTGATGAACCTCGTCCCGCCGGGTGACCACCGCCGCCATCTTGCAGAGGTTGAAACAGCTGCCACTTGGTTTGTTCCCGGGAATGAAGTTGCCGATGTCGCAGCCGAACTCAATGCGCCAGTCGCCCTGGAATTCGCCAAGTCCGCAATTCGCGATCCTCGTTCCCGACTGCAACTATCTGCTGCGCGTGCACTTCGGATTCGTGCTGTCGGCACCAACGGCGCGCTGGCCTATCGCAACCTGCTCGATGCGGTCCTTCGTTCACAGTTTGCCGCCCCGCGCACATTGGCGGAGCGCGCAATTGCCGCAGGCCCAGTTGCTGGACTGCCGATCGCCCAAGTCGTCACCGCTGCAGAACTTCGAACACTCGCGAGAGCAGCACGAAACTGCCTTGCAAACCCCTCCTATCCATGGCACGGACGTGTCCTTCGCGGGGAGGTGTCTTTGCTCACTCTTGGTGAGGCGGGAAACCTCGCAGCGATAGTGGCGGTAGACCCGACAACCGGTGCCGTCCTAGAGGCAAGGGGCAAGGGCAATGCGGCAGTACCGCCGGCTCTTGTCTCTGCGGTGGAAGCCCATCTCGCGACCGTCACGAAGGCGGGATGATGAATTTTCGTGGACTCTCTGAACCGCTCGTCGGTCGAGTGTGCAGCGCACGAGCTCTGGAGCGTCACGTGGGATCTGGATTCCTCGGACCGATTCGTATCGACGAACCTCTCATCGAGCTGATTGGCGTTGCACTCTCCGATGATGAGAAGAGCCTGATGGTGCACGTTCACGCCGCAACTGAGACGAAGAAGTTCATCTCGACCGCTCACGTGACCGTGGTGTGGTACGAACGGCAGATGGAGACGAGCAGTCTCCTCCGCGGATGTCCACAGGATGCGCGCGCACTCGATGTTCTGCCGTGCTTGTTCTTCGAGAGCGGTGACCGCGTGCGACAACAACGGCCGACAATTCCCGAGCTAGTAGCCGCGGACACCTACGGGTTTGCCCGTGATCTCGCCTCCAGCTGGCTTCGAGGCAAAAGGCCGGTTCGCCGCACAGAGCAGTTCTTCATCACCATGCTCGGCGCCGATGACGACGAGGCCAGGGCCTTGGCCCAGGCTGGCCTCGGTCTCTTGGTGACAGCACTTGCACAACGTGTGATTGCTCCGTCGCTCAAGCGGGAAATCGGCGGAATCGTGATGGCTATCGCGCGGCGGCACTACAAGCCGTCAGTGGAGACTGACCCGAGCCCCGACGACTCCCCCTGAGAAACAACTGCCCCGGTACAGATCCTCTCGGGGGCTGATCGCGACGATGCCATGATCTTGGTGTACGAAAAAGCTAATCACCCGAACCGTGGAGCTGTAGATGCAGCCCAGTGGTGTTTGTCATCGGTTCAAGGTTGCTGTGGGACTCGAGATTGGGCTGATGTCCTCGTCGGTGGGACTTGGGGAAGATTGACCTTGTTCCACAATCCAGAGGTTGACCTCTCAAGAAGTCCGGCGCTGCCGGGCCCATCTGACGGCCCTTCCTGTCTTCTTTGGCACGAATTGGTACTGGCTGTTAGCCTGAAAATGGCTGTAAGCGCAGGTCCCGCGGGTGTAGTTCAATGGCAGAACATCAGCTTCCCAAGCTGAGAATGCGGGTTCGATTCCCGTCACCCGCTCCAATGACACCGTTTGCGTGCAGACAGTGCGGGACCAACGACGCCAGTCTGCGCTACCCCTCCGGGAAGATGAGCCGCTGCATGGACTGCCAGCGCTACTACAACATCGGTGCGAACGCCGCCCGGCTGCGCAAGCACCAGGAGCACTCGCCCGCGGTGGCCCTGACCCACGATGAGTTCGTCCGCTGGTGCAGGTCCACCCCGCGCCGGTGCGCCTCCTGCGGGGTCCACGAGACTGACCTGCCCCGGATCGGGCTGGTCTCCACCATCGGGCTGCCGATCGCGGCGCTCGGCATCGACCGCATCCGCAACTCCGGTGACTACGCCCTCGGCAACATCCAGTTCTGCTGCTTCGCCTGCAACAAGGCCAAGGGCAACGTGTTCGATGATGCCGAGACCACCAGGCTGCTCGGCCCGCGAATCGGCAACTGCTGGACCATCCGCCTGGGCGGCACGGCAGAGCCGGGCACGCCGCCCGTGTTCACGCGCGG
>Ga0315906_10005873_pt1 | contig 15344 bp, 28 predicted proteins | sample LakEriMetagenome_4_FD_203526 | JGI IMG/M metagenome (GOLD analysis project Ga0315906, IMG submission 203526) | Freshwater fungal communities from buoy surface, Lake Erie, Ohio, United States - Buoy 2 MA122 | ecosystem: Environmental > Aquatic > Freshwater > Lake > Lake biofilm | place: USA...
GGCTGGATTGTCACTATGTGCCAACCATGTATTGATTCACGTGAAGAACGTAGACAACGAGAGCTAGACGAATATAACGCAAAACATAAAGCCGAATACGAAAAATTAGAAAAAGGAAACTAAATGCTAGTACCAATGGTAATTGAAAAGACTAGTCAAGGCGAACGTGCGTTTGATATTTACAGTAGACTATTAAATGAACGTATTGTTTTCCTAAATGGCCCAGTTGATGATCATAGCAGCAATTTAATTGTTGCACAAATTTTGCATCTTGAAAGTCAAGATAGCGAACGTGATATTAATTTTTATATTAATAGTCCCGGTGGTGTGATTACAGCTGGCATGGCAATTTATGATGTTATGCAATTTGTGAAACCTAACATTGCAACCTATGTTATGGGTCAAGCGTGTTCAATGGGGTCATTTCTAGCACAAGCAGGCACTCCAGGCAAACGTTATATGTTACCAAATTCGAGACATATGATTCATCAGCCAAGTGGAGGTGCTCGTGGTATGGCATCGGATATCGAAATTAGTTACAAAGAAATTATGCACTGGAAACAAAGACTTACTGAGCTTTATGTCAAACATAATTCTGCAGGTAAGACCTATGCTAATTTTGAAAAGGACATGGACCGTGATACGTTCATGAGTGCAGAAGAAAGTCTAGCATATGGTCTATGTGATCGTATTGTAGAAAATAGACAATAATAAACTACGACTTAAATTCTCCCATATCAAAGTGTAAATATTTACACTTATGGGAGAATTATTATGGACTTAAATATACAAAACAATTTAACATTAATCTTAGCGTGTACTGGTATAATAATTAGCATTATTTGGTGGTTCTGGACTATGAACATAATCAGAAAAGTTTTAAAATTAAAAAATATCGAAGTCGTTATGTTAGATAATATGATTACTGATATTCGACAAATTAAACAAACTATTCGTAATAATTTAAATCAAAAAATTTGATTTGTTAAATAACAGAGTATATTATAGTACAAGAGGTCAATTGACGATCACCCCTCTTTAAATACTCTGACCGTCATCAAACTTACTCAAGAAGGCAAGAGATGGCAAATTACATTAATACCCCTCGTTCATATAAATGGACTAGCACAAAGGAATATCACGATGCATTTCCTTGTGCTTATAGACAATGGCGAGCAGATAGCCACTGCAATTTAATTCATGGTTATAGCTTTTCAATGAAATTTTATTTTGGCACAGATAATCTTGACGTGCGTAACTGGGCTGCTGACTATGGCGGTCTGAAAGAACTTAAGAAAGTACTAGAGGATCAATTTGATCATACCTTAATTGTAGCAGCCGATGATCCAGAAATGGAAACATTCAATTTGTTACAAGAAAAGAAAATGGCTAAAATTGTAGTGTTACCTCGTCTAGGATGCGAAGGACTGGCCGACATGCTCTATAAGTATGTCAATGGCGTTTATATTCCCGAATACTGGGGACCTGGCGAAGCAAATCGTCTTTGGTGCTATCGTGTAGAAGTTCGCGAAACACAATCAAATATGGCCTTCCGTGAAGGTCATAGAGAATGGAACGAAGATTTATTTGTTTGATAAAATGATATGATAGATAAAGAATGGCTCGAACGTGTAAGTATAGCGTATGATGTTTATTCTAAACAGGTAGGCCCAAACCTACCTGTTGAAAATTTTATAATTTGGTTGTATAGACAATATGGTATTGTGCAACCTAAATTGACAGATAAACAATAATCTGCTACAATATATTATGAGAAAAATTACCTATACTGTTAGTTGGACTGAGCAACCAGAAAATTGGAATATTCCAGGTGCAATTAAATTGCTTGAAATTGCTCGAGCTAAAGCAATTGCCCAAGAACAAAAACAATTAGAAGAACTTAGTTTAAAAGAAACTCAACTTCTTATCGAACGTGTAAGGAAAATACAATGAACGAAAAAGATAAAGTATCTTGGACTATTGAAGTTCAAGAAGATCCTGAAACAGGTGATGCAATTCTAGAATTTCCTCCAGATCTTCTTGCCAACCTGCATTGGCAAGAAGGCGATATGCTTGAGTGGAAAGACAACGGAGATGGTTCATGGAGTCTAATCAAAAAGGACTAATGTTCCGGCCGCAAACTTTCGGTACAAAATATAAACTAAAATATAATCCGGTCGGTTCTTATCATCGTTATGAACGGCGTCATTCTGATCAACATACCTTGCGAGTAGGCGGATATTTACACTATCTCGCTGATCACGCCCCACATGCTGTACGTAAAAAGTGGAAAACAGCATTTCGTAAATTTTGTAAACTACATCCTAAATTCTAAATGACTAAAAAAATCGGTTTTGCTTGTAAGTGGATTGACCATGCCGGTCAAGTTGATGGCATTAAACCCAAAGATGACTGCAAGAAATATAATACTGGCAGTACCACCGTTGCCTGGTTAAATAGACAGAGCAAAGACAAGGCTGAAGAAAAGCTTTGGGACTTGATGAAACAAAACATTGAGTCTACTCGTTTGCTTGTTGAAAGAGTAGGACAACTTGATGAAAATTTACGAATGGTACGACTTAGCAGCGATATCCTTCCTGTGTTTACTGAACCGAGCTGGAGCTTCTTCTATCGGCTACCCGATGTTAGAGATTACGCCGAAAGACACTTTGGACGAGTTGGGGATCTGGCCCGTAAGAATAATGTTCGGCTTAGTTTTCATCCTGGTCAGTTTACTGTTCTTGCTAGCGATAACCCAGATATTGTAAATAGAAGTATAGAGGAGTTTGAATATCATGCCACTATGGCTAAATGGCTTGGCTTTGGCCTTACATTTCAGGACTTTAAAATCAACGTCCACATCTCAGGCCGCGCAGGACCCGAAGGTATCCGAGCAGCCTATAAAAGACTCAGTCTCGAAGCAAGAAACTGTATCACAATCGAAAACGAAGAAATAACACATGACCTCGACACTGTTTTACAAATTAGTGACATTTGTCCAATCGTTCTCGACATCCACCACCACTGGATTAATTCTGGCGAATATATTGAACCATCTGATATCAGGGTTAAAAAGGTTATTGATAGTTGGCGGGGTCGTAGGCCTGTTATTCATTACAGCATTAGCCGTGAAGATGTACTCCCAGGATTTAGTACTACCGATCGCCCAGAGTTGGAGCTTTTGCTAGAAAGTGGACATAAAAAGCAAAAGCTTCGTGCTCATAGTAACTTTTATTGGAATGACGCTGTTAATCAATGGGCATTAACACATTGGTCTTGGGCTGACATGATGTGCGAAAGTAAAGCAAAGAACCTTGCGTCCTTTGCTTTATACAACAAAGCTAAAGAATTAAGCTTTCTTTGACCTACGACCAACACTAATAGCGGCAGGCTTTTTAGCTTTTGCCGTTTTTTCTTTTGTAGCCTTTACTTTTACTACTTTTTCTGCTTTAGGAGTACGTGGCTTACGAGGCTTCTTAGCAGGAGCTTCTTGTGTTACTGCATCAGTAATTTGGTCATTGACTGCTGAAGGGAAAGAAGCCTCGACAACTAACGGTATCGGGGTAGTAGCTGCCGGTTCTGGCATTACTACAACATCACCTGTCTTGTTATTAACAACAGGTGCTTCAACTTTGTAAGGAGCTGCTTTTGCTTCTTGAGCTGCTTTTACTTCTTCATCGGTAGGTAAACCGAATATTTTCTTTAAAAATCCAAACATTTAAATTCCTTTATAATGAATAGTATTATATTTAACCTCGCTAAATATGAGTATGAAAAATTCAATTATCGATTTTCGACAGATAGTTGTTGAAGCTGATACACGTAAAGAAAAATTAATTTTAGAAAAATTACCCTACGACAGGGAAGATTTAAATCCGGTATTAAGTAAAGAAAATATAGATATCCATTATGGAAAATTAGCAAAAAACTATGTGGATAGATTTAATTCAAACGAAGGCGATTTAGCGTTTAATAAAGCCGGAGCAATTTTACACAATTTATTTTTTCCACAACTAAAAAAACCTAGCGGAACAAATAATCCATCCGGATCTATTTTAGAATTTATCAATAAACATTTTGATAACTTTTCTAATTTTAAAGAAGAATTTGCAAAAACAGCAATGAGTATCCAGGGAAGCGGTTGGATATATCTTGCTCGTAATGGATCTATTAAAACAATAAAAAATCACGAGATTAGATCTGATATTTTATTATTAATTGATTGGTGGGAACATGCATGGTTTATAGATTACGGTTCCAATAAACAAAAATATCTAACTAACATATGGAGGACAATTAACTGGACCGTGATAAACGATAGAATTAATCTAAAAGATTAATTTAAATTTTGATATATTTAGGAGTTAACAATGCCTAACAACGCAATATCTGACAATACCTCCATTGAAGATTTTGATAACGAAGACGACGATTATAGCCCCGATGATTTCGGATTTATTATTGGGCCAGACGGAGAATTAAAAAGCATAATGTATCCGGAACACTTAATGGAAGATCCTCCGGAAGAAATTAAAATGATTTTACAAATTTTCGGAATTGACAATATAGATGAAATAGAAAATAAAACTATACATTGAAAATGCTCTGGTGTTTATTATTGCCAATTTAATAAATATTAAAGACTACGGTTAGCTTAAAATAACGAAGATTTGGCTAATATTTTTAATAAATAATTAAAATTGGAAAAATAATATGAGCACAGAATTGCCAAGTTTAGAAGTACCTACCGAAGGTACGACACTTTTTATAGTAAGAGATTCAGCAGTTGATCAAACTCTTACCGTACAAAAAGCCCGTTATTTGCTGAACACAGTTGGGCCGAAGGGTGCTACTGGCCCTACTGGCCCGACAGGTGATACAGGTCCTACTGGCCCGACAGGCCCTACTGGCCCGACAGGCCCCACTGGTCCTACTGGCCCGACAGGCCCCACTGGTCCTACTGGTCCGACAGGCCCTACTGGTCCTACTGGTCCTACTGGCCCGACAGGTCCTACAGGCCCCACTGGTCCTACTGGTCTTACTGGCCCTGAAGCAACAGATGCAGTAAATATAAAAGGGGGTGTAGCAGGGCAATTACTTTATCAGATAGCTACTACCTCTACAGGATTTGTTGGTCCAGGCTCACCAGGATTTTTATTACAGTCAAATGGTTCAAGTGCTCCTTCATACATCAGTACAAGTGCAATAAGAGTAGGTTATGCAAATAACTTAGGAAGTGGCACTGCTGGTGCACTACCATTCCAATCAGCAGCTAACATTACAACATTTTTAAATATCGGCACTAATGGATATATTTTAACTTCTAACGGCATTATACCTACTTGGGCTCCATCGAGTAATGTTAGCGCAGGTAATGCAACTACTGCAACTAATTTAGCAGGTGGTGTAGCAGGTAATATTCCTATTCAAAGTGCTACTAGTACAACATCATTTATTCCTACAGGCTCGGCAGGGCAGTTATTGCAAGCACAGACAGGTAATACTGCTACATTTGTAAACACATCTAGTATTATTGTCGGTAGTGCTGCTAGTGTAATTAATGTAAACGGCGGCACAGCTGGACAATTAGTTTATCAATCAGCTCCTAACACAACAGGCTTTGCTGGTCCAGGAACTACCGGGCAGTTATTAATGAGTAGTGGTACCAGTGCACCAGTATATGTTAATACATCGTCAATTAAAGTAGGATTTGCTACTCAAGCAGATACAGCATTAGTATCAAATACTGCTACTAATTTAGCTAACGGAACTACTGGACAAATTCCATTCCAAACAAATGCAGGGCAAACATCATTCTTTGGACCTGGAACAGCAGGACAGATACTAGTTAGTAGGGGTGTTAACGCTAGCGGACCTGTATTCCAGACTACTGCAACTATACAAACTTTAAGTGTAGGTACAACTTGGTATGGCGGCGCAACTGGAGAAATCAGAGCGGCAAACGAAATTACTGCTTACTATAGCTCAGACATAAGCTTAAAAGAAAATATCGAACCAATCGGTTCATCATTAGATATTCTAAAACAAATCCGTGGTGTACGTTTTGATTGGAAAGATGAGCATATTGCATTAAGAGGCGGAGAAGACGGATATTTTGTTAGAAAGCACGATATTGGTGTTATTGCTCAAGAAGTCGAAACTGTATTACCAGAAATTGTAGCTACTCGAGATGACGGCATCAAAGTTGTTAAGTACGAAAAATTAACTGCATTACTCATCGAAGCTGTTAAAGAATTAGCATTAGAAATTGAAAAACTCAAAAACTCAAAAAACTAATTAACTTACCTATAAATATTTCAAACGGAGTGTATCAGTGGCAACTTTTAGTTCAGCAAGTACTTATATTTCAAAAATAAATTCTGCATATCCTGTTGCAGGAATAGATAACGACACCCAAGGATTCAGAGATAATTTTAAAAATATTAAACAAGCATTAGAAAATACTGACGAAGATTTAAGTAGTTTAAAAGTAAACACTGTTGATCTAACAAATCCTGTTACAGATTTCAATGATAATATTATTAAAAGAGCAACTTTACAAGATTGTAGTACAGTTATTTACGATATTAGTAGTACAATTCAAACAGGCGATGTTGTTGTAGATTATAAGAACGGTAGCTATCAAAAGTTCACAATTAGTAGCGGAACACACTTGTTTAGTTTTGCAAATTTACCTTTAGAAAACAGAGCTAGTAGTTTATTGTTATCAATTTCAACTAGCACTACTCAATCTACTGTTATTAATTTTTCTGGAAATAATGTTTATAATAGAGGTAAATTACCTTTACCTGCAACATTAATAGGAGAAAATCCACATATATTTGAAATTTCAAATGATGGTATTGACGGAAATATATTTGTAAAAGAATATCGAGAAGTAAGAGACTATCAACTAAATGTTTTAAATTTTACTAATGTACAAACAGCATTAACTTCAGCAGAAAACGCATCATTATATTTTCCTGCAGGAACATATGACATTGATACAACATTAACTATTCCTTCAAATATTAGAATATTCGGTGATGGTGAAGGAAAAACTATTTTAAGATTAACCGGTAGTTTTTCTGCAAGTGCATCGCTATTGTCCAATATCTCGGGATCAAATATAACTTTTGAAAATATAACATTTGATGGTAATAACAATAGCACTAGAACCGTAGAGTTGTTAAGTTTTGCATTAGTAAATAACCTAAACATCATTAATTGTACAATTAAAAATTCCACATACATAGGATGTGGATTAGGTGGATGTCAGGATGTAGTTATAAGCGGATGTCGATTTGAAAATAATGGTAGGCCAATTCCTTCGACTGTTAGTGCACCGGCATTATGGTGTGCTGATTATTCCGGTACTACTTCAAAAGAAGTAGTAGTCGATGGTTGTTATTTCCTTAATAATAAATGGTCTGCGGCATATTTTATGCCCGTAGGCGGAACATTTACAAATAATCATTGCGTTAACAATGGTGAGTCTACAATATTTTCTAATCAAATATTGACAAAATATTTGAGAATTGAAAATAACTATATTAATGGAACCACCCGAAGCCATATCTCCGGATCTGGTATTGAAGTAGGTGGTAGATATCTAACAGTTAAAAATAATATTGTTTTAAACTGTGCTTCTGACGGTATAAGTCTTACAAACATATCCAATAGTGTTATCGAAGGAAATGTTTGTTATAACAATGGAACAGAAACTGGCTATTATCCGTTGGCAGCAGGCATAGGAATAGCATCAGTTCAACAATTGTCAACTCTTACTTCTGCTGTTATTACTGACACAGTCGGAACAGTAACTGTTACAACTTCAACTAATTATTATATTGGGCAAGCAATTACAATTTCTGGTACATTTAGTAGCGGAAGTATTACAGGATATTCAAGCCCTGCAACGTATTATATCGGTGCAGTAAATAGTACTACATCAATTCAACTAACAAATACATACGCAAATGCATTGGCCGGCACATTTAGTCTAGTAACAACTGCTGGAACAACAACACCCGGAGCAACCTGGACATTACGTGATCAAGCGGCAGATAATATTGTTACAAATAATAGATGTTTTGACGAAAAGAGAACAAAAACTCAAGTAGCAGGGTTGTTGTTCTATGCAAATGATACTAATTATATAAACAGAAGAACTTTAGTAACTAATAATAATTTTTCTGGAAATTTAACTTATGGTATTCGTGATCATCTAAATAATTGCATAGATAGTACTGCAACAATTTTTAATAATATTTTACATAATAGATCACTTGGAAATGGCGTTGATTCTTAATTAAATAACGGATCATTTACTTAAATGTTTAACCCATTATTGCCCGATATTTCTAAATTAAAAAATGAAGATTTAGAAAATAAAATAAATGAGCTAATGCGAAAATATTTTATTGCTGCTAGATCAGGGCAAGGAACGGTTTGTAATCAAATTAGTCTTATCTTAGAAACATACAAAGACGAACAAAAACGTCGTTATCTCGAAAACAGCAAAAAATCTATTCAAAATAAAGAATTAGACGATTATATTAATGTAGACCATTGACATCTGTCGATAAAACTTGTTATTATTAAACATGAAGGTCGACGAATACGGCATTGTCCATTTATCAGAAAAAGAATGCATAGATGCATTGTACTCAACTTCCTTGAATGATTTGTCAAATATTGTTTTTGATATTGAGACTGCTCAAAAATTTAATTCTGCATTGAACCTTAATAAAGATTCATTTTCTAAACTACTTACTAATACTCCTAACTTAGAAAACATAACAGAATTTGATAAAAAAAATCAATCTAAGTGGTTTATGCCCGAGAACTATTGTCCTGATCTTGTACAAGAAATTTATTCAAAATGTAAAACACCTGAACAGATTGAAAGAGTAACAATAGAATTAGAATTATATGTTAAACATAATATGTTGAATCTACTTTATTATTTGAAATATTTGGTAGACACGATGCGTCAAAATAATATTGTGTGGGGAGTTGGTAGGGGTTCAAGTGTTGCAAGTTATGTTTTATTTTTAATAGGTGTACATAAAGTAGATTCGCTTAAATATCATCTCGATATATACGAATTTTTTAAATCAAATTAAATATTTTAAAATAAGGAGAAACTTATGGGTAAAATTTATAAATCGATGCAAGGTAAAGAAGTCGATATGGAAAAACTAATGCGTCAAAATGAATTAATGCCAGCTATCGGAAACGTTCAAGTTAACGCACGTGGTGACGAACTAGGACCAGGCGGTAAAATTATTAAGAAAAGGGAAGAAATTGTTTCGGAATATTATGAAAATACTCCGAAAGTACAACGAGAGACAAGTGGTATAGTTACTCCTCCATCTTCTGTTATTTCTGCCGGTGTATCAAATAAGAGGTCAAAATGAAAGTAACAGGAAAAATTGTTCCATTACGTGACCACGTAATGGTATCAGATATGGATTTTGGATTTGAAAAAACTAAAACAGGTATCATACTTACTAGTGATAACGGAAAAACTCAAGGAATTCATCCTAGATGGGGACGAGTTTGGGCAATTGGTCCCGAACAACAAGATATTAAAGTCGGCGAATGGATTTGTGTAGAACACGGTCGTTGGACAAGAACTATTGAGTTTGAAACAGATAACGGTCTTATAGAATTAAGAATGGTCGATACTAATGCAATTCTAATGACTGCGGACGAAAAACCAGATGACGTAATGCGTTCTGCTTGATTTTTATTTTATGTCATGCTATTATAAAGCATGATTAAAAGATGGAACGTTGAAGATATAATTAGGCAGATTAACTCTGCCTATTATGCATGTACAGATCCTCGAATGGACGGATTTGTTACATGGGGTGTTAAACAAGACTTATATCAAATTAAGTGGATCTTAGACGATGCACTGAGAAAATGTCCCACCTTTAGTCCAGAAGAAGAATGGATCCGCGAACAAGAAAAAACTCGTGTTATAAAAATTCTTAAGGAAAAATAATGATTTTCAATAAAGTAAAAGAATTAAAAAAACAAGGACTTAAAATTGGTATAACTTTTTCTGCATTTGATCTATTACATGCCGGACATATTGCAATGTTAGCAGAAGCTAAAAATCATTGCGATTATCTAATTGCAGCATTACAAACTGACCCTACCATTGATAGACCAGATACTAAAAATAAACCAGTACAGACTATTGTAGAACGGCAGATCCAACTTGCAGCAACTAGGTATGTGGACGAAATTGTCATTTATCAAACTGAGAAAGATCTAGAAGACCTATTGCTAATTCTTCCTGTTGATGCTAGAATATTAGGTATAGAATATCAAGATGTAAACTTTACAGGTCGAGATATTTGTAAAAAACGCAACATTGAACTAGTCTTTAACGGACGCGATCATAGTTTTAGTTCTAGCAGTCTACGCAAACGTGTTGCACAATCAGAAAACGGAAAGGCAAAAACAGAATGAGACAATATAGATTTCGGCGTTGGTTGAGAAATTGGCTTAACAATTTTGATAGTGATGGTCCAGAAAAAGCACCATCCTTAACAGTAGGTCGGAGTGAAGATCCAGATCATGATCGCTGTCTAAATTTTAAAGTATGGTTTGCTAACGGTGGTAAAGTAGTTCAAACTAATCGATATGATCGAATCAAGGATCGACACCAAACATCTATGTATGTAATTACCGAAGAACAAGACTTTGGCAGAGAGATCGATAAAATTGTAACAATGGATAGTCTCCGTGGATAAGTGTAATACCTGCCATAACCCCTATAGTCCAGCTTGTGACTGGAACCAAGGTCGGTGTCCAAATCATCCACCAACAATTAAGATTCAACCTAAAGATACAAGCAAAGGACATTTTTATGCTAGTCTTGTAAAAAGTGGTTTTAGAATCTTTGCAGGAGGAAATCTTGCTGTTGGTAATTTTATGATTGCCGGCGTATTATTTGTTGTCGCAGAAATTGTAGGAATTGTAGAGGAACTTGTATAATGCCCACTATATATAAAGAATTCGATATTGATGTTACTCTTGACGACTTTACAGACAATGATCTTCTTGACGAATTAGATCGCAGAGGGTTAGGACTCGAAGCTGATGGTTATAATAGTTCAACTGAGCTTTTAACTAGTATCTACCAAAAGCGTAGAACAGGGAGAGATTATCAACAAGAACTAGATGAATTAATCTATCAAACTATTGGACGAATCGTATGAAAGAACTTTGGGTTGAAAAATACAGACCAAAAACAGTCGATCAATATGTGTTTAGAGATAACTCTCAACGATCACAGGTAGCATCATGGATTAAAGAAGGTAGTATTCCTCATCTATTGTTAAGTGGTGCAGCTGGTATCGGGAAAACTACCCTTGCTAAAGTTCTTATCAATGAGCTTGGAATAGAAGACTATGATGTATTAGAAATCAATGCATCGAGAGAAAACAACGTAGAGACTGTACGAGATAAAATTATCAACTTTGTACAGATGATTCCGTTCGGTCCTTTCAAAGTTGTATTGTTAGACGAAGCAGATTATCTTACACCCAATGCACAGGCAATCTTGCGTGGGGTGATGGAGACTTATAGTAACCATAGTCGCTTTATTCTTACTTGCAATTATCCAAACAGAATTATCCCTGCTATTCATAGTCGTTGCCAAGGCTTTCATGTTGAAAAAACTGATCAAACAGAATTTACAGCAAGAGCAGCAACTATCTTAGTTGAAGAAAACATTGATTTTGATTTAGATATCCTGGATACCTATGTAAAAGCAACATATCCAGATTTGCGTAAGTGTATCAATATGGTGCAGCAAAACATTACAGAAGGTAATAGTCTTGCTGCACCATCTGGAAATGATGCTAATGGTTCAGACTATAAGATCGAAATGGTCGAACTTTTTAAGAAGGGTCGTATTCAAGAGGCTAGAAAGCTTTTATGTAATAAAGCTCGACCAGAAGAGATGGAAGATATCTATCGTTGGATGTATGACAATTTAAACTTATTCGGTGATACAGAAGAAAAGAAAGATCAGGCCTTGCTTATTATCAAGCAAGGTTTAGTTGATCACACATTGATTGCAGATGCAGAAATTAATCTTGCAGCCACATTAGTTAAATTAGCAAGGCTAAAATAAAATAGATTGAACAGCGTATATGCAGGTTGAATGCTGTTCAATCTATCTATCTTATTCTTCTTCTTTGTAAATTTTCAATATTTCTCGAACCACAGGATGTCTTTCGATATCCTTTGTTTCAAATGTTGCCATAGCAATCATACGATAATCACCTCCTTGGCCGTATAAATTGCAGAATTCTAGCAAGCCGTTTTCTTTGGGCCGGTCCGCCTGATTTAGATCGCCTGTTACTACCATTCTAGAATTTTCTCCTAGTCTTGTTAATAACATTTTCATCTGACTTGGTGTAGCATTTTGCATTTCATCTGCAACGATGAATGCATTTTTAAAAGTTCGTCCTCGCATGTATGCTAATGGACTAATTTCAATTACTCCATCCTCTAACATTCCTTGAATATCTTTTGGATGGTAATATTCTTCAAACACATCAAAAATGGGTCTTGTCCAAGGTTCCATTTTTTGATTTAATGTTCCGGGTAAAAACCCGTGTTCTTCATCGACGCTAACTGCTGGCCTTGTTACTATAATTTTAGTAATCACCCCCTCTTTTAATTGTTTAATGGCCATTTGAACTGCTAACATTGTTTTGCCCGTACCTGCTGGTCCAATGGCAAAAATAATATACTTTTTAGGATTTTTTAGTAGTTCTAGATAAGTTTCTTGACTTAAATTCCGTGGAATTATAGAAACTTCTTGTTTGCGTCTGAGATATGGCTTAATTTGAATTAAGTTATTATTAACTTCTTTGATAAATCTAGGGTCTTTTTCCAGGAAAAATTCCCTTTCTTTTCTCTTGGTTCTAGGCAATTGATACCTCCTTAAATGAGATCAACCTGCAAAATTATTTAAAACTATTCTAAAAATATAGCTTCAAATACACCAAAAACGAATCCCGACGGTTTTAAGTATAAATATTACATAAGCGAGAACCCCTATGCATGATATAATTGATGTCATTAAAAATGTCCAAACACTTAGCGAAAGCAATAGCGCATTTAAAGTTTTAAAAGACTTTGAACGTGTTATCGACGAATTGAATATATATGTTTTCGACAATTGGATTGACGGTGAACTAATTGACGGACCAAAAGTCGATAGATACGATGTTACATGTAAATTCATGTGGCCTAGATCTAAAGCACCAGACCCCCAAGGTGGAAAGAAACTAGTTAACTATGGATGTAAAGTTGTTTACATTAAAGATAATATACTAATGCCTAGAAAAATTAAAGATCCAGGTGACTTTAGACCAGGTACTAAAAAAGGTAAAATAGATGCATGGCCTGTTTGGATAGTTAAAATTACTATGCCTAAAAAATTAATGCAGGATGTATATGTAGGTAAAGAAAATAAAGAAAATAATCGCATGGCAGAACTAATGAAATATAGTAAAGGCGAAATAACACCAGAAACCGCAGCACAGGAAACTCCACAAAATGACGAACAACTACAAGCGTAAATTAACAGAAGGTCTTAGATCAGGAGATCTATCTGATTATGTTTCAGATCTTTTTACTGTGGATCAATATCGCAGTAAAATGGGAGAAGATAAAGATGTACTCGTTTTAGGTTTTCGAGTAAAAGAAAAATACCCTGCTATTGATCTAGTAGAATTTATCGAAAAAGGATATGATTTTATTCTAGATGCAGATATGAGCGCAGGCGAAGAACACGACGGACAATATCAAGTATTTGTTGAAATTGAAAGAACACCGTCACTGACCGAACAACTTAAAGAACTACTATCAGGCCTTAGTCAAGTTACTGATAATTATGATTGGCGTTTTAGATATCAGAAATCGCCCACAAGCATAGAATTTAACGAAGATACCGTTAAAAAACATATTCCAATGACTACTGAAGAATATGAAGATAAAGTACTAAAAATTAAAAATCAAGATATACAAGAATTTTTTAATCAAGGTGCAGTGAATGTAAATGTAGAAACAGATAATACTTTAACATTTTCAAAACCTTTTGCCGGCGATGTAAAAGCAAAATTTATATCAATCGGAGATTACAATGCAGTTAAAGAGACTTTGCCGGGTGCATTAGATTTAAGTGAAAGTAGTCAAAGTCAAGTAGTATTCTTAAATAAATTTTTAGGAAATTATGATATTAATAAAATAGGAAATAAATTCCTAATAAAAAATAAAGACAAAGCAATTGTCATAGAAAAGAATAGGTGGTAAAAAATGGATCAACTTACATGGATGTTTGGATTTTTACCTAGTTGGTTTTGGAATGTTTTATTAATTTTAAGCTTAATGGCTTTAATAGCTTCATGGGTTCTTAAATTTATTCCATTCATAGGTACATATCGATTGCCTTTACAGGTAATAGGTATTATTGCAGCAATTACTAGCGTTTGGTTTTTAGGTGCAGCTTCTAATGAAGCTAAATGGAAACTGAAAGTTACTGAAGCCGAAGCTAAAGCTAAAGAAGCACAAATTTTAGCACAAAAACTTAATCACGATTTGTCTATATTAGCAGACAAAAAGACTGTTATTAGAGAAGAAAAAACAAAAACTATTACCAAATATATAGATAGTTGGATTACTAAAGAAATTACAAAGACTGTAGAAGGTCCGGAAAGAATTAAAATAGAAAAAATAATTGAGTATATCGAACGTTGCCCAATTCCCAAAGAACTGTTAGATATACATAATCAAGCGGCCAAAGGGGAGGAAATGAAAAAATGAAATACCTAGCTTTGTTATTTTCCTTACTATTAATTGGCTGCACTACAACTCAAGGAGTTCCTATACAACCAAAATTTCCCGATCCTTTTGTTGTAGGAGAAAAAAAGGAAATGCCCACTTGTCCTCAACTAAAAGAACAGGCAGGCGATAATATACAAATAACTGAATTTTTAAAAACCATTGTACATAATTATGGATTATATTATAAATGTTCAGATTATGTAGATGGTTGGAACACTTGGTATAAAAAACAAAAAGATGTTTTCGAAAAGGTTAAAAAATGAAAATGCTATTTTTATTTTGCATTTTGTTATCAGGGTGTGCAACTACTAATAACTATGCAGAATATATAGATGCTCATAAATCAATTTCTAAAGATACAACAATGTCAGAAATTGCCTGTTATAACACTGTAACAGAAAGTCTAAAATCTAGCGATAACTCAGCAAAAACTGCTGCATTGGCGTTAATGGCTCAATGCA
>Ga0315906_10005877_pt1 | contig 15337 bp, 11 predicted proteins | sample LakEriMetagenome_4_FD_203526 | JGI IMG/M metagenome (GOLD analysis project Ga0315906, IMG submission 203526) | Freshwater fungal communities from buoy surface, Lake Erie, Ohio, United States - Buoy 2 MA122 | ecosystem: Environmental > Aquatic > Freshwater > Lake > Lake biofilm | place: USA...
AATCATGATCTCACCTTTCAGATTTTCAAGCGGACCAATTCCGCACAATCCGTTTTTGTTGCTGATGGTATCAGGATTGATGGTTGCCTGCAATTGTCCCATAAGCATGGTGTTTCGCATGGCTCCGGAGTGATTTACGGGGGAGTTTTGGGAAAAGGAAGAGTAGGAAATGATGAGAAATACGACTAAGAAATAAACTTTGGATTTCATGGGGGAGGTTCAAGGTCGGGTCAGGAGTGTCAGGCAGGTCAGGAGTGTCAGGTTGGTCAAGAGGGAGCCGCCTTGCGACGCACTGAGTTTGTCGAAGGGTCAGAAATTATTGATCACCAAATAAAATTCCTGATTCAAAATTCAATGTTTACAGCCTTCACTTCACTACCACCGGAATATTCTGAATCAAGTTGGTTGTTCTTACCTGAATGATATAGGTTCCTGCACGGAAGGATTTAGGTATGTCGATGCTTGCGGTTTGATCCATTGGGGTTTTTGATGCCAGTCTGCCGTTCAGATCAAACAGTCTCACTTCACCTGTGTGGCCGGGGGCATCCACAGTTAAGCAGGATCCGGCGTATAACGGATTGGGATATACGCTAATGCTGTTTGATACAGGCGATTCATTTACTGATGAGGAAAGGTCATTGATGTTTACGTTATCTACATAAATACAATTTCCCCAATGGCCTTTATTTCTGAATGCGACCATCAGCAATGAATTATTCTGGAAACCGTCAAGTGAAACAGAATCCGTGCGCCACTCGGAAGCGGCCGGGACAAAGAAGTTGTTATTGTTGGGGGCGGTCGACAAAGTATTCCCTCCCTTTCGGTAAAGTGATGTAAACGTCAGCCCGCAGTCTGTTGATACAAGCACTTCCAGCGTGTCGGAATAAATGCCTCCGTATCTCGCGTAAGCGACATCGAAAGTAAGATAGGGATCCTGGACGCCGGAAGTATTCAAATACGTGCGAAGGTCATCTGTTGTCCCCTGGGAATCGATATTGAAATTATCAAAAATCGTACTTCTCTGGGTGTTGCCAAAACCACCCGCGTTGGTGGCTACCGACCACTGACCACCGACACTTCCGTTGCTGATGGTCCAGCCTGAAGGCAAAAATCCGCCCTCAAAATTCTCAGCAATAATGGAGGGCACCGAGTAATTATTGACATCAACATTAATGGTATCGCTGTCCTGCAAACCGGCCGCATCCGTAACGGTGAGTGTAACCGTATAGGTTCCTCCGGAAGGAAAATACACTACAGGATTTCTTTGAGTAGAAGATGCAGGTGATCCGCCCTGAAAAGTCCATTGCCAGGTGGCATTGTTGTGATTCAGGAAGGAATGATCTTCAAAATAAAAAGAGTCAACTTCGCAGATGACTGTCTGCGATAATTTATCCACGTTGATTCTTGCAATCGGAAATGAAGGTTGTTCGTAAAAGGCATTTTCCCATATCCCTTTACCGTATGTGGCTATTCTTATTTTACCATCCCTGTAAAAGGGACGGGCAATGGTGGTACTGGCATACAACGGGAGACCGGTATTCTCAATTACCCAGTCTGTCATGCTGTTGTTGCGGTAATAAACAGCGCGGTTGGTGCAGAAATAAATGCCGCCATCGGTCCCCGCAACATGAATGATTGACTGTACCTGTTCATTGTTGAGCACCGCGGTAGTAATGTTATTCCAGGTGAGGCCGCCGTCATCTGATCTGAATATTTTATTTCCATTACTGCCACTGGGATAAGCAATCCAAAGATTGTTTTCATAGAGAGGATTGACTGCGATCAGCATTCGGCGACTGTTGCCTGTTGGAAGCGTAAGGCTATTCCAGGTGGCACCGCCGTCGGTGGTTTTCCAAAGAGCGCCCAGGTTTCCTGAAGCCGGCTGCTGATTGAGATACATCACATCAGGATTGGAAGAAGCCACTTCAATGTATTTTACCTGATCATTGACAGAAGTACCAAATGTTTTCACCAGATTGAAAGAGGCTCCGCCATCGGTTGTTTTCCATAATTTGTTCTCATTCCCTATCCATGCGATGTTGTAGCAATTCGGATGAAACTCCATTTCACTGGATTCGGCGGCATAGTAGCTTTCGTTCGGACTTTTCCCAAACGTAAAACCTGTAACAGCTCCGGTAATGGTCAGCGGCAGCACTCTTCCGCCGATATCAGAATAATAAGTTTTCCTGTTAAAGCCGGGATTGACATAACCTGTTGGAGCTTCACCACCTCCCAGATCAAGATAGTTGCCAGCACCGTAATTTTCATGGTGTGCAATATTTCCGTTATGGTACAAACCGCCCACCAGCACGTCTTCATTCCATCCGCTTCCGAACCCCCAGTAGTCGGATGCATGAACGCCCTTCATCTTGAATGATGGCTGGGCGTTGAAAAAATTATCTGATTTATAGATACCTCCGTCGGTAGTAATCCAGGTGGTGCCGTTCAACATACGAAAGTCCTGCATATCAACATGGATGTTGAGCGGACCGCCAATATAACCTGCCACACTGGAGAAGGTACTGCCACCATCGTTGGATCTCCACAAATTCAAACCACCAATGAGAATTTGATCTGCGTTGGTTTCAGATGCCACAATGGCGCAATTGTAAAATCCCTGATGATAGGTCCATCCCGGATTTCCGTATGCAAGGTTGGGATGGGCCGTGGTATAGGGTCCGCCTGCAGGTCCGTTAGGTAGCGTCCAGTTGTAACCGCCGTCATCGCTTCTGTAAACACCGATGAATCCGTAGTCGTTGGCTTTTGATTCACCAATAAGATAAGCATATACCCGGTTCGGATCAGCAGCAGTTACCGCGATTCTCGCTCCACCGTCGTTTCGTGCGGAATCGGTTGAATTGTACCAGCCGTTCGACTGAATGTTCCAGGTAGCACCTCCATCGGTTGAAATAAAGAATTCACAAATGATCAACGAAGGATTGTTCTTCACCAGATACATGATATTGGCATTCGTGACATTGCTTTTGATATCGTAACTTTTCTGAGTGAAAACCTGAGTCCAGGTATCACCTCCGTCAACGGAACGATACAATCCCTTGTTGGTTGCCGCCAGAACAGTTTGCGTGCTGTTGAGATTGACTAAGATTTCATTGACACCAAAATTGGTCTGAGGCAAAACCTTCACCCAGGTAACGCCACCGTCGACAGAACGAAAAACACCCGCGTTGCCTCCTGCGAAAACAATATCGGCATTGAACGGATGCACTTCAACGGCGGTAACACCACTACCGAAATTTTCATTCAGAGAAACATTGGTCCAGTTTTCACCGCCATCGATGCTTTTATACACCTCACCGGGTTCTGTTCCGCAATAAAGTACATCAGGATCCAGCAGACACTGATCGATAGAATAGATATTGGCCTGTCCGTTGCCGGGATTACCTGAATTTTCAAAAACCTGAACCGGTCCGGCCAGATTCCACGCTGCGAGAGGCTGTGGATTTTGCTTTTGCAGATACTGTGATTGAACTATTTGTTTTTGTGCTTCATCGGGCATCCGGATGAAACCTGACTCATCGGCATACTCGGCCACACTTCTTTTCCAGCGCTTGAAATACTGCGTATGATAAGATTTTACGAAGGGCTGTGTCCTGTAATATTCGTTGTAGAGCAGTTCAACCTCAAACAAGTTGGGGTAATCACCATACATTTTCTGCGCCCATTCAGGAAGCGTTGAAATTTCAGCTTGAGAAGGCTTGTACATATTCTGCGCATTGGCCATCCCGCCAAGGCAAAACACCAACATCATGGCAATGAGTAGTCTTTGCATTCAACATTCGTCCGGATGGTACCGGAACCATGCAAAGCTAAGGTGAAATTGCATAAAAATTGTCTGCTTTCAAAGCTTGACCAATTTCTGACAGCGGACACTTAAATCCTCTGAATCAATAAAATAGACTCCCGATTGCCAGTTTGAAGTATCAAAAATCACCGTTCCGTTCACCGGAGATGACGCGGCAATTACACGACCCAAAATGTCTCTTATGATGATGCTGGCGGATAACTCCGATTGGCTGCCATGGATCGTCACAGTATTTGTAAATGGATTGGGGAATGCATTTGCGCTGAAGTGATCCGCTGCCTGATCATCTGCAGATGAAAACAACGGATTAAAAATCTTCATGATTCTGGGATAATTCCTGTCACGAGCGATGAAGTAAACACTGCCATCAGGAGCTGAACAAACATCACGTATGCGTCCGAAGGTTGAAAAACTGCTGATGTTGCCATTGGGAAGCAGTGCGTACAAATACCTGTTTTTACTGATTACTGAATCCATGGAATTATTCAGTGCATAGGCAATGATTCCCTGATTATTCCCAGTCACCGCTTCAATAATTCCATTGAATTCGGGGATGGCGGCATGACTGTAATAATCAATTCCCGACGGAGGATTGTTACCCGTATTGAGCGGAAAAGTCAAAGAAGGAAAATAATAATTGCAGGTATCGACATTATTGAGACAGAAATTGCCGTCAAAAATAGCCCAGCCGTAATGGCCTCCCGCCTGGATCAGATTCAGTTCATCATTTCCGAAAATCTGACCGTGTTCTGAAGAAAAAATATTTCCGCTCGGCACCTGGGTCAGTCCCTGAGGGTTCCGGTGTCCTTTGGTATAGGTGTAATCCATTCCCGGGTTATCGACAGGTACAGATCCATCAGGATTAATTCGTAGAATTTTTCCGGAATTATTGAACAAGGTATCGTTCTGAGCCCAGTATTCAGCAGTGCTAACGTAAACCTTATCATCCTGTCCAAAAACCACTCTGCCTCCAGAATGCTCTCCGGGATGCGACCAGTTCAGCAGCAACTGAGGATTGAAAAGAGTGTCGCCTGAAAACGAATATTCAAATCGCCACAACTCTATTTTAGAAGACGCAGCATAATAATTTCCGGTATCAATGGCAGCATACACGTAAGGTTGGTTGGCAAAATCTGAATGGGCAGCAATACCCAGGACGTAACCATTGCTTCCGGTAAATAAGGTCTTCTTCAGACCGGTTATGGGATTCCATTTCTCAATACTCCGCTTATTAGAATACCATAAGTGGTTGTCGGGTCCCCAGTAGAGATCCCAGGGACCTGAATCATATCCTCCTAAAGAGGGTGTTCCGTTGAGAAAATGAGTGGAGTCCAGCACCGTGGTGATGACTACAGGTGTGTTTCCTATAGTGTCAGTTGGCACCTGAGTTTTGCCATCATACGGCAAACAGGTCCACCATAAACCCACGGCTGCCAAACAGGTCAGTCTGATCATACTCAAATGTAATAATAAATCCTGTCAGCTGAAAAAAGAGTTCAGCTTCATGGCCACTCCCATGTCGCCTTTAATCTTCACCTTTCCCATCATAACTGCCGCCATAGGATTCAGGTTGCCGGTTGCCAGTGCGATGAAGTTTTCTTCTGAAACCACCACCAGACAATCGGCGTCTTTATTTTCTTCACTGACTGCATTTTGTGCTCCGGTACCATCAATGTAAAGCTGACGGGTTCCGAAATCAAATTTCAATGTCTTGCCCAGGGCCGGAGCGTTGATTGCTTTTTCTTTTAATGCAGGGAGGATGGTGTCGAGTGTCATGGTGAGTTGAGAGTTGAGAGTTGATGAGTTGATGAGTTGATGAGTTGATGAGTTGAGAGTTGTGAGTTGTTGACTGTTGACTGTTGACTGTTGACTGTTGACTGTTGACTTTGTTTTATATGTAAAAATTTAATGTTTGCCAGTTGTATCCTAATGACTATTGACTACTTTTTCTTTTCAACTCTCTCCAAAGGATCTTGCTTACAATAAACTCCGGAAGTAACTTGTTCAGCCATCGGGTGTTTCGCAATACCTTGCCGGCGATGACGAGCTCCTTTCCTTTCATCATTCCTTCGTAGGCATCTTTTGCTACTTCTTCAGCTGTAGCGGATAAGAAGCTGCTGAAAGTTCGGACATCCGACATTTCTGCTCGGTCTTTGAATGCGGTATTGTGAATCGCGGGAGGACAAACCACCGTGACTGTGACATTTGAATTTTTTGACTTCAGTTCACGATGCAAAGATTGTGAAAAATGCCGTACAAATGATTTGGTTGCAGCGTAGGCCGACATCAAAGGAACGGGTTGCAGCGCAGTATTGGAACTGATATTAAGAATGCGACCGCCGTCCGTTTTTTCCATATCGGCCAAAAACATGCGGGTCAAAAAATAAAAGCTCATGATGTTCAGCTGTAGCATGGCATGCTCCTTCTCTTCTGCAATGTCGTTCAAATAACCGAAGGTGCCAAAGCCTGCATTATTCACCAGTGCGTCAACATTACCGAATTGCTTCGACCATTTGTGAACTTCCGTGGCAGCGCTGGCACGCGAAAGATCACAGCACAGGGTATGAATTTTGACGGAAGGAAACTCTGATTTTAAATTATCACCTGCATTTTTAAGTTGATCATCATTTTCTGAAACCAGCAGTAGCACATTGCCATCACGGGCAAACAACCTGGCGAGTTGAAATCCCAATCCGGACGAACCTCCTGTAATCAGTGCGATCATCAGTATCGTGCAATTTTCTGGAGCAAATTAATGATCCAGCGTTGATAAGGAGGATACAACAGACTGATGGTTCCCCATATCCGCTTAATAACCCCTCGTGCATTGGAAAATTCATGAAAACTGTACTTGCCGTTTGATTTTCCGATACCGCTGTTGTTAACACCGCCAAAGGGCAGATTCTGATTAACCGTGGTCACCATCAGTTCATTGATGGCAGTTCCGCCTGCGGTGGTGTTGCGCATATAAAAATCGGTATTGCCTGAATTGCCTGATAAAATGTATAAAGCCAGCGGCTTGGGCAATTCACTGATCAGCTTCACCACTTCGCTTCGGTCGTTATAGGTAACCACCGGCAGAACAGGTCCGAAAATTTCTTCCTGCATGACTTTCATACTTCTGTTCACTTTCCCGATCAAAGTGGGCGCGATATACAAATCCGATTCATCCGCATCGCCACCGCACAACACTTCAGCCCCCTGGGCTACGGCATCATCCACTAGCAGCTTCACCCGATGAAAATTCTTGAGGTTGACCATCCGGCTATAGAGTCGGGAGTTTTTAATTCCATTTCCGTTGCTGTGATAAAATTTCTCCAAAGCAACTTTGTATCCTGACACAAAATCATCCAGTTGTGATTCATGAATAAAAATATAATCGGGAGCGATGCAGGTCTGGCCGCAGTTCATGGTTTTTGCCCACACCAGTTTTCGCGCTGCCCGTACCGCTCCGTAGGAAGGATCAATGATCACCGGCGATTTCCCTCCCAGTTCCAGAGTAACTGATGTCAGGTGTTTTGCTGCTGCTTCCATGACAATCCTGCCTACTCCGGGACTGCCGGTAAAGTAAATGTGATTGAATGGTTTTTTTAACAGTGCGGTGGCTGTTTCCACTTCGCCGTTGATCACAGCTACTTCATTCTCCGGGAAAAGCGATGAGACCATTTTTTGCATGAACGCTGCCGTAGCCGGAGCGAATTCAGATGGCTTGATGATGACCGCGTTTCCTGCTGCAATGGCATACAACATGGGCATGATGGTGAGCTGAAAAGGATAATTCCACGGAGCAAAAATCAGCACATTGCCTTTGGGTTCATACCGAATGTAAGATCGCATTCCCGACATACTCAAAGGACTCTCCACTCTTTCATCACGTATCCATGAATGCATATGCTTCTTGATGTAAGTGATGGTCATCAGTGTCGGCACCAGTTCATTGACCAGTGATTCTTCCTCGGACTTGCGCATGTCGGCAAACAGGGCTTCGGTAAAAGCCTTCCTGTTGACCGGATCAGAAATATACTTTTCAACCCTTCTGATCTTATCAAGACGCTGGCCTGAGGAAGTATCCTTGAGCCTTTGCAGGTTTAAAGAATCCGCCTGTAACTGAAATACTCTGTCAACCGTTTCAGCGATCATATTTTAATTGCTATAGTAAGTTTGGGTTAATTGAAGCTTAACAAATGGTGATCATTTCAGTTTACCCAAATAATACTTTTGCCTGAATCATACCATTGATGGTAACTGCTTCCGTACACTTCATCTATTTTTCCTCTTCTGACTTTCAGTGTTGGTGTCAGAATATTATTGTTACCTGACCAGGTCTCGCGGCAAATCACAATGGCCTTCAACCGCTCATGCGAATTCCTTCTGCTGTTTGCGTACTCCAGTAATTCCCGCAAGGACGATTCCACCTGCTCCTGAGATTCATTCACAAATGTATTTGCAAGATTCACCAGTGCAAGAGGCTGTGGAATACCCAGCCCGACAACACATACCTGTTCAACCAGTTCATGTGCTGAAAGATCTTCCTCTATGGGATTGGGCACCACAAAAACACCTTTACTGGTTTTGAATACATCCTTTACACGACCCAGCACATGCAACGATCCGCCGGCATCAAGCGTGCCGCGATCACCGCTGTGCATCCAGCCGTCGCGGAGCACCTGTGCAGTACTTTCAGGTTCTTTATAATAACCCGACATCATAGAGCTGACTTTAAAAATGATCTCGCCTGTTTCAGTGTCCACTTTTAACTGTGATCCCGGCAAGGGTTTGCCCACATTTGTTGATGATTGTTCTCCGTAATGAGTAACCGTAACTCCGCCGCACGCTTCCGTCATGCCGTAAACTTCACGCAGGTTAATCCCCAGTTTCCTGTACCAGTCTTTCAGATGCGCCGGAGTAATGGCAGCTCCTGTAAGGGTAATCGCTGCATTTTTCAAACCAAGCGCTTTCAGTAATTTTTTACGGAAGAATTCACCAAGCAAAGGGATTGAAAGAATGGTGTTCAATTTCTTCTCTGGAATTTTTTCAAAAACGCCGGACTGGAATTTGGTCCATATTCTGGGAACGGCAAAAAAGAATGCGGGCTGTGTATCCTGAAGATTCCTGATAAAGGAATCGAATGTCTCTGCAAATGAAATGGTGCCGCCCATCATCAGGCAATTCATTTCCACTGCCACCCTTTCAGCAACGTGATTGAGCGGGAGAAAAGAGAAGTACGTGTGTTCTTTCAAAAACTTCATACCAAGTGTGCCGTACTTCATCTCATCTTCAAAAATAACAGCCGGACTCATGAAGGTATGCATCACTCCTTTCGGACTTCCAGTAGTGCCGCTGGTGAAAAGGATGGTCCACAAATCATCCAGTGAAGGTGCCGGCAGATTTTGTGCCGGTTCGCTTTCGCGGATGAGATCACTCCAGTCGAAACCCTGAGTAACCTGTGCATTGTCTTTGTAATGCGGAAACCGAATGACTTTCACATTCTCAGGAACTGCTTCAGCCCTGTCGCCCCACTCATCCAGCTTGCCAACGAAAATGGCTTTGAGATCGCCTTTGATGATCACTTCATTTAGCGCTTCTTTGTTAAGGCTTGCGTAAAACGGAACGGATACAAAACCTCCCATCATGATGGCGAGGTCGGCGATGATCCAGTGGCAGCAGTTCTTGGAATAAATTCCGATATGATCGCCTTTTTTCAGTCCCAGATTCCGAAGCGCTGTTACTATTCTTCTGGCTTCGTTTCCGGCTTCCTTATAGGTATAAACTTTCCAGTCTTTACCAAAAGGCTGTCTGAGGAATGGTTTGTTGGGAAAAGATGCTTCCCAATGATAAAAATATTCAAGCGGTGATTTCATCGGTTCGAACTTCGCTTTACGTTTATCACTTCATCATGATACGGCGGCATCAAGGGCCAGTCTGATATCATAGATCAGGTCCTCATGATTTTCAACACCTATCAACAATCGTATCATCTTTTCTGTAATTGATAATTCCTTCTTCAACTCATCGTCCACATCGCTTTGAGTCATGGTGGCCGGGTGTTCGGCAAGACTTTCCGTACTGCCCAGACTCACGGCAAGCTTCAAAAGCTACAGCGAATTTAAAAAACAAAAGTGGATGTCTGAAAAATCGGACATTTGATGGCCCCTTCCGATAATTCCGGTTTATAGCCGTACGACATCATCAGACTTTCGGGCTTCATTTTTATGATAAAAGTATTTGGGGATTCAATTTGGTAAAAATAGGCAATTAAGCCGAAGTTTATCGGGGTAAAAGTTACCTGTCATCGGTCTGTTGCTTTAGCTTTTCCTCACCATGTCCTTTAACACCTCAGCCAGTCCCATTGTATTGAAATTCAGGTGCTGGGCGCCGTCGGTGTATAGTGTGGTTCCGGTAGTATAGGATGCCAGCGGGGAAGCCAGAAAGCACACAGCGTTACTGACTTCTTCAACCGTTCCGAATCGCTTCAAGGGGATCGCTTTACGGGCTTCATCGAACAATTTTTTGATTTCCTCCGGATATTGGTCAAGTCCGGAGGAATCGATTATGCCCGGAGCCACGCAGTTGATGCGGATGTTGAACTCACTCCACTCCTGTGCCAGGGTTTTGGTTAAATTTTCCACACCTGCACGGGCAGCTCCTGAATGCAGCATGCCGGGAAAGCCGCGCATCACATTCGCAATAATATTGACTATGGTTCCCTGCCTTTGCGGGATAAAAAATGCGTTGGCCATTTCCCGGATCATGAAAAATGTTCCGGTAAGGTTATTGTTGATGACTGCATTCCATCCTTTGTCGCTGATATATTCTGCCAAAGCAGGAAACTGTCCGCCGGCATTGTTCACCAGAATATCCAGACTGCCCGTCGTTTCTTTAATGAAATCTGCCAAAGCAGTTACCTCTTCAGAATTTCTGATATCGCATGGATGATAATGGCATGTTCCGAACTCTTTTAACCGTAGCGCTGCTTCACGCAAGGGCTCTTCTTTACGGCTCACGATGATCACTTCGCCACCAGTCTGCAGCATTTGCTTTGCAATGGCAAAACCGATTCCGGAACGACCACCGGTGACAAGGATTTTTTTGTTTTGGAAGAGGGTTGGTGAATACATAGTATTACTTCATTTATAATTTTCTATACTTCGCAGGGGATGCCAGGCATGGCATCCCGGCAGACGGATTTCCGAATCAGGGACGCAAGGCAACGGGGTTGCCTTTTGAAGGACGGCGTTGCGTCCAGGCGAACGGCTTCCGATTAACTTACTATCTACGACTAATAAGCTACGACTATCTAATAACAACTAACAACTAATGACTAATGACTAATGACTAATGACTAATAACCACCTCCCCCCACATTCCTCATCATCCCCTCCAATCCGGTTCGGCTGAGAGGTGAATCCTTAAATACTTTATTAAACACTTCTTCAGTAATCTCCAGCCAATCACTTTTCGAATAATTCAACACTTCATTGATTGGCGTGAATTCCTGAATTGAAGTCGGTTTCGAAAACCGGTTCCAGGGGCACACTTCCTGGCACACATCACAACCAAATACCCAGTCGCCGAAATGGTCTTTCATGCCGGCAGGAAACTGATCTTTCAGTTCAATGGTGAAGTATGAAATGCATTTGCTGCCATCAACCACTTTCGGTGCGATGATGGCTTGAGTAGGGCAGGCATCGATGCAACGGGTGCAGGTGCCGCAATAATCTTTGATGGGAGCATCGGGTTCCAGTTCAAGATCAATGATGAGTTCAGAAACAAAAAACCAGGAACCTGATTTTGGGTGAATCAGATTGGCGTTTTTCCCCACCCATCCCAGTCCACTTCTGGCAGCCCAGGCCTTTTCCAGCACCGGAGCTGAGTCGGTGAAGGCCCTGCCGCTGACTTCTCCGATATTCTCACTGATGAAATACAACAACTCTTTGAGTTTATCTTTGATCACAATATGATAATCTTTCCCATAGGCGTACCGTGATATTTTAGCCGGGTGATCTTCCGGCTGATGCATTTCCGGATAATAATTCATCAGTAATGAAACAACTGTCCTGGCGCCATCAACCAAAAGCCGGGGATCGAGACGCTTGTCGAAGTTGCGTTCCATGTACGACATTTGTCCGTGCATGCCCGCTTTCAGCCACTGCTCGAGACGTGGCGACTCTTCCTCCAGAAAATCCGCTTTTGAAACGCCCACAAAAGAAAAGCCCAGGCGTTTTGCTTCCTGTTCAATCAGCTCTCTGTTTTTGCGGGGAGACATGTTGCAATGATACAGAAAATTTTACAACAAGAGTTAACAAGATTTTACGAGAAAAAGAACGATAGTATCCCTAGTTCCTTGTCTTGTTTTATCTTGTTAACTCTTGTTGTAATTTTAAATCTCCTCAAACAACGACCCCGGAGGTCCGGAGCGTTTTTTGCCGAGGTGCTTGTATGCTTTTTCCGTCACTTCACGCCCACGGGGTGTGCGCGATAAAAATCCCTCCATGATGAGGAAAGGTTCGTAAACTTCTTCAATGGTGCCGGATTCCTCTCCCACGGCAGTGGCGATGGTATTGATGCCGACAGGACCGCCTTTGAATTTATCAATGATGACGGAAAGAATTTTATTGTCCATCTCATCCAGTCCGTACGCATCCACATTCAGTGCATTGAGTGAGTACTCAACAATAGGTACATCCACCGATCCGTTGCCTTTGATCTGTGCAAAATCTCTGACGCGTCTCAACAGTGCATTGGCAATACGCGGAGTTCCTCTGCTTCGCCGGGCGATTTCATAAGCAGCCACTTCATCAATCGGCACTTTTAAAATATCTGCGGATCTGAGAAGGATCAGCTGAAGTCGTTTTGCATCGTAATACTCAAGTCGCGATGTGATTCCGAATCGTGCACGCAATGGAGAAGTGAGAAGTCCTGAACGAGTGGTGGCACCCACCAGCGTGAACGGATTCAGCTTGATCTGCACCGAACGTGCATTGGGACCGGTATCGATCATGATGTCGATACGAAAATCTTCCATTGCAGAATAAAGATACTCTTCCACCACCGGGCTCAGGCGGTGAATCTCATCAATAAAAAGAACATCATTGGGCTCAAGGTTGGTGAGCAACCCGGCAAGATCACCGGGCTTATCGAGCACAGGACCGGAAGTTACTTTGATGTTCACACCAAGTTCATTGGCGATGATGTTAGCCAGTGTAGTTTTACCCAAACCGGGAGGGCCGTGAAGCAAAACATGATCGAGCGATTCTTTCCTCAATCGTGCGGCCTTCACAAAAACCTGAAGATTCTCTACCACCTTCGATTGTCCGGTGAAATCACTGAACTCAAGCGGGCGCAAGGCTTTCTCCAGTTCACGGTCGACCGGATTGAGCGCTGATTCTTCTGGGTTGAGATTGGGATTCACAAATATTTAATGACTAATGACTAAATTACAGGATAAATTTATGGATAAACTCATCATTAACAATTATTAATTATTAATTCTCCAGCTTATCACACTTCTGTCATCACTGGCAGAAATCAGAGTGCCTGCGGGGTGCCAGATGATTTTATTGACAGAATTCACATGACCGTCATGTTTTTCACGATCGAGACGCTGCAGCACATTCATGGTTTTGGCGTCCCAGATTTTAATGGTTTTATCACGGCTTGCTGTAGCGAAGATATTTCCTTCCGGATGAAATTCGATGGAGTAGATCGCATAATTATGCGCGGGAATCGATTGCAATTCTTTGAAATCATCCGCCACAGCGAACACCTTCAAATGAGCATCACGTGATCCGGTCAGTAGCCAGTGGCCGTCGGGACTGAACTCAACAGCATTCACTGAAAATCCTTCCTGGTGTGCCTGTATGTGTTTCACCGGTTTGAGGTCGGGAAGGTCAAACAAATACACACTTCCATCACCTGCACCAACGGCCAACAGCGTAGCATCGGGGTTGACTGCCACCGAACGCAGCTTTCCGGTTCCCAATGATAATTTCTTTACAAGACTCAGGTCTGACGCATCAATCACTCCCAGCATACCCTCTCCCGAAAGGGAAAAAATCAAGTGATGCAAAGGCTCATAAAAGAGACCGAAGACTCCCGAATCATGGTATTTCAGCAACCGCTTCTCCGTCCGGTTTTCAAGTCCGATTACATGGATACCACCATCAACCTGTCCTACAAGAAGTTCATTATCAAATGGAAGCAACGAATAAATGATTCCGGGGATTCTTGCAATCACCTCACCATCATCCGGTTTGTTCAAATCCCAAAGCGCCACGAGACGATCACCGCCACCTGAATAAAAGGCTGATCCTGAAGCATTAGCCAATGCATATACGGATCCGGTGTGCCCGGTAAAAACGTTCGATTTCGAAAATGCGCCCGCAATCTTCATGGCTGTAAAATTACCGAATTGCTGACGAAAGGGCAGGAAATGCTGACAATAAATGTGAAAAGAGGGGGATGGAATGGTAGTTGGGAGGGGAGAGTAGTTAGTAGTTAGTAGTTAGTAGTTAGTAGTTAGTCGTTAGTCGCTAGTCGTTAGTCAGGGAGTCAGGGAGGGTCAAGAGAGTCGGAAGTCAAATGGGATGACGACCATGAATTGTCTGAGTAAAATAACTTCAGATTGAAAAATAAGTCATTCTAATTTCATTGGCAATTCGTAAACATTTGTAATTCGTAAACATTTGTAATTCGCAAACATTTGTAATTCGTAAACATTTGTAATTCGTAAATATTCGCAATTCGTAGATTCGTACACATTCGTAATTAGTAATTAGTAGATTCGTAACCATTCGTAATTCGTACCCACTTTTGTCAGATCGCGCAGAAATACAAAGAATCATCTACAGTTTTCTTCCGGGAATTTTTCTGGTGGCGGCTTTGTGGCTAGTAAAGTTCATTGAGATTAAAACCGGACACTTACTCACGGAGTACGGTGTTTTTCCGCGCACCCTTTCGGGGATGAAAGGCATCATTACCAGTCCGTTCATTCACGGCGACTACAAACACCTGATATCAAACTCGCTTCCTATGGTCATTCTGGGAGCTGGATTGTTTTATTTCTATAAATCACTTGCGTGGAAAGTATTCATCTGGATTTATTTTCTTGCAGGTTTCTGGCTTTGGCTGGGTGGACGTGAATCATTTCATATAGGCGCAAGCGGTGTGATCTACGGGCTGACCACTTTTCTTTTCTTCAGTGGGGTATTGAGAAGAGATACGCGACTAATGGCGCTTTCACTCATCGTAGTATTTCTCTACGGAGGAATGGTATGGGGAGTTTTTCCTTTGGTGGAAAAAATTTCATGGGAAGGGCATTTGTACGGAGCCCTTGCGGGGATACTGATCGCTGTTGTTTATAAAAAGGAAGGGCCTCAGCGCAAACTGTACCAGTGGGAAATTGAACCGGAAGAGGATGATGACGATGATGATGAAAACGCTTACTGGAGAATACCGACCACACCGCGGGCACCGGAACAGCCACAGCAGGTTCAAATCACTTACACTATCGTG
>Ga0315906_10005878_pt1 | contig 15334 bp, 1 predicted proteins | sample LakEriMetagenome_4_FD_203526 | JGI IMG/M metagenome (GOLD analysis project Ga0315906, IMG submission 203526) | Freshwater fungal communities from buoy surface, Lake Erie, Ohio, United States - Buoy 2 MA122 | ecosystem: Environmental > Aquatic > Freshwater > Lake > Lake biofilm | place: USA: Lake...
TTTACCTTCTCGGTGAAGTGCCTGTTTGTAATGCAGGCTGCACTGATCCTAACGCGTCTAACTTCGATTCTAACGCGGAGTTCGATGATGGAAGTTGTATCTATCCCGGATGTACTAACCCTGTAGCGGCGAACTATGATCCTCAGGCGAATGAGGATGACGGAAGTTGCATCATCGTTGGTTGCTGCAATCCCCAGGCATGTAATTACAATCCTGCGGCCAACCAGGATGATGGAAGTTGCGACTTCAGTTGCTTTGGATGCACTGACCCCGTGGCTTGTAATTATAGTGCAGTAGCTGTTTTCGACGATGGCAGCTGTATCTTGCCCGATGGTTGTACCGATCCGCTGGCGTGTAACTATGATATTAATGCACTCTGCGACGACGGAACCTGTGTTTATCCGGGTTGTACCGATGCAGCTGCATGTAACTATGTAGCTGACGCGGGTTGTGAGGATGGTAGCTGCACCTATCCTGGCTGCACCACGCCAGGAGCCTGCAATTACAATCCACTTGCCGGCTGCGATGACGGAACGTGCACGTATCCCGGCTGTACCACGGCAGGAGCCTGCAATTACAATCCTCTTGCCGGCTGCGATGACGGAACGTGTACGTATCCCGGCTGTACCACGGCAGGAGCCTGCAATTACAATCCGCTTGCCGGCTGCGACGACGGAAGCTGCGTGTATCCGGGATGTACTGTTGCCGGAGCTTGTAACTACAATCCTGCTGCCGGCTGCGACGACGGAACGTGTACCTATCCTGGTTGTACCAATGCAGGTGCCTGCAATTATAACGCAGCGGCCGGCTGCGACGACGGAAGTTGTGTGTATCCGGGCTGTACCGATCCTTTGGCCTGCAACTATGATCAATCAGCGGGTTGTGATAATGGAAGTTGTGACTTCAGCTGTTATGGTTGTATAGATCCGTTGGCTTGTAATTATGAGCAGGGAGCGACATTGGATGATGGCAGCTGTGATTACAGTTGTTATGGATGTACCGACTGTACCGCCTGCAACTATAGCGAATCAGCGACGATCGACGACGGAACCTGCGACTATGCGAGCTGTACGGGCTGTACCTATCCTGAAGCGCTTAACTACAATGCAGCAGCAACCGTAGATGACGGGTCTTGTATCTACGAGCCGGTTAATCCTAACGGATGTATGGATTCGGGAGCCTGCAACTACGATGTAAGGGCTACTGTTGATGATGGAACCTGTGATTACAGTTGTTTGGGTTGCACGTATCCAGGCGCAGCCAACTACAATGCTAACGCTACTAAGGACGACGGAAACTGTATTTTCGAAGGATGTACCGATCCGGGAGCTTGCAACTATTCTGTAATTGCAAATGCTGATGACAATAGTTGTGACTATACCTGCAATTGTCCGGAAGACATCAATGGCGATGGTAATATCAATACCGCCGACCTTCTTGACCTATTGTCTGTATTCGGTCAGAATTGTAACTGAGAATACTTCTAATTAGATAAAGAGGCTGTCTCAAAAGGGCAGCCTCTTTTGTTTGCATTAAACTTTTATTTCTTATCCTTTTTAATAAATGTATTTATATGTTTGTTAGAAGCATAAGTCTATTTGGAAGTGTTTGGTAATCAATCCTATTTAACATATATTCGCTTGCTTTTCTATAACTGCGCAACCATGAAACTATCTGTTTATCTATCCCTCATTTTTTTGTCATTAGGCGTTGGAAACGCCTTCGGATATTCTATATCTGGAGATGTATCTCGCTTTTGCGTGATAAACAAATCGTTCTTTGCGTTCTTTCCTTCTGCATCCCTTAACAGCGGCTGCACTGATTCCAACGCTTGTAATTACGATCCCACGGCTCAGTTCGACGATGGATCATGTGATTATTCGTGCTATACAGGATGTATGGATCCCGCAGCCTGTAACTATGATCCTACAGCCTTGTCAGACGATGCCTCCTGCATCTATGTGATAGATTGTGCGGGCAATTGCGGTGGTCCCTTTGTGCTTGACGGATGTGGTGAATGCATAGATGGTTCGGTGTATATTACGGAGGAATTTCAATTTACCGCGGCTGTTCAGGAATTTGAGGTTCCTGCGGGCGTTAGCCTCATTTATATCGAAGCGAGAGGCGCTCAGGGAGGGGCTTCGGCAACTTGTCTCAATCAGGGTAATCAAGACGATGGTGGTCGTGGTGCATTTGTTTCGGGGTATCGCAATGTTATACCCGGTGAAACGTTGTATATCTATGTTGGCGGAAAGGGAAGTCCTGCCGGAACCGGCGGGTACAATGGCGGCGGAAGTGCCGGAACATTTGCCGGTTCGGGTGGAGGAGCCTCCGATGTTCGAACTTCGCTAAACGATCTTACGACAAGAATATTGGTAGCTGGCGGAGGCGGTGGCGGTAATACCGGCTGCCCCGATGCCGGAGCCGGAGGTGATGCCGGACTCAATGGTGCAAGCGGCTCCTCTAATATAGGTAATTCCGGCGGAGCTGGTGGTAGCCAGGTGTCGGGTGGAGCGGGCGGAACTGCACCATCAAATCCAGGTGATCTTGGAGTGGGGGGTGCTGGTGGATATCACGCTGCCGGTGGCGGTGGTGGTTATTATGGTGGAGGCTCCGCTTTTGGTGCCGGTGGCGGCGCGGGTTCATCCTACGCGGGAGGAATTACCGGGGCGCAGGTTTCTTCGGCAGCAAATGAAGGCAACGGAAGCATTGTGATTCGATATAGCCCGAATGAAGACTGTCTTGGGGGATGCACTGACCCGGTTGCCTTCAATTACAACCCGGATGCCGTATATGATGATGGCTCTTGTGTGGTTCTTCTTTGCGGTGTTTATGAAGGTCCGGGCTCACGAACTGTAACGAAATTGAATTATACCGATGGTTTAAATCCAGCTAATCAGGATGAAATTATTCCCGGTGTTACCTTAGCTCGTGCCAATACGAGGAGCTTGTTCAATGTCGACGTGGAGTCTGCTCCCGGAAATTGCTGCGGTCCCCGCCCTACGGGAACCCTTTGGAAGTGGGGCGATATTAACTCCGTGAATTCCTGGACCAATTGGCGAGATGCAGTATATCAAAGCGGATATGGTGGACCGCGAAACGCACTGGAGCAAGATCGTGAAATGACCATGTATATACCGGATGCCGGTTTGTACTTTTCCTTTATTTGGCATAGCTGGACCTCGAATAACGAAGGCGGCGGTGGTGGATTCAGTTATACCCGCACGCTGCTTTTAGAAGCTTCTGGTTGTGAAGTCCTGCCCCTCGTTTACGGATGTACTAATCCCGAAGCGCTCAACTTCGAAAGCAACGCTACGGCAGACGATGGTTCTTGCCAGGTGGAGGGATGTGCGGATCCGCTTGCCTGTGATTTTGATCCGGCGGCAACCATCGACGATGGCTCATGTACGAATTCATGCATTGGTTGTACCAATCCGAATGCATACAATTACGATCCAGCCGCTAATATTGACAACGGCTCCTGTACCATACTCGATTGCGCTTATGATGGGCCTATGGTGGTTCAATTCATTAAGCCGGGAAATGCTGATTATACCCTTCCTCAATTCCAAGACCGCATAACTGACGATTATATTCTTACACGACAGGCTAGCCGTGGGTTGTTCAATATTTCCCAGGAAGCCAGCCATAATCAGTCGTATTCTCCTAACGGAGGTACTTATTGGAAATGGGGTAGCTTCAATTCGCCTAATCAATGGGACAATTGGAGAGATGCGGTACTCCAAAGTGGGCAAAATGTTCGTGGGGCACTGGAGCAGGTTCAGGCAGGTCCTAGAATTATGACCATGTATATACCTTCGGAGGGTATGGCGTTTAAAATAGAATTTACTAATTGGTCGAGGCAGAATGGCGGCGCCGTAAGCTATATTCGGACCTTCCTTCCGGAATACTCCGATTGTATCGAAGTGCTTGGTATAGAAGGTTGTACCGACGCCAATGCCATCAATTTTGATGCAAATGCCAATCTTGATAATGGTAGCTGTGATTATCTTGGATGTATAGATCCCCTCGCATGTAACTATGATCCTGCTGCTACCATGGACGATGGAACATGTACCAATCTATGCCCGGGCTGTATGCTGGAGGGAGCGTTGAATTACGATCCAAATGCCACCGTAGACGACGGATCTTGTTTGGTGCGTGTTTGTGAATATACCGGTCCTGATGAGGTGATATTCGACAAGGAGAATTTGGCGAATCCCACCGACCCGGCTAATCAGGATGCCATAATACCCGGCGTTACCCTTGGAAGAAACTTTACGCGGGGATTGATCAACTTCGATGAAGAGCTAACTCATAATACCAGCGTATCGCCTGTCGGAACCGAGTGGAAATGGGGTGATTTTAATTCTGGAAATCCATATACCAATTGGCGTTCTGCGGTTTTCCAAAGCGGCTACAATGTTCGTGATTTGCTGGCCAACGGAAATGGAAGCAGATTATTTACGATGCACCTCATCGATTCAGACCTTTATTTCGAAGTCGAATTCTTGTCCTGGCGTTCCAATAACGATAATGGCGGCGGCGGAGAAGTATCATACATTCGCCGCTTCCTCGATGTGGAATCCGGTTGTGAACCCGTTCCTGCCGTTCCCGGATGCACTCTGCCAGAGGCAAGCAATTTCGATCCATTGGCAAACTATAATGACGGCTCCTGTATTATTGAAGGGTGCACCGATCCATCGGCATGCAACTTTGATCCCTTGGCTACGTCGGATGATGGTTCATGTGCCCAGGTTTGTCCTGGCTGCACTTATCCCGAAGCTTCCAATTATGACCCGGAAGCCAATGCGGATGACGGATCTTGTATGGTATTCACTTGCCCTGGAGGTGATGTGGTTACAACCGTTACGTTTGCCAAGGAAGCCGGAAGTAATTTTAATCTGGAACAGAACCAGGATAGAATTGCTCCCGATGTATGGATTTCCAGGGATTTAAGCAGAGGTTTAATCAATGTTTTCTCCGAATCGTATCATGAGCATTCGGTTTCACCCATCGGGACCCTATGGAAGTGGGGAGATATTGATGAGGTAAATTATCCCTGGTCTACCTGGAGAAATGCTATCACTGCGGCAGGGTACCAGGTAAGAGCATCACTTCAGAGCGGTAGCGCAGTAATGACTCTTCGACTGCTCGACTATGATAGGTATTACCGCGTAGAATTCCACAATTGGTCTTCCAATGCTACCGGTGGAGGATTTTCTTACACGCGTACTCTTCTGCCCGTTGAGTCCGGATGTACAGAGGTTCAGGCAATATATGGTTGTACCGATCCTACTGCCTGCAATTACGACGCAAATGCCGATCTTAACGACGGAACATGTATTGCCGCGTCCTGCAATGATCCACTTGCCTGTAACTACAATGCCGGAGGCCAATGTTTTGGCGGTGACTGTTTCTACTCGGTGGATTGCGACGGAGTTTGCGGAGGCGAAAATCTTACCGATGAATGCGGAAATTGTGTTGAACCCGGAGCGCAATGTGTTCTCGGATGTACGGATCCCGAGGCATTTAACTACGATCCCGAAGCTGATGCTAATGATGGATCCTGCTATATTCTCGATTGCCCCACTGCCTACAATGGACCCTTGGAGGTAACCTTTACGAAATCCAACTACGAGAATCCGTTTGAGGTATATGATGAGGTGTTGCCGGGAATTCGGATCTCTAGGAACTTCCGCCGTGGATTGTTTAATTCCGCTTTGGATCCGCTCCCTACGGGATGTTGTGCTCCATACCCCTCCGGAACAGAATGGAAATACGGCCCAACCTCTCAGGCAGGCTCCTATACTACCTGGCGCAATGCGGTTAACCAGAACGGCATGAATGTTCGCACCGCCTTGAGTACGGAAGGATTTACCATGTCTATGCGTATAGTTTCCCTTGATCTTTATTTTGATATCGTTTTCCATGATTGGAGTCCGAGCCAAAGTGGAGGCGGATTTAGTTACACCCGCATTTTCCAGCCTGCAGCCAGTGGTTGTGATGTTATTTCGTTACTATATGGCTGTACGGATCCTGACTTTTGTAATTACGATCCCAATGCTACCGTGGATAATGGCACCTGCGTTGTCGGGGGCTGTACCGATCCCTCTGCCTGCAATTACGATGGAGCTGCTACCTGCGATAATGGTACCTGTGGATACCAGTTCGATGCTTGCGGCAATTGCTTCAACCCCTTCTATTATACCCCGGATCCAAACTGCACAATTGGTTGCACCATACCAGGCGCGCTCAATTATAATCCTGCCGCCATAACTAACGATGGTTCCTGTCTCTTTGGTGGTTGTACCGATCTGGGAGCATGCAATTATAGTCCGGGAGCAAATCTCGATGATGGTTCTTGTATTCTTGTTGCTGATTGTAACGGAGATTGTGGAGGCAATGCTGTTATCGATGGCTGTGGGCTTTGTGTTGAACCCGGAGATGAATGCGCGGGAGGGTGTACGAATATCGACGCATACAACTATGATCCAATCGCTCTTTATGACGATGGATCTTGTACTGTCCTGATTTGCGATTATACCGGTCCGGATGTAGTAGATTTTGTAAAGGGTGATTACCAGGATCCTAATGCTGTATACGATGAAATTACCCCCAACGTAAGAATATCAAGAGGCGACAGAAGAGCTCCGATCAACGTGGGTATAGATATTCCGGCTAACAATTGCTGCGGGGTTCCTTCAGGAACATTATGGAAGTGGGGGCCAACAGGTTCTCCGGGTAATTATACGGACTGGCGCTCGGCGGTATACCAAAGTGGCACTAATCCCCGAAATGCCCTGAGGTTCCAGGCGGCGGGAACTCCCATTATGTCTTTGTTTATACCTGCAGAAGGATTTTATTTCGACGTGCAGTTTACCAATTGGGCGGAGCGATACAATTCCGGTGGTCGCGGAGCAATGAGCTATACGCGAACCTTCGTTCCTTTTGCCAGCGGATGCTACGAAGCTCCCTATGTAGAGGGATGTACCGATGAGCTTGCCTGCAACTACAACCCGAATGCAACAGTAGAGGATGGCTCCTGTATTGCCGGCGGATGTCTTGATCCGGCTGCCTGCAATTATAGTCCTGCCGCCCCTTGTGATAATGGAACCTGCGCTTTTGTTGTGGACTGCCTTGGAACTTGCGGAGGGAGCGCAATTACTGATGATTGTGGAAATTGCTACGACCCGATTACGAATATCGACCTCGGCGATTATACCGCGGAGGCCATCTCCTATGCATATAATGAGAATTATTCCGCCCTTCCCAATTTTACAGAGTATAATTTGGGAGATAATCAGAGTGTTCCCGTGGAAATTCCCTTTGATTTCAACTTTTATGGTACCGATTATGACAATGTGTTCCTGAGTTCGAATGGGTTTATTTCATTTACCTCGGCTGATGCCGGAGGCGGCGCTGAGTCTTTAGGTGTTGGCAATCCAACGCCGATGCAGGCGGGTATTGCAGCTACTTGGTCCAATCAATCGGGAACTTATGCCCAAAGTATTTATTCAGGGGGCGATGGCTCGGAATTTATTATTGGTTTTGATATGGTGCCCAGATGTTGCAACAGCTATAGTAATGTAACCACCTGGCAAATCAAATTGTATCCGGATAATCACTTCGAACTTCACATAAAGGAAGTGGATGGGTATTCGGATACCTATGTCGTTGGTTGGCAAAATCAAAGCGGAACAAATGGGGAGATGCTGCACTTTGCCCAAAACCTGCAGCTTTCTGAGCTAGCTTATTCCGTGTACTATACCAGCACGGCTCCGGAGTGTGATCCCGGGTGTATGGATGTTGCGGCGTGTAACTATGACTCCGGCGCCGAGTATGATGATGGTACCTGCTTATATACGTGCCCGGGTTGTACCAACCCAAATGCATATAATTACGATCCAAATGCCAATGTAGACGATGGATCCTGTACTTCCCTGCTCTGCGATAATTACGATGGTGAGGGCGTGGTAACCTTTGTAAAGGGCGATTCACAGGATCCCTATTCCGTATTTGATGCCATTGTTCCGGGAGTGCGGATATCGCGAGGAGATAGAAGAGCTCCCGTAAATATAGACGTCGATTATCCCGGTAACAATTGTTGCGGCCCGCCTACGAATACGCTTTGGAAGTGGGGACCTACGGGTTCACCCGGAAATTATGTGAATTGGAGAGAGGCTGTATTTCAGAGCGGACAGAATATTCGCAGCGCTTTGTATTTCCAGGCTGCCGGTACCCCGATTATGTCTCTGTTTATACCCACCGCTGGCCTGTACTTCGATGTAGAGTTTACCAATTGGTCAGATCGATTTAACAGTGGCGGCCGCGGTGCTATGAGTTATGTCCGGACCTTGATTCCCGAAGCCAGTGGCTGCGTAGAAGTTCCTTACCTTGAAGGATGTACTGATCCAACTGCTTGCAATTACAACCCCAATGCAAGTGTAGATGATGGTTCTTGTGTTCCCGGCGGCTGTAATGACCCCGTTGCCTGCAATTACGACCCGGGAGCGGCCTGTACCAATGCTTGTGAATATACCATAGACTGCAGCGGAATTTGCGGAGGCAATGCCATTACAGATAATTGCGGTAATTGTTATGATCCGGCGGCTTACCTCGACGTAAATAGTTATGATGTAGAGGAAATCGCTGGTGGTTACAATCAGAATTACACTGATTTACCCGATTACACGGAGTATTCACCTCAAAATGAGCAGAACACCTTTATTCCCTTGCCGTTTACGTTTAACTTCTACGGTACTGATTACAATGGCGTATTCTTCTCAGATAACGGCTTTATTTCATTTACTTCCGCGAACAACGCATGCTGCAGTGGAGAGTATTTTGGTGTTGGATATACTTCTATTGGAGCCGGAATAGCCGGCGGATGGGCAGATTATCATGCGGAGAACTTCGGCGTGATGTATTCGGGAGGCGATGCTAATTCCATTACGTTCGGCTACGATATGGTTCCGGTTTGCTGTGACTATTCTAACCAGGCTAGCTGGCAGATTACACTTTACAGCGACAATCATTTCGAAATTCATATTCAGGAATTGAACGGAAATGGGAACTTCCACACCGTCGGATTCCAAAACAGCAATGGCCAGTTCGGAAATACATTGCTGGCAGGAAATAATCTGCAAGCAGGTCCGATAAGCTATTCCATGACCTATACAAGTACGGCGCCGGATTGTGATCCGGGTTGTAATGATCCTTTTTATTGCAACTATGATCCGGAAGCGGAATATAATGACGGCACCTGCAACAACACCTGTCTTGGCTGCACCGATTCAAACGCCTATAATTTTGATCCGGGCGCGAACACCGATGATGGATCTTGTCTCACGCTAATTTGCGATTATCAGGGCCCCATCGAGGTCGATTTCGTAAAGAATAACTACGAGGACCCCAATACGGTCTACGACGAAGTAATTCCCGGAGTGCGCATTACCCGAAATACTTGCGGAGGGGCCTTGTATAATCAGGCCATCGATGGAGGTTGGAATGGAGTTGGGCCAACCAATACGCAGTGGAAGGTCGGCGATTTCAATTCAGGCTATTCCTATGTGGGATTCCGGGATGCCCATCATTACGGTCAAAATGGAGTTAGCCTGCGTACCAACCTCCAAAATTCAAGCTTTTTATCTACGATGTATTTGCCAAACGAGGGATTCTATTTCGAGTTTGACTGGAATTCCTGGTCTTCCAATTGCTCCGGCGGTGGTTTCAGTTATACCCGCCGTTTCCTTATCGAGGAGAGTGGCTGTCAATTGCTGCCATTAGTATATGGTTGTACCAATCCGGAGGCAGACAACTTTGATCCCGGCGCGAGCTTTGACGATGGAAGTTGTATCGTAAGCGGCTGTATAGATCCCCTTTTCTGCAATTTTAATCCGGAGGCGAATACTGACGACGGGACTTGCACGAATGTGTGTCCGGGTTGCATCAATCCTGCGGCCTATAATTACGATCCTGCAGCCAATGTCGACGATGGAAGTTGTACGGTCTTGGACTGCGGAGATTACAATTACACCGATCCGTTGGTGGTGGAATTTGCCAAGGCCAATTACGATGACTACAATAGCGTATATGACGAGGTGTTTCCTGATATTCGACTGACAAGGAATAACATGCGTGCGCTTTTTAATCTCGGCGTGGATGCTGTGCCTAACGGATGTTGCGGGCCCAGGCCTTCAGGTACGCTATGGAAACGCGGGGATTTTAACTCCGGGTATGCTTACACATACTGGCGTGATGCAGTATGGCAGTATGGCCCACCCAGATACAACTTGATGAATGGTAACGTAATGACTATGCAAGTGCCATCTAGGGGGGCATATTTTGAGTTTCGCTGGGATGGCTGGACTTTTGGCAATTCCGGAGGAGGTTTCAGTTATACTCGGACCTTCCTCCCTGCGGAATCAGGTTGCCTGGAAGTACCATTGGTAGAAGGCTGTACGGATGAAAACGCAGATAATTTTGATCCGAATGCGAATGTAGATAATGGAGGTTGTCAATACTTGGGCTGTACGGATCCTTCCTTCTGCAATTACGATCCGAATGCTCTTACTGATGATGGAAGCTGTTCCAATATCTGTCCAGGGTGCACTTTGTCGGAAGCATACAATTACAATCCGCTTGCGACAGTAGACGATGGATCATGTACGGTGCTCGATTGCGGCGAGAATGGATATGCCGGAGAGGTAGAGGTTACCTTTACCAAAAATGACTATGAAAATTTCAATACTGTAAACGATGAAATTTTCCCTGACATACGGATTTCCAGAGGCCATCGGAGAACATTGTTTAGAGTAGGCTCTGATGTTCCGGACGATTGCTGTTCAGGATTCCCTTCAAATACCCAGTGGAAATGGGGCGCTACCAATTCGCTGATAGGCGGCCCCTATACCAATTTCAGAAATGCCGTAAATCAAGCTGGCAGTAATTTGGGCCAGGTGTTGCATTACCAGAATTTCGGCACGCCTATACTCTCGTTGTATATTCCTTCGAAGGGTGCATATTTCGATGTTGAATTCCATTCATGGTCACGCGGCAATTCAGGTGGGGGCTTCAGTTATACACGAACATTCCTTCCGGATGAGAGCGGTTGTGAGGAAGTTCCGGCAGTTGTGGGTTGTACCAATGCGATTGCGGACAACTTCAATCCGGCGGCTAACATCGACGATGGCAGTTGTGTAATTTCCGGATGCACGGACCCTTCGGCCTGCGATTTCAATCCGAATGCCAACTTCAACACGGGCTGTACTAATGTTTGTCCCGGATGCACCAATTCGGATGCCAACAACTTTGATCCTCTGGCTAATGTTGATGATGGTTCCTGTTTGGTTTGGAACTGCGAATACCAGGGACCGGCAGTCGTAAGTTTTGCCAAGCAGAATAACGAGGACCCGAATACAGTATTTGATGAAATTTACAGCGATCTCAAAATTACACGCTCAACGCGCTTCGGGATCTTTGATATTGCAGATCAGCCCATTCCGCAGAATAATGGCACAACGGGACCAAGCGGAACCGAGTGGCATTGGGGCAACTATAGTTTCAACAATCCATTTACCACTTGGAGGAGCGCTTGCCAGCAAGCGTCGAACGTTCGTGAGGCCCTGGCCCTGCAAGTATTCGGACCCGCGGTAATGACGATGCGTGTGCCGGCTTATAACCATTATTTCGAGGTAGAGTTTACCGGTTGGTCGCCTAATAATTCCGGAGGTGGATTCAGTTATACACGAACCTTCCTTGCCGAGGAAAGTGGCTGCGTAGAGGTGCCCCTTGTACTCGGATGTACTAATTCGTTAGCAAGTAACTTTAATCCGGCAGCTACCAACGATGATGGAACCTGTATAATTGTCGGTTGCATCGATCCTCAGGCTTGTGACTATAATCCTCAGGCGAATAGCGATGGTGGATGCACAGATCTTTGCGGGGGATGTACTAATCCGGAAGCATATAATTACGATTCAAATGCGAATGTGGATGATGGTTCGTGTACCGTTTTAATTTGTGATTATCAGGGGCCGTTGGAGGCAACATTCACTAAGTCCAATTATCAGGATTACAATTCGGTTTATGATGAAATCTTACCGGGAATAAGGATTTCAAGAGGTGAAAGACGGATTTTGTTCAATGTTGGCGTGGATCCGGCGAATAACTGTTGCAGTTTCTATCCAACCGGAACGGAATGGAAAACCGGGGATATTAACTCGCCATATCCCTTTACTTCTTTCAGAAATGCTGCTACCCAGCCAGGAGGAAGCTTGAGATCCAATATGCAAACGCAGGGAAGGCAATTTACCATGAGAATCCCGTCCGTTGGATTATACTTCAATGTGGAATTCCATAACTGGCAAAGCAATAATCAGGGTGGCGGGTTTAGTTATACAAGAACGCTCCTGCCCATCGAAAGCGGGTGCTATGAAATTCCTCTTACCGCCGGCTGTACCGATCCGAATTCATGCAATTTTAACTCGTATGCCACAGAAGACGACGGGTCTTGCCTGCCAAGTGGTTGTACTGATCCTTCTGCCTGTAATTATGATCCGAATGTGGCTTGCGAAAATTATACCTGCCAGTATTTGGATTGTAATGGTATCTGCGGTGGAAGTTGGCTTCAGGACGCTTGTGGAAATTGTTATGACTCTGAGTTTACATTGACGCAGCCGTTTGGATTTACCGGTGGAGAGCAACAATTCGTCGCGCCCTATTCCGGAGAGTATACCTTCGAGGCCTGGGGAGCTAAAGGAGGGGATGATGGTCCTTTGGGCGGAAATGGGGGCTACGCTATGGGTAGCATAGAATTAACTGCGGGTCAGACAGTTTACATTTATGTTGGTGGTGTAGGTGCTACGTGCGTTGCTGGTAATGGTGGTGGATGGAACGGCGGGGGAAATGCTGGAGCATGGGGAAGTTCGGGTGGTGGCGGCGGAGCGTCCGATGTGCGCGTAAATGGAAATGATTTAACCAATCGTGTGCTGGTTGCCGGAGGCGGTGGTGGCGCCGGATGTTGTGGTGTTCCTGCAGGTGCCGGTGGCGGTCTTAACGGCTTAAATGGCAGCGCCGGAGGAGGTACACAATTAAGTGGAGGAGCCGGTAATGGGTCAGGTTCTTTTGGGCAGGGAGGAAATAAAAATGGCGATGGCGGAGGCGGAGGCGGAGGCTGGTATGGTGGCGGCGCCGCCTATAATGATGATGGCGGCGGCGGCGGATCTTCGTACATCGGTGGCGTTACGGATGGCTCAACCATTGCAGGTAATGCCTCTATGCCAAATCCGAATGGTGGTAATATGATTGGTAATGCTGGAAATGGGTATGTTCTTATAACTTACTTCAACGAGCCACCTGTTTGCAATGCCGGTTGTACAGACCCCAACGCATCCAATTACGACCCAATCGCCGAATTCGACGACGGAACTTGTATCTATCAGGGATGTACCAACCCCGAAGCATCGAACTATGATCCACAGGCGAATGAAGACGACGGCAGTTGCATCATTGTAGGCTGCTGTAATCCTCAGGCCTGCAACTATAATCCGGCGGCCAACCAGGACGACGGCAGTTGCGATTTCAGTTGTTTCGGCTGTACCGATCCGTTGGCTTGTAACTATAGCCCGGCAGCAAGTATTGACGACGGCAGCTGTATATATCCTGGTTGTACTGATGTGGAAGCTTGCAATTACGATGCATTAGCCGGTTGCGACGATGGTAATTGTTCTTACCTCGATCCGGTATTGGTTTCGGCCATTACAAGTCTTACTGCAGATTGCGTCCAAGGGTATAGCGTAACAGTTTTGGCCTCTTTGTTGCTGAACCCATCCATCCAGGTAAGTCCGCCTTGTGGAATATTTAGCTTTGAGCATCCCGACGGATTTACCATAGCGATACCGGCGGTTGAACCCGCGGTCTTTAATGGGGACGAGGAAGGGTACAATAGTAATTACGGTGTAAGCGAGACCACTCTTGAGTTCGACAATCTGCCGGCGGGCAACTATACAGTTACATATACTTCCTGCTGCAGCAACCTACAAGGTGTAAACCAGTCAGGAGCATATTTCATCAATTTCGAAATTCTGGAATCCAGGGTTTACGGCTGTATGGATGCCGCGGCCTGCAATTACGATCCGGCAGTCAACTGCGACGACGCCAGTTGCGAATATCCGGGTTGTACCGATCCGCTGGCCTGCAACTACGAGGCTAACGCCGGATGCGACGACGGAAGCTGTGATTTCGGCTGCTATGGCTGTATTGATCCGCTGGCCTGTAATTTTGATCAGGGAGCGACCATCGAAGATGGAAGTTGCGACTACAGTTGCTACGGCTGTACCGATTGTACGGCTTGTAACTACGACTCGAACGCGACCATCGACGATGGTACCTGCGACTTTGTGACCTGTTTAGGATGTACTTATTTGGCCGCAAGTAATTATAATCCGGCCGCAACTATAGATGATGGTTCCTGCATATATGCCATTCCCGGTTGTATGGATTCTCAGTCATGTAACTACAATGCAATGGCTACGTTGGATGATGGGTCATGTCACTACCTGTGTTTCGGTTGTTTGGATCCTATCGCTTGCAATTATGATCCGAATGCTACTGTAGACAACAACGCCTGTGATTTCAATTGTTTGGGATGTACAAATTCGCTGGCGGTTAACTTTAATGCGACTGCGTCTCGCGATGATGGAAGCTGTCTGTTTGCCGGTTGCACCGATCCGGGGGCATGCAATTTCAATTACCTCGCCAACCTGGACGACAACTCATGCGACTATACCTGTCAATGTCCGGAAGACATTAACCAGGATGGTATAATTAATACTGCTGATCTGCTCGATCTGTTATCGGTATTTGGTCAGACTTGTAATTAAGATTGAGACTATAGTATTCTTTAAAAGCCGCCGCAAGGCGGCTTTTTGTTTGATTTCGAATAATATCTTCTATGCGTTAACATTATTTAAGAAAAAATTCGTAGTTTAGGCTTGTTCTAAAAAACCAAATTATGCTAAAACAAATACTCTGCACAATTACGTTGGTGCTTCTAGCTGGCTATTTTTCTTGGGCAAGGCAGACTAAAGTGGAGGATCTTGAAGTGTTTGTATGCGGTTATTCATTGCAGGAAGCAGAAGGTCTTCTTGCTTATGGCGGGTGTATGATACCCGACGCATACAACTATGATCCGAACGCAACCTTCGATGATGGCTCTTGCCAGTTGCTTACCTGCGACTATGATGGCCCGTTGACGTACACATTTACGAAGTCTAATTATGGCAGCGAGATAGACCAGATTATTGCCGGGGATGTTGAAATTACTCGCGGT
>Ga0315906_10005879_pt1 | contig 15333 bp, 10 predicted proteins | sample LakEriMetagenome_4_FD_203526 | JGI IMG/M metagenome (GOLD analysis project Ga0315906, IMG submission 203526) | Freshwater fungal communities from buoy surface, Lake Erie, Ohio, United States - Buoy 2 MA122 | ecosystem: Environmental > Aquatic > Freshwater > Lake > Lake biofilm | place: USA...
ATTTAGATATTGCTGGAGATATAAGAGTTCGTGGTTCCTTATATGATAAAGACAATCAACCAGGAACAACAGGTCAGATATTAGTATCCACTACTTCTGGAGTTGATTGGCAAGATATTGATAGCATCGAAACTATTCAGACAATTATTGATACTTCTCTTACTGGCATTGAAGTAAAAGAAGAAGGAGTTGGAATTGGTACGACTTTTACTTCAATTAATTTTGTGGGAACTGGCGTTACCGCTATTGCAAACGGAACAACGGCAACTATATCATTTGCCCAACAAGTAGGCCCCCAGGGAGCACAAGGTTTACAAGGATTCCAGGGAGTTCAAGGTGCTCAAGGTGCTCAAGGTTTTCAAGGTGTACAAGGTGCTCAAGGTTTCCAAGGCGCACAAGGCGCTCAAGGTTTTCAAGGTGTACAAGGTGCTCAAGGTTTCCAAGGATTCCAAGGTGTCCAGGGCGCTCAAGGCGTACAAGGTGCTCAAGGTTTCCAAGGATTCCAAGGTGTCCAGGGCGCTCAAGGCGTACAAGGTGCTCAAGGTTTCCAGGGTACTCAAGGGTTTCAAGGAGTGCAAGGTGCCCAAGGTGCTCAGGGCACTCAAGGATTCCAGGGCAATCAAGGCGTACAAGGTGCTCAAGGTGTCCAAGGAAGACAAGGTGCTCAGGGAGCACAAGGTTTCCAGGGCGAACAAGGATATCAAGGTTTCCAGGGTGCTCAAGGATTCCAAGGAGTACAAGGTGCTCAGGGTGCTCAAGGCGCTCAAGGTTTTCAAGGTGTTCAAGGTGCACAGGGAGTCCAAGGTCCACAAGGAAGACAAGGTGCACAGGGAGCACAAGGTTTCCAAGGCAATGATGGTAACTTTGGTGGTGCCACTTTTGATTACACATTTACAACATTAACATCAGGTGATCCCGGCAATGGAAAACTAGGATTTAACAATGCTGATATTACTTTGGCATCCATTTTAAATATTGACGATGTAGACGATAATGTAACTGACATCCAATCTTTTTTAAGAACAATTGATGATTCCACTTCGACTATAAAGGGACATTTTAGAGTTTCAAATAGAATCAATTCAGATGACTTTGCAATCTTTACTATTTCATCAGTAACTGAAAATACCGGATATTTTAGCGTAAACAGTTCTTATGTTTCTGGTAGTGCTACATCATTTATAAATTCTGAAGATGTAATCATCACTTTTGCCAGAACAGGTGATAAAGGCGATACTGGAGCGCAAGGATTACAGGGAGTTCAGGGCGCTCAGGGATTACAAGGTATCCAAGGCGCTCAAGGTATCCAAGGCGCTCAAGGTGTCCAAGGCGCTCAAGGTGTCCAAGGTTCTCAGGGTTTCCAAGGTATCCAAGGTATCCAAGGTGCTCAAGGTTTCCAAGGCGTTCAAGGTGCCACAGGACCAACTGGACCTCAAGGTGTCCAAGGTGCCACAGGACCAACTGGACCTCAAGGTGTTCAAGGTGCCACAGGATCCACAGGTGCCACAGGACCAACTGGACCTCAAGGACTCCAAGGTGCTCAAGGTGCCACAGGACCAACTGGACCTCAAGGAGTCCAAGGTGCCACAGGACCAACTGGACCTCAAGGAGTCCAAGGTGCTCAAGGTGCCACAGGACCAACTGGACCTCAAGGTGTTCAAGGTGCCACAGGACCAACTGGACCTCAAGGTGTTCAGGGATCCACAGGTGCCACAGGACCAACTGGACCAACTGGACCTCAAGGTGTTCAAGGTGCCACGGGACCAACTGGACCAACAGGACCTCAAGGAGTCCAAGGTGCCACAGGACCAACTGGACCTCAAGGCGTCCAAGGTTCTCAGGGTTTCCAAGGTGCTCAAGGTGCTCAAGGTCGCCAGGGTGCTCAAGGTGCTCAAGGTTTCCAGGGAGTTCAAGGTGCAACAGGACCAACAGGACCTCAAGGAGTCCAAGGTGCCACAGGACCTACAGGACCTACAGGACCACAAGGTGTTCAGGGTGCTACGGGACCAGTAGCAGGTTCTGCAAATCAAGTTGTTTATAAAGATAGTTCTAATAATCCAACTGGTTCCTCTTCCTTCACATATACAACGCCAGTATCAGGAGTTGGTACAGTTGGTATTGGGACTATTATTGATATTGTTCATTATGATACTTTAAATAGTGGAACTCTTTCTTGGGAAGGTTCTGCTGGACAATTGTTCAGTATTACAAATAACCTCACATCAGGTTCTATTTTCTCCGTCAATGATGTTTCCGGTATTCCAAGTATTGATGTAGATGCTAATGGAACAATAGAACTTGCGCCATTTAATGGAAATATTGGTGCAGGTACAACAAATCCAACACAAAAGTTGGATGTATCAGGAAACTTAAGACTTCGTGGGGGTCTTTATGATAGTTTGAATAATGTAGGTTCCGCATCTTCAGTTCTTATTTCTACAGGAACTGGTACTAAATGGGAAGCGATTGCAACTGCTGCCCTTCAAGGAGTTCAAGGTGCTCAAGGCCGTCAAGGAGCACAAGGTGCCACAGGACCAACTGGACCTCAAGGTGTTCAGGGATCCACAGGATCCACAGGTGCCACAGGACCAACTGGACCAACTGGACCTCAAGGTGTTCAGGGATCCACAGGATCCACAGGTGCCACAGGACCAACTGGTCCAACTGGACCTCAAGGTGTTCAGGGATCCACAGGATCCACAGGTGCCACAGGACCAACTGGACCAACTGGACCAACTGGACCTCAAGGCGTTCAGGGATCCACAGGATCCACAGGTGCCACAGGACCAACTGGTCCAACTGGACCAACTGGACCAACTGGACCTCAAGGTGTTCAAGGTGCCGGTGGTCTGACAACTACTGATGCAACTACCCTGAATGGAATTAGTGCGATCAACTTGTACAATAATATGGGGGGTGGCCATAGTACAAGAACAAGTTTTGACGCATCAACCCCATCATATAATTTTGGATACAGATTTGTTCAAGGCAATACAAATGGTCCAGGAACTGGTGGAAGTCAGTTCTACTCTTGGTATATAGGTCTTGGTTCAGATTATCCCGCAACTGGTGGTGGATCTTATGGTGCAATGTTTGCACTTGATAGAAACTCTTCAACTCCTTACTTATCTGTAAGATTTAATGAAGCTAATTCTTTTACTTCTTGGTATAGAATTCGTGCAGGTGCTGCTGATGGTCTTGTCGGATATTCTGGAACTTATTGGACTTCCAATAATGATGGTTCTGGAAGTGGTTTAGATGCTGACTTGCTTGATGGACTTTCTTCTGCAAGTTTCGTAAGGTCTGATGCTGATACTACTTTAAGTGGGAATTACACTTTCAGTAGTACTAATTTAAATGCTAAACTTAATATGTCTGGCCAAGGCGGCGCAGCAAATTATAATTATTTCTTAAATGGGGGGAATGATACTGGAGTAAAGGCAGTTCATTTTGTAAATGGTTCAACTAGATCTTCAGATGGCGGGGCAAACACTTATACTATTAGAAATGATGGTGGTTCTTTAAGACTTGGTTATGGTTCATTTTCTACTTTACTTGAAGGGAGTGCATTAACATATAACTCAAATACTGTCTGGCACGCAGGTAATGATGGTGCCGGAAGTGGTCTAGATGCTGATTTACTTGATGGCATTTCTTCTGGAAGTTTTTATAGAAATGATACTTCAAATTCTGCTTTTGGTGGAGTTTTTACATTTAGATCTGCAGATTCAGTTGATGTAACTAATACTGGACAGATTAACGGTCTTCAAGTATATCAGAATAATGCAAGTACTGATGCATTAATGTCATTCCATGTAGCTGGAGATTTTGCCTGTCATTTTGGTTTGAGCGGTGGAATAAATGATATAGTTGTTGGCGGTTGGTCTATGGGTGCCGCTGAGTATAGAATATGGCACGCTGGTAATGATGGATCAGGAAGTGGTCTAGATGCTGACCTACTTGATGGACTCAATAGTGCAACAGCAAACACTGCATCAACAATAGTAGCAAGGGATGCTTCAGGAAACTTTAGTGCTGGTACAATTACTGCTACTTTGAGTGGTAATGCTTCTACTGCATCAGGTCTTCCAACATATTATATTGGAGGACAGCAAACAAATCCACAAACATATTTTGGACAAAGTGTTGGATTGAGAGTTGCAATGACTGGATTTCCATCTGTATGGGCAGATACTTTATGGATTAATGGTTATGCAGGAGGAGATGTTCTTCAAATGTGTGCATTGCATACACTTCGGAATGGAACACCAAGAATGTACATTAGTGCTCAAGCATCAAATGGTACTTCTTATGGAACTACTTATGAGTTCTTTACTACTTATAACGATGGCGCTGGAAGTGGACTAGATGCTGACTTACTTGATGGACTTCAACTTCATACTGGAACAAATAATGAGGCAAATAAAGTAGTTCGTACTGATGGTAATGGATATATTCAGGCAGGTTGGATTAATACTATCTCTGGAAATCTTGGTGTTAGTGCTAGACTTGATAGAGTTTTTTGTTCCAATGATGCATATGTTAGATACTTAGGTCTGACAGACTTCAAGAATCAAATGGGACTTAGTTCCAAAAATAACTACAGTAGAGCGGTTGATTATACTACCGACTCAAACTACTGGGTTGGTTCATTTGGACACTCTGGATATGGTGCAAATGAAACTTTCCACGGTGGATCTGGATTCTTTGATATCTGGAGTGGCACAAATTATCCGAGTGGATTTAGTCACATTCATGGAATTAATATGCTTCACTATACTGTCAATAGTCTTGGCAGTACTGGTGGAACTGCATATGGTTGGCAGTTAGCCACACAGTATGATAGTGATGCTGGCCCATATTGGAGAAGATGTAATGGTGGAACTTTCACTGCGTGGAGAAAGATATGGCATGACACTAATGATGGTTCCGGAAGTGGTTTAGATGCTGACCTTCTAGACGGTCAAGATAGTAGCTATTTTACCAATGCATCAAACCTTGCCTCAGGAACAGTACCAACCGCAAGATTAGGTTCTGGCACTGCAAACTCAACAACATATCTAAGAGGAGACCAGACTTGGGCTACAATTAGTGGTGGAGCAACTCTTTCTAACGATACAACAACAAATATAACTCTTTTTCCAACATTTTCTAATGCAATTTCTGGTACTTACTCGACAGCATATGTATCAAATACAAAATGTACCTTCAATCCATTAACAGGAACATTATCCGCTACAGTATTCACCTCACTTTCTGATGTGACACAAAAGAAAAATATACAGAAAATATCAAATTCTACTGATTTAATTAAACAAATCAATGGAGTAAGATTTGATTGGAAAGATAATGACGAATCATCCGCAGGTGTAATCGCACAAGAAGTTGAAGAAATAATGCCAGAAATCGTTCATACTAACGATGATGGTATTAAGTCGGTGAATTATAACGGTATTATCGGTCTTCTAGTTGAAGCAATCAAAGAGCAACAAAACCAGATAGAAGAACTCAAATCTCAAATAAATAAATCATAGTTCATAATACTGAAATGACTGACCACGAAACTAACCTAAAGCAAATTCTAAACGAACAAAAATCAATCTTGGGCGAAATTCAAGAGTTGAATAATACCCTTGCAATTAAGAAAGAGCAATTTTTGAAATTGCAAGGGATTGTTGAATACCTGTCCGCGAATGGTGTCAAACCACAAAATTCTGAAGAAGTAGTTCAAACGGAGCAAAATTGACAATGGCAATCACATATACAGTAGCAGAATATTCTGAAGAAGATAGAACAGTAGAAGTCACATTTGAAAACTCAGATGGACTCGTTCATAAAAGAACCATTAACATTCCACACAATGAAGATGGGACCATTGACGAAGAATATTTCCAGGAAATTCTTGAGGGGCAACTCCGAGGTGTGGAAAATAAACTTAGAGTTGGTGTAGTCACATTTGCAGAACCAACTCCTCCACCAGTAGGCATTGCAAGTACATAATGCTGGGAGAATGGTGTTATTATAAATCTCATTTTTCTCCCGATTATTGTAATTCAATTATAGAAAAAGCCAAAGACCTGACTTTTCAAGTAGCAAATCTTGGAGAAGATGGTCTTTCTTTTGGTAATAATCACAGAAAAAGTGAAGTAACTTGGTTATATCCTCATGATTTCCCAGATCTATATGAGGAAATGTGGAAACTTGAGCGAGAAGCAAATAAAAACTGGTTTGGATTTCATATCGATAATCTGGAGTATATTCAACTCGCAAAATATGAGGGAATCAATCAAGGAGAATACAAAAGACATAAAGATGTTTTCTGGATCAATCAAAATTCAAGGCACAGAAAGTTATCTGCAGTTATTCAACTTTCCAATCCAAACGATTATGAAGGTGGCGATCTGACCTTTTTTGAGTGCAATGAATATCCAAATAAAAAAGAAATCAGACAACAAGGAACCATCATATTCTTTCCTGCTTTTATAGATCACCAGGCAAACCCAGTTTTAAGTGGAATTAGATATAGTTTAGCAGTTTGGTTCGAAGGTCCCAAATGGAGATGATATACATACATTATACAATTTATTTGGCAAATGAGTTTGAATTATCCTTTTTATCATCATGTTATTGATGATTTTTTTAATGAAGAAAAAGCAATAACGATATCAAAAGAATTTCCAAATTATAATTCTGATGCCTGGTTTTGTTATAATAATCCATTAGAAAATAAAAAAAGTTGCAATAACTGGTATCATTTTGGACCAGAAACATATAATACATTTTCTTACTTAAATTCTAAAGAATTTATTACGCAACTCCAAAAAATTACTGGAATAGAAAATCTTTATCCGGATATTGGTCTTCATGGAGGGGGACTACATATTCATGGTCCAGGTGGCAAATTAAATGTTCATTTAGACTATTCGATTCACCCTAAATTAAAACTTCAAAGAAAATTAAATTTAATCATTTACTTGGAGCCAGATTGGAATTTGAGATGGGGAGGTGGATTAGAACTTTGGTCGCACAATACAGAAACTAATAGACCAAAAGAAAAAATAGTTAAAATAGACAATATTTTCAATCGTGCAGTTTTATTTGATACAACGCAAAATAGTTGGCATGGATTCCCAGATCCACTTACATGTCCAGAAGGCAAATACAGAAAGAGTTTAGCAGTTTATTATCTTACGGATCCTCAACAAGGAACGGACCCAAGACCTAGGGCACTTTATGCTCCAACAAAAGAACAAGAAAACAATCCTGAAATTTTAAATCTCATTGAAGAAAGAGTAAAGTTATGAATCATATTTACAATCAACCTCAGTTTGGCGAAGTTTGGTTTAATTACCCAGAACTCTACAAAAAAATGGTGGAAAAATTTCCATCAGGAAGTAAATTTGTTGAGATTGGTTCTTGGAAGGGAATGTCTTCTGCTTATATGGCAGTAGAAATAGCAAACTCAGAAAAAGATATTGATTTTTATTGTGTAGATACATGGGAAGGAAGTATTGAGCATGAGCAATATGGAATTGACACTTCCAATCTTTATGATACTTTTCTCGATAATATGGGGCCAGTTAAAAAGTATTATAAAGCGATTCGCGCACAATCTTTGCAGGCAGTTAAGCAGTTTGAAGATAACTCATTGGACTTTGTGTTTATTGATGCATCTCACGAATATCAGGATGTGAAAGATGATATTCATGCATGGTACCCAAAAGTAAAGGAAGGTGGAATCATTGCAGGTCATGACTATCTAAATGTAGATTTTCCTGGAGTGGAAAGAGCAGTACATGAATTTTTTGATTCAATAACCACACAAGAAACCTGTTGGGTCTACGAAAAAAAGAAATCAGTAAAAATTAAAACAAATTCTAAAGTATTCATTGTAACTCCTTCAAGACGACCTTTCAATCTTGAGTTCATCGCAAAAACTATTCCTCAAGAATGCGAATGGGTTGTAGTTTTTGACAATACTGTAAAAAATGAACACACAGTAGAAAATGCCACTGTAATTAAATCAAATGAAACTGGTTTCTGGGGAAATCCAAATCGTAATATTGGATTAGAGTACATCAAAAACAATCTCAATCCATCAGACAATGACTGGATTTATATTCTGGATGACGATAATGCAATTCATCCAGATTGGTGGTCCAATATTCAACACAATTTGAATTCTACGGATAGTATTATTACTTGGGGCCAGGTATGGGCATCTGGTGAACCACGCACTGCACCTACCGATACACCAAGGATTGCCACAATTGATACTTCACAATACATGGTTCGTTGGAATGTCGCAAAGAACCTAAGATTTGAGCATATCTATGAAGCAGATGGAATTTATGCCGAAGAAGCAGCAAAGCAAGGTTCAGTTAAAAAGTTAGATCAATATCTAGGATATTATAATTTCCTTCGTTCTCATAAGACAGGACAAGAGATTCGTACAAATATCTGTATGATTTCAATGTTCAAGAATGAGGCAAAAGGTATTCGTCGAATGCTCGAATCTGTTTGGAGACATATTGATTTTTATGTTTTCCAAGATAATGGATCGACTGATGGAACTCCAAATATCGTAAGAGAATTTTTTGCGGATAAAAATATTCCAGGTTTCATTTATGAAATAGAAGAAGGATGGGTTGGTTTCGGTTGGAACCGGGATCACTTACTTCAAACGACTCTTCAAAATGATCATGGATGTGATTGGATCATGAAGATGGATTGCGATGAATATCTAGAAGTTGATGAAGACTTTGATTGGTCTTACTTTTACAATACAAATACAGAAAGCTTCCATGTTGCTGCAGTCAATCCTGGTTGCATTTATTATCGTGCATGGATTTGGAATTCAAGATTACCCTGGCATTTCCAACACGATCCTGCTCATGAAATCATCTATCTAGAAGAAAAAGGAGACAATTTTGAGAGGGTAAACCTCCCAAGAGGACTAAGAATGATTGGAACAAACGACGGTGAGAGTTATACCGTTCCAACAAAGTACATCAGCGATGCTCTTAAACTTGAAGAGAAAATGATAAGAGAAGGGACACTTCTTGTCGACACTTATCACTTCTGGTACATCGCAAAGTCTTATCAGGATTGTTATGCCGGAAACTTTTATCCCTTAGGAGAAGCACATTCTAAAGAGTTTGCTCGAAGATTTATCTTCTACTTTGAAGAATACCTAAAGCACATTAATGCTCAAGGTATTCATGAAATGTCTTATTTCTCCACATTCTCTATTGGTCTTGGCCACAAGTATCTTGGGGATTACGAAAAAGCAATAGAATGGTTCAATAAAGCAGAACAATACTGCCCAATAAGAAATGAACATATTGTATATCTTGCACAAACTTATGATGAACTAAAGCAATACGATAAAATGGTAGAACAAACTACTAGATTGCTCGAACCTGATAGAAAACTACCATTCCCAGATTATTTTTTCCTCATTGATAATAATATCTACCACGATAGTAGTGATTATCCACAGAAACTTCATAACTATGCTCTCTCAAAAGCAAACGAAGAAAAAACAATCAACTCATTCTCTATTCACCCTACAACTAAACCAAGACTTTGGATTGTAGATGATTTTTATGCAGATCCACATTCTGTAAGAGAGTTTGCACTAAATCAAGAGTTTGAGCCAAATCTCAATTATTATAAAGGTAGCAGAACAAGAGAACAATTTATTATTCCCGGAACTAAAGAAGCATTTGAAAAGATTATGGGAAGAAAAATAACAAATTGGACTGAAACTCATGGAATGTGCGGTAGGTTCCAATACTGTACCGCAGAAGATGCTTTAGTTTATCACTGTGATGGACAGACTTTTGCTGGTATGGTCTATCTCACTCCAGATGCCCCATATTCTTGTGGGACTTCTTTGTTTGCTCACAAGAGAACTGGTTTAAGAAATGAGAATGACTTTGGAGATGTCAATGTATTTGGAGAGACTGGTTTTTATGATCGAACCAAATTTGAACTTGTGGATACTGCCGGTAATGTTTTCAATCGTCTTGTTCTCTTTGACGCCAAGTGTATTCATTCCGCAAATGAGTACTTTGGGACTGACCTAACTAGTAGCAGATTATTCCACTTATTCTTCTTTGATTGAAATGAAATTTAGTCTTATTACTCCTTCACATCGTTATCAAACTTATTTTGATGAACTTTATGCAAGTATTGTAGCACAAACATACTCTAATTGGGAATGGATTGTTTATCTTAATGGAGAGTTTAAAAAAGATCAACTCTCAGAAGAAATCATAAATGATGAACGAGTTAAAATCTTTGAAGTATATGATGGTAACACAAATATTGGTTATGTCAAGAACAAGGCATTCTTTTTAGGAACTGGGGACATTCTAGTTGAAGTAGATCATGATGATATCTTAATTCCAAATTGTTTGGAAGAACTCGCAAAGGCATTTGAAGAAAATCCAGATTGTGGATTTGTATATTCAGATAATGCAACTTATCATATGGAAGATAAGTTTATCCCATATAGTTCAATGTATGGGTGGACCCATAAGGAGTATGAGTGGAATGGAAAAAAACTCACTGCAATGAATTCATTTGAAGCATCAAGTCATTCAGTTTCTTATATCTGGTATGCCCCAGATCATGTTCGTGCCTGGAGAAAAGATGTATATGGAAAAATTGGTGGTCATAATGTAGAACTATCCATATGTGATGACCAAGAATTGATGATTCGAACTTATCTCGAAACGAAGTTTTATCATATTCCAGAAGTTCTTTATGTTTATCGAATCACTGGAGACAATAGTTGGTTAGAACGATGTGAAGCAATTCAAATTAAAACAAAAGAACTTCACAATCAATATGCTCAACTTTTAGCAGAACGAGATGCGGACCTTAAAGGTCTAATGAAAATTGATATTGGTGGGGGACTCTTCCCAAGAGCAGGATATACAACAATTGATATGGAAGATGCAGATATAATTTGGAACTTAGATAATGGAATTCCACTAGAAGACAATAGTGTTGGGGTCCTTAATGCTTCCCATGTGATCGAACATCTTGAGGATCCAATTAAAACAATGAAAGAAATTCATCGTGTTCTTGCACATGGTGGATGGGCATTTATTGAGGTTCCTTCTACGGATGGTAGAGGTGCATGGCAAGACCCAACTCATGTTTCTTACTGGAATGAAAATTCATTTTGGTATTATACAAAACAGTCTCATGCACAATTTATTCGTAATAAAAATATTAAGTTTTCATGCTTAAGACTTGAAACGAATTGGTGGGACCATCAAATTGCAGTCGTTAATACTCATTTAGTTGCAGTAAAAGAAGGCACTAGGTATCCAGGACCAATTGAGATGTGAATATCATAAATAGATATAATACAAGCCTAGTGGAGACACGAAGATGGCAATTCAAATCTCAGGAACTACTGTTATTGATAACAGTAGAAAATTTATTCCAGTAACAATTGAAGCTGGAGGTGGAGTGGGCTCTAGTGGGCAAGTACTCACTTCAACTGGAAGTGGAGTTCAATGGTCTACACCGGCTGGTGGGTTTTCTGTTACTAATGATACTTCAACCAACTCTACTTATTATCCTGTGTTTGTCAATGCTACTTCCGGAACTCCAGGACAAACTAGCGTTTCTTCGACAAAATTAAATTTCAACCCATCATCTGGGAATTTTTCTGCTACTCAATTTACATCACTATCGGATAGAACACAGAAAACCAATATAAGAACCATAGAAAACTCTATAGAACTCGTCAAACAACTTGAAGGAGTTCGTTATGATTGGATAGATAATAATAAACCTTCAATTGGTGTGATCGCACAAGATATTGAAAAATTACTCCCAGAAGTAGTTGAGACAAATAGTGATGGTTTGAAATCAGTATCTTATGGGAATATTGTTGGAGTATTAATTGAAGCAATTAAAGAACAACAAGTTCGTATCGAAGAGTTGGAGAGAAAGTTAAATGCCTAATCAGTTTTTCTCCCCAGAAGGAGATTTAGAAAATTATTTTGTAACTGAGTATTGGTTAATAGACCAGTATGTTGGTGATGAGTTGTGGGCTTGGGGTATTGGTAGTGCTGGAAGACTTGGAAACGGAGTAACAACAGGTAGAATAAGTACTCCAGTCACCACATTTGCTGGAGGAACCAACTGGAAACAAGTTGAAGCGGATTTTCATGTTGTAGCAATCAAGACTGATGGAACCTTGTGGACTTGGGGTCAACCTGGTAACGGAAGACTTGGAAACGGTGCAACAACAGGTAGCATAAGTACTCCAGTCACCACATTCTCAGGAGGAACTAACTGGAAACAAGTAAGTTCTGGAATTTCTAATACAGCAGCAATCAAGACTGATGGAACTCTTTGGGTTTGGGGTTCTGGTACTTTTGGAGTACTTGGAGACGCACAACAATCCGATAGATCCACTCCAGTCACCACATTCTCAGGAGGAACCAATTGGAAACAAGTAAGTGTTGGAACTTTTTATACAGCAGCAATCAAAACTGATGGAACATTATGGACTTGGGGTTATGGTGGTAGTGGAAGACTTGGAAATGCATCAACAGTTAGTGTATCCACTCCAGTCACAACATTTGCCGGAGGAACCAATTGGAAACAAGTCCGTGCTGGATCCAATCATACAGCAGCAATCAAGACTGATGGAACATTATGGACTTGGGGTAATGGTGGTAATGGAAGACTTGGAAATGCATCAACAGTTAGTGTATCCACTCCAGTCACAACATTTGCTGGAGGAACCAACTGGAAACAAGTAGGTACTTTCTCTGATACTATGGTATCGATCAAAACCGATGGGACCTTATGGACTTGGGGTTATGGTCTTAATGGAAGACTTGGAAACGCAGTAATATCAGGTGATACGAGTACTCCAATAACAACATTTGCAGGAGGAACCAACTGGAAACAAGTTTCTGGTGGAGGCAGTCACACAGCAGCAATCAAGACTGATGGAACCTTATGGCTTTGGGGTCCCGGTGGTGCTGATGGAGCACTTGGAAACGCACAAGTAACCAATAGATTAACTCCAGTCACCACATTTGCTGGAGGAACCAATTGGAAACAAGTAAGTTCTGGAGATAGTTGTACAGTAGCAGTCTTCTCCGGAACCACACCAGACCTTCCAATCTCATAAATACCTAAAAAATAACTATGGAAATCGCACTCATTCATAACAACTCATTAGAACTTGGTCCAATAGGATTTAATGTGAAATACATTAATGCCGATTTGGAAGACCTTGAAGTAGAAGAAAGAATTTCTCCACAAAGTTATACAGACCTTCCAATTCATTTTAGTGATGGTCTTACTCACCTTCTACCAATCGAAAAGGTAGTTCCAGAAAATGACCCAAAGTATCATAATGTCGGGAACTTCACTTGGGAAATCATTGAAGAAGATGGTACTCCAGTTAAAGTTAGATTTACTTATCCAATTGTTGATAAGACTTTAGAAGAAGTCAAAGCACTTCGTAAGCAAGAAGTTTCTCCATACAGAAAAGAAAAGGAAAATACAATAATTACTTTAGATGTTAATGGCAATTCAGTTCAAGTATCAACTTCAAGAGAAGAAAGAGTATTGCTTGCAAGTAAGTTAAGTGCAGCACCAGCATCTTGCAATTATAAGTTCTTGAGTGGTTGGTTAGAAGTTAGCACAGAAAATCTTCAATATATTGTGAGTGAAATTGATAAGGTAGTTCAAGCAGCATTTGATTGGGAACTTGCAAAGATTCAAGAGATTGATGCCTGCGAGACCATTGATGAAGTTTATGATGTGATTGTGAGAGAACTTCCAGAAGAAATTCAACCACCAGTAGCAGAGTAAAATGAGTTCTATAAGAGTTACAGCTAACTTTAGAGATAATTTTGGTGCCGATCTTGGTACTAAATTAGTTACTAAAGATTATTTGATGAGTGTTTATCCAAATATCGCTCAACAAATTGGAAAGACTCCGGAGTTGTGGACTTGGGGTTCTGGTAGTAATGGAAGACTTGGAAACGGAACAACAACAGGTACTATAAGTACTCCAGTCACCACATTCTCTGGAGGAACCAACTGGAAACAAGTAAGCACTGGAGATCGTCATACATCAGCAATCAAGACTGATGGAACTCTATGGACTTGGGGTTATGGTGCTAATGGAAGACTTGGAAACGGAGTAACAACAGGTAGAATAAGTACTCCAGTCACCACATTTGCTGGAGGAACCGACTGGAAACAAGTAAGTTCTGGTGGTTATGGTACAGCAGCAATCAAGACTGATGGAACTCTATGGACTTGGGGTAGTGGAGCCGGTGGAGCACTTGGAAATGCAACAATAACCAATGTATCTACACCAGTCACCACATTTGCCGGAGGAACCAACTGGAAACAAGTAAGTTTTAGTAGAACTTATTCTGCATCAGCAATCAAAACCGATGGAACCCTATGGACTTGGGGTTTTGGTGATCTTTCACAACTTGGAAACGCAGTAACAGCAGGTAGCATAAGTACTCCAGTCACCACATTCTCTGGAGGAACCAACTGGAAACAAGTCAGTTTTGGTGTGTATCATACATCAGCAATCAAGACTGATGGAACATTATGGACTTGGGGTCGTTCAAATGTGGGACAACTTGGAGACGCAGCAGTAACCAATAGATCCACTCCAGTCACCACATTTGCCGGTGGAACCAACTGGAAACAAGTAAGTGCTGGAACTGATTTCACAGCAGCAATCGAATCGGCAGACTTCATCTAAATACCTAAAATACATCATAAGAACATAATGAACCCACTTGAGTTGGTCACAAAGACCTTATATTCATTTGAAGAAAAAGAACTTACGACACAAGTTCTTCAAGCATTTGGAAAAAGAGCAGAAACCTTTGAACAACACAATGATGTTGCAAAGATTTTCTTTGAGATAAAAGATTTCTCAAATGCCATTCTTCACGGAGAAAAAGCATTAAAACTTGCAAAGTCAAAAGAAGAACTTTATATTACAACTAAAAATCTTATCAATGCATACAACCAAAATAACTATCCAGATAAAGCATTAACACAAATCTCAAAAATCAAATCACAAAATCCTCAAGATACTGAACTTCTTTTGGAAGAAACCTTTGCATATTCTGCACTGAATCAAAAAGAGAAATCAGAAAAACTACTCTTCAATCTCATCAAATATAAACTTCCAGAGGAGATTGAAAGAAAGGCATATCACAACTTATCAGGACATTATTTCCGTAAAGATGATATTCATACAGGACTTCAACATTTCCTCAAAGCAGGAGAAGTTGAGGCATATAAAAA
>Ga0315906_10005880_pt1 | contig 15331 bp, 12 predicted proteins | sample LakEriMetagenome_4_FD_203526 | JGI IMG/M metagenome (GOLD analysis project Ga0315906, IMG submission 203526) | Freshwater fungal communities from buoy surface, Lake Erie, Ohio, United States - Buoy 2 MA122 | ecosystem: Environmental > Aquatic > Freshwater > Lake > Lake biofilm | place: USA...
TTCAACAGCGATGTCGATGCTGTTTGTTACACCCTTGATGGTTAGGTTTCCGGTGACCACGAATGTGTCGCCAGTTGCCTTGATCGCGGTTGATTCAAAGATAAGTTCGTTTGTGTTTTCGGTGTCGAAGAAGTCAGCACTCTTTAGGTGACCGTCACGATCGGCAGAGCCGGTATCGATTGAGTCAAGCTTTGCTGTGACTTTGGCAGATGATAATGCAGCGTCAGCGCCAACAACGATGGTGCCTTCGAAATCTGCGAAGTGTCCGCGGACCTTGGTGATTACTGCGTGACGGGTTTCAAAACCCAAGCGTGAATGAGATGGGTCAATCACCCAGGTTCCCGCGATTGAAGAAAGATCAGACATAGCGATTCCTTAATAGTTGAAAGTTGAACTAATTTAGTTTAACTTTCAACTACGCCAGAAGTCAAGTTACAGCTTGCGTGCCACGTCCTCCACGGCTTTAGCCACTGACTTAGCAACCTTTGGATCAAAGACGCTAGGCACGATGTAGCTGGCGTTTAGTTGCTCTGGGGAAACGCATCCTGCAATGGCGTGGGCTGCTGCTAGCAGAGTCTCAGTTGTGATCTTTGAAGACGCGGCGTCCAATAACCCACGGAAGATTCCTGGGAATGCCAAAACGTTATTGATCTGGTTTGGATAATCACTTCGGCCAGTTGCCACAATTTTTGCATGCTTGGCCGCAATCACTGGGTCAATTTCTGGATCTGGATTGGCCATGGCAAACACGATTGAGTCTTTAGCCATCAACGCCACATCAGCTTCAGTCAAAATGTTCGGTGCGCTCACGCCAATGAACACGTCTGCGCCAGCCAGGCCCTCACCAAGTTTTCCGGTCACACCTGCCGTATTGGTATTGGCCATCATCCAAGCACTAGTGGATTCGCTGTTTGGACGGTCCTTATAGATCGCCCCTTCAGTGTCATAAGCCGTGATGTTCTTCATGCCAGCTTCGTAAAGCAACTGCGCAACTGCAGTTCCGGCTGCACCGGCCCCACTCATCACGATCTTTAGATCTTCTGGCTTCTTCTTCACAATCTTTAACGCATTAGTTAGCGCTGCCAACACAACAATGGCAGTGCCATGTTGATCGTCATGGAAAACCGGGATGTCTAGAAGTTCGCGCAAGCGAGCCTCGATTTCAAAACAACGTGGCGCGGAGATATCTTCCAGGTTGATGCCACCATAAACCGGAGCCAAGATCTGGACGGTGCGAACAATTTCATCTACGTCTTGAGTATCAAGACAAACTGGCCAAGCATCCACGTCAGCGAATTGCTTGAAAAGCGCAGCTTTACCTTCCATTACAGGAAGCGCAGCAGCTGGTCCAATGTTGCCAAGACCTAGAACTGCAGATCCGTCAGTTACCACTGCGACGGTATTGCGCTTAATAGTTAGACGACGAGCATCGCTTGGTTCTTCATAAATTGCCATACAAATACGTGCCACACCTGGCGTGTACGCACGAGAAAGATCATCGCGAGTACGCAGTGGAACTTTTGGCTTAACTTCTAACTTGCCGCCAAGGTGCAATAAGAATGTGCGATCACTAACTTTGCGAACATTGGCGCCAGCAATGCCTGCAATCGCCGCAGTAACGCGTTCTGCGTGATCTGGATCAGAGGTATCACAAGTTACGTCAACGACCATGCGTTCGTGACTGGATTCAACAACGTCGAGTGCAGTTAGCGCGGCACCCGTATCGATAACTGCTTGCGCCAGGCTTGCAGTGGACGATGATTCGGGCGATAACTCAACGCGCAATGTAATTGCATAACCCGGACTGTTGTTAGCCATTAAACGTCTCTCCTTGGTGAGCCTCTATTGTCCCATTTCCCGATACTTGCAAACACCAGGTCCGTGGATACTTGGTCACATTTGGAGCCAAATCAGCGCAGATTTCTTACTCATCAGATTCAATTCACTGGCACGATGGTGGCATGACACCTCCATTTAACCTTTCCGGATCCAAAGCTTTAATTACTGGCGCAGGTTCGCCAACTGGCATTGGATTTGCCAGTGCGAAGTTACTTTGTCAGATGGGTGCCAGCGTCTACATCACAGGAGCCAGCGATCGTCTGAATGATCGAGTATCAGAACTAAAGGCAGAGGGTTTCAATGTTGCAGGTTGCGTTGCCGACTTAACTGAATTCTCTGCGGCTGAAACTGTCGTTTCAAATGCCTTGGCATTCCTTGGTGGCCTAGACATTGTGGTTAACAACGCCGGCATGACCAGCATCAATGCGCCAATGCAAGAAGTTGGCGAAGCTGGTGACGGCGCTTCAATGAGTGTGGAGGGCTGGCATAACTCAATCGCGCGAAACTTAAACTCCGCGTTCTACATAACCAAGCTTTCACTCCCCCACTTGCGCGAATCCTCTGCGGGCCGCGTCATCATGATGTCGAGCATTACTGGACCAGTTATGGCGATTCGTAATGACGTTGCTTATGGTGCGACCAAAGCCGGCATGGTTGGCTTAACCAAGTCACTGGCAGTAGATGAGGCAAAGCATGGCATAACTGCAAATGCCGTGGCACCTGGCTGGATTAAAACCGCTTCCCAAAGCATTAGTGAAGGTAGCGAAGGTGGTAGCACACCAATGGGCCGCTCGGCAACACCAGAAGAAGTTGCCGCAGTGGTTGGGTTCCTTGCAAGCCGCGAAGCAAGTTACTTAACGGGACAAGTCATAGTGATTGATGGTGGCAACTCAATTAGCGAGCAACGCACTGTTCGATAGCTCGAAGGCTAAAATAATCAATCTATTTCTTCCATTGGTTTCATTTCCTGAAGTGATTCGATGTAGTTTTTATTGATCAAACAAACTATTCGGCTACTTGGATGTCACAATGTCTAAACTAAGTGAGTTTCAGTAACTTCAACATTATTTCAAACTTAAATGACAAGGGCAAAACTTTATTTGTCGTTGAATCTTCCGCAACTTGGCCCACCTAGCAATATGAGTTCTCAGCAAACTATCAAACTGATAACCGCTAGAGATACGAGTGATTTGAAACAGAACTGTATTTTGAATACGCTTCCACAATTTCAGCATAAGAAGAGTTGCCAGAATTGAGTTTAGCTGCGACATTGTTCCACTTTGCAAAAACAATTTGGTTTGGCTTGTGCTTTACCATCCATTCTCCATAAGTTTCATATTCACAGATTGAAGAACTTTCGTTAAAGTCAGCTAATTTAATCCACTCAATTAAACCTTCACCATCTTGCCCAAAAATTTCTCCGACAAAGTCCTTTTGCATAAGCTGGTGATGCGTTACAAAGCTCAAGAGTTGGGTCTGTCCACCGAAAACTCTACGTATGTGCTTTTTATATGGAAGATGGTATTCATCTGCAATGCAGATAACTTGAATTCCTTCAGAATCAAGCCAAATTCTAGGACTCAGCAGCACAGTATCGGCATCAAGAATCAGAGTAGCTACCTGTTCACTTGAAATTGCCATTCGAAACTTTATGACTTGCTGGATTATCCACCCAGTTCGCTCTTTGGGAACTAACTCATTTATTATTTCAGCTAAATTTGGGCCTAAAACACTTTCATCAGTTGAAACTATACAGTCAGGGAATCTCGATTGCAGTTCAATAGATAAATACTGCGGAGTTATAAGAATTATTTTCCCAATTGGATTACTTACGCTGGCTTTTGCTCCCTGAATTATGAGAGGGAGGTTGTCAAAATCTTTGGTGTGACATGGGATAGCGATATCGATAGTGGGCAAATTAGTACCTCCAAGTGGGTTACTAGGTGGTGCAAGGCTAATAATGTGCCGCAAGCTGTGTGGAAGTTTTTGGAGTTTCAATATTTTTGCAAGCCTTAGCGAAACTCTCAAAACCAAAAATCCCAGCATCCTACTTTCGCTTCTTCTTAATTGGTTAGTGATTTCGCGATAAACAGCCGCTAGAAACACTCGTATGGGTTTTTTAAAAAATGAAATCAAGGAATGCTCTACACTCTCAAATCTATTGGTGTTTAACTCTTCTTTATCTGCAGCATTATTCATCAAGCACCCGCTTTTGTCATTACCACAAGTGAAATCGTACACTTCGCTGAGCTTGCCTTGCTATCAATAGGCTCCTAAACAACTGGTAGCAACGGGAAGCAATTGAATGATCTCAATCTTTCAGTTGCTGGATAGTTAAATCATCAAAGGACTGGGTCCTTGCCCACATCTCGCTGATCTTTACTTTAGCCTGTTTCTCATAGTGGCAGATCGTCGAATTCATGAGTAAAACTAAAAAGTGGTAGTCCGCCTATGTGGCTCTCTGGATGAAATGTACGTAATCTAAACAATTTTCAGCAAACTCAATATTCTTTTAAACTTCAATGGTAAAGGTACAACTTCATTTGTCGGTGAATTTTCCGCAACTTTGCTTACTCCGTACCTATGTAGTGAGCCTCGAATGAATAGTTGATGCACAACCTGCGTTGGAGAGGCTCCCAATTTATTAGTTAATGACAATAGCATCAGTGCTACTAAGGAGGTGACCAACCTAATCCGACTCTTAATGACTCCAATTGTGGTTGTTGAGATTGGTTGGGATCTCACGCCGATGGTTGAAAATATTGGATCATGATTAGCAGTGACCCAAGGCAAATGAGGAGCATAAAAATGAACTTTACTCAACATGTAGATGGGCCAGTCTGCCAAATCAATTATCTTTTTGTTATTACCTATCATTGATATAGCTGCCGATCGGTTAATTGCGTATGCAAAGGTGCAAGTTGGCGGTGTAATCAACTCAATCAATTCTTCATTGACAAGAATTTCTGGATTCTTGGAAACAGCAATACCGGGAATCCACCCAAGTGCAACGATTATGGGACGATCCGAATCTAAGAGGTCGCTAAGAATGTCAAAATCGAATTCCGCAATCACTTCAGCATCATCCTCAAAAACTATTCCGAATTTGTGATTTGAGTTAAGGAAGGAGTTCATCGCAAGTCTATGAGCTAATGCACAGCCAACTTCACCGATGCTTGCCGCTCTTTGATTCAGCAACTCAAAGATAAATGCCGAATGAAGTATGCCAGTTCGAAAATCAACTTCACTCGGTACAACTCCAGGTGAGACTTGATATTTCAGTCCAAGTTTAGTTAACTCCGGCTCCAAGTTTTCACTTCGGATAATCTCATCGGTGCTAATTATTTGAACCAAAAACTGTGAATTAAGGTCAGACGACAAAACAATTTTCCCAACTCTAGTACTTGAGACAAAATTTAGTGAGGCATAACTCATCCAAAGTATAACTCTCGACTAACTCTGATCTCCCCATGTCTCCGTTGAATCTTTAGCGGAACAACCTAAACTTTGACAGAACTGATCCAATTGACATGTTGATACCTCTAAATGGGGCTGTAATTCGCCAACTCTTAGAACTCTTCAAATTTTCGATATCGCGATTTAGCTTTGTGCATTCATTGTGTAAAGTGACAACTTTAGCATTCAACTCACCCATGAGACTAAACCAGAATTCATGCATACTGGATGCAGTATTAAGCACCGAAAGTAATTCTTCATGTTTCAAAACAGCTAAAATCTTCTCAACCTCATGAGGGTCTATATGGAATTCAGCTCCTGAGTAGGAGTCCCAGTTTTTATAGCCTAATTTCGCGAATAATTCTGGAGTGAAGTGTTCTCCTTCTGCTCCTATGTATCTACCTAGATGCAATCCGCTTGTAACTGCCAACTTCCCCATTTTATGCATGATCGCCCGATTTACGGAATCTTGATCTGATACGAATGGATACACGCCATGGCGTTGCAAAACGTGATTAACTTTTTGCCAATCACGCAGATGATAACTAGTTGAAATCGATTCAACATATTCGGAAACGATAAAGTTGCGCGCTAAATAGTGACTTTTTTTCAAAGCGAAGGCCCAATGGTGCTTGGTGGGATACACGCTATTAATACCGCGGCTCAATGGCACGTGAGTGTCGCCAGTGCAATCAATTTGAACTACTTCATCAAATTGATTCGTCGCCGTCATAAGGGTATCAATACCGCGAAGATAGTTTGGAAATAATTCAAAGTCGTGCTCAAGAAATAGCGCCCACTCAGAATTTGGGAAATTGAAAAGCTCACGTTCTAAAAATTGAAATTGTTTGGCGATTCCTTGATTATTTGTATTCTGAACAATCTTTGAATCTGGAAAGAATTTCTTGGCGATTGCTACAACTTGGTCGACTTGATTAATTTTTCCTACCGATTCATCTTTCGAACCAATGTATCCATCTATTGTGATTACTACCTTTGAAGGATCAACTTTTATGTCTTGAGATAAGAGACTGTGCAGAACAATTTCTGAATATTCTGGCGAGTTAAAGAGCAGGATTCCAATCGGATACGGAAACTCTTTTTCGGCAGCTATCGGCATACCACTAGCCTAACTGATCCTCTGCAGCAACTGATTGTTAAACGGTGCGCATTAAACTCAGTTCAACCGATACTCAACCATGCACCGGGCTCCGGACATCAAGGGTTAAGATCCATGTTATTTGAAATCAGAGTCCTTGCCCTAAGTGGATAAGAAAGCCACGACTTTAGTCAACCAGTCACGTTTTGCGTTACCCTTGTGGGATGAACATCGCATATGTTGCTAGAAAAATCTGCCTAATGTTGGCAGATCGAATAGGTGCATTAGCCAGTCGTATCGGTCTTCCAATCGAGGTTGTCGGGAAAAGTGATTGCACTCTTCCACTTAAAAGTGTCGAAGAATGTCTCAAGATTCACTTTGATCTAATCGGGCAGCCTGACCACGTTTGTCGGAGTACTTTTACGACAGCATTAACGCTGTTAAGGGCTCAGCAGGCTCCAGTCATCGTAGAAACCGGATCTTCAGCTTGGGGAACCCACTCTTCGGTACTGCTTGATTCATACATCCGAACATTTGGAGGGTCCTTTCATTCAGTCGATATACGCATGCAGCCACTTCTAGAGTTACGCAAGCAACTGGGAGGCAGATCACGTGTCACCTGTAGCGACAGCGTTAAGTTTCTAAGTCGATTTGAATTCGAGAATTCGAATTCAAAGCTTGGAATGCTGTACTTAGACAGTTGGGATCTCGATGTTTGCAATCCATGGCCGTCTGCTTTTCACGCTATGCAAGAACTAATTGCTGCAACCCCAAAGATTAGTTCTGGAACACTGCTTTTGATTGATGACACTCCACGGGATTTGTCATACTTTCAAGATTCCAATTTTTCAGAGGCTACTTCGTTCTATAAGACTTTTAGTCTAGTCCCTGGGAAAGGCATGCTGATAGTAGAATATTTGAACCAGCGGGACGACGTAGAGCTTATTCAACACGAGTATCAGGCTCTCTATAGATTTTTGTGATATCACGATGTCTGTCAAGTACTGCTGAAAGGTATCCTGACGACTTAGCAGCATCTACTGGTTGATTAATCAAGAGTTATTCGACTACCGCATGACATGAAGTGCTATCTCAGAGAAGATTATTTTTAAGTTTTGTTACCAATGAGCAACGTGTCCCAAAAAATTGCAGTTATTTACTAGCTTCGAACAACCGAGACAATAAAATTCGATTCCTCAGAACTTGGAGGCATCTATTGGAGCAATTAACGTTTGCCGCAAAAAATATTGGACGCCCAATTGCTGCATTGAATGTTTTCTTTGGGGATTTTCTTTTTTCAATTTGCTCGAAATTTCTAAGCATTTTCTGATTAAGTCGGTTTACATAAAATTCTAAATCTTTTTAATTCTAGATTCAAAAATTACTATCGAATCTTATTGTATTGATTGGGAAGGCTAAGCCTCTAACGTCTAAAGTATCACTAGCTACCAAAGTGGGCGGGCCTGTGTAGTAACCCGGTTCGTCCGGAAATGCTTCAACCCAGAACTTTGCTACGTCATCGTAATTTCTTTCCCCCAAGAGGGCCGCATCTAGTTTGCCATATCTGAATAGCCCGCTTTTTCTAAATTGAATTGGATTTAACTCAGTACCAAAAATTTTATTGTGAGGAAAGTAGTCAACATCGTGAATAAGGAAAATCTCTGAACGTTGACGAATCAGAGAAACTAAACTCGATCTTGAACTCCATGGCGATGAATCAATAAACGCAAAAACTGATTGACTTTTCGGTATGTTACTCAGAACCTTAAGAGCAGTTTCTACCCAATCTTCATTTTCGACATAAATCAATTCGTGACTTTTGTTATTGGGATAAAGCTCTTTATGTTTGTTTAGCCAATTTATGTTGTTTTCAAATGAGAAAAGTTTAATTCTTTCATCACTTTCCATGAACTCTCTCATAATCTCGGACGATTTTCCCCCAGTCCCAAATTCGAGCAAATTAACTGTTTGATTTGAATCAGCCTTTTCTATCAAATGTAAAATGCACACCTTTAAGAAAATCTCATGTGTACCATTTGGATCCACTCGAAAAAGAAAACGCCTTAGAAAATAATGCCTTATGAAATCTCGAATGAATCTAATTGTCCGCACAGCCTTAATTGTACTTGGTTTTTGCAATTGACACGGTAGGGATCGAACAGAGGCTAAATACGTATAGATGTTTTTCGTCTATTTTCAGGCATTGACCAAATTTTTGTTGCATCTTTACACCCTTAGGGTAGCCGACAAACAGCCTCGAAATCGCAATACTTATTTCAGCGCAATGATCAACTACGCTAAGGGTAATATATTGATTTTCAGAGTTTTAAACGCGAATACTTGAATGGATTGGTGAGATTTGACGTGACGCTGATACCCATAGCAATACCTCACATGCCACATGCAAAAAAAGTATACAAATATCTAAAATGGATTGATTCAACAAAAATCTATTCTAATTTTGGACCGAAGGTAGCAAACTACATCGAAATAGAAACGAATATTTCGAAGTCATGTGACGTTGAAGGAAAAGTTAACACTAGATCACAAGAGCGGGTAATTTCAATTTGTGAGAAGACTGACGCGAAGGTTTACATAAATCCAATTGGCGGCTTGGAGCTTTATTCTCGGGAAGATTTTTCTTCATGTGGTGTGAGTTTGCAATTCTTAAAGGCCAAGCAAACCCCTTACAGACAAATTTTCGGTGGTTTCGAGCCCTCTTTATCAATAATTGATCTGCTGATGAATTTATCAAAAGAGCAAATCAAAACGATATTGAGTGAAGATTTTGAGATTAAGTAGTTGGTCATGGGACGTGATATGTCGCAAAATTATGTGAGAAATTTGCTTTCAATCACTAGAATATGGATGTTGAATCGAGCAATCAACTTTGAACTATTTCTGTCTATATCGATACTGTTCTTGGGCGTTTCGTTTTACTTAGTTTGGGTTTTTGTAGGTTACGCAAGGATCTATTTCACGGATTTTGTTAGCTTCAGGGCGGATGACGGCTGGTGTAGCGTACCGGGGGAATCAATTTTTACCCACTGCTTTGGTGACTATGCTGTTTTATCGTATTACCTTAAAGAAGATAGAATTCCATGGCTAGTTGGAGATCCAATGTCGAGTTTCTACCCAGCTTCGAGTTGGATACCGGCAAAGATTTTTCATGAAATCGGATTATATTTTGAGAATTACAATTTGGGTAGAAATCTGTTCCTGATTGCTCTTTCTGTCTCTCTTCTTTTTCCTGCGATTAACGCTATGAAGGGGAAAGGTGTCCTCGCTAAGTTTGCACTCTTTAGTGTCATAGGGATTTCGTCTACGCCTTTTTTGATAACTCTTGATCGGGGGAACTCAATCGGACTTTCAATCGCTCCGCTTACTCTGGCAATTCTTGCTCTAACAAAGAACCGACCTGAGATTTTTTCTCCCTTAGTTATTCTGGCTGCACTCATTAAGCCTCAACTCGCTCTGTTCTTTTTACTTTTGCTTGCGGTCGCAAAGTACAGACTTTTCTTCATCTCTATATTCCTCTATATGTTTTTTTTCTTTGCAAGCTTCACATTTTTTCCAGGTGTAGCATCATCAAATATAAGAAATTGGTTTTTAACAATAGTCAAGTATTCAAGTTACCAAGAATTGACTGATCTCTATCCCATCAACCTAAGTTTGGACAGAACATTACTAACAGTGCTTCAGGTAGCAAACTTTGATTCTGAACAGATCTCACAAAATATGATATCGACGCTTGGGATACTGGGAAATCTTTTGATGTTGCTAATAATCCTGTTACTAATTTACAGAAGGGATTCTAAGGCTAATGTAGTTTCAATTTCCATGCTAATTACAATTTTGATTATCACTATTTCAGGTATTTCATACGCATACTACTTAATCATATTGTTAGTACCAATTTCATTTATCTTGAAGGATTTACCCAATGATTCGCGAAGTTCCCGAGCGGAGATACCAAATCAAATCTCCAGATTTAGTAAGCGTGAAACACTACTCGCAAGTTTCGATAAACTCGTTTTATTGCTAACCTCTTTAATCCTTGCGCCTTTGTATTTTCCTATAAAATTCTTTCCAAACCTTCAAGAATCATTAGTACTAAGCGACTCGAGTGTAAATGTGTTTCAGGTTTTTTGGGGACCTGTACTCTCGTTAATTTTTATTCTAGTAGCAATCGGGTCAGTGTTTAATTACGACTATTCAAGCATCAAGAAGGTTTAGAATGTTTCAAAGCGTTGAAATATCTTCGTCGCCGGTATCGATATGAATAGACTGCGAGTAAACGAGTGGGCCCTGACGGGCTCGAACCGTCGACCCACGGATTAAAAGTCCGTTGCTCTACCAACTGAGCTAAAGGCCCTACCTTGCCGTTCGGCAATTCCCCGATCCTAGCGGATTTCCCTGCATACAAAGAATTCGAGTCCAAGGAGTGAGCTTTACGCCCTAAGTGATCTGGGAATGAAATTGGCACTGATATGAGCGACAATAGAAGAGCAGGGTAAGAACCAAGGAGTGCAAATGTATCCAGCTCGCGACCTCTACACAGTTGTCGTACCGCCCGCTGACCAAATTGACGGTGGCGTGGAATCTGGAATTGTCCTGATTCATGGACTAACTGGATTCATGGACGCCGGTGGTGGTGGTCGCCTGGCTGTGGCACACATCCTGGACACCATGAAGAATCGTCCGGTTGCTTACTTCCACATCGATTCGCTTTACGACTACCGCGGTCGTCGTCCAAAAACAATTTTTGATTCAGATCATTATGAATCAATGGACTTGCCTCACATCACGCTTTCTGAAGTAACGGATGGCGAAGGCCAGACCTTCCTATTGCTCCATGGTGTTGAACCAGATCTTGGATGGCAGAGCATTGTTCGTAGTGTCATCGAATTGATTCGTGAATACGGCGTACGGCTAACTGTGGGAATGCACGCAATTCCATGGCCTGCACCTCACACTCGCCCAGTTGAAATCACTGCGCACTCTTCAGATCCAGAATTAATTGGCATTCACCAACCATGGGTTGGTCAAGTTGAAATTCCAGGTAGCTTGCCAGCACTTATCGAACTTGAAGCCCAAAAAGCAAAGTTGCCTGCTATGGGTTACGCCGCGCACGTTCCGCATTACTTAGCTGGTGGTGACTATCCAAAGGCAGCACTGGCCCTATTAGATCAGTTAGCTCTAAGCACTGGTTTAGTCCTGCCACGCGACACCCTGCGCACTGCAGCTGCCGAAATGGATGCTGACATCGACAAGCAGATTCTTTCAATCGACGAGAACCGTGAAGTTGTTGCATCCCTTGAGCAGCAGCATGACTCAATGATGGAAACTCGTCGCGAGTTAACTGCAGGTTCTGATGGCAGCATGGTTAGTGGCGATGAACTGGCCGCGAGCTTTGAGCAATACCTTGCCGAGATGGACGAAAAAGGCGAAACCGAAAGTTAGTTAATGGTTTCATCTGGGAAAACTAAGGTTCCAGATTCTAAATTCTTGCCATCACTTATGACTGCCTGTTCTGCAATCACTGTGTCAACGATTTGGCAGTTGCTTCCGATGTGCGCCGCCGTGCTAACGATAGAATTTGTTACGTGGCTTCCTGCGCCAACTTCAACTTCAGCAAAAATCACACTGCCATTAATTACAGCGCTGGCGCCAATAACTGCATCGTGACCTATGTAAGATCCACCAGTAATTAAAGCAGTACTGTCGACTTTTGCAGTTGGTTCGATCAAGGCTTCACCGGTGCGGCCTGTTAGCAATGGTGAAGGCGCTATTCCTCGAACTAGATCTGCCGAACCTTTAGCAAATGCCAGTGGAGTGCCAAGGTCTAACCAATAGCCATCATCAACAACACCAATTACCATGCGATCAGCTGCAAGTAATTCTGGAAAAGTTTCGCGCTCAACTGAGACTGGTCGATCACTTGGAATTGAATCAATAACGGAACGCTTAAAGATATAGCAACCAGCATTGATCTGGTCTGTCACAATTTCTTCAGGTGTGGTTGGTTTTTCCAAAAACTCTAAAACTCGACCGTTTGCATCGGTTGGCACCAAACCATAGGCCCGTGGATCTTCTACACGCGTTAGATACAAAGCAACATCAGCATTGGCATCTCGCCATTTTTGCACTAGGCCTGCAATGTCTAGGCCGGTTAGGACATCGCCATTGAACACAACGACTGGATCATTTGGACCACAGGTTAAATGAGCAGCAGCATTGCGAATCGCGCCACCTGTGCCCAGTGGTTCATCTTCCACCGCGTAAACCAATTCCACGCCGACATTTTCACCATGGCCAAAGTGCTCTTCAAAAACTTCAGCCCGATAGGAAGTTCCCATCACGATCCGACCAACGCCTGCTTTTTTAGCCAAGGCGATTTGATGTTCAGTGCAGGAATACCCAGCAACTGGCAGCATCGGCTTAGGAGTTGAGATCGTAAGTGGACGCAGGCGCGTGCCTTGACCGCCAACTAACAAAATCGCTTCTAACACGTTCCCAGCCTAACTATCGGTAGCTTTGAATCAGCCGAGCAGCACAATCTGCTCAAGTTTTTCTTGTTTCTTAATGGCATCAAGGTCAGGGTTTGCCTGGTCAATCAAAACTACTGAATGACCGAACACAACTGGCAGAACAACTTGGAATGCAATCGTGGTGATCAAATCTGATGATCCGTATAAGCCATAACTTTGACCAAGCTTTATTTCGTTAGCATCAGCTAACCCTTGAGCTCGCAGCATGAGATGGGACCAAATGAAGTTACTCGAGTCAATTGCAACGGCGTTATGGTCTGGCAAAATTGACCATCGAGGAGAAAAGAAATCGCCGAAGTTTCGAACTTCTGCTGAACCGTTTACAAAGCCAGCTGGAATCTCTTTATCTGGCATGCCAAATGGATCTCTACTGACAACAACAAACTCATCAGGTGATCCTTCCCAAATTTGTGATTGGGATTTATCACCAAAAGTTATTGCTGGATCCTGGTCAGTGATGGTCAGACCAGTTGTTAAGGCCGTTCCGAGCCACACCGATGACTGCCAATGGTTTCCAAGCGAAATGCTGACAGTTGCATCTTCTTCAAGCTCCAGTCCATCAACTAAAAAGTTACTGGCTTTACTAATTGAATTATTGAAAGTGATTGCGGAAAGTTCAATACGGCCTACGTCGCTGACCCAAGTAACAATCGGAGCTGGCCCGCGATCCCGCACACACTTTTGCAGTTCTTTGAACACCGCGTCAGGCTAACGAGTCTTGAATGAGTATGTAACGGTTGGCGAGTAGCCATAAGCATTGCGCACTTTAACCTGAACCTTGTACGTCTTCTTCTTTTTCCAGTTACTTATAGTCACTGCTGTTTTCATTCCGGAAGACTTTGTCCACTTTCCATACTTACCACCGCTCTTTGAAACGCGGTAGTAGTAGCCAGTGGATGCAAACTTAGTTGGCGCTGGGATCCAGGAAACTGTCACGCGATTCCTAGAAAGTTGATGGAATCTGATAGCCGTTACAGCACTTGGCTTTGCTGGCGAGGCTACAGGTGCCGCGATAGGTGCAACGACGGGTGCGACAATCGGGACCACATTTGTTGTTGGTGGCAGATTGGCAGCCAAAACAATGGACACAACATTTGTTGTTGGCGGCAGAGTGACACCTGAAACACTTGCATTAACGCTCACTTCGTATCGCCCGAGTGGTACTAGTTCGCCAGCGTCATCTTTGCGATCCCAAGCAAAAGTCATTGGGCCTGAAATTGTTTGTGTTCCAGATACTGACTTAACTGATAAGCCACTGTCAGCATTCTTTACACCTACCGACCACGTTGCATTTGCAGGAATGATCGCCGAGACATTGACTGAATCCGTTCCTTCGCTAGCGACAAATGTCGGTGAGACGCTAACTCCTTGAATTACCGGAGCTAAGAGCTCTGTAGCTCGCGTTCTAATCTCAGCCATGTATGGATATAGATACCTACCTGGGCAAACAGTTTTGCCAACATCACGATGTGCCGTGATAACTTGCATCACTGCGAGCTGGCCATTGGCAAACTTTGATGAACCTGATGTGTCAGTAGACATGATGCTTGTTGTGGCATTTGGATCTAGCCCATAAGGCGCAAGTTTCCAGGCCATAAGAGATGCAATCGATTCAACCATTGCGGCAGGATTTTCTGGTGCCAGCACGTCATAGTTTCCAATAGCCGAAACACCGAAAGTCTCCGCGTTCAATCCTGCTGTGTGTGCACCTTGCGCTGGAATTGTTGCGCTATCACAATCTACGGCGCCAACCGCACAGCCGCTACGACCTTCATAAATCGTTCCATACTTATCAACTAAGAAGTTGTAGCCCATGTCTGCATAATTCAAACTTTGAGTGAAGTATGCATACAAGTTTCGCATTTGCGCGGGAGCTTGATCAGCTGTGTAGTTGTTTGTGGACGCGGTGTGATGCACAATTCCGGCGCGCAGAGTTGAACCAACTCGTGGGACTGGATCGCGCCAAGTTTCATCCGCTCCCCATTCAGCTCGGGAAACAATTCGTGGGCGAGCAACTAATGCGCCTTGTGGTGAAATCGCTGCGCCAACGAGCGCAGTCATCGATTGAGTTTGCATTCCAGTTTCAGAATTAGCCATTCGGATTGATTGTTGGCCAATGCTTTTATCCTGCTTTGTCACTTGTGAATTAACCAGAGTGACTTTCATCTGAGATGGCACGACGCCAGTTGAACTCTCCATGATGACTTCAACACCATCAGCTAGTCCAGTAAGAAGTGGGTCGCTACCAACTCGAGTGTCAACACTTTCAGAGCCATCTTTGCCAACGCCTTGATATTCGCCGTACTCAAGTTTGAACCAAGCCGACCAAACTCCTGATTCGCGAACTCGAACTTTGAATTCAGTTCCAGTCGATACCGGTCCAATC
>Ga0315906_10005884_pt1 | contig 15325 bp, 7 predicted proteins | sample LakEriMetagenome_4_FD_203526 | JGI IMG/M metagenome (GOLD analysis project Ga0315906, IMG submission 203526) | Freshwater fungal communities from buoy surface, Lake Erie, Ohio, United States - Buoy 2 MA122 | ecosystem: Environmental > Aquatic > Freshwater > Lake > Lake biofilm | place: USA: Lake...
ACCCTTTGCTGTCTGGCGCTCACTCTTGATGCCCGCCTCGGGACGGGCGGCATGGCTCTATCACGCGCTGGCGTTGATCGGCCCCTCCGTCGCCGCCTTTATCTTCGTCGTACTGATGTGGCTTCCAACCTATTCAGGGCAATGCGGAGGCTGGCTCGGAGAGACCTCCCCATGCAGCGGTTTAGGCCAGTATGCGACAGAAACCATGTTCTGGGCCGCCATGAGCTTGGTCATGCCTAGCCTCCTGGGAATGCTGCTTGGCATCTCTGTGCTAATCGTTTTGCAGATCAGGCACCGCGTGTCCCGCCCGGCTGCGTGAGTAAAGGGCACCATGACCCATTTCAGATGCCTCATTCGTGGCGAGGGCTTTCTGGGTACCCTCGAGGAGCGCGACGGCTTGATCGGTGGCCTGCGCCCATTGAAGTGGTCCATCCATCCAAAATGGCCCTCGGACCAACATAAGGGATGGATCACTTCAAGCGGGTCAGACCACAACCTCCATCGCATGCGGACCGGCGCCACCCCGCGCCGTTAGGTGAAATTTCCTGTTGCAATTGCCACAGGCGGAGCTTTGATCAGGCTCTGGCTTTATCGCAACGCGCATCATGGGGGCACCTGCAATGAAGACACTCAGGACAGGACGACTGGCTGCGGCTTTCCTGGTCGCGCTCTTTGTTGGCTATGACGATGGGCATGCGCAAACCCAGATCCCGCGGGCCCTGCAGGCCCCACCGGCGATTCGGATACCCGCGCCGGCCAGGCCCGCTCCGACCGTACGCCCCGGAACGGCGCCAGCCGAAACGCGTCAGCGTACACCGAGCCCCGGCGAGGACCTTGATGGCGATGGTTCTGTATCCGCTTTGGTTGGGGGAGATGATTGCGACGACGCAAACCCTCAAAGATACCCGGGGGCCACGGAAATACCTAACAACGAGGACGAAGACTGCGACGCTCAGAGCATCGGCCGCAGGGACCTCGACGGTGACGGGTTCATTGACGTCAATGACTCTAATCCAGGAGGCGCGTTTGGCACTGATTGCAACGACAGCCGGCCCGACATACATCCCAACGCACAGGAGTTGCCTAATCGCATTGATGACAATTGCGATGGACTCGTCGATAATCTGATTGGATCCTGGTGGACCCCGAGGTGAGCAGCGCGAGCGCTGGCAGTCTATGCGAGGCCCGGTTCGACAGCACATCCCCTCAAGTTATCTTGGCGGCTGCCGCATCGCTGCTACCTACCCGATAAGGAGAGAAGATCATGTTGGGACGCGGAACAGCAGCAGCCAGCTTGGCCATGGCGCTCGCCGCATGTGGTCCGACTGAGTCCAATCCACAGAATGTGGCGGCAGTACCTGCGCCGGCAAGTCCTGCCAGTAACACACAGCTGGACGCCTGCGCGCTGGTCTTGCCTCAAGAGCTTGCCGATATCTTCTCAGGACGAAGCTTCGTGATCGACAATAGCGGGCCAACCGCGCGCAACCAGCCAGGAGGCGCAAACAGGAATATGACTACATCCTGCACGTTTGTATCGGCCGGGGCCTCCGTGCAGGAGATGATGGTGGTGAGTGTAATTGTAACAGTGGCGCCTGACGATGGCGCACAGCAAACTATAGAGGCGATGAAGGCTGGTGTTGAGAGCCTTGGACTCGGGGCGGATCCTGCGGATATTCCGGGGCTGGGTGATGGTGCCTACTGGGTCAATCTCGGCGGTCAGCGTACTGCAGTCACGGTAAACGTAAAGCACGACCCCCGGATCTGGCTGGCCGTCAGCGAATCCTCACGCGGCCAAGAGGTCAGTATGACCGTTGGGCGCCTTAGTGACGTAGCAAGACGCGCGCTCTCGCGCCTCTGACAGGGCTTTGTCAGGTTGACGACAAACGGCCGCAAAGCCCTCTACCCGACCAGAAGATCAGGCAACGGCCGTCGCAGCCGCCCATGATCGGTGAGCTTCAGCTCGCAGGTGCCGCAGGGCCGCCAGTTTCTTCGCCTGACTATCCCTACCCAAACGCCCCATAAAAATGCGCGATGCCGACGGTGATGCGCTTCACGGCGGCGTCGAGTTCGCGCAGTGGCGTTGCGATTTCGCGGGCAATTTCGGGGTAGCCGGCTTCGCCGATGGCTTCGCCCGGTTCTGCAAGCTGCGCGAAGGCGGGCGGGGTTTCGCTGGTGATGGGGAAGATTTCGGCGAGCGCGTCGGCGACTTCGGCGAAACGCAGATCGAGCGCCAAATCGATCAGGGTTTCGCGGGTGATGTCGTGGCGCGGCGAAAATTGTGGGATGGCGCCGGCCAGCGTGAAGCCGCGCACGATCAGCACCATGCGGATGGCGTGCAGCACGTAGAGGTTCGCGTCAAAACCGGAATCGCCGGTCGAGGATTGCGTGAGCTCGCGGCACACGGAATCGAAACGGCGCCGATCGCTGGAAAGCAAATTGGCGAGGCGATCGATCGAAACGTCGAGGCCGTGTTCGTCAAGACGTTCAGCAATGCGGAGTGCGGTATCGGAGGCGCGATCGTCGTCGCTGCGGGCGGCGCGAATGGTCCAGAAACCGGGGCTATAGAGATTGGCATAGGTGCGCAGGATCGAGAGCGAGGTGAGTTTGCGCGACGCGCCGGCCATGTGCAGCAATTGCAACAGACGCGGCGACGCCTTCACGTGGGCGATAAAGCGATCCGGCTCACGAGTGGCGACATGGCCCCAACCGCCGCTGACATTCGCGGGCGCAGCGAGCTGTTGCAGAATGGCGTTGTGCGGAATGGCGCGGAGCGAACGCGCGGCGTCCCCCTTTGACGTGCCGCTCTGGCGCCGGGTCTTGCGCGAGCCCGTTGTCGGCAACAAGTTCACGCCGAACGAGCCCAGCACGGATTGATAATGGCGCTCGGCGAAGAGCTCCTCCTGCCAGCCCTTGATGGCGCGGTAGATGTCCCAAGAGAAATTGATGTCGGCGTAGAAAGCGTCGTTGCCATCGGGCGCCGGCGTTTGGAAAGCCCATGACGCGATCGCACGCAGCGTGGCTTCAGCCAGGTGCGGCGTTTGGAAATGCAGATAACCGTCGCCGCCCTGGAAGCTCACCTCCGCGTGCGTCGGCACTTGATCGCGCGCGAAGCGCGCACGCACCCAGGGGGTCAGCACGTGATCGAGACGTTGCTGCATGGCGCCCGGACAAGCGCCCCGCCCCATCGACTCGCCATGCGTGTTGAAAATCACGACCTCCACATCGCGCACGCCCCGCCGCGCCAGCGCGCGCGAGAGCAACACATGCAAACGCTCGATCGCCAGGTCGGCGGAGATCTGGCCCATGAAGCGGCCGCTATCGGAGAAGCCGTATTGCACACACAGGCGGCCGCGCTTGCGGATGTAAGCCAGATATTCCGGCTCATCGAGCAAGCGCTCCATGAAGCGACCGCCGCGTTCGAGCACGTCCGGTGTTTCGAACAGCGGCGAAATGTCGAGCCGATCATAGACGCCATATACACGCGCCAGATAGATCGCGCCCATGATCGTGGCTGGGCTTTCGATCTCGGCGATCAGGAAGCGGATCGGCGTGTCGGCATCGACGTGCTTCAGGATTTCCGCGCAGAGCATCAATTGCCGGCGCGCGGTCATGCGCTCCTGGAAGATCGAGCCGAAATTGACGGCTTGGCGTTTGGCGTGCGCGGCGCGTTCGGCCGCGGCGGTGACGGCGCGGCGATCGAAGAAATCCGCGCTTTCGCTCAAGCCCAGATCAGCTTGCACCGCCGAGCGGACTTGCGAGGCGTTCACGCGGAGATGGATGCGCGCCACGCCCAGGCCGCAGCCATCTATCTCAGCGCGGATGACGCAGAGCTTTTGTTTGCGCGCGATATCCTTCTCGCCGGCGATGAGCGCGTCGAGCACTTCGAGGTCGGGCCCGAGGCTGGTGTAGCGATCCTTGCCGGGCGCGGTGAGCCGATTGGCCGCGGCGACGATGCGATCGGGATCGTCGAGATCGCCGGCGAAGAGCGCGGCCTGCGCTTCCGTTTCTCTGCCGGCGCGGGCGAAGCAATCGGCCAAAGCGCCGGCGCTCACCTGCCCCAGAGCCTCGGCATAATGGGCGAGCTGGCGGGCCTTCTCTTCCAGGCGGAAGCGAATGGTCTGAGCCCAATGAATATCGGTGCGGCCGTCGAGGTCGTAGCCAACCCAGGTGGAGAGCAGAAGCGGCGCGGGGCGGATGCTCCACCAGGGGCCATCGACGTTCGCGGCCAGCCAATCGAATAAAGCGGCGGAGAGCGCGCGCAGCGCGTCTTGGGCGCGGAGGATGGCGGCGCCGGCGTCGGCGTGCTCGTCGGCAAGACTGATCGTCGCTTCGGGCGCGTGCTGGAGCGGCGCGATATCGGCGGCCTCCCCGCTGGCGAGCGCACCTAGCGCATCGCGCATGGGGCGAGAAAGCGCGAAGGTCGGGTGCGCGGTGAACACCACGCCAGCGCGGCGGGCTTCGAGCGCGGCCTTTATCTCTTCGAAGGGGCGGCCCTTTAACGGATCTAGAGCGGCGCTGACGATTTCCGCCCAATCGCCGGCGGGCTTAGATGCGCCCAGGCGGGCGGCGCGGTCGCGGAGCGCGCTGTCGCTGATGCGTTTGACCAGCGCATCTAGGCCCGCGCTATCGGCGTCCGGCCGGTCGAGTATATCGAGCGCGAGTTGGCGCACGCCGGTGGCCATCGGGTCGCGCAGCGCGGTGGCATTGTATTGCGCCAACCGGCCCAGGCACCAATCATGCAGCGCGACCGCGCCATCCTTATCCTTGGTCTTGGCCATGTGCTCAGCTCCCACGCGAGAGCAACATAACGTAAGGCGAAGCGACACGCGCCGATCATTCGCGCAAGGCTGCCATTCCGTGGGCGCGTGATCGCCCGCCGCCGTCGCCTGCAAAAAGTACGCGTTTTTACCACTTGGTTACCAAATAAACGTGGCCAGAGCGGTAACGGAAACTACTCGGCAACAAATTCACCGTAAACGTGGCTCGCTTACGTCCGCGAGCAGAAGCGCTCGGAGTGTAAGTGGGTCGATCGAATGTCGACTCTCAACGACCAGGATGGTCCGGAAATGTCGATCACGGGTTTGTCGCCCGCGCAAATTGGCGCGCTCTCTGTCACGGCCATTCAAGGGCTGTCGACGACTGTCATATCGCAACTCGCGGCCACACAGGTCGCAGCGATCAGCGCCACCGGCATTGGGGCCCTCTCCAATACGCAGGTCTCGGCTCTCAGCACGACGCAAGTCCGTGCGCTGACGACCACGCAAGTCCCGAATTTCTCCAGCGACGTGACGTTCTCCTCCGCACAGCTGCTGGCGCTCTCGTCCAATCAGCTCGGCGTGATGACGACGACGCAAGTCGCGAACTTCAACACCACAGCCATCAGCGGCTTCACGACCGGCCAGGTGCAGGCGCTTTCGGCCACCAACATCTCCGCGCTGGATTCTACGCAAGCCGCGGCGCTGCGCACGACACAGATCTCGGCGTTTAGCACCACGCAGGTCGCTGGCCTCTCGGCCACGGACATCGAAGAACTGACGTCCACGCAAGCGCGCGCCTTCACCGCGACGCAAATCGCTCGCCTGACGACGGAAGCCGTCGCGGCGTTTGACGCCACGACCGCCGCTTCGCTGACGGTGACGCAAGTCAAGGCGCTGACGGCGACGCAGATCGATGCGCTGGAAACTGCTGATATCGCGGAATTTGCGGCCACTCAGCTCGCGGCCATGTCCACGACACAAGTTCGCGCAATCAACGAAACGAATTTCGCCGCGCTCACCGAAACGCAGGTTGGCGCGCTCACAGTGACGCAGCTGCAATCGGTGACGGACACCCAGCTCGCAGCGCTGACGGATACGCAAGTGGCCGCGATGTCGACCACGCAAGTGAGCTCCATCAAAGCCAGCCAACTGGCCGCACTCAGCGCCTCGGATATCGCCGAGCTGACGACCGCGCAGCTTTCGGCGCTCTCCACCAGCCAAGTGCGCGCGCTCACCGAAACGAGCTTCAGCGCGCTGGCGGAAACGCAGATCGCGGCGCTGGGCGCCACGCTCATTCAGTCGATCTCGACCACGACGCTCACCGAGCTCTCCGATACGCAGATCGGCGCGTTCACGACGACGCAGATCGCCGCGCTCTCGACCGCCCAAGCGCGCGTGTTGAACGAGACGAACATCGGCGCGATGACAGAAACGCAGGTTGCGGCCTTCACTGGCTCGCAATTGCAGTCGCTGACCGCAACGGCGCTCTCGGCGCTCGATGAGACTCAAGTCGTCGCGATGACCACGACGCAAATCGCCTCGCTGAAATCGAATCAGCTGACCGCCCTCGAAGAGACGGACATCGCCGAATTCGCCGCGACGCAGATTGCGGCTTTGACCACGTCGCAGCTGCGCGGCCTAACCGCCACCAGCGTTGGCGCGCTGACCGACACACAGGTCGCGGCCTTCACGACCACGCAAATCCAGTCGCTCACGACCACACAAGTGGGCGCGCTTGACGAAACGCAATTCGGCGCACTGACGACGAACCAAGTGCAAGCCTTCACCAGCTCGCAGCTGCGTGGCTTGAACGCGACCACGGTAGGATCTCTGGCCGATACGCAGATCGCCGCCTTCTCTGCCTCGCAGATCTCCGCGCTTTCCGATACCGGCCTCGCCGCGTTCGACGCGACGCAGATCGGTGCGATGAGCACCACACAAGTGGCGGCGCTAACGCGCAACCAAGTCGCCGCCATGAGCACGAGCACGCTCTCCCTCTTCGAAGGCACGCAGGTCGCCGCGTTCACCGATACGCAGATGCGCGCGCTGACGGCGACGCAACTCGGCACGCTGGACGCGACCGACGTCGCGGAATTCACCACGACGCAATTGGCGGTCCTGGCCTCCACGCAAGTCGCGGCGCTGACTTCGACCAACATGGCGTCGCTGGCCGAAACACAGATCGCGGCGTTCACCGCCACGCAGGTTAAGTCGTTCTCGTCAACCAACCTGGCCGCCCTCGCCGATACGCAAATCGCCGCCTTGACCACCACCCAGATCGGCGCGCTCGGCGCGACGCAAGTGGCCGGTTTCGGCGCAACCAACATCGCAGCGCTCACCGAAACGCAGATCGGCGCACTCAACGCCACGAATATCGCCGCTCTCTCGGCAACAGCCGTCTCGGCGTTCGATTCGGGTCAATTCGCAGCGCTCAACGCCACGCAAGTTCGCGCCCTCACGAGCACCCAAGTCGCAGCGCTCGATGAGACGGACGTCAGCGAATTCACGACCACGCAAATCGCAGCGCTCACCGCCACACAAGTCACGAACCTGACTGGCACGGTCGTGGAGGCTCTCGCCGATACGCAGATCGCGGCGCTGACCACTGCCCAAGTGCAAGCGCTGAAGGCCACGAACATCGCGGCCATGGCTGACAGCCAGATCGCAGCCTTCGCGGCCACCCAAGTGGCGGCGCTCACGGCAAGCCAAATCGCTGGGCTCGACACCACCAATCTGGATGCGTTCACCGAGACGCAAATGGGCGCGCTGACCACCACGCAACTGGCGCTCTTCTCCAGCACCAACGTGGCGAGCTTCGCGGACTCGCAGATCGCGGCGCTCTCAAGCACGCAGATCCAGTCGTTCACGGCCGCGCAGCTTGCCGGCCTTGACGAAACCGACATGGGCGAGTTTGCCGAAACGCAGATTTCCGCCATGACGGCCACGCAGGTTCAAGCATTCTCGAGCACGAATTTCGCCGCGCTGGCGGACAGCCAAGTTGCGGCGCTGACGACCACGCAACTCGCGGCCGTCTCCTCCACCAATATCGGAGCGATGACGGAAACGCAGGTCGCTGCCTTCACGGCGACGCAAATCGCTTCGCTCTCGACCAGCCAAATCCGCGCCTTTGATGCGACCAATCTCTCGGCGCTTGACGCCGATCAAACTGCAGCGCTGACGGCCACGCAGGTCTCCTCGCTCACGTCCACGCAATTGGCCAACCTTGAAGCGACCGATATTGGTGAGCTCACCAATACCCAGCTGGCTGCGCTGACCGCCACGCAAGTGAAGACCTTGACCAGCACCTTGCTGACGACGCTGACCGAAACGCAGGTCGCCGCCTTCACAGCCACGCAGATCCAGGCGCTGACGACGACGAACGTTGCTGAGCTCAGCGAAACGCAGGTCGCGGCGCTGACGACCACGCAAGTCGGCGCGCTGACGGCCTCGCAGCTTAAGGTGCTGGACGAAACGAATTTGGCGGCGCTCGACGCGACGCAATTCGCAGCCATCAACGCCACCCAGATCAAAGCGCTGACGACCACGCAGATCGCGGGCCTCGACGCTTCGAACCTGGCTGAACTGACCACGACGCAAATCGGCGCGCTGGCGACCACGCAAGTCTCGGCTATCGAAGCCACCAGCCTCGCCGATATGGCCGCCACGCAAATCGCCGCCTTCAGCGGCACGTTGATCGCGCGCCTCTCGACCGAAGCGCTCAACGCGCTCGACGCCACGCAGTTCAATGCTCTGAACGCAACCCAGATCGGCAACCTGAGCACGACGCAAATCGCTTCGCTCGACTCAACCGACCTTGGCGAATTCACGGTCACCCAAATTGGCGCACTCACGAAGCGCCAAATCGAATCTCTCACCGACACCGCGTTGACGGGCCTAGCCGATACGCAAGTGGCCGCCTTCTCGACGACGCAGATCCAATCGTTCTCCGCCACCACCCTCTCCGCGCTCGATGCGGCGCAGGCGGGCGCGTTGACGGCGACCCAGATCGCGGCGCTGAAGACCACGCAAGTCACCAGCTTCGACGCCACCGACATGGCAGAATTCTCCACCACGCAAGTGGCGGCGTTCACGGCCTCGCAGATCGCCAAGCTCTCGGACAGCGCGGTTGCGGCGCTTGATGCGGCGCAAGTCGGCGCACTCAGCACCACGCAGGTACGCGCGCTGACGACCACGCAGATCGCCTCGCTCGGCGCGTCGGACGTCGCGGAACTCAGCACCGCGCAGCTCGCGGCGATGCACACAACCCAGATCGGGGCGCTAACGGCGACCAACGTGGCCGAACTTGCCGACACGCAGGTCGCGGCGCTGACGGCCACGCAAGTTTCGGCGCTCTCGAGCACGATCATCAACGCGCTGGCGGACACGCAGATCGCGGCCTTCACCACCACGCAGATCGGCGCATTGACCGCGCTGCAAGCGGCCAGCCTCACCGAGACGAGCATCGGCGCGCTGACGGAAACGCAGGCGGCCGCGATGAATGCGACGCAGCTGACGGCGCTGACGGCGACAGCAGCAGCAGCGTTCGAGCAAACTCATATCGCGGCGATGAACACCACGCAGGTGCGCGCCTTCTCGACAACGCAAGTCAGCGCCTTTGACGAAACCGACATCGGCGAGTTCACCGAAACTCAAGTCGCTGCGCTGACCACCACGCAGGTTCAGGCGCTGAGCTCGACCAACCTGGCCGCCCTCGCGGAATCGCAAGTCGCAGCGCTGACGACAGCGCAACTCGGTGCGATCACCTCGACGAATTTCGGCGCCCTTACCGAAACGCAGATGACGGCGCTGACGACCACGCAGGTCGCCGCCCTCTCGACCAGCCAATTGCAGGCGATGGACGCCACCAACCTCTCGGCGCTCGACGCCACGCAGGTCGCGGCGTTGACGACAACTCAGGTGACCGCTTTCACCACGACGCAGATCGGCGATTTGACCGCCGGCGACGTGGCGGAGTTGGGCGTGACGCAAATCGCGGCACTCTCGGCCACGCAAGTGCGCGGCTTGAGCGAAACGAATGTCGGCGATCTGGCCGACACCCAGATTGCGGCGCTGACGTCGACGCAGGTTCAAGCGCTCTCCGCCACCAACGCCTCGGCGCTGGCGGATACGCAGGTGACGGCGCTGACCGCCACCCAAGTTGCGGCCTTCACGACGACGCAATTGGCAGCGCTCGACGAAACCGACATGACCGAGTTCAACGAGACACAGGTTGCCGCGCTCACGACGACGCAGGTCAAAGCGCTGGTCGATACGCAGCTCGGCGCATTGGTCGACACGCAAATTGCGGCCCTGACGGCGGCGCAGTTGCAATCGATCGCCACCACCCGCCTCTCCGCGTTCGATGAAACGCAAATGGCGGCGCTGACGACGACGCAAGTCGCCGCGCTCACGACCGGACAGGTCAAAGCGCTCTCGACCACCAACCTTGGCGCGCTCGATGCGACGCAGGTCGGCGCAATGACGGCCTCGCAAGTTGCGGCGCTGACGACGACGCAACTCAACGCGCTCGACGCGGCCGACATGACGGAATTCACGACCACGCAGATCGCTGGCATGGCGACGACGCAGGTACGCGACCTATCCGCCACGAATTTCGCAGCGCTCACCGACACGCAAGTGGCGGCCCTCACCGCCACGCAAGTGAAGGCGATGACGGCGACCAACGTGGCTGGCCTCTCCGACACGCAAGTGGCGGCGCTGACGACGACGCAAGTCTCGTCGCTCACCACCTCGCAGATTGCGGGCTTGCAGGCCGGCGACATCGCTGAGTTCAGCACGACCCAGGTCGCGGCGATGACAACGACGCAAGTCAAGGCGCTCTCGACGACCAATCTCCAAGCGCTCTCGGATGCACAGATCGCAGCCATGAGCATCGCGCAGCTGCAATCGATCGCCACTACGGCGATTGGCTCGCTGACCGAAACGCAAATTGCGGCGCTGACGCTCAGCCAAGTCGGCGGCCTGAGCGCGGCGCAAGTGTCGTCCTTCTCGAGCACGAACTTGAATGCGCTCGACGCCACGCAAGTCGGCGCGCTGACGACGACGCAGGTCAAGGCGCTGACGGCGACGCAAATCGACGCCCTGGGCGCCACCGACCTCGCCGAGTTCAGCAACGCGCAATTGCAAGCGATGAGCTCGACGCAGATCGCGGCCTTCAATGCGACCAACATTGCGTCTTTGGCGGATACACAAATTGCAGCACTCGCCTCGACGCAGCTCTCGCGCATCTCGACCGAGGCGTTCGCCGCACTCGACGCCGCGCAAGTGGCCGCGCTCACGGTCACGCAAGTGCGCACGCTGGCGACGACGCAGATCGCGGCCCTCGCCGCGGCCGATGTGGCCGAGTTCGCCGATACGCAGATCGCGGCGATGACGGCCACGCAGGTTCAAGCGCTCTCGACCACGGTGATCGCCGATATCGAGGCCGCGCAAATGGCGGCGCTCGACATCACGCAGATCGCCGCGCTCTCGACCACGCAGCTCGATCACCTCTCAACGACGAACATCTCGTCGCTGACCACGACGCAGGTTTACGCCTTCACTTCGACCCAGGTCGCGAGCTTGGATGCGGGCCAGATCGAAGCCTACCTGGCCGTCGCCTAACGCTGGCGCAAAAAGTTAACGGACGCCCGGCGCTCACGCGCGCCGGGCGCCTGCTTGTTAAGGTTTTGACAACGCAAATCGCCCGAGCGTCGCGCCCGCGCGGGCGAGTGCTGCCGGGATTGCCTGGCTTGAAATGGCCCCGCCAAGGGCCGACTTTCAATGTCCCAGATCAATTTCGCCGCAGCGCTACAGAAGATCACCACCGGCGAGTTGCCGATCGGTGAGCTGATCGCCGCGGCACAGGCGCTGACGCAAGCCGGCCAACCCGATCAAGCGCGACAGCTCTATCAAGTTTGGATCGCGATGAATGCGGAGCATCCCCTGCTTTTCATCGCGCACTTCAATTGCTCGACCTTAATGCAAGCCCTTGGCGATGCGGCCGGCGGTGAGATCGCGCTGCGCAGCGCGTTGGCGGCGAGCCCAGATTTCGCGCCGGCGCGGATCAACCTCGGCAGCGCGCTGGAACGGCGCGGCGCGGTGAAAGAAGCGTTGACCGAGTGGCAAGCGGGCGTTGAGCGTCTGGCGGCCGTCAGCGGAGACGCCGTCGATTACAAGGTGACGCTGCTAAAGCAGATCAGCCGCGTGATGGGCGACAATCAGATGCATGAGGCCTCTGAGACGGCCCTGCTCCAGGCGCTTGATCTCAACCCAGAGCAACGCGACGTGCTCGAACAATACGGCGCCGTGCGTCTGGCGCAGTGCAAATGGCCGATCGCACAGATCAGCCCGAAAACTTCGCGCCGCTCGTTCATCTCGCGCTTCCACCCGCTCTCGGCCTGCGCCTACGCGGACGATCCGCTGATGCATCTGGGCGTGGCCAAGCGCTATGTCGAAGCGCTGACGCCGATCGAGAGCATCAACACGCAATTCGATCGACGTGACACCGCGATTGAGACGAGCCGGCGCTTGCGCATAGGTTATGTGTCGTCGGATCTACGCAGCCACGCTGTCGGCTATCTGATGGCGCATTTGTTTGAGTCGCACGATCCGAACGCAATCGAGGTGTTCGTCTATTATTGCGGCATACCAGCCGACGACGTCATCAATCAGCGCGTTAAGGCAGTCGCCGAACATTGGACCGATATTCGTTCGATGTCGGATGACGAAGCCGCGGCCGCGGTCGCGGCGGACGGCATCGATATTCTGGTTGATGTGAACGGGCACACGCGCGAGGCGCGTTTGGGCGTGTTCGCGCGTCGGCCCGCGCCGATCATCGTCAATTGGTTGGGCTATCCAGGCACGATGGGCAGCCCCTATCACCACTACATCGTGGCGGATGAAAACGTCATTCCGCCGGAGATGGAGCATTATTACTCCGAGCGCGTTCTGCGCTTGCCCTGCTATCAGCCGAACGACCGTCGCCGTGTCGTCGACCCCACCACGCCGACGCGCGCCGAGATGGGCTTGCCCGACGAAGCGTTTGTGTTCTGCAGCTTCAACGCCGCGCACAAGGTCACGCGATATTCGTTCGAGCGCTGGCTGGAGGTTTTGCGGCAGACGCCGAATAGCGTGCTTTGGCTTCTGGATTACAATACCGAGACGAACGCGCGGCTGCGCGCGTACGCGAGCGCCAATGGCGTCGATGGCGAGCGGCTGATCTTCGCGCCGAAGATCGCCAATCCGCGCCACCTGGCGCGCTATCCGCTGGCCGATCTCTTCCTAGACACCGTGCCGTACGGCGCGCACACGACAGCCTCCGACGCACTCTGGATGGGCGTGCCGGTGCTGACTTTGATGGGCCGCAGCTTTGCGTCGCGTGTCTGCGGATCGCTTGTGCGCAGCGCTGGCTTGCCGGAACTCGTATGCAACACGCCTGAGGAATTTGTCGCGCGCGGCATCGCGCTGGCGGGCCCGGATCGCTTGAGTTTGCGGGCATATCGCGAGCGCCTAATAGCGAACCGCGATATCTGCACACTGTTCGATACGCCCCTGCTCGCACGCAAGCTGGAGGCGCTCTACGTGACGATGCGCGATGAGTATCTCGCGGGCGCCTTGCCACAGCCGAACCTCGCCAATCTCGATTCCTACCTTGAGATCGGCGTCGGCTACGACCACGACGCGACCGAAATCGGGGTATCGGCCGAGTACGAAGCGCTCTATCGCGCTGAGCTCGCCAAGCGCCACCATCATCGACCGATGCAGGCGGACGGGCGCCTGTGGGATGGCGGAGAGATCGCGACGCGGCCAACGGCACGGATTGAGCGCGCGGCTTAGTTCCGCGTCTCGATCACCGGGCCACCGCCGAAAGCGCGGTACGTTGCGATCGCGGCGCGCGCTTGCAGCGCTTCGGAATCAATTCGGGTGAGTTCGGCTTCGATCAATTGTTGCTCCGAGCGCAGACGATCACTCAGGCTTTGGATGCCCGCTTCGTAGGCAGCGCGTGATCCGCGTGCGGCGACGTTCGCCGCCGCCTCCGCTTCGTTCGCCGCATCGAGACGCAAACGGCCCTGATCGAGCGCCACGAGTGCATTCGACGCTTCGGCAACGGCCTGCGTCACGGTTTGACGATACTGGATCAAAGCTTGATCAAATTGCGCATCGCGCTGGCGGATCGTGGCGAAACGCGAACCCCAATCGAACAGCGGGATGGAGATGAACGGTGTCGCCGAACCGATCGTCGCGCCGACACCGGTTGGATCGCCGATCATAGCCTCTGACACATTGATCGAGCCCGTAAGATTGATTTGCGGCAGCAGAGCATTGCGCGCGTCAGAGACGCTCGCTGCGGCAAGCAAGGTTTGCGCCTCTGCGCGCGCGACGTCTGGGCGAAGGCGCAGCAAATCAGCGGGGGCTGCAGGCGCGGCGGTAAGTTCAAGATGCGGCACAGGCGCGTTGGCTTGCGTAAGCGCTGTGCGGATCGCTTCCGGCTCGGCGCCTGGCGCCACACCGCGCAGCACGGCGAGCACGTTTTCGGCGCGCCGCGTTTCGATAATGATCCCCGGAATGCGCGTGCGTGTAGTCGCGGCGGCGCGACGCGCATCAGCGGCGTCAGCTTCGGAGGCAAAGCCGGCGCGGGCGCTGATTTGCAGGATGCCTGAAAGTTCGTCGGAGATTTGCGCGGAGCGCTGGAGTGCTGCGCGGCTCGCCTGTGCGGCGCGAAGATCAACATAAGCTTGCGCCACATCGGCCACGAGCGAGACTTGCGCGGCGCGCAGATCAGCGCGTGCGCCTTGCGTGTTCGCGCGTGCGCCGATCGCGGCGGCTTCTATGCGGCCGAACAGCGGAATTTCCCACGTTGCCTGCGCGCCGTACGCGCCGGTCATCTGCTCGCGCTCTGTGCCGCCGGCGGCCGTTGGCAGCGCTCCGTCTTCGATTGCGCGCGTGTATTGGCCCTGCCCCGTGGCGGTGAGCTCCGGCAAATAGCGCGTCAGCGTTTGGTACGAGAGAGCGCGCGCTTCGCGAATGCGCGAGACAGCGAGCTGGATGGACGGGCCGTTTTGGAGCGCATCCGCAACGAGCGTGTCGAGCGTCGGATCGTTGAACTGGCGCCACCAATCAGTGACCGCCAGCTCCGCACCGGCCGGTGCGTCCTGCCATACCGCAGGCAGCTGCGGCGCCTCGGCGCGATCGCGCGGCATGGTCGAACAGGCCGCCAAAATGGACGCCGCCGAAACCAGAACAGCCCCGCGGAGGGATCGCAATCGCATCATTCCTCGTTACTCCGCAAAGCCTTAGCCCGGCCCTAACCACGTTTGGGCATTCTTGGGACTTGGGTCGACGGCTTGACCACGTCCAGCTTTAACATTTATAGAACGAACATTCGTTTTATATGCAATGCAGCGTATCGGGACAAGCCCTGCGCTTTGGAGGATAACGCGTGGCGCGGGTCGCCGATCCCCTGCTGGCTGACAGACGCCGCCGTCAGATCATGGACGCGGCGATCGTCTGCTTTCGCCGCCGCGGCTTCCATCAGGCTTCGATGCAAGAGATCTGCGCCGAGGCCG
>Ga0315906_10005888_pt1 | contig 15320 bp, 8 predicted proteins | sample LakEriMetagenome_4_FD_203526 | JGI IMG/M metagenome (GOLD analysis project Ga0315906, IMG submission 203526) | Freshwater fungal communities from buoy surface, Lake Erie, Ohio, United States - Buoy 2 MA122 | ecosystem: Environmental > Aquatic > Freshwater > Lake > Lake biofilm | place: USA: Lake...
GGTCGTTGGATTCGGATAAATCGCCATGGTGTGACGATCGGTTATTGTGGCAATAGTACTTGAAATTGTATCTACTACGATAAAGGAAGTCATCATACCCATGTCTTCGTGTGCCAGATTATGGCAATGGTACATGTAAGGAACGCCGTCGTCAGCATAGTCTTCAAAGCGCATGATAATGGAAACAGTTTCCTGGGGAAGAATATGGAAAACGTCTTTATACCCGCTTTCTGCCGGCGGAGGTACTGCGCCGTTTCGGCTAAGAATCCGAAACGAAACGTCGTGCACGTGCATTGGATGAGAAATGTTCGAAGAGTTGGTCACGTACCATAATTCAATGTCACCCAATCGAATGGTGTCGTTGAAATAGCCCATGATATACTGACTACCGTCGAGATAAAAGTTGCCCATGTTCACCATTCCTTGACCGGTGATGGTGCGATTCCGCACGCGATTTGCAGTGGTTGAATCATACGTTTGTACCGGCACCAAGGTTGAAGGAACTGATGTAATGCCACCGGGAATAGGAGAAATGATCCGGAACTCCATGATATCGAAATCAACCCTTTCCAGTGGACCGTTGCCGCCCATCATTCCCATCAGATTACCGGGAACATTATTGGGCATTTCAGTAGCGTAGCTTTTCAGCGTAAGCGGAGGAAGTGCCGGACCGCTAAAGTCGACTAGAATCTCGATACGTTCTCCGTTGGAGAGTAGCATGCGGTTGGTGGCAATAGGGGCAGGAAGTAATCCGCCATCGCTGCCAATCACATAAAACGTACGGTTGTCGCTGAAGCCAAGTTTGTAGACACGTGCTGCTGATCCATTGAGGATGCGCAGTCGTACCATCTGGCCGGGCACGTTGAGATAAGGCCGCGCGGTACCGTTAACCAGCATGGAATCGCCGAGCGTGTTGACTAGAAATTGATTGGAAGCATCGTAAGAACGGTCCTGAAGTAGTATTGGAAAATCATCGAAGCCGTAATTGCGCGGTAAGTTCAACGCCGCCTCTTGGGTATCACGAACGATAATCAGGCCGGCCATGCCTTTTCGTACCTGTGCTTCGGTATTCATGTGAATATGCGGGTGGTACCAATACGTCGCAGCTGGATTCATTACCCGGAAAGACGATGTAAAGCTATTGCCAGCCGCAATAACAGTTTCCGGTCCACCATCCATCGCGGCCGGAATATGAAGTCCGTGCCAATGGAGCGATGTTTCTTCGCCCAGCAAATTATTGATTTCAATGTTGACCGAATCACCCTTGTTCCATTCCAGCGTAGGTCCCAGGTAGTTTCCGTTTACAGCAAACGTATTGGTCATCGATCCCGGATAAATCTGCCATTGTCCGGAGTCGCAGTCGAGTTGAAAGTTGGTGCCTGAAACAATCGGTGGGATACAAAGTGGATTATAAAATGATTGTGCCGAAAGGGAGCTTACGGCGAATAACCAACTAATGAGGAGCGATAGCCGAACGTACATGACAATGCGAATTTTTACAAAGTTACATTTAATCCTTGCTGCCATATTGAGCAAAATCATCGATGTTGTATGAAGGTTTGATGTGCAATCGGTTTAAAATACTGATATTCAGATAGATGTCAATTATTAATAAGCGTTAACAACCTTGTTGGCATGCCGTTTGCTTTATTAAATTTGCCTCACTTTTAAATAAGCTATCCTAGTATGAAAAACATCCGAGTGTTGTTAGTGGCTTTCCAATTGTTTTTAGTCACTGTTTTATCCGCACAGGTTACGGATCCGGTTATTCTTTCCGTTGGTGGAGAGAATGTATCAAGAAGCGAGTTCATGCGTGTGTTCAAAAAGAACAATACCAAAGATTCCGGATACGACAAACAAGCGGTCGAGGATTACCTCGAATTGTACATCAATTACAAAATGAAAGTGCATGAGGCGCTGGAGTTGGGTATGGATACCGTACAGTCGTTCAAAGACGAGCTTGCCGGTTACCGTAAGCAGTTGGCTCAGCCTTATCTTGTCGACAAGCAAGTCAGCGAAAGTTTGGTACGAGAAGCCTATGATCGTATGAAGACGGATGTTCGCGCCAGCCACATTCTAATCAAATGCGATGCTAATGCACTGCCAAAAGATACGGTTGATGCCTTGAACAAGGCCAACAAAGTACGTGCGGAGCTGATGAAAGGCGCAGATTTCGCGACAGCAGCTCGAAAGTATTCGGACGATCCTTCAGCCAAGGATAATGGCGGAGATCTCGGCTATTTTACTTCCATGCAAATGGTGTATCCCTTTGAAACGGCCGCTTACGCAACTAAGCAGGGTGAAATCTCTCAGCCGGTGCGTACGCGTTATGGTTATCACTTGATTAAAGTGACGGATATCCGCAAAAATCAGGGTGAGATTCGTGTTGCACATATCATGGTCAAAACCGGAACGGGTATTTCTTCAGAAGACTCCATGAAAGCAGCACAAAAGATCGATGAGATCTATGCAAAGCTCAAAGCGGGCGATAAGTTTGAAGATCTTGCGCGTCAATACTCTGATGATCAGAGTTCGGCCAAAAATGGCGGACTATTACCATGGTTCGGTACCGGACGAATGGTTCCTGAATTCGAAGTAGCGGCGTACGCGCTAAAATATCCCGGCGATTATACTGCGCCCGTAAAAACGGCGTACGGTTGGCACATTATCAAGCTAATGGAGACCAAACCGCTGGGTACTTTTGAGTCGATGCAGGCAGATCTTAAACAGCGTGTGCAGAAGGATTCACGTTCCGATCTCAGTCGTACATCCATGATCTCCAAGATCAAAGCTAAATACAACTTTAAAGAAGTACCTGCTGCAAAAACAGCGTTCATGAAGGTCGTTGATTCCACCCTTACCCAAGGTGCGTGGTCTGTTGATCGTGCACAAGGACTTACGGCTACGATGTTCTTCCTTGGTGGAAACTCCTATTCACAGCAGGATTTCGCTACTTATGTGTCGGAACATCAAACTCGTCGCGGCCCCTCCATGCCTGCGGAGTCTATGATCAACACTTTGTATACCGAATGGATCAGCGAGAGTTGTTTGGCGATGGAAGAGACCAAGCTCGACTCTTTGTATCCCGACTTCCGTAATCTGATGCAGGAATATCGTGATGGTATTTTGCTGTTTGAATTGACGGACAAAAAAGTGTGGTCGAAAGCAGTGAAAGACACCACTGGCCTGAAGGATTTTTACGAAAAGAATAAGAGTAATTACATGTGGCAAGACCGTTTGGATGCTACCATTTACACCTGCGCCAGCGCCGACATCGCCAAGGAAACCCACAAGCTGATGAAGAAGATCGACGATGTGGATACCCTCATGGCGCGTATCAATCAGACGTCACAACTGAATTTGCAGGTACGTTCAGCCAAGTTTGTTCGTGGTGATAATGAAATCATCGATCAGATCGAATGGAAGCCGGGAATGACCAGGGATATCGTAAAAGACAAGCAAGTTGTTTTTGTAGTGGTTCACAATATGCTTCCTTCGCAGCCTAAGTCGCTGGATGAAGCTAAAGGGTTGATTACGGCAGATTACCAGTCAGCCTTGGAAAAAGCGTGGATTACTGAATTGAAGGCGAAATACCCAATTGTTATCAATACACAAGTAGTGGATTCGGTCTCTCAGATCAAGTAATTTTTCACTCGGTATTCTCATAGTTAAGATGGCGTCGGGTAGTTCCTGGCGCCATCTGTATTTACAGCAGATTCTGATTATCTTCACAAGATGAAATCATATAAGCGGATATTGTCACTACTAGCCATCGTTGCTGCGATCGGTGTATTTGACAGTTGCAGCTATTTCAAAAAAGAAAATCAAGAAGGCGAGAATGCGGTGGCTCGTGCTTACGGATTCTATTTATATCCGGAGGACCTGGAAGGCGTTGTTCCGCATAATGCTTCGCGGCAGGATAGCATATCCATTACCAAGAATTTTATTGAAAACTGGATCCGAAAGAAAGCGGTGCTGGAGAAGGCGGAGGACAACCTGGATGATGATCAAAAAGACGTCGCCAAACAGTTGGAAGAGTACCGTAATTCACTGGTGACTTACGCTTACGAAGCGGAATTGATTCGTCAAAAACTCGATACCAATGTCACGGAGGCCGCGGTGGAGGAGTACTACGAGAAAAACAAAAGCAATTTTGAGCTAAAGGATAATATCATTAAAGTGGTTTATCTCCGCCTCAACCGAAATTCACCCAAGCTGGATCGGGTGAGAATGTGGTACCGCAGCGAGAATGCACGCGACCGGAAGTTACTGGCTGATTATTGCCGTCAGTATGCGGTTAATTATTACTTGGATGATGAAACCTGGTTGCTGTTTGACGACCTGCTGAAGGAAATACCGATCAAGACCTATGATAAAGAGCAGTTTCTGCAAAATAACCGGGTGCTGGAGCTGGTCGATGGTGATGCACTTTACCTCGTCAATATCAAGGGTTTCCGTATTAAAAATTCACTTTCGCCGCTCAGTTTTGAGAAGAACAATATCCGCGCCATGATCATCAATCAACGTAAGTTGCAGTTGATCGAGGAAATGGAGCGCCAGGCCTATGAAGATGCCCGCAAGAGCGGTGAAGCAGAAGTATTTTAATCGTATTTTTGAGTCCACTATGACCAACTTCCTCCGTTTGCGTTTTGTAGCTGCATTACTGCTGACATTTTGTTCTGTCGCAGAAATTCGCGCGCAGGAACTTATCGATCAGATCATGGCTACTGTCGGTAGCCAGATTGTTTTAAAATCCGAAATTGAAAAGCAGTACGTTCAAATGCTGGCGCAAGGCGGTGATGCTCCTGAAACGCGCTGTATGATTTTTGATCAGCTGGTCTTACAGAAGTTGTTGCTCAATCAGGCCATCCTCGATTCCGTCGAAGTATCCGATGCGCAAGTAGAGGGGGAGTTAGATCGTCGTATGCGTTTTTATATTCGTCAAATCGGCTCGGAGGAAGAGTTGGAAGCCTATTTCAAAACTTCTATTCGTCAGCTTAAAGACGAACTTCGTGATGTGATCAAAGATCAGCTGACTGTTCAAACTATGCAGTCGCGCATCACAAAAGATGTAGCGGTGACGCCCAACGAGGTAAGAGCTTATTTTGAGAGTATTCCGAGCGATAGTTTGCCGTACATCGATGCTGAACTGGAAATTGCGCAAATTCTTCGTAAGCCACCGGTAAGTGATGAAGAGAAACGCGCTGTCCGCGCGCGCCTGGAAGAATACCGGGCTAAAATTGCTGCCGGTGATGATTTTGCTGTTTATGCGGCCTTGTATTCGCAAGATCCCGGTTCAGCCAAAAAAGGTGGTGAGTTGGGACTTTTCGAGCGTGGTATGATGGTTCCAGAATTCGAAGCGGCTGCCTTCAACCTGAAGCCCGGTGAGTTGAGTCAGATCGTGGAAACCAAGTACGGTTTTCACTTGCTTCAGCTGATTGAGCGTCGCGGAAATCAGATTAATGTGCGTCACATTCTGTTACAGCCACGCACCAACGATGCTGATCTGTACAAGTGTGTCAATTTCCTGGATAGTCTGCGTCAGGCTATTTCTGACGGAAAGATCACTTTTGAAGAGGCGGCTCAGAAATATTCTGATGATGAGGATACCCGAAACAGTGGTGGTTTATTGCTCAATCAGGAGACCGGCACCACACGTTTGTCGCCAGACAAGATCGATCGCGCCTTGTTTTTCCAGATTGATTCATTACCGATCGGACGAATTTCACCTCCGTTGCTCACTGAAACCGGCGACGGTAAAAATGCGTATCGGATTGTTGTTGTAAAGAACCGTACCTTACCGCACAAGGCCAACCTTAAAGACGATTACCAGAAAATTCAGGAAGTCGCATTGTCCGAAAAGCAGAATAAAACCTTGAGCGAATGGGTGGAGAAAAAACGAAAAATTACATTCATCAAAATTAACGAAGATACCGGTAGTTGTCCTGAGCTTGATCACTGGACAAAAAGCAACTGAAGTATTCACTACGATTGAACCATCGACCTATGAAAAACTATAACAGCGACGTTGAAGCCGTGCAGGACCTCCTGCTGCGTTATCAGTCTCTACGACGAGAAATTGGTAAGGTCATCATCGGACAGGATGATGTAGTGAAAGATGTGCTGATTTCCATTTTCAGTCGCGGTCACTGTTTGCTGGTTGGTGTTCCCGGGCTGGCCAAAACATTATTGGTAAATACGATTGCCCAATCGTTGGGACTGACCTATAATCGTATTCAGTTTACCCCGGATTTGATGCCTTCGGATATCATTGGTACCGAAATCTTGGATGAGTCTCGTCAATTCAAATTCATCAAAGGGCCGCTGTTTGCGAATATCATTCTTGCTGATGAGATCAACCGTACGCCGCCGAAAACGCAGTCCGCACTACTGGAAGCGATGCAGGAATATGCAGTGACTGCTGCCGGTAAACGGTATGCCTTAGAGCAGCCTTTCTTCGTTTTGGCTACTCAAAATCCGATCGAGCAGGAGGGAACTTATCCATTACCAGAAGCGCAGCTCGACCGTTTCATGTTCAATGTATTGTTGACATACCCTGAATTCGAACAGGAATTGCAGGTAGTGAAAAATACAACCTCTGATTTGAAGCCGGAAATCAACAAGGTAATTACAGGCGAGGAAATTGCTTATTTCCAGCAGCTCATTCGTCGAATTCCGGTGACCGACAACGTGCTTCAGTATGCGGTTCAACTCGCTGTTAAGACACGTCCGAATACGCCGGCGGCTACCAAGGATGTCAATTCCTATGTTTCATGGGGAGCCGGACCGCGTGCTTCACAATTCCTGGTGATTGGTGCTAAATGCCACGCAGCCCTCAACGGTAAATTCTCTCCGGATATGGAAGATGTACGTGCTGTGGCGCTGCCGATTCTTCGTCATCGCATCGTACGAAATTACCGTGCCGAAGCCGATGGAGTTACTGTCGAGAAGATTATTCAGGGTTTGTTTTAACCGTACGTTGACCGCTGGTACTTTTAGTCCTTCTTTTCTGGTAATACGAGTTCGAGATTGATCAGTGCCACCGTGCCGCGCAGATTTCCAAAGTTGACGTGGACCTTATCTTTCTTGATGTCTTCCACCACGCCCGTTTGTTTGCTCTTCAGCATTCTTACCGTACTGCCGATAACGATTTCTTTGCGGAGTTTCTCCATGAGTAACTGACGCTTTTTGGCCGTTTTCTCCGGTGTATTTTCGGCTGCTTTTTTCTTGTATTCAGCGGTTAATGTCCCAACAAATTTCTTGATAACCGCTTTACGGTCTTTTGATTTTTCCCATTCCTCCGAAAGGGAGCGGAACTTCCTGCCAAGTTCAGTCAACTTACGAACTTCTTCTTGTTTTTCTTTTTCCTTTTCCAACCGAGTACTCAGTTTTTCGCTCAGCTGTTCGTACTTGGTTCCGGCGGCTTCCACCTTCAGCTGGTGTTGTCGCAATTGCCGGATTTCTTGTTCTACATGATGCTTCTGACGGTGAAGGTCGGCCAACATGTTGTTTAGCCGGAGTTTATCTTTTTGTACTTTCTTTTTCGCACGATCAAGCACATGCTTGGGCAGTCCCATTTTTTCGGCAACTTCAAACGTGTACGAGCTGCCCGGCTGTCCGATGAGTAGTTGGTAAAGCGGTTGCAAGGTTTCCGGATCAAAGAGCATGGATGCATTTTGTACACCCGACAAATGGTCTGCGAGCAGTTTGATGTTGGTGTAATGCGTGGTGAAAATACCAAAAGAGTTCCGGCGATTGAGTTCCTCCAGCACAACTTCTGCAATGGCTCCTCCAAGTTCGGGATCTGTACCTGTGCCGAATTCATCGATAAGCACCAATGATTTCCCATTGGCCATGCGCAGGAAATGATTCATCTTAATCAGTCGGGAACTGTAAGTGCTCAGCGCGTATTCAATGGACTGACTGTCGCCGATATCCGCTAAAAGGTGGGTGAAGAAACTCATCACGGATCCATCGGCTACGGGAATGGGTAATCCGCTTTGCAGCATTATTTGCAGTAGTCCTACTGTTTTTAGGGTGATGGATTTACCGCCGGCGTTAGGTCCGCTGATGATCAGGATCCGGTTTTCCTTATCCAGTGCTACATTGAGTGGAACAATAGTTTTTCCTGCGGCTTTGTTTTGCAGAAATAAAATGGGATGGTAAGCATTGATAAGCCGGAACTCCGGTTTATCCGCTATAGCCGGCAAACGAGCATTGATTTCCCGGGAGAAGTTCGCTTTGGCGCGTAACAAGTCCATGGCGGTGAGGAACTCATGATAACGGAGCACCAGCGGTGCATGTGGGCGAAGTCGTTGCGTCAGGTCACGCAGTAAACGATACACTTCGTTGCGCTCGTCCTGTTCCAGTTCGGCCACTTCATTGTTGAGTTCAATCAAACCTTCCGGTTCTATGAAGGTGGTTTTTCCGGATTCGCTTTTGCCGTGGATGATGCCTTTGAGATCGCGCTTATGCTCAGAGGGGACAGCCAATACCCTGCGATTGTTATAGAAGTTTTCTTCATTTTCTCGCAGCCAGCCCCGCTTCTTCATATCGTTAATGTAAGAACGAAAACGTCGGTCGGCTTCTCGGCGTTTGGAAGAAAGATCGTTGCGAATTTTTTGAAGTTCTGGGGATGCATTACTCCGCACTTGCGCCTGTCCGTCGATAATATCTTCGATAAGTTGGAAGACAATTTTATTTTCAGGAATATCGTTCGACAATTCCAGGAGAGCCGGATATGAAATAGAGCGATCACGTAGAAAGCGGAGCAGGCTGTTTACGATTTCGCACGCCGAGCGGATATGGGAGAATTGGGTTTCGGTCAGGATGGAGCCCTGTTTGGAAAGCAGATTGGCTTCCTGAAAAAAATCATCAAACAGGAAATCCGGAAAATAGCCCTGGCTTTCCAGCGTCTGACGATATTCCTCCACCCGGTGAAGTTCTTTGTCCAACAGCTGACGATCGTTGATGGGGCGCAATTGCAAGGCCCGCTGTCGCGATGAATCGCAACGACAATGCCGTTCGATCCGTTCGCGGATGCGGTCGAATTCCAGCACATGAAGTAGATCGTCCGGGTAGTAATTCACGAGAGTGCAAAGGTCGGAAATTGCAGCTTATTCTGATTAAAAGCCGTTATTTGCAGTACTATTTGTACCGAAAAATGCGCATTGCAGTCATAGGTGGCGGAGCTGCCGGTTTTTTTGCGGCAATAACGGCCAAACAAGCCGCTCCGGAGCACGACGTGGTGCTCCTTGAAGCTACCGGTCGCCTGTTGTCGAAGGTGCGCGTGAGTGGTGGTGGTCGTTGTAACGTGACGCATGCCTGTTTTGATGCCCGAGAACTCGTGCAATTTTATCCGCGTGGGGGCAAGGAATTGCGGCAAGCATTCAGCCGATTTATGCCGGGTGATACGGTGGCCTGGTTTGAGGATCGGGGTGTCGTGTTAAAAACAGAAGTCGATGGCAGAATGTTTCCCGTTACCGATGATTCCGGTACAATTGTCGATTGCCTTTTAAATGAGGCCCGACTTCATGGCGTGGAAATAAAATTGTCGTCACCTGTTCGCTCTATTGTCCCGGAGAACAACCGTTTTATTCTTTCTTTTCGGGAAGGCGGGGAGTCGATATTTGATCGCGTATTGATTGCTACAGGTGGTTCGCCAAAGCTCGAAGGATTTGACTGGATTGCTTCCTTTGGCCACACCATAGTCCCGCCGGTTCCTTCGCTGTTCACCTTCAATATTCCGAATGATGCAGTCACAAAACTGATGGGTGTGAGTGTAGAACAAGCGGTGGTTACTCTGCCGGAAGATAATTTCGCCGTGCGCGGGCCGCTCTTGATCACCCACTGGGGCTTAAGTGGTCCTGCCGTGCTTAAATTGAGTTCGTTGGCGGCCCGTAGACTGGCAGATCGAAACTATCGATTCGAAGCGTTGGTAAATTGGTGGGGAGAAACAGATTCGACGGATGCTTGGGAATGGATTACTTCGATGCGAAAAGAGCGTACTACCGCCAAAGTGCTCTCAGGCCCTCCATCAGGGATTTCCAAACGCCTTTGGGAATTTCTGTTGCATCGCTCCGGCATTCGTACGGAAATCAATTGGTCTGATTTGCGCAAAGAGGAAGCCGAAGCTCTGGTACGAACTGTCTTGTCCGACCGATATCAGATCAACGGTAAGACGACTTTTAAAGACGAGTTTGTAACCTGCGGTGGTGTTTCACTCAAGGAAGTTGATTTCAAAACGATGCAAAGCAAAATAGTCCCCGGCCTTTTCTTCGCCGGAGAAGTGCTGGATATCGACGCAGTGACTGGCGGATTTAATTTTCAATCGGCCTGGACAACCGGATTCATTGCCGGAAATGCGATGGTGGTTTGAGTTTTGGCGTCTTTATTTTATGACCTAAAAAGGTATATTTGTAACATATGTTCAAACGCCTTTTATTTCTGCTGTCTCTTAGTGTAACAGCAGTTTCCGGTCAACATACCGTGAGTGGTTTGATTACCGATAAGCACGACGACAAACTCTTGTTGCAGCATGTTTCTGTTTCCATTCCTGAGTTTAACCGTTTCGACTTTTCTAAAGAAGGAGGAACTTACATTCTTCGGAATGTCGGAGTAGGAATCGCTACGTTGCATTTTTATTTACCCGGCTATGCGCCGCTCTCTATTGCTATCAATACGGCCGACAGTGCAACGGTGGTCAATATACAATTGGAGAAATCTGCACTGCAGTTTAGCGCACCGTCCTTAACTGCTGCGCGACTGAATACGTTACAACCGCTTCCTTTTTCTTCACTTCAAGTTGCTTCAGACGAATGGCGGCGAAACGGTGCTGTTCATCCGATGGCCGCACTGTCCGTTCTGCCGGGAGTGGACCGTATCACGTTAGGAAATGCAATTCAGCGTCCGGTGATCCGTGGTTCATCGGGCAATTCAGTGCTCGCCTATCAGTATGGACTTCGTATGGAAACATCTTCCTGGAATCCCTATCAGGATCTGGAGTTGAACGATTTGTCTGCCGGCACCTCGGAAATTGTTAAAGGCCCCATGGCATTACTTTATGGGCCCAATGCTTCGGGCGGTGTATTGATTTTCGGTGAACAATTGCCGCCTGCGCTGGGTAGTGTAGTTGGAAATGTATCACTCGGCTACAGTACCAACACGGCCGGAGTAGAATCAGCGGTTGGGGTGAATGGTGCTGCAAAGTCCGGCTGGTTTTATGCGTTTGATGCAGGAGTAAAAAATCATACCAGTTATGTGCAAGGCGATACCGGTGTGGTAGAAAAAAATTCCGAAGACAAGGATTTTGCCATTAACAGTAAGTACAATTCTACTGCTGTAAAAGCGATGACCGGTTTGAGCAAGTCGTGGGGAAACAGTCGATTGACGTTCTCTTATTTTCGTCAGCAATTGGGTCTGGTAGAGCCGCGACCTACGGGTTATTTTGAACCGGGTACTATAACCCGTGATCAACGGGAACGCGAATTTTTCTCGCCTTATGTGGACGTTACCACCAATAAAGTGGCCTGGCAAAATGTATTACTCCTGGGGAACGGACAACTGCAGGCAAATGTTGGCGTTCAGCAGTCGTCCCGCGCTGAAATCGACACGTTGAAGGAAAAATACACGGATCTTCGCGTATCCACGATTTCTTACGACGTACACTATGCCAGTGACCTGCGTTCAAAAGCAGGTTTTACTGCCGGTGTGCAAGGGGCAATCGAGAAAAATTCAAACGAAGGCAAAGTCTTTTACCAGCCGAACGGCGATCAATCCGATATCGGTGTATATGGTATTGGTCGTTATACGGTGCGTAAATTACAATTGACAGGCGGAGCGCGTTACGATTTGCGCCGTTTGAGCATCCAACAGGTTTGTGAGTTGTCGGCTGGCTTCAATCCTGATTCCGTGAACATTGATCGTTGTCCGGTCGATCGCAATTTCAATGGACTCTCTGTTTCCGCTGGAGCGGTTTGGCAAATCAACGAGCGATTTAATGTGCGTTTGAATGGTGCAAGTGGTTTTAGTCCGATGAATTCTTATCAGCTATCCGCATTTTCCCGTACGATGGGTATGAATCGTTTTATAGTTGGTGATGCCGCTCTTAACGCCGAAAAGAATCTACAGGTTGATCTGGGAGCCGATTATCACACGACTTCTTTTTTTGTGAACGGTTCGTTGTTTCGTAATGCCGTAAAAGATTTTACCTATGCGAGTAAATCCGATTCGGATATTGTCATAGTTACCGACACGCTGCCGGTCTACGGTTATCGTCAGGAGGACGCAGTTTTGCAAGGTGGCGATATATCGTTTACACTTCGGCCGCAATCGGTTCGGTGGATTGATTTCGGTGTGCGCTATGCGTGGGTAAGAGCGGAGTTTACGGGAAAAGTAAAGGGGAATGTTCCGTGGCAACCGGCCGATAAATTATCCGCTGCGGTAACTTTGCGGAAAGAAAAAATGGGAACACTGTATAATTCCTTCCTTCAGCTGTCAGCTACTAATTATGCAGCGCAAAACAGAACAGCTTCCTTTGAACAATCCACGGAAGGGTATACGTTGTTTGATCTGAATGCAGGAGGATCCATGCGATGGGCGGATCAGGTATTTGACATCACGTTGTCGGCCACCAATTTGCTGAACACCGGATATATTAATCCGCTTTCCGTGTATCGCGACCGAAACATTCGGGAAATGGGCAGGAATATCGTTATTCGACTTCGTTTCCCGATTGGCGTATCTTCTCCTGACAGGGAAAAGAAAAAAGCGGAACGGGAAGCCGCCCGCGCGATAAAGGAAACAGCCCGTTAAATCGACTGTATTCGTTCATAAATAGTGTTAATGCCGGTCATTCCTGCACTCTTTGGCCTGGTTTCTGCTTTATCTTTGATCTGAAACATTGAAAATATGTATACGTCCTTTTTAAGAAAATTCATGCCAGGCATGATGGCGGGTTGTTTGGTCACCTCGTTGGCGGTAGCCCAAGTGGCTCCGGGAAAAATCGATTATGCCTTGCAAATTTTGAAAATGACCTATGTCGATACGGTCAATGAAAAACAGTTGACGGATGAGGCCATTCGTGCAATGATCAAACAGCTGGATCCGCACTCGGTGTATATTCCGCTGGAGGAAATGCGGGAGATGAATGAGCCGCTCGTTGGTAAGTTCGACGGTATTGGTGTACAGTTCAATATTCACAACGATACTATCATGGTGACAATGCCGATTCCCGGAGGTCCTTCCGATAAATTAGGTATTCGTGCCGGCGACCGGATTGTGAAGATCGATGGGGAGAACGTAGCAGGAGTGAAGATTACCAATAATGATGTCTTCAAGAAATTGCGCGGTCCGAAAGGCACGAAAGTGAATGTGTCCATCTTCCGGCGTAATGTCAAGGAGTTGATCGAGTATGCTATTATTCGGGATCAGATTCCTATTTTTAGTATGGATGCTGCGTACATGGTAGCCCCGCAAATCGGCTATATTAAAGTGTCTCGATTCGCTGATTCAACCGTGGATGAATTTCAGGCCGGACTGGAAAAGCTTAAACAGCAGGGTGCCACCAGTTTGATTCTTGACCTGCAAGGCAATGGTGGCGGTTATCTTAATCGCGCTGTCGAACTGGCGGACGAATTTCTTACTGCCGGCAAGAAAATTGTGTATACCCGCGGTCGAACTACCCCGGCTGAAGATTATACCTCCTCCGCCATTGGAGGCTGGGAAAAAGGAAAGCTGGCAATTTTGATTGATGAATCGTCGGCTTCCGCCAGTGAAATTGTTTCCGGTGCCATTCAGGATTGGGACCGTGGATTGATTGTTGGCCGCCGTTCGTTTGGTAAAGGATTGGTGCAAAAACCGTTTCAACTCAACGACGGTTCGATGATGCGCGTGACGGTGGCGCATTATTATATTCCTTCCGGGCGCTGCATTCAGAAGCCGTACCAATTGGGCGACGAAGCTGAATACGATATGGATCTGAATAATCGTTTTAAGTCTGGTGAACTCTTCTATGCAGACAGTGTCAAGTTTACCGATACGGTAGCCTACTTCACACAGGTCAATAAACGTCCGGTGAAAGGCGGCGGTGGTGTCATGCCGGATATTTTCGTGCCGCTGGATACGACCCGCAACAGTCTTTTCTACAGCGATTTGCTGCGTAATAATGCGTTCAATGATTTTTCATTGACGTACACTGACAATAACCGTGCGGCGCTGAAACAACAGTATGCCGATGCGTTTGTATTTGCCCGTGATTTTAACCTGGATGATAAGCTTTTTAATGAGTTTTTACAGGCGGCCTACAAAGCCGGCGTGAAGGAGGATTCTGCCGGACTGAAAACATCCGAAGAAGTCATTCGTCGTCAGTTGAAAGCACTGCTCGCTCGCAACTTGTGGGATCTCGAAGCGTATTTTGTAGTGATCAACGATATGAACCAGCCGTTGCAGCGTGCGATTTCCGCTATTCGTGACAATACGTTCGAGAAAATGAAAATCGGTACGTCTAAATAATTTCAGGCAAGATGGGTAGAACGGAAGTGTGTCGAATTAAGTGGATCGCAGCTACACTGGTGATCCTACTTTCCACGACAATGTCAGCATCGGCAGCGGTCAAAATCGCTTATTGGAATTTATTGAATTGGCCGAACGCTTCCGATCTGGTTAACGATACAACTACGCGATGTCCGTTGTTCCGTAGCGTGATGAATATTGTGCAGCCGGATATTCTGGTCACCGGCGAAAACCAGTCGACGCAAAGCGTGCCTTACTTTTTACAACAAGTTTTAAATGCAAATGGCACCTATTACCGTCAAGGTGTTTATATACAGGGGATAGATTCGAACAATGGTATTTTTTTTCTGGACTCTTTGTTTTCGTTTGTCAGTAATGTGCCTATCGAGACGACATTACGGGATATTAGTCAGTTTACACTTATCCACAAGCCAACAGGAGACACGCTGCGTATTTATGCCGTCCATTTGAAAGCGGCTACCGGTTCCAGTAATGAAGCGCAGCGGGCGAGCGAGGTGGATTCGTTACGTAAGGTGACCAATGCATTACCGGACGGAACGGATTTTATCGTTTGTGGTGATTTTAATATTTATGGTGACTATGAATCGGCGTACCAGAAATTAGTCGTTAATAATACCTGGAACGATGGTCATTTTGTAGATCCGATTTCGATCACGGGTGTTTGGAACAATCCGTCGTACAGTTTTTACCATACGCAGTCAACGCGTTCTACATCTGTGGGTGGCGGAGCAGGAGGCGGGTTAGACGACCGTTTTGATATGATTCTGCATTCATCGGCTGTTGCTCAG
>Ga0315906_10005890_pt1 | contig 15317 bp, 12 predicted proteins | sample LakEriMetagenome_4_FD_203526 | JGI IMG/M metagenome (GOLD analysis project Ga0315906, IMG submission 203526) | Freshwater fungal communities from buoy surface, Lake Erie, Ohio, United States - Buoy 2 MA122 | ecosystem: Environmental > Aquatic > Freshwater > Lake > Lake biofilm | place: USA...
CCCCGTTGACTTGTCTATCTCTACCTCGCTTAACTTAACCACCGGTACATTGCAGTTCAGCAAGGTAGAGATAGACAAGTCAACGGGGAGTCACACGGTCGATAAAAACAAGCACGCTCAATACCAGTGGTATTTCGAAGAAGTTCAACCAAACGAAATCCCCGCACAGACACCAGTAAAACCGACGAGGGGATCGCCAGCTAAAACACATCCCGATAACAAGTATAGAGTTTATCTAGCACATAATAGAACATTCTTTTTAGCGATAAAAGGTGATAACGAAATGGTGGTTACATTCACCGGCCTTGCACCAACCGCGACGGTCCCGGATTTGGATGCAAAAAGCGGAACTACGTCGCTTGCTTTCGACGGAAAATATCTCGTTGCTCCAAATATAGACACCTCAAACAAACATATAAAATTACAAAACAACCCGGTCCAAGTCGTACTTCGAAAAGAGGGGGGGTCTGATCATTATATTATCTACGTTCTACATAATGGAGACTTTTACGCGTTAGCGGTCGACGACGAAAACAACCCGAGCCAACTTCGATTTGAGAGAGTAACTAAATACAATGATGTACACACCGTTGATAAAAATAAACATTCAAGATCTCTTTGGTATTTCGAGGAGGTGGAGACCAAAGTTGCCGCCGTATTAAGCTTGCGGAAAGTCGAATTTATATCTGATCCTAGAGAACGTGCGAAGCTCCAAGGATCTTATTTGTCGACAACATTAAAAACTGCCAATATACCTCCGAACGAAATAATCGCATTGAGAGACAAAATAGGGGGCAACAACGTCACGCATGATATCGTTATATTGAATCCGTATCAATACAAAGCCAAATACTGGAACAGGGTGCAAAAACCTGCGACTGCAGCTGATACTACTGGTTTAACTGAAATTACTGGAAACCAAATCGACATAAAGGATATGGATTATATTCAAATGGTGAGTAAAATAGATAACTAGACACAGATGGGCGGCTGGAACGACAGACAGCTTGATTTTATAAACCGGCCCTTGTCCAACGGGCGCCTGCTCGGGGTGCCCGGAGGGGGTAAGACCCGGTGCCTCCTGGGCCGGATTTTGCGCCTCATGGACGACAGCGAGATCCCCGCGTCCAACGGGTTCGTGGTATTGGCCTTCTCGAACCTCGCCGTGCGCGACTTTCTCCGCAAAGGAAACGAGATGCGATCCGGGGTTTTCACCAAGACCAACGTTCGGACCATACACAGCTTGAGCGGGGCCGTCGTCTCGGGCCTTCTCGGCCGAACCAGCTCCAGCATCAACACCGTCGTCTACCGCGCAGGCAGGGAGATCGAGCGCTGCCCGGAAAACGAGCTCAGGACAAAGGTCGCGTGCCTGCGCAACGCCCGGGCCGTTTTCGTCGACGAGGCCCAGGACCTCAGCGAGGTCCAGTACGCGCTCGCCGAGTCCCTGTCCGAGACGCTCGGCGCCCCGCTCTGCCTCGTCGGCGACCCCAACCAGAGCATATACGCCTTCCAGAACGGCTCGGACCGTTTCCTCCGCGAGTTTTCAGGGTTCTCCGTCTCGCTGACGCAAAACTACAGATCCTCTCCGGAAATCGTCGCCGCCGTCGACGGCTGCAAGCCCGTTCCCGGAGACCCCATCGTCGCGGTAGCGCCGCCTTCGGGGCTCCGCCCTGAAGTATTCTGCGACGACCACGACGCCGTGGCCGCGGACATCGTCTCCAGGTGCCGCGCGGCGCTCGCGCGGCGGGGCGAGACCGTGGCGGTCATCGGCCCGGTCCGAAAGTCCGTGGTGCGCTCGGACGGCCGCCTGGCCAACATCGGCCTGACCTCCGTCGCCGCCGCCCTCGCCAGCGCCGACGTTCCGTTTCTCATACACTACAAGGAGGACTCGGACTCGGAGTCCGTCGCGGCGGGCGACTCGTGCGACGCCGACGACCCCACCCGGGTGCACCTCCTGACCCTGCACAAGGCCAAGGGGCTCGAGTTCGACACCGTCCTGGCCGTAAACTTCCACTTCGCCGCCATGGGGAGAGAGCCGGCGACGAACGACGTGGGGGGCCTCAGGTGCCTGTGGTACGTAGCGATGAGCCGGGCGAAGAAGTCCCTGACGATGTACTGCGAGAGCAGCCGAACGGTGTGGCCGGGCTACGAGGACGTCGCGCCCCTGTTCGACCTGCCGAGGCGCGAGCCCAAGCTGCCGAAGAAACCCGCGTCTTCAAATCCGGACCCTGTTCGATTCGCCTGGACGGACCTCCTCAAGGACAGGGTGCGCCTCCCGGAAGAGGACCTCGCGGTGCTGGAGGACGGGTTCGCCGCGACCATGGTCCAGATTTCCGACCAGGGCTCGGAGGACGCGGACTGCGCCGAGCTGCCGGAGGAGGGCGCGCTGTCGTCCCTGTACGGGGTGTGGGCCGAGGAGACCTACGCGCACGCCTACCGGGGCGAGGCGCCCCCGGTATTGCGCTGGGCGATCGCGATGCTCGACGCGGTCGTCGTGCCGCGCGAACTCCTCCCGCACCTCAGGCAGCTCCGCGAGTCGCTCGGCGCGTCGTCCGCGGAGCCCCTCAAGTGGTCCCAGATCAGCCGGCACCGCCAGGCGTACGTCGGCAAGCCCGCGATGAGAATCGTCGAGTTCCTGGAGGCGAACCGGCCCGAGAGCTCCCGCGAGGGCGACGACATCTACATCCACACGGACACGGACCTCATATTCTGGGAGCCGGAAGCTGTCGAGAAGCTGGTCGGCGACGCCGAGTCCGAGCCGCGCATCTCGCTCGAAACGATGTGGCTGCTGTGCCTCCTCAAGTGGCAGTATCTAAACGAGTGCGGCTACCGGTGGACGACGGACGTCGCCCGCTTCGTCGAGGCCCTCCGGCCCTTCCACGCCCTCGTCGGCAGGATGGCGGCGGCGCAGCCGGACGGTCTCGAGTTCCAGGTCGCGATGTCGATGCGCCTGTCGCCCGTCCACGGGGTCGCCGACGCGGTCTCGCACTCGCACCGGAGGCTGATCGAGCTCAAGTTTTCCGGGGCGGACACTCGGAACGCCTCGCACGCCATGCAGGCGCTCGGGTACGCCGAGATGATCGGCGGCAGGCGCCCCGAGCTCTGGACGGTCGAGGTGCACAACATACGGACCGGGAAGGCGTTCAGGGTCGACAGGGGCGCGGGCGACCGTTGGAGCGTGGCGAAGATTCTCGCTCGGGCGACCGGAAAGAGAATGAGCAACGCCGTCTGGCTTTACGACCTCGAGACAACCGGCCTCTGCACCGCATCGTGCGGCATCATCGAGGTCCACATGGAGGAGTACAACACCGGCATCGTTCCGCTCTCGACGCTCGTCCACCAGGCAAGCGTCCCCAAGATCGTCACGGACATCACCGGCATCGACGCGGGGATGCTGCGCGGGCGGCCGGTCCAGACGTCAGCCGTCGCGGACTTTGCTGGAGTCCTCGAATGCTGCGAGAGCCCCGTTCTCGTCGCCCACAACGGGCTGCGGTTCGACCACGAGATCATGAAGAGGCTGGGCGCGCTGCCTCGCGGGACAGTCCTCCGGGACACCATGCACATGCTGCCTCTCGCGCTTTTCGGCGGGAAGGCCAAGGGGGAGCGCAAGTCGCTCTCCAACATCTACGAGAAGGTCTTCGGCGGGCCCTTCGACGGCACAGCTCACCGGGCGGAGGCGGACGTCGAGATGATGCGACGCCTCATGGACGAGGCCGGGTTCAAGGGCAACTACGACTGGGTTTAGCTTCGAAAGCTGCCCGCGATGGCGCACGCCAGCGTGACGGCTAGCCCCTGCGCGATCCTAGACCAAAAATTGGTCGCCTTGCCGCCGCCACCTCCCCGTGTATTCAATACTGCCGCTGTTCCATGAACAGCCAACGGCGAGATTTCTTGCAAGCCGGAAGAATTTGCAGGTTTCATCTCGTTGTAATCGATGATATCACCAAATTTATGGTTTTTGGAAAATGGTGGGATGTTTGTCGCGGTGAAAACAAGCCGTCCTTTTGAGTCAGTGTATCTGAAATTGTAATCTTTCCCGTCAAGTTTTTGTGTTGTGTATTGTTTGTACTCTTTCAACGTGTTTTTGAACGTCTTTATAGCGTTTCCATTTTTTTTATCGACATACTGCCCCCGGACAATCATGTCTTCCGCCGATCTGATCGTCATCACGGCGAACGTCGAATAATTCGCAGTCTGATCGTCGTTCGAATTTGACACGTCTATCGCTGCAAAAATAGTTTGTCTTGTCGCGGTTGTATCTCCGGCCCAAACGGTCGGCGCGTTTCCCTGAGGAGTGTGTCCGAAAACTACAAAATTGACGAGTTGTTTATTATAACTTTGTTCTTTCAGATTTGAAATAAGAGGGTCGTCGTAATTTATATTCCTGTCACCCCCGACATACATATTTTTGTGATTCTGCACGTTCAGCAGGTTCCTGTACACGATCGGCGACAGCTTGTTGGTGAACTCGTTGTTCGGACCGTGTAAGTCGTTGTCTTGCAGCGGACCAGACAAACCGACGTAGTAGTTTAACAAATCTACGTTTGTTTTTTCCGGATCATGAAAGTGGGCTTGTACGTGTGTTTGAAAATCTTTGTTTATGGCGTCTATGACTTCTCTTGCTTTTTCTGTTACTGTCACCTTATTATTTTTTGTATTTTTTTGATCGTACCCAATGGGGTTGCTGATGATGTCCGGAACGCCGCCGTGGGCCACCAAAACGGTCGCGTCTTTGACGGTTTCCAATGACATTATTTTGCACTTCGACAGATATTTCCCGTATAAACCGAACAACTGTTTAAATTCCTGATCATCAGTTGTTTCTGGTTCAGGGTAACCGCCCGCCAGTATCGTGTACAGCAGACACACGAATATCGCTTTCGCGGGATCGGAGTTCAGTTGGTTTGTTTTGAAGCCCAAACTATGAGCCTCCTCGATCTTGACATCCAGCGCGAGTTTTGGTCGATTCACTCCCATCAGCGAGGACACGCAAGCGGCGAGTCGCTTGACAGGATCTTCCGACTTCCGGTCTGAAAGCGGTGTCTTATTTGTTTCCTGATTCCAAAACTTGAAACGAGTATCGTCGTAATCTACAAATTTAAACCCAGTCGCCAATTCGTTCGCGAGCTCTACTAGGCCGGCTTTGTCTTTCAACTGTTTTATGCCTTCAATTTTCAGCTCGTCTTTGAGCCGCATCTTGTTGACGTCTCGATTCCCCGCGATCAGCGTTATTTGATTTGGTTTCGCATCGTGGATTTCTATCATTTTCAGCATGAGCCGGATCTCGTTCGGGTAGCGGTCCATCAAATCTCCGAGATACACGAGCTTACCGTTACCTCCGACGCCGGTGATAATGCCGTTTTCGAAAATCGGATCGTCAGCCTTTTTATTGAATAATTCTCCGGAAAACGGACAGGATCCTTCCTCGTCGGCAAACAGATGCAACGCGCTGATTTTTGTATTCATTATTTTGTTTTTGAGAAATAAATAAAAACATGATCAAGAGTCCATGGCCTCGCCCTTGGCCTCGACCCTGGCCTCGCCCCTGGCCTCGCCCCAGGCCTCGGCCTGTTCCTGTTCCGATACCGATTCCCGTAGACATTTCTGGACGTACTCTACGAAACTATTGACCTCGTCCCGGTACGCGCCTTCCCGCAAAAAACAATCGTCGTACGCCACTCGCATGTCGTTGTAGTTCGGTTGTTTTTTGCAGTTCTCGACCGCCCAATCGTACCACGGGCACACCGGATTCCAGCCGTATGGGACCGGGGTCAGCACGCACCGACGATCGTCGCGACATAAAATGATCCAAGCGACGCTGTTCAGCGGAATCCATGTTTTCCTCGCGATGCCCATGTTTGCTTTTTTTGCACATAAAAAAAATTGAATCGGACACAGGAGATATCTACCCAGAACCTCGTCGCGCCAACAGCGCGAAAAAGGTACTCCGGAAAAACGCCCTCACAGTAGCCGTTCTCGTCGCAACCCACCCGACGATCCTCCCCCAACGCGACGGGGACGGCCAACAGAGAGCAACTGTTTTTCCGTTGTCAACCAATACATAAACTCCCCCGAATCATCAGAGCAATCAGAAAAAACAAAATGGCAAGCGCGACGGAGGAAGTGGCTCTCGAAAGCAGGAAAGAACTCAATGTGCCGCCGAAGAAAAGGCAGCGAAAGACATCTCCGTCCCCCGAACAGAAAGAGGAGAATCTCAAAAGATACAATTCTTTTTTGGAGAGCAACTTTTGCTGCGAGTGCAACAAGAACGGACTGGAAGCCTGCCTCGGGATGGTGTACCGGTGTGACGACGACTCCATCGTGTGCACCAATTGCGAGGACAACATCATGTACGACGGGACCCGGTATTCAGACTGGAAGATCGAGGGACTTGACGAGCTGTACGATTGCGGGTATTTTCGATACAATTAGGATTCCGGCTCCATATCCGATACCCATGCCGATCCCAAGACCAACGCCCAACCCTAGACCGAAACCGAAACCGACCGCGACCGCGACGGCCGGATACCTAAAGACCCGCTTCGGTTTCGCGTAGCTGTCGTCGTCCATCGACATACTGTAAACATTTTTATTTTTGTTCACGTCAAAAAAGCAACTGTAATCGTTGTCGCGATACCGACAAAGATGCCGACCCATATACCCCCGCTGCGATTGCCGCCCCCGCGATTCAAATAATCGTGAACGATATGATTGGGCGTGTCGTTTTTTGTGGCTCTTAAAAGCGCTGATTGTTTGATCGCCTCGGGAACGTTGAGCCGATTTTGCGATTGCATATGTATTATTTTTGGACCGCGGGCCAACGCAGGAAACGCGTTCGACAACGCGGTAGTGAAACGGTCTTGATGCGGATCTTTAAAATGCGGATCTTGAGAATGCACTTGTTGACATGCTGACAAGTACACAATTGCATGTTGCTGTTTGATCGCCACGTTCTTTGACACCAAATCCAGTAATTGGCTCAGATAATGTACGCTCTTTGAAGGATCCAATTGTTTTTCTTTATCGTCGCAACGATATATACGTGCAGTATCATCTCTTAAATATAGTTCTGGATACGTAGATCCAGGGATAACGATTTCACATCCACCGAATACTACATCTTCATAATATGTTTGATACGTTATATCGGTGTCATTAAGTGAACACAACCTATAGAATGCTTCCTCGTCTATACGTGTTAGTTTAGTACACATGCCTAATTTGACCAGCGTGACATTAAATGGAATTGTAACCAGCTTTGCTTCTACCAAGGAACCATGTATTCTGCAAATATACAAAACATTCTCAGGGATCTCAGAGAGGTCAGAGTAAGACTGTCTCTTGACCAAAGGTCGAACGTCCGACGCTTCGCACTGTATCTGCCACATCTTGTTATTGGCACTGCATGCTATGTTGTTCGATTTCATAAAGTCGATCAGATACCGAGCGTACGAGTTCATCGTGTACGACGCATTTTTGTCAAACATTTTTTTTAGCTCCGACCCTTTTTCTCTCGGCACGCAGCACAGCAAATTGCTCGCAAGCAATCCGTTGACTAGCTCGTACCAAAACAATCCTTCGTGCGGATACATGTCGTATGTTTGGGCTTCGGTTGCTGTCAGATATGGTTGTTTTTTCGAGTATAGCTCGAGTATTTCTCTGACTTGCGTTCGTATCGCGTCCTTCGCGTCGGACAAGTATACCGGAACCATGAAGTTAAAATCGTCTATGTCGCTCACGTCTGCCGTGGTGATAAAATACAAAAAACACGCCGTGAATATCCTGTACTTGACGTTGTTCTGATCCCACAATTGGGACAAGAGCATGTGCGACGCGAACGAGGCTTCGTTTGTGTTTTCTAATACGGCTAACAGCGACCGCACGTCGCTGGCAGTGTTATACGCGTATTGCCGGCGCGCGGGTGTCAACTCGCGTGTACGCTTCTTCGGCGAAATTAGTTGATTATAAGCATCGGCCGCAGCATTAACTGACAGGACTGTTTTTTGTCTTGCACTATCTCTTTTTCTGCTGTTTGGAAACTGCGTGCGATGAAATTCGCGAATTGCAGTAATTGCTTTCTCGAATTTATTTTCAGCTAACTTTACTGCATTGTCGAAATCCTCATCTGCTTGACGCATCATTTCTTTGTATTCATCCGGTGTCGGTGGTTGTTTGGGAGTTTTTTTCAGAGGCCGGATCTTCCAATCTCGTGGTAAATATTTCGTTCCATCTGTATACATTCTTTGTAAGTGTTTAATTTTGCCGCTTTTTTTGGGCACATACGTTTCAATAAACCGGCCATATTCTGTATCTTGTGCGATTTTTTCATTTTCTTGTTTATGTCTTTTATAATTTATTTCTTTAACTCGTTCTGCAATTCGTATATATTGCTCTTTTTTTAAACGAGCAATTTCGATCTCTTTTTGTAACTGTTTTTTTGCTTCTTTTTCCCGGCGAACTCTCTCGGCCTCGGCCGCAGCTTTTTCTTCTTCTTCCCGGCGAACTCTCTCGGCCAGTTTTTTTTCCCGGCGAGCCTTCTTAGCCTCTGCCGCAGCTTTTTCTTCTTCCAGGCGAGCCTTCTCGACCTCCGCCGCAGCTTCAGCTAATTCCCGGCGAGCCTTCTCGGCCTCCGCCGCAGCTTCAGCGTTTGCTTTTGCTGTTTCTTGGCGCTTCCTCTCCGCCTCCTCGAGCATCCTCATCTCTGCAGCTTTTTTTTCTTCTTCCCGGCGAACTCTCTCGGCCAGTTTTTTTTCCCGGCGAGCCTTCTTAGCCTCTGCCGCAGCTTTTTCTTCTTCCAGGCGAGCCTTCTTGGCCTCTGCCGCAGCTTCAGCTAATTCCCGGCGAGCCTTCTCGGCCTCCGCCGCAGCTTTTTCTTCTTCCAGGCGAGCCTTCTTGGCCTCTGCCGCAGCTTCAGCTAATTCCCGGCGAGCCTTATCGACCTCCGCCACAGCTTCAGCTAATTCCCAGCGAGTCTTCTCGGCCTCCGCCGCAGCTTCAGCGTTTGCTCGTGCTGTTTCTTGGCGCTGCCTTGCCGCATCTTCGAGCATCTGAATATTGGCAGCTTTCTCTGCTTCTCGGAGCGTCATTTCCGCAGCTTCTTCTTCCCGGCGATTTCTCTCCGCCGCCGCTTCTGCCGCCTTCGCTTCCTTCTCCGCATTGAGTCTAGCTGCATTGGCCGCCGCCGCCGCTTCTGCAGCCGCCTCTGCTCTTTTGCGAGCATCATCCTCGAGACTGCCGACATTCTGCGAAGCCAATCCTACGCTCCCGCCCGCCAAAATTGCAGTCATGGCGGCCGGTGGCGATTCTGCAGCGCCGACGCTGACGAACGTCCCCACGATAAAACGCATGATCCTTCTGAAGAATCCCGGTTGACATGCGATCGCGTTTCTCCAGCCCCCTCCTCCGGTTTGGGTCGTCGAGAAAACGAACGCGTTCATAGACTCGATAACGGTTCTCAACTTTACGTATCGTACAGTGTCCGACTCGTCTTTTGACTCCTCGTAATCGGAGACGGCTTTGATAAACGCGGCGTAGCTGCCCGACTCTCCGTCGCCTCCTGTCGTGCTCGCGCTCGCATTGACGAACCGAGCTGCGCCGGACGCGAAATTGGCGTTAATAAACTGCGAATCGGCATATAATGCGTCGAGCTTGACTGTAATCCGCTGGTCTTTGCCGAACCTGCGTTTGACGAAAGCCGCGAATCCGGCAATCGATTCGTCTATAGATTGCGGCTCGGAAGTCATCGACGAAAAATAGTCGTCAAGCGCATCGTTGATATCGACCGGTATTCGAGGTTTATAATTGTTTGCGAATTTCATTTATGTTTACTATGTATTTATTTTTTACATAATTTTAATTCATGGGCGTTTACTGCTTCAAGTGGAAACGCGGGCCGTGGATCAAGGTCGGGCACTACCACAGGGATAATCCCTGGAACCGATTCGCCAGACGCGGTTGGAAGTCGGTCGTGTGCCCGGACATCGCGCTCCATTATTCTTCCGTCGAAGATTTCGAGCTGCTGTATTGGTCACCGGTTCTCACGACTCGAAGCGAAAAGAAAGTACACGCGGCGTTCCCGGACAGGTTCGGAGAGTGGATCGGGGCCGACATGGAAGAAGACGTGCTGGCCGCTCTCGTTGCGCTGGACCCGGACAATCGCGCGGCTTCGATCACGAAGACAGAGAGAGGAGCGACGACGCCGCAACCAATGCGCCCGCGGCCAACACGCCGAGGCAGAGGTTGCGACCTCCTCCCGACCTCCCGCTCGCCTTCGCCATCTGTATCATGAATACGGGATTTCTGTCGTGAATCTTGACAAGCACGTCGCTCGCGCCGGTCATTTTTTTCAGCATGTTGCAATGTTTTATTGTGAACTGGCAACTCGCGTCGCTCAGATCTATGTCGCAACGCTCGTCGCGATCTCCGTGGCGCGTCAGGAACTTCGGAAATATGGGCGCTTTCGGCGCAGCCATGTTTTTCGAGATCATCGTTACCGCAGTGGGGTCCGGGGTGTTATACATGTTGTATCCGTTGTACGGAATGACGATGTTGTCCGATATTGTGGACAGTTCCTTCAATACGTATTCGATATCGGCGACTTGGTACGCGACTCCGTGATCGAAAATCACGTAATTGAATCGCGGAATTTGTTCACCAGATTTCAAAAAACGAGACACAAATTGTTTTATTCCGGACTTGACCGACGTCAGTCCGCCCACAGTCGAGACCTTTTCCGCGCACATGGGATCGACCGCGAAGCCGGTGTATGCGACGTCGCCCAGTTTCGCGTCAAACAGCGAAAGGATGTCGCGGACTTTCTTTTGTTTGTTGACCTGATCGGGGGTCGCCCCCACGACCAGGACGCGGGCCTTTTTTTGCGTGTCCATGCTTTCCGTGTATACTCTTGACGGTTCGATAAAAATGTAAGGCGTATTACAACTTTTAAAAATACAGCTAAACAAAATATGCGTCTGATATTTTTAGCCTTCGTATGTTGTAGCGCGTCGGGACTGCCCTACGATCCGTACGACCTCGTATTCGATCGAACCGGATTACCGCCGCCTTATCCGGGACACGTATCCGTCCCCGCCGCGAGGAGGTTTCGATTCTCTTACAACGCGACGTCGGAAGCCCCTTGCACAGAGATCCGGAAAATGCTTCGCGTGCTGAACGGCGAAACATTGGTCGCGAGGCCGACCGAGCTCCCGTCGGAAGACGACGGCGGCTCGATGTTTGTCGGACCGAACCGCACCGTCGTTTTGAGAGCGATGGTTCTCGTCCCCGACGCGGCGCCCAAGACCTGGGCCGTAGCGGACTTGATCGTGACCGTCTAAGGATCGCGGTCTTCTTCGTCTTCGACGCCGGAATAGAAAAATATCATAGACCTCAGCTCCTCCAGGTGCATGAAATACTCCAGCGTCTCTTGGTATGTAAATCTCGTCCGGTTATCGTTGATGCTCTCGACGAGGTCCCCGCGCATCTTGGCGAGGATGTCCCTCGCTCTGTCCAGATTGCCGTCTGAAATCAAGCGCGAAGCTGTTTCCGATAGCGTCAAAAGGTAGTTCTGGTGGTGCGAGAACCGGACCGCCATGCTCCTCGTCTCCGCATCGAACGCCTTGGCGGCGACGAGCATGGACCTTATCGCCTCGGCGGCGCAGTGCACCGAAACGTCAGGCTCTTTAGAGTACGCCGGATCGTCCTTCCGGAGGAGAGAGTGGTTGAACTGCGCCTGCCTGAGCACCAGGTCAAAGTCAGTTACCTCGCTCATGCACGCGGGGCAGCACGCGCGGGGCACGGGCGCTTCTTCGAACAGCTCTTTTCGCTTGCACATCATCACGAAACAATGCGCGTGGGTCGCGGGCTCTTTGCACGCGCAGCTCTCCACGCAGTACAGACGCCTGCCGTCCGCGCGCACGCCGACGGACGCCTCTTGGCATATCGGACACTGGCTTTCGCTCTGGACGAAATAGTGTTTTCCGCTTCTCGTCCGCATCTCGCAGTATATGCTTTTTTACTTTAATTATTTTTTTTCGATTACAATATAATCCGGCGGCAAGATACTTTACATCGATTTCAAAAAGAGTATTCTAGCTCCTTGTGGCGTTTCATCAGCTCGGACCTGGCCCGGGCCATTTTCCAGCTCGTCGAAAACCGGATATTGTAGACTTCGGCAAACGCCGCCATCTCCCTCTTCGTCTTGAGCGCCTCCACTTCTTTCTTGAACTTGTCGACCCTGTCGCGGTGCATGCCGATAATCTCGTAGCAGATTCCCGGATGCTTGATCGCGATTTCGACGATCGCCTCGACCTGCTCCCGCGTCCCGCGAGCGACGACGTGAGGGTAGAGATCGCAAATGCTCTTCCGGCGGTACATGTTTCTGACGACTTCGATCAGCGAGTCAAAGTCGCAATCCAGGTGATTCAGGGACCAATCGAACGCGTCGGGCCATTCGACGGACGCCTCCGGAACTCCTTTCCACAACTGCCACTTGACAGTCTTGAGAAAGTCAAGGCAACGCACTGCGTTGTGCTCCGCCGCGCGGGTGGCGATTCCCGCGGGAAAAATCCGAAACTTGTTGTACACTATCTTCAGCATCGTCACGTTGTCTTTCGACGCCGCGCCCTTGGAAACAGACGGGTGCTCCAGAAAGCCCAGCGCGTGCAGCTTGTCGACCACCGCCGCGCTCCGGCAATGCACGCCGCAGGCGTAGCTCGTCCGATACGCGTCCACGGGACAGTTCTGCGAGATCAGCCAGTCCAGCTTGGCGACGCTGTGCGTTGACAGCGCGTCGACCATGTTGTTCTCGGAAAGCGGCGCGCCCCTTTCCCGAAACATCGCCATGTCCGCCAGGGACCCGTCGGTGATCGCCTTGCTCATGCAGTCGCCCGTCCATCTCTTCGACCTCTCCGATATCCACCAGGGCACCATTCTAAAGTTGTGGGCTAGCAGACACCTCGACACGATGTGCGGCCAGTGCTCGTGGCTTCCCGGCGCGACTTTGCTTTCCAGAAACTCGACCATCTCCGGAGTGGGGGCGGACGCGAACACGCCCTGGATGCGGTAATCGTCCACGTAGCTGTCGGGATCGAAGTCGCGAAACACGCGGCCGAACAGGTACTCCACGCAGCGGAACGATCCCAGGGCGCACGCCTCGTTCAGGTGGCAAAAACAGTCGTGCGAAGACTTGACGGCGACCACGAGCTGAGCGAGACAGTCCGCGTTGTCGAACAGCAGCGCCTGCTCGCACGCAGCCGGAACCAAGCAGCTAAACCTGTCGCACGTCGCCCAAGTGGGGCAGACGAGGGACAGCTCCTTGTAAAAATCGCTTCCCTGGCTCGCCGACGACGGCGCCGACACAAACTTGTCGTCCAGGTCGAAGCCCTGCGTTTCGGCCCACGCGACGTACGCGCGCCCCCCGCGCAAAACGGTTACCGGAGAAATAGACGCGCCCAGCAAAACGCGAAACGCGTTCGTCGCGAGGCAAAGTTCGGACCCTTTGAAATACGTGTACAGCACGTCGTCGGGCAGGGAGCAGATGCCACGCTCGGTTCGCGCTCGCTTGGGCGACGCCATTTTTTTAATCGTGTTTTTAAATGTGTTTTACAAATGTGTTAGTGTTCGATTTATATTTATACTGTATTTCGTATCCGGTTACGATACCGCTCTTTGATCTTTCTCGCCTTGAATTGCGCGCTGGAAGGACACAGCCAGCGAAGCATAATCAAAAACAGCTTCCTTTTCGACGGCATTCGAGAGCCGGTAATTGCGAGCGGAAAAAAAATATAATGAAGTTACATGAGTTCCCAGAAAAAAATGAAACACTTGGGACGCGGACGCTGCTCCTCGACGTCGATCTTGACGAACCTGGCGACGATAGCATCCATTTCTACTCGGGGCACCCGTTCTCCCGGGCCCACTGGAGGCACTCTGTGTGCCCGTTTTGTGCCGCTTTGATACATGTGTACTTGTCCCAGGGGCAGCCGTTCTCGCGGGCCCACTTGAGGCACTCGAGCTTTCCGCGTTCTGCTGCCACGCGGCATGTCCACTCGCACCATGGGAACCCGTTATCACGGGCCCACTTTAACATGGACAGATTGCCATGTACTGCAGCTTTAATACACGCTTGCTGTGAGCCTGGACACCCGTTGTCCCGTGCCCACAGGATGCACTCATAGTTTCCGGATGTAGCCGCGTAGTAGGACGCGTGATACATCGTCAGTTCGTCCCAACGGCATCCAATCTCACGGGCGTACTTTAGGCACTCCAGATGGCCTTCAGATGCCGCGAATTCGCAGCAGAACATGTAGAACGATTCTCCCTTCGGACAACCGTTCTCATGTAGGTACTGCATGCATTCCAGATGACAGTTCAGGGCCGTTTCGAGGTAAGCATCGCTTTCCCATTGGCACCCCCGTTCGTGTATCCAACGCAGGACATCAAGGTGCCCATGTTTGCACGCCATTTTCCAGTAATCCGAGACCGCAAACCCAGCGGTGTCATGTAGCCAACGCAGGATGTCAAGATGGCCGTATTCGACTGCAAGGTCGCAATAACCACTCACCAACTTGCATCCCTGCTCCTCGTGGAACCAACGGAGGATCTCCAGGTGGCCACCTTCTACAGCTTTTGAACACATACAATATTTGACATGATTGTTGGATTGATCAGTGTAACTGTACAGCCACCTCACCACGCTGAAGCGCCCGTTGCGAGCCGCCAAAGGGGGGTCTGTCTTCTTGTCCAAGGTATCGAAAGGAGGTTCCACGTCCGCGGTTTGATTCGCGAGGAAGTACTGGAATATGCGGAGAGACTGCTCGTCCCCGTCTTTTTCGAGACTGGATGACACCAGCTCGACGATCAAGGGCATCCCAAAGTAGCTCGTACACGATTTCTTATTCGCTGGCTCCATTTTTTGATCGCGGTTTTTAGCATACTTAATTCGAGTGCGCGATTCATTTTTTTTTCCGAGTGCAAAAAATTGACTTCCCGCGCCCCTGAAGCCGCAAGTACTAATGTGTACGGGAGATGTGCGTTTAGGAGTGCATCTGTACCCCCTACGACGGCACTCGTACGGGACATGTGCGTTTAGGAGTGCATCTGTACGGGAGATGTGCGTTTATGAGTGCATCTGTACGGGAGATGTGCGTTTAGGAGTGCATCTGTACGGGAGACTTTTACAGCTACTCGGGGCACCCGTTCTCCCTGGCCCACTTCAGGCATTCGGTGTGGCCCATTTCGGCCGCGACAATGCACGTGCGCATGTCCCACGGGCACCCGTTCTCCCTGGCCCACTTGAGACACTCTAGGTTCCCGTGGGA
>Ga0315906_10005898_pt1 | contig 15300 bp, 8 predicted proteins | sample LakEriMetagenome_4_FD_203526 | JGI IMG/M metagenome (GOLD analysis project Ga0315906, IMG submission 203526) | Freshwater fungal communities from buoy surface, Lake Erie, Ohio, United States - Buoy 2 MA122 | ecosystem: Environmental > Aquatic > Freshwater > Lake > Lake biofilm | place: USA: Lake...
CCAGATAAGTACGCTCCTTATGTTTACAACGTCACCTGGGACCAAAACAATCCTCGCGGTCGTCGCACCATCGAAATGCTCGAATCGAACCGATCCGTCACGATGCAAGACGCGATGAATGTGGTGCTGGACATCTACGACAACTTGGCCCCGCGATGGCAGGCAGAGCTTCGCGAAGCCTACAGCTTGCACGGCAAGAAATACCAGGACAACAAAACGTTTGTCGAGGCTCTCGAAGGCATCTTGGCCTGGGATGGCAACTACACGATCGATGCGACCGCCTCGGCTCTGTTCAAGTATTGGAGGCTCAAGTGCGGTGAGAAGCTCAATCTAGGACCTTTGGGTCAGTCCAAACCCCTTTCGGATCCGGACCGCCAACAGATGCTCGAGTTGCTCGCACAGACCATCGACGAAATGACCACCAAGTACGGAGCTTGGAATATCCCTTGGGGGCAGATCCACGTTGTCGGACGCGGGGGAGCCTACTTCCCGGCGCCCGGTGCGGATTACAGCTCCGGCGACAAAGAGGCCAATTTCTCGGAAACCCTGCTCGATGTCCGCAGCACCGATCTTAAAGAGTTTCCAGGAGTCCAAGTTGCCAACAGCGGTTCGATGGCCATGATCCTGATGTTCTTCGACCAAGAGCACGGCGTGCGATCGTTTACCTGCACGCCCTGGGGGCAATCGGGACACGTTGAGTCCCCCCATTACGTCGACCAAGCCGCCGCGCTGTATTCGAATCGAACCATGAAGCCGACTTGGTGGAACATCGACGAACTGATGCAAAACACCGAGTCGACCCAAACCATGCAGTACACCAAGTAGCCCATCCATCTATGAACAAGTCACTGCTTCTCGTTTTGGTTTTATTCGCGATTCTCGGCGGATCGGCCTGGTGGTTGACCCGCAGATCCGATGGAATCCGTGTCACGGACGTCGATAAGCTCATCGCCGAATCGGCTGGAGTCGGGCTCGAGACTGCGGCCAGCGGAACGTCGATGCCTTCGGAAAATGTCCGACTCGCCAGCTCCGATCCGCGATGGACTTATCCAACCAAATTTCGGAACATCAAACCCGATGTCGCTTATGTGGGGGATAAAAACTGCGCCCAGTGCCATCAAGAGCTTTGCACCTCGTTCCATCAGCACCCCATGGGTCGCTCGGCAATCGCCGCTGGATCCGACGGATTCGAATCGCTCGAAGTCGATGCGATGAACCCTTGCCAAGTCGGACCCTATGAGATGAGCGTCTCGATCGAAGATCGCACGATGGTCCATACGCTCGGATCCAAAACTGTCGACGGGCAAGCGATTGGTACCCTAGATTTCCCTACTGCCATTGCGATCGGATCGGGAACCCGAGGTCGCTCCTATTTGGTCTACGACGCAGACTCGGTTTGGCAGTCGCCCGTCAGTTGGTTTTCGACCAAGAAACGTTGGGACATTTCCCCCGGCTTTGATCTTGGGACAGCGACCCAGCGGCCTACGACCACCGAGTGCCTTTACTGCCATATCAACCAGCACGAGAAGATCCCCGATTCGATCAATCGCTACAAGCTTCCTCTGAGTCCGTTGCAGTTGTCCATCGGCTGCGAGCGATGCCACGGACCCGGCGAATTGCATTCGCAGGAGCGGACCGAAGGCAAGCCGCTAGACGCATCACTGGGGGGCATCGATACCTCGATCGTCAATCCGAAGCATTTGAGCGATGACCTACAATTGTCGATCTGTGCCCAATGCCATTTGAGCGGCAAGGCACGTGTGACTCGCAAAGACCGTTTGGCGAACGATTTTCGTCCTGGGATGCCCTTGGAACTGTTCATCAACGCGTTCTTGGCACACCCCGAGGCGAAGTTCAAGAACAAGGCCGTCGGGCATTTCGACCAGATGCTCCAGGCCAAGTGCCGTACCGCGTCGGGTGGCAAACTGCTTTGCACCTCTTGCCATGATCCGCATGCATCGTTCGAGCCCCAAGAGGCCCTGCGTCGATTCATCGATGATTGCAAATCCTGCCATCAAACACAGGTTTGCACCGAAGTTCAAGAGGTTCGCGAAAAGCAGCAGGACAACTGCATCGAGTGCCACATGTCAACGAATTCCAACACCAATATCGCTCACACCAGCCTGACGGACCATCGTATCATGCGCCGACCGAGCGAACCGGCGGCCTCGAACGACGGCCCCAAGGACAAGTCGCTACTGGTTCCTTATTTCCAAAGCGATGTGCTCAGCCCCGAGGAGCAACGCCGAGATCTGGGCATCGCATTGATCGGCTTTACCGAGAAGATGCCAATGAACCTGCCGATCAAGCGACCGACGGTTGAACAAGCCAGGGCGATGCTCAAAGAGGCTCTGGAACGCTCCCCCGATGACATCGACGCTTGGATCGCTTTGAGCACCGCCGAGATCGCAATCGGCAACCCCGATGCGGCCCTTGCAGCGATGCAGTCTGCCATGCGGGCGGCTCCCAAGAGCGAAGAGGTCCTAGCCCAAGTCGCTTATGTCGCAGAGGTCGCAGGGAGGCTCGATCTATCGATCGCGGCTCTGAACGACCTTGTTGCCAACAACCCTGGTTCGACGGACTATCGGATCAAAAGGATGGTCATGCAGGTAGCCAATGGAGACTTTTACGAAGCGCAGGCCGAAAGTCAGGAGCTGATTCGAGTCAATCCGCTCCAACCCACGGCTCGCCTGATCCAAGGAATGTGCTTGTACGGGTCTGGCGATAAATCGGCAGGACGCAAAGAGGTTGACATCGCGATGAACCTCGCCTCGACGCAGCAACAGAAAATGATGATTCAAACTTGGTTCAACCGCTTCGTGGCCTTCCAAGCAAAAAACGAGCAAGAGGGACCCCAAGGTTCGCCTGAGCGTTAAGCGTCCCTCGCGAAATTCTCTCCGAACTGGGGATCAACACCGATCCGTAATGGGATCGTTCGCCCCAGAGGGGCATAAAACCATCGGGCTTCGTTCAAAGAACCATCGATCCCGACGCCCCAAAGGGGCATAATGAGATAGCCCAGGGTAGAGCGCAGCGCCACCCTGGGTGGTACGCCGCCCCAATTCGCCAAAGCCCTGAAAGGGCGAAACATCATCGCACGACTTACGCGCCGCCGGTTCCGCCCTTTCAGGGCTAGCGATGTTAATGACGTCACGAATCCCAGGGCGGCGCTTCGCTTTGCCCTGGGCTATCACCTTGCGCCCCGTTGGGGCAAAAAACCATCGGGCAATCGCCAAACTCGCGAGCCCACGGACAATTATAATTTCGTGGAATGATCCATCATGTCACCACCCTGGGTATGGTTGGGAAAGCCATCCTCCCGTTTGCCCAAGCCCTGAAAGGACGTATCCTTATGCCGCAATCGCTCGCGCAGATACTTGTTCATCTAGTCTTCTCCACGAAGAACCGGGAGATGTTGCTGGCCGATGATATCCGGGACGACCTTCACGCTTACATCGGTGGTATCGTCGATCATCAAAAGGGCACACTCCTCAAAGCCGGGTCAGTCGCGGACCACATCCATTTGTTGATCTCCCTCCCTCGCACATGTGCACCGTCGGATTTGGTCCAGGAGATCAAAACGGGATCCTCGAAATGGCTGAAAACCAAGGGAGCACGGTATACAAATTTTCACTGGCAAGGTGGATAAGGCATTTTTTCCATCAGCCCTTCGCATCGCCCGGCGTTGGAGGTTTACATAGCAACTCAGGCAGAGCATCACAGGGTGGTCACCTTTCAAGAAGAATACCGCCGATTGTTAGAGAAATACGAAGTCCCATTTGATGAACGCTATGTATGGGATTGACCGTTCTTTCGCCCTTTCAGGGCTTGGGTTGCTTCGGGCACATCAATCCCAGGGCGGCGCTTCGCTTTGCCCTGGGCTATCCCCTCGTGCCCCGTTGGGGCAAAAGACCATCGATCGCTACTTGGGTGCCAAGCGCGACGCGCGGTAGCGCTGGAGCTGGCGACGGTGGTGAGGGTCGCGAGGGTTGAGTTTCTGGCATCTCAAAGAGATTTCGATCGCTCGATCCAACTCCCCTTTGACGAAGTGGACCTCGGCCAGGGTGTCCAGATACGTATCGCTCGGGTAGCGGTCGGTGACCATCTTCGAGAGTTCCAGCGCTCGATCGATCTCGAATCCGCATTTGACGGCAAGCCAAGCGGAATTGTTGGCGATTAGGACATCCTCGGGATATTGCTTGAGCTGTTCTTGCATCGGCCCGTAGTAGATCCGGAACCACTCTTCGAGGGTCTGGCGATCGAATTTTTCAAGAACCCACGGGACCGCGTCGATCAGCGTGTTGATCTGTTCGGGATTGATGCGATGGGCGGCTCGGAGGAACCGATCCGCCTTGCCCCGATCCCCCTTGCTGACGGCTTGCCAGAACCCGGCTGCCAGCACCCGTTCGTATCGCCAGGACCACCTCGTCCAATCCATATCCCAACCGATCGACGTTCGACCCCTTGCCATCTGCAAGTTCATTCCGGATTCGGAATCGAACTCCGAAAAGATATCGAAAAGGGAACTCATGAGCGTCAGATCAAACGTCCGATCGATTCGCTCAGGGTGATCCGGGACGGACTGATGGTATTGATTGGCCAGGAGCGATAGATTCCATATCCAATAGACATCTTCCAACCACAGGTCCGCTAAGCTCGATGGAGAGGAATCGAATTGGACTTGCAGGAAGCGCCCGATGGGTTCGGCCAGTTCGAACCGCTCGGTGCGACGCATGTCTTTCGAATACACCGAGAAATCTTCCATCCCGTTGGTGCGTGTTAAAAAACGTTGGTCGAGCCACTTGAGCCTGTTCTCCTCACCCAATTCCGTGAACAATTCTGAGGCCCATTGGTAGACTTCAAGGCTCCCGGGGGATCGCTGCTGGCAGTCGAGCACCAAGCTCCTGGCTTCGGTGTATTTGCCGAGTCTTGCAAGAAACTTCGATCGCATCAGATCGGCGTTTAAGGAATCGTTGAGGCTGCTGAGCAGATCGATTCCATCGTTGGTCGCTCCCATCGCGTCGAGCGCCTCGGCCAAGTCGAGCACGATCCCGGCCGGTGCGATTCCCTCGTTCCTACGGATCGTAATGGCCGATTGAAACAGCGAGCGAACGTCCTGCATCGACCAGCCCTCGGGCCGAACTCCTTGATGGAGTTGTTGCAACCACTCAAGCACTTGGAGGTCGGTTTTCTCGGTGTGCTCTCTTTTGAGAGCTCGAAACAGAGGATAAGAGGCTTCTTTCATATAAGGGAAGCTCTCGGAGAAGAGGTCCTCGTGGGTCATGATTCGTTCGGACTGAGCCTCTGGGAAACCCGCCACGGGATTCTTCAATCGCTTGGTCACCGGCGGTTCCGAGTCGATCGTCGAAAGCGCCCTTGCAAGCACCACGGGGCGGAGTTCCTCCAGCCCATAACGAAAGATTTGCTGGAGGTAGTCTTTCCAAAGCAGCAACTGCTGGTCTCGCGGCTGGCTTTCGATGAACCCGAAGACGCGCTGCTCGGTCGCCTTGGACCAAGCCGACTCACCGATCCTGCGGAACAGAGCCTGGAATCGCACGACCTTGGTGAAACCTCTGCCCTCGGCGACGTTCCGATCGAGCCAATTCGAGACAGATTTCTCGGTACGCACGGCGAGATCTTCCGACTCGAATAAAGGATCGATCCGGTTGTGGAGAAAGTACATGTTCATCAGTTCGACCGGCGCGTTGTCTTTGAGATTTGCAAAGACCGCTTCGGTATCCCCGGTGAGCAATGCCAGTTGGGTCGCAAGCACTTGCGATTCGATCTCTTTTGGCGATGTACCTCTGGGCAGAGCTCCTTGAGCGGATGCTTTTGCGGACGCTTTGCGTATCTCGTAAAAGGCTTTTGCCTCATCGTGCCGATCGAGGGCCTCGAGGATCAATGCGCGGGGGAGTTCCGACCAAGCCGCCGAGACGAGGCTTAATCGTGATGGGTCGAGATCGAGCCATTGGTTCCAGCGACTGTTCCGCAGGAGCAGCTTCTCAATCGCCTCCGGCCGACCCGACTTCTTGGCCAACGCTGCGGCTTGGTCGATCTGGCCTTCGCTCTCCAGAGCGATCATCTGCACATCGGTCGATTCGAGCGGCACGGAAATTTTCCAGGAGTCCCCTAGGCCAAGCGATTTCCAGCGGCGATTGAGTCCAACGCGCAAGGGATGAGGAGGGATCAGCGCGTCGAGCATTTTCGGAATCAGATCGGGTCTACCCAAGGCCCAGGCTCGATCGAAGATCGATTGGAGCCCGTTTTCGCCCCGTGCGAAGCTATTTTGAAGGATCGCATCGAGGCTGCTTCGGGGCAGCAGCTTGATCAACTCCATGAGCATATCGAGCTTGCCCTCTTGGGCATAGCGCTCGACGACCTTCATCGAGCCTTGAGCCAAGGCTGGATAATCGCACGCTGCATCGAGTTTTGCGTCGAGGGGACCGGGCAAGGAGCGGATGCGTTTGAGCCAAACCAACGTCGCCTCGACTTGTGGATCCTTAGCGATGGCACCCTGAGTGTTGCTCCAACTATCCAGGTCGACCGCAGGATCGCAAAGATCCAAAAACGCACGTCTGCGTTCCGCATGGTTCGGGGCATTGAGTTGTTCAATCAAGCCCGCGATCTGCTTGGAATCAGGGGCTTTTGCGAGCAATGGATCTTCGGCCCTGGATTCCCCAAGCATCATGCAGAGAATCATCACCATGCCCGAAACAAGGATGCTCTGAGGATCGATCCAATCCAACGCTGCTTTGGCCTTGTGAGTCATTCCTTTGAATCCCGTTGAAATCCCTTGGCAAAACCGTACACGACCAGCCCGCTCAGGAACGTCCCGATGCACAGGTAAAACTGCTCTCGCTTGACGATCCAAGCCCCTGCGATCAGCAGCATCGCTCCCCCAATATACACGGCCAGTGCAAGATGCTCCCACCACGCGATGGCTCGGCGAGAATGCATGTCCTTGTAAGCGATCCAAAGGGTTGCCGTGGCCATCGCTCCGCAAAGCGTCAGGGTCAGCCCCAGATAGCTGATCATCTGAAGAACGCTGGCGCTCCATACAATGATGCAGCTTGCCAAGGCCTGCAGGCCGATCGCTAGACGAGGGATACTGGGGGACGAGTCGAGTGGGTCTTGGCCCGAGAGAACACGTGGGAGCAACTTGTCTTTGGACATTTGAGCGATCACCCTCGGACCGATCGCGAGCATGGCTAATACGCTCGTGGCCGAGGAAAGTGCGATCGTGATTCGCATGACCCACTGCAATCCAACGCCTCCGACATTCTTGGCCACCCCCGAGACAAAGGTGTCCTTGCCCGCCACGATCGACTCCTGGGTGTCGCACATCAAAAACAAGGTGTTGAGCAACAGATAGGTCGCCGTGACGAGGATGCAAGAAAGGACCATCGACCGGGATACCGATCGCGAGGGGACTTCTCCTGCAATGTAGATACTCGCATTGAATCCGGTGTACGAAAGCGCGATGAAAAACAATTGGATCAGCAGGACCTTGAGGAACTCCGGTTCGCCAAAACGTCCCCAGTAATCCGAGGCGATCCAAGGTTGGTTCAAAGCCGGGGTAAAGCCAGCAGGGGTAAAGCCCTCAGGTGTAAATCCATGGAAGGTAAAGCTATCGGCAGGACCCAGCCGCACGAGGAAGATCGCGCAAGCGACCGCAAAGATCGTAAAGCCGATGAACTTCATTGCCACGACAGCATTGTTGAGCCAAGCACCCGTGCGCAAATTGACGCTGTGGAAAACCGCGCATATCGCGATCCACAACGTGGCCAACACCCGAGCTTGGACCGTCGACTGCGGAGCGCCTAAGATGGTTTCGCCAAAGACCAAACCCGCAGCCGCAATCGGGGCAGTGAACCCCGCAATGATCGAGATCCAACCGGCCATGAACCCGACCGAGGGATGGACGAATCGACTTAAAAAGACATACTCGCCCCCGTTGAGCGATACTCGCTTGGCCAGGGCCGCATAAGCGATTGCGCCGCAGATCGCATGCGCTCCTCCGATCGCCCAGGCGACCATGACTAGGCGGGCATCCCCGAGGGCTCCGAGCGCATAGGAGGTCGAGACGTAGACCCCCGCGCCGATCATGTTCCCGATCACCATGCAGACCAAGGAGACCAAGCCGATCGATCGATTCGCAGGGGTGGATTCCACGTTCGGATAGCTCCTTGCGATCGCCGCTATTGCGTTGACTTCTGCGTTGGTATTTGAATTGAAGGCAGCGTTGAAGGCAGCGTTGAAGTCTGGCCGCCCAAGGCCATCATTCTATCGAGGAGCTCATGCGCATGCCCGGGCGTCTCGAAACGCAGGTTCTTCTGCTTGCCATAGCCGCTGACGAAACTGGCTGCTTGCATCGCCGACTTACCCGCCAGTTGGAGGACCTCCAAAACCAACAAGCCATCATGGGCAACGACTCCCACCCATTGCTTGGGATGTTCGATGACCAGGGAGGCTTCGAGAGCCGAATCGCTCCAGAGGACTTGGCCGGGGGTCCAGCCAAGTTCGGCGATTTTTGCCGGATCGATCGCTACGGGCTTGGCCCGATGGATCACGGTCCGTATCGATTTGGCCTGGGAAGAGTTGGCCTGGGCTGAATTGTCTTGGGATAGGATCAGATTGCCAAAGACGCCGGGCCATGGTTGCAGGCCACGGATTTGGCGATCGATCCAAGCGATGGGGTAGCGGAAGTCGAGTTGACCATCGCTTTTCTTCAGCCGAGGAGCCTTGGTCGTCTGTTCCGGGTCCTGTTCGATCCCGGCTTGTTCATCGCCGCGTGCGAGGGTTTCGATAGCCAGCATGGTCGGCTCGACCCCGAGTTGGCTCAAGCGAGCTTCGAGTGCATCGGCCGACTCGTCGGGTTGAATGGGTGTTTGGCGTTGCTGGAGAACCGGTCCTGCATCGAGTTTGGTGGTCATGTGGATGACGCTGACCCCGGCCTGAGGGTCACCTGCTAGGATGGACCATTGGACAGGCGCGGCCCCACGATGGCGTGGCAAAAGGGACCCGTGCAGATTGATTCCGCCGAGGCTGGCCGTAGCGAGCGCTTCTTTCGATAGGATTTGTCCGTAGTCGCAGACGATCAGCAGATCGGCTTGGAGTTGCGTCAGCCATTCGATGGCGCTCGGGTCGTTGATCGACGCTGGGGTAACGATTTGCAGTTCGGCTTGGCGAGCCCAGCTCAGGATAGGGCTCTCGGGGGGAGCCTTATCGCGGGATGGGTTTTCCACCGGTGGCTTGGTCACAACGGCCAGGATCGTATGGTGCGATCGGGCGATTTGACGAAAGCTGGGGAAGGCAAAAGGGCCGGTCCCCATGAGCACAAGTTTCAACGGACGGTCTGTCATGGGGGCATCGGTGGGCTACTGAGGCTTGACATCCTGGTTTTGAGCCGAGAGGTACTCGATCAAATCGATGAACTCCGACGGAGCGACGGTGGCTGCGGCTCCTTCGGGCATCGAGCTTTGCTGGAGTGTTCTTCGTTGCTCGATTTCGTCCTTGGCGATCTTGCGTGTCTCTTTCCCGTCGAAGATCTCGACGCCTTGGTCGGTATCCGAGACGAGCAAACCGGTCACGACCGAACCGTCATCGGTGACGATTGCCGTCGATCGATATTTCTCGGCGACCTCGGCGTTGGGATCGACGATCGACTCGATGAGTTTGGCTCGGATCATCCGTTTAGCGACCCCGGCCAGATTCGGTCCGAATTCCCGACCGTCTCCGTTACCGACTTTGTGGCAGGCGGTGCAGTTTCGGACAAAGACTTCCCGGCCTCGGTTCACGTCCCCTTGGATTTGGGTCAAAGCGGTCATCGCTTTGTTGCGTTCTTCGGCAGGTTTGGGTTCCTGGGACATAAGGACCTGCAGGTGGGGAAGGGCCGCGACTCCCGTGGCGTTCGAGGCCATGAGCTGCGCGACCATCTGCTTGCCTCGCTCGGAGGCTTCGGGGATGTGCCCTGCGACGAAGTCACCGATCCAAGCGCGCTCGTTGGGTCCTAGGGCGTGTTGGATGGTGTAATCGCGCCAGTAGTCCGCCGGTGCATTGGTCATGGCAAACAGGGCCTTCATCGCCGGCTTGGTCGGGAAGAAGCTCAAGCCGCGAGCGGCTTCGGTTTGGACGCGGGGGTGGCTATCGGCGGCCGCAGAAATGAGCATCTCTTCGGCTTGGGGGATTTCATCGCGGGTATCGGCCAAGATCCTAACGGCCGCTGCGCGGGCTTCGGGAGCTTTGGCCGATGTGAGGACTTTGGCCAGGAGATCCAGGTCGATCCGATGGTGCGATTGCTGAACCCACAATGCTTCGCAGCAGTATCGGTCGTAGTCGGCCGACGTGGGGTCTTTGCTGGCCAACCAAGTTCGAATCGCCGCGATGACTTCGGCTTCTGGTCGGTCGCGCAATTCGCGTCGGACTCGGTAGCGGGTTCGCCATTCGTATTGGCTGAGTTGTTCGAGCAATTCCGGAACGGACTTGCCGTGCTGAATCGCTGGTTGGACCAAGGGTCGTTCGGCATAGACCAATCGATAGAGTCGACCGCGAACGTGATCGCGATTCGGATCGCGTTGGCTGTACTGCATGTGTCCGACGAGGGCGTTGGCCCAGTCGCCGAACCACAGAGCGCCATCGGGTCCGATTTGCGGATCCGCAGGTCGGAAGTGTTTATCGCTCGAGCGGATCAAATCGTCGGGTGAGCCATCGGCGTTTTTGATTCGTCCGCCGCTGTATCCTCCACCGTCGTCATTGATGGTAAAGCGAGGCATCCCGTTCATGTTGATGACGCATGCGTAAGTGAACTGGCCTTGGACGCTGTCGGGGAAATTGCGGCTCACGAGGAATTCGCATCCTAGTGCCGGTCGCATTCCTTCGTTGTTGAACACAAAGTTCAATCCTTGACGGCCCCGGAATTGGGTTCCCGACAGGGGGGTGTCCCAAGCGTGGTTGGCGGTCGTGCCGTCTCCGACGATCCCTTGTCCCCATTGGTTGAAGACGTAGCACCACATGTTGTACTGGCCTGGCAAGGCGAACTGACGGATCTTCAGGGTGCGGGGGTCCATGACGTAGGCCCCGCCGTCTCCTTTGCTGCGGTGGGGTCCCCACGGGGTCTCGAGCGTGGTGCTCGTGGCGATCCCTTCGAGCATGTGGAGTAATCCGCCGTTGTTCCATTCGAAGGCGCCGCAGGTGTGGTGGGTGTCATCGGTTGCCCAGCCGTCCATCAGATGGATGACTTGATCGGCTTTGTCGTCTCCGTCGGTGTCCTTGAGGAAGAGCATACGAGGTTGATCGACGACCAGCACGCCGCCGTCGAAGAATTCAAAGCCCGTCGGGCAATGGAGTTTGTCGTAGAAGACTTTCGAAACGTCGGCTTTTCCGTCGTTGTCGGTATCTTCGAGGATCACGAGCTTGTCACCGGGTCTGGGGTCCCCTGGTTTCCACTGAGGGTAGGTGGGCATGCAAGCCAACCAGGCCCGGCCTCGGTTGTCGAAGTTTAATTGGACGGGTTTGGCGATGTCAGGGAACTTGGTCTCATCGGCGAAGAGCTCGATTTTGAAACCTGGGGGAACCTGCGTCTGAGCGATGAATTCATCGGGGCTCAGGTAGCGAAGTTCTTCGGCTTCGGAGTACTTTTGCCTTGGGTCTCCGAATCGGGTTTGCGGAACGAATAGCTCACCGGTCTGGTCATCGGCAGGTGTGGTAGGAACCGATTTGCCTTGGGCGATATCCCAGCAATACTGATCGCGAAGTTGGGCCATGCGCCGGATCTTGGCGTACTCGAGCGGGAAGGTTTCTTTGTCCCAAGTGCGACGACCGCCGTAGACATACCAGCCATTGAGCATTCGGTAGTCTTGAAGGTGCACCCAGCTTTTATCGTTGATGAGCGAGCGGAGTTTTTCAAAGCGGTTCTTTTCCAACTCGGGTCGATCGTGGGACAGTTTCGACGGCTCGATTTGGAATAGCTGTTCGACCATTATTTTTGCAATCGCCGCATCGCCCGACTCGTTCAGATGGCAACCGTTGATCGTGTATTGCAGCGCGGGCTCTTGGCAAAAGAGCTTGAGCGTCGGAGTAAACAGATCGATGAAGGCCAAGTTCCTCTCTTTGGCGACTTGGGCCACCGCAGCCGAATAGAGGGCCAAGCGTTGGTTCTCGTCGGTCCCTTTGGGAAGGAATCGCGAATCGGTCGGTTCGAAAGCGATCGGAGAGACCAGAACCATGCGAGGGGTGGGCGAGGCACCGCTTCGAGGGTATTGGCTTGCAAGCTGGTCGAGGTATTGGTGGTACTGTTTCTTGAAATCCTCGATGGCTTCGGCACCTTGATAAGATTCGTTGAAACCGAAGAAGCACAAGTAGGTATCGGCAGAAAAGACCTTCATCGGATCATCGATGACCGTGTAGTCGGCCGATCGCTGTTGGTTGTTGACCGCTTCGGCAGGTCTAGCGAAATTTCGCACCACCAGATTTCGTTCTGGGTTGAGCAGATGTAGGTAAGTCTCCAGGTTCCCGAATAGGTTCATCCGCTCGGCAAGGGAGTTTCCGACAAGGGCGATTTTTTCACCGCCGACAAACTCAAGCGGCAGGACGCTCGGGGGCAGTTCCGTGCGGCTGGGCGACGAGACGCTTGTGGTTGCCCAGAGGGCACCAAGCGTGCAGCATCCCAAGAGGGCCAACAGCATCGGGATCGCGCGAAGCGGCTTGGAAGGACGCACAGACCAATGGCGTCGGACAGTTTCAAATCGAGGCATGGGTTCGAACAGCTCCGGAGGGAAAGTCGCGGGGGGGGGTTGTCGATGATGGTCGATCAAGGGGAAGCGTTAAAGAGTATCATAATTCGATTCCTGTTTTTTTTCCATTCGCAAAGTGCCCACTGCGAGCCACCGAATACCGTTCGCAGAGCGTTTCGCGTTTGTGATACACTCAACGGGCTAATTTGCGATCGATGCAAGAAACCGCTGCAAGAAAATAGAGGCCCGAAATGCGAACGATGCTTGCTGGTGTCCTTTTACGGGGCTTTGCCCTGGCCTGCGCGGCCTATGGGGCGTATACGACCTATGGGACTTATACGACCCATGGGGCTTATGCGACCTATGGGACTTATGCGACCCATGGGACTTATACGACCCATGGGACTTATGCGACCCATGGGACTTATGCGACCCATGGGGCTCATGAGACTCAAGCAACCTATTTCGGCCAAGGGGAATCCAAGCCCAGTATTACCAAGCCGAATATCATCGTGGTTTTCTGCGACGATTTAGGATGGGGGGATTTGGGCTGTTTCGGCAATCCGACGATCCGCACTCCGAATCTCGATCGGATGGCAGCCGAGGGGCAGAAATGGACTCAGTTTTATGTAGCCGCGCCGGTGTGTACCCCGAGCCGAGCGGCGTTGATGACCGGACGTTATCCGATTCGCAATGGGATGACCAGCGCCAAGCGTGCGGTGCTGTTCCCCGACTCCGGGGGTGGGCTAGGGCCCGAGGAAATCACACTCGCAGAGATGCTCAAGCAGGTCGGATACACCACGGGGATCATCGGCAAATGGCATTTGGGGCATCTTCCGAGGTACCTTCCGACCGAACAGGGCTTCGATAGCTATTTCGGAATCCCTTATTCGAACGACATGGATAAAACCGGGGGGCCGGGATACATGGCCGAGGTGCGCAAGGACGCGTCGTACTACCCGCAGATCGAGCACTACAACGTCCCTCTGATGCAGGGGACTCAAATCATCGAAAGGCCAGCCGATCAGAACACATTGACCCAGCGGTACACCGATCAAGCGGTGCGATTCATCGAAGAGAACCAAACGCGTCCTTTCTTTTTGTACCTCCCTCACACGATGCCTCATATCCCGTTGTTCGCATCCGAAGCGTACCGGGGCAAGTCGCGTCGTGGATTGTACGGAGATGTCGTCGAGGAGCTCGACGGGAGCGTCGGCCGAATCCTCGATACGCTTCGAGAGCTCAAGCTCGATCGCAAGACGTTGGTGGTCTTCTCATCGGACAATGGACCATGGCTGTCCTTTGAGACCCACGGAGGATCCGCAGGTCCGTTGCGGGCTGGCAAGGGGACGACGTTCGAGGGAGGCCAGCGCGTGCCGACTCTGTTTTGGTGGCCAGGGGAGATTCCGCCTGGAACGAAGCATGAACTCGGATCGACTTTGGATTTGATGGCGACATTCGCTTCGATCGCTGGCGGGGAGTTGCCCAAAGACCGCAAGCTCGACAGTTACGATTTGTCCGGGGCGTTGCTCAAGGGTCAAAGCAGCCCGCGTCAGGAGATGTTCTTTTGGACCGAAGCGTCTTTGCATGCGGTCCGACAGGGACCTTGGAAGTTGCATGTCAAAGCTCGAGAACCGGTCAACTACGGCAAGCAAGCCGTCTTGGCCAAGCCCGAGCTTTATCATTTGGAACGAGACCTGTCCGAGAAGTTCGATGTGGCCGATAAGTATCCAGAGGTCGTCGAGCGACTGATGCTCCAGATGCGCGAACACCAAGCCGACATCGAACCGCACGAGGATATGCTTGCGATTCCAATTAGCAAGTAACAAGCTACCCAGTAAGCCGCCTCATACCGGTGCGCAAGCTCGGGCACTTCTGATACAATTCGGGCCACCGATCTTCCGAATTTTGATTTTGACATCCTTTATTCAATCCTCAGGCGATGATGTTTAATCGATCCTCTTGTTGGCAACTTTCGCGGACCTGTGCTTGGATGGTCCTGTGCCTAGCGTTTATCGGCATGGCGTCCAAGACATGGGGACAGGAACGATGGAGCGTCGAGCAAGCGAAAGCTTGGCAGGAAAAGCAAGGGTGGTTGGTCGGCGCGAATTACATGCCTGCCTATGCGATCAATCAGCTTGAAATGTGGCAAATCGGGACCTTCGATCTAGAGCGGATCGACCTGGAACTCGGCTGGGCAAAGAGCTTGGGTTTCAACTCGATGCGGGTGTTCCTGCACGATCTGCTCTGGACCGGGGAAGGAAAAGACCTCACGGATCGCATGGAGCAGTTCCTGAGTGTGGCCCAGAAGCACAAGATCGGAATCGTCTTTGTGCCGTTTGATTCGGTTTGGGACCCACAGCCTGTGGCCGGTCGTCAGCGGGAGCCCAAGCAAGGAGTCCACAACAGCGGTTGGGTTCAAAGTCCAGGCGCATCGATCCTGGGCGATCCGAACAAGCACCAACTGATGAAGCCCTATTTGCAGGGCATTTTGAAGCGATTCAAGGACGATCCCCGCATCCAAGCTTGGGATCTGGTCAATGAACTCGACAACGACAACGCCAATTCC
>Ga0315906_10005899_pt1 | contig 15300 bp, 11 predicted proteins | sample LakEriMetagenome_4_FD_203526 | JGI IMG/M metagenome (GOLD analysis project Ga0315906, IMG submission 203526) | Freshwater fungal communities from buoy surface, Lake Erie, Ohio, United States - Buoy 2 MA122 | ecosystem: Environmental > Aquatic > Freshwater > Lake > Lake biofilm | place: USA...
ATACAGCGTCCCGTTCACGTTGGTGAGAGACCCGGGATCGCTGCTGCTGGTGCCGTCGCCACTGCGAATGTCCTGGACGAGCACGGTTCCGGCCGAGGTCCCGTCGCTCTGCCACAGTTCATAGCCGGTGGTGCCGTCGTTGGCCTTGAAATACAGCGTCCCGTTCACGTTGGTGAGAGACCGGGGATCGCTGCTGCTGGTGCCGTCGCCACTGCGAATGTCCCGGACGAGCACGGTGCCGGCCGAGGTCCCGTCGCTCTTCCACAGTTCATAGCCGGTGGTGCCGTCGTTGGCCGTGAAAAACAGCGTCCCGTTCACGTTGGTGAGATTCGCGGGCGAGCTGTTGCCGCCGCCGCGAATGTCCTTGACGCGCACGGTTCCGGCCGAGGTCCCGTCGCTCTTCCACAGTTCATAGCCGGTGAGGCCGTCGTCGGCCTGGAAATACAGCGTCCCGTTCACGTTGGTGAGACTCGTGGGACTGCTGGTGCTGAGACCACTGCGAATGTCGCGGACGCGCACGGTTCCGGCCGCGGTCCCGTCGCTCTTCCACAGTTCAGAGCCGGTGGTGCCGTCGTCGGCCGTGAAATACAGCGTCCCATTCACTTCGGTGAGTCCACTGGGATTGCTGGGAAGACCCACCAGATTGATATCGTTCACCAGGGCCGCGGAGAGCAACACCCGGCTTTCGAGGGGCTGGACGACCGTGCGGCGCGGCGCGCCAGGGCGGCGTTTCGCGGTCCTTGAGCCAGACCACAGACGCGCGACAAATCGACGGAAGTGGAACCGGATCATGAACGGACTGCTCCAGAGGTGGTGATGGGGACTTGTTTTCGACCGGGAGAGTGGGGCGGACACACCCGGCCGGACACACCGGCGAACCCCCCCGCACCCAAGGATTCTTCAACCCGCTCGCCCCGATTCATCCGCCGGGGCTCCGCAAGGGAATGCGACACCACAAGTGCCTGTTCCACGCGGCAAAATGCCGGGACAAACGGCTTACGAACCGCGAGCAACACGCGCGACGGCTGGTTTTCAGCGGCACTGGCCAGACGACCACAACTCCGGTTTCGCGCGACCCGACGGCGTCGATGACCGGCCGCCCCCCGCACCCTGTTCCGCTTCCCCAGACTCAACCCGTTTGTCAGTCGCATGCCTCAGGTCTCCGGTTTTGCAACTCGACGCGCGCAGGCTCGGGAGCGGGCGACGATTGAGACGGCGAAGTCTCCACCGGCAGCGGCGCAGAACGTGGTCCAGACACTGGTGCAAGTCAGCCGGTGGAAGGGTTGCGGTGAAAGTCCCGCGACGGCCTAAACGGAGCGCATTTCTGCGGAGAAACTCCGCAGTCTGCATTTCCTGCCAGAGCGACAGCTGGCCGGACCAGAGCGACCTTGCCCGAGACCAGTCGGCTCTGCAACCCACTTCGACCCACAAAGTGATGAATGCGTCGAAACGAGGGATGAATCGGCTGTTTTTTTTGGGGACGGAGCGATTTGGCGGGTCCGGGGCCGGTGCGCGACGCCAATTTGGGGGCGCCGGCGCGAAGCGTTGGCAACCCCCGCCGCAGGGCAACCCGCCCCTGCCGGCCCCACCCGGACCGCCCGGACCGGACCGGTCCGCCTCCGATGGATTCCGGCAACATGGCGACGCCCCGCACCCGATCGTCGCCCGAGAGCCCCCGGGGAAACGGCCCGCAGGAAACATCGGCGTTCCCAATCGAGAACGAACTCCTGCGTACGATCCCTGCTGGGGATTTCTACCTTCGCCAGGACGCGATATCGGCGTCCCCCAACAGGATTGACCCCGGGTCGCACAATCCCTGCCGGGGATTTCTACGATCGCCTGGGGTTGCCAGAGCGCAGCGCCGGCTACCCCAGGTCAACGTCCCCCAACAGCGGCCCAACACTGAAGGTGTTGTCTACGAGGGGCTGGACGTGGCTCACTCATCTGGCGTAGTCGCATTGGACACCAGGACGCGATCATCGGCGAGGCCCGGCCCAGAACGGCCGATTCGTGATAGTCGGTGATGATGTTCACCCCCCCCATCATCCCTGTCTGATTGAGAGGTCCTGATGCGAAATCACCCACAATGGACGCCGCCGTGGAGCCAACTCCTTCCGAGTTGAGTCGTTAGTAGACAACGTCAACTTGGGGTAGGCACGTGCCGTGCCTACCCCAGGCTATGGGAGACAAGCCCTGCAGGCTTGGTTCGTGCCCACCCACCAGTGATTTGAGAAGCACACCCGGCACTCACCGCACCTCTCAGTCTTTCACCCCGGGAAACTCCGGGAACCGTGCGAGGTAGTCGGGGTGAACTCCTTTGAGCCAGATGAAGTCTTCGTTGATGTAGACTGCCGAGACAATGCGCGGCAGCGTGGCCCCCAGGATGGCCGAGGCGAAAAACAGGAGGCACCCCAGTGGGATCAACGACGCCGCCAGGCTCGCGGGCTGCTGCTTCTCCGAGGTGATCCCCACCATCAGCAGCCCCAGTCCCAGCATGATGCCCCCCCAGGCCAATCCGATCGTCCAAATGCGGGCCACCCGGCGCGACTCGCAGAGGCCGACCCGAATCGGGGCCTGCTTGCGCAGCAGGCCGGCCACGATGACGAACACCAGCAGACCCAACGGCAGCAGCACGAGAGTCCATTTGGGATACCAAGACACTGTCCGGGGCAGCCACACGTCGGCCGGACGGTTGGTCTTGATGCAGACGTACGGCAGCTCCGCATCCCGGGTCATCACCAATTGATTGCCGTCCCGCCAGATGCCCGACTTGGGGGAGTGCCCAACCCCTCCGTCTTCATCGAAGTACTCCCCACAGAACCGGCACTTGCGGGCGATCGCCTTGATCTCTTCGCCGCACAGGGGGCAGAGTTTGGTGGCCGCTGGGCGTTCGGACATGAGCGGGAATCCCAGTGGGCGATTGGCGGGGGACGGACGACGGGACCGGCTGGGGCGGGGGCTGAGTTCGGTTCACCACACGACAGTATCTTACCGGCTGGTCAAAGTGGCGTCTGGAGCGGCCGCCGTGAACCATCGGGACAGTTCCAGTTGTTGCCCGGAAGAACGACTCCGTGGTCAAGTCCATGTTGTGCTGCTGTGCGCCAGCATGGTCTTCAAAAGGGACTTCGGGCCGCTTCGCAGCTCAATTCGATACCCGCATCAAGCCATCGGCCGTGACCGATGTCGAACGTGTCAACGGAAACCACGACGACGGCCATCGCCTGCAGGTCGGCGAGAGAGGGCCTGGAGACGCCTGGAGCCGACGATGTGTTCCGTCTTCGCCGGACGATGATCTCCCGGAAACAGTGGCAACCTCGACTCAGTTGGGGTGACGCATCTCCAGGATTCTCAGTTCAGCGCGGATCCCCGAGTGAGACGATCTGAAACCGGCTGTTGTGCCGTTGCCTCGTCTCGGCCTGTTGCACACCACACTCTCCACACTGGGGAATCGGCACCTGCTTTGCCACGCCCTTTGAAAAGTCATGGTGTCGTCCATGCGAGCTGACTTTCCGCGAAGTCTGTCGAAGCCGCTCTCCGATGATGCACGAACTCATGTCGTCCCCTCCTTTCGGATGAACCAATAACAAGTGCCACCGGGTGAGTTGCAGGCAACGGTTCGCCCTGGAGTTCGGCAGTCATCATTTCATGATCTTTTCACCGACCGCGTCTTCAATCTGACGAATCGAAACCGTCGCCTCCTGAATCTGCCCGTCGGCTTCGGGACGGCCGAGTTGCTTCGCCAGTTTCCCCAGAACCAGGAGCGACTTGGCGTACTCATATCTGGCCTTCAGGGCCGTGGCCTTCCGGCAACTTTCCCCGGCAATCCTCCAGGCCTTTTTCACCTGACCTTCATGGGCATACGCCAGACTGAGCTCCCGAAGTGCGTGCGGCCGTTCGGGCGGCAGCAACCACGAGAGGCGATTCGCCCATCTGGCGATCTTTGTGAAACGCCGCCAGACCATGGCGGCATTCCGCGGATCCCTGTCGTCCAGAGCCTCTGCATGCCGCCGCAGGGCGGTCGCCAGCTCGCACAGCACATTGGTATTCATGGTGACGATATAACGACTCTGCCAGCAGATCTGCCAGGCGTGCTCAAACGCAGACAAGGCCTCACCACTCCGCCCGTGGTGTGTATGCCAATATCCGAGCGCCATTGAGGCAGTTGACGCGGAGAGGTTGTTGCCCGGTTGGGTCTTCGTGCATTCAATCAATTCATCGACCGGAATACGTCCCTGTGTACAGCGGGCCATTGCATACACCGCCCAGGTTGCGAACCAATGGTCCTCGTGGCGCACACACGAATCAAACAGTTTTTTTGAGTATTCGAAACAGTCGACTATGCTTCCCAGACCGTGGAACCCGAGAATCATGACTGAATACGATGCGTGGAGTTCGAACAAATCGCCCAGTTTCGTAAAGGCGATTTGACCCGGCTTGGCCCTCTCGATTGTCTCTTCATACCTTCCCGCGGCGGCGGCACCCAACGCGGAGTGGTTGACTGCGAGTGCAGATCCCCACTGATCATTCAATTCATTGCTCAGGTCGATAGCCATCTCGTAATACCTGGCCGCTCTCTGATGCCAGCCCACTACGGCCATATCGTTGGCGTGAACCACATAGTTGATGGCCAGGGCCGGGGAACGCGGCAATCGTTCGGCACCATTCAGGCCGACCAGGGAGGCCCAGACCAGAAACAGGGCATCATGGGCATACAGCGACCATTCGAGTCGGGCCAGCAAATGGGTCGCCAACCCGGATGTCGCGTCGGGTGAACCGCGATTCAATCGGGACGGAAACCAGCAGTGGATTGCCTGGATGACCGATTCTTTCAGGATCCCCCAGCAAAAACCCACACCTGTCTGGGGCACAGGAACCCCGATCATGCGCAGCCCATTCCTGTAATGTCCGATACTTTCGCTGATCAGCCCGAGCTTTGAGGCCAGCTCGCCCTGGATACCGCTCAATTCAGCGACCTCAAAGGATCCCTGCACCAGCCCAGACGCCAATCCCAACTCTTTGCGGGCGTCTTCATAGCGACCGAGAAGCATGAACGCTTCGCTCAATCCCCGGCTGATGCGATACTGGACAGCCCGCGGCGCGACTGCGGCGTTGCGTTGGGCGATGGCGAACTGCTGTACGGCCACATCGAGTGCCGACTGGCTGCGGGCTTGCCGGGCCGCGGCCAGCGCGTAGGCGAGCGCCTTTCGCTGCTCTCCAGCCGCGTCGTAGTGGTACGCCAGATCGTACACTCGCGCCAGAGCACTCCTGGGCTCTTCACCCAATCGACCCTCCACGAGCGAGTCCAGCTCCGCATCGGTCAACCCGCCGACGGTTCGTTCGATCACCTCTGCCAACGACCTGTGGATCGACTTCCGCACGCTCTCTTCGAGCCGATCCAGCACGGCATAGCGGATGCGGTCGTGGTAGGTGTCGACCTTCGCTCCGACCACACGCAGCAGTCGCATGCTCCGCATTCGCGTCAGGGCCGACTCGGGTGACTTGGTCAGACCGGCTGCCGCAGCGGCTTCGCCCAATTCCACCGCCTGTCCCGACACCGAGACGGCATTGAGCAGGGGCCCGGCCTCGGGCGGCAACTGCGTCAGTTTCTGGGTCAGCACTCCATGGATGTCGGTCACGTGGAATGCATCGGCGTCGGGATCAAAGCAACCGGCGAGCTCGGTGAGCAGAAAGGGGTTGCCGCCAGTCTGGGCGTGAAACTGCACCGCGCGTCGCCGGACAATCTCGTCGTCGCGTTCCAGCAGATTCACGATCAATTGAGTCGTCTCTTCCAGCGACAGAGGCCCCACAGCGACGGTCCGGTCTCCGAAATCGACACGATTCTGCTGCTGGCGGGCACTCCATTCGGTCAAAAACGGGCTGGTATCGGCCTCATCGGAACGGAAGCTTCCAAGAAACAACACCGCGGGAGCCGCGGGCGGCCGCAGCACTTCAAACAATGCTCCCGCGCTGTCGACGTCGCCCCATTGAAGATCGTCAATAAACCAGACCAGGGGGGTTCGCCCACCGATTCGGTCGAGGATCAACCGCAGCGCGGCAAAGGCCCTTTGCCGGATTTGCTGCTGATCGAGAGCATCCAGCCGGCCACCGGGTGCCCGGGAAACAACATCACATCGGCGCAATACCGGAAAGACTTCCGCCAGCAGGCTGATATCATCCGGGAGCAGAAGCGCGGCTTCCGCATCGGGAAGCGAACGCAGGTGCGAGGTCAGGGCATCGACCAGCGTATCGAGCGCTTTGTACGGCACCGATTCGCGGTCGTAGCATCTTCCCGACATCACCACCAGCGAACGATCCTGCCGGAGCGGGGCCAGAAAATGCTCGGCCAGGCTGGTCTTTCCCTCACCCGAGCGCCCCTTGATCAAGAGGACGAGTGGAGCTTTTGTGCGTCGAAACAATGCCAGCGCATCGGTCAATGCAGCAAACTGCGATTCACGGCCGATCAACTGACCGGCCTGGGCGGTCACTCCAGTCGTCGCTGCGGCCGATGCTGCGACGACCCCCGCAATGTGCAGAGGATCAGGACGTTCACCGGGATCGCGTGAGAGCAGTTGCCGGCAGAGAGCCGCCAGATCGGATGGGATGGAGGGATCCTCAGGCAGCGGCGGCGCTTCGTGCTGTTGCTTGTTCGAGAGGATTCGCCAGACGTCACCGTTGAAGGGGCGGTCTCCCGTCAAGGCCTCAAACAACATCACTCCCACAGCATACCAGTCGGCGGGCGGACCAATCTGCCCCTCGACGGCCTGTTCGGGGGCCATATAGGCTGGCGTCCCGGTCAAACCCCTGGTCGTCACGGCTCCCACCTGGCCCCATTCAGCAATGAGGCCGAAGTCGAGGATCACCACCCTCCCTTCCGTGCTGACCATGACATTGCCCGGCTTGAGATCGCGATGGACAACGCCCCGGCTGTGCAGCGCCATCAATCCCGTGACGAGCTGGCCCAGTCCGGACCGCAGGCGCGTCTCATCCAGGTTGCCTCCGGGACGAACATAAGCGAGAAAATCACACCCCTCCAACAAATCCAGAGTGATAAACCATTGCCCTCCATCGTTTTCGAGAGTGTGCAGACCGACCAGATTCGGGTGCGTCACATCCGAGAGGACCCGAAACTCGCGTTTGAAGCGATGGAGCGAATCTCCACTGACAGCCGGCAGTGTCTTGAGTGCAACCCGGAAGCCCTGACCGAGATGCACTGCTTCGAAAACACCTCCCATGCCGCCGCGCCCCAACTCCCGAACCAACCGGTACTCTCCCAAACGCGAGGCCGCGGGCGCATTTCCCGAACGATCGATCATTTGCGGCTCGTGGGCTGCAGCCAAAGACACGCCGCTGGTGTCGAGGAAGACCCGCCGAATCAATCCCTCTGACCCGGGGAGCCGAGCGACGTATTCCTGTGCCGAGGGAGACTCCCCATTCTTTCGCCTTTTCCGAACCTCCAGTTCCAACAAGTTGCGCAACAGAGCCGGCTGCAAATCCGGAGAAACCTGGGAATGAAACGATACGAGATCAGCCCCCCCCACTTCCCAAGCCTTGGCAAAACTCCGGCAAATCTCGTTGATTTGGTCGAACGAATTCGCCGTGATGGACACCGCCGGGTCATACACCTGCGTCGCATGGGATTCGACAAGCGATTTCTCACTATCGTCCATCAAAGCCTCTCCCTCTGTGGCATTATTCCACGGCAGTGATCAGGCAATGCTGAGAAAACACGGGGACGTCTGGACTGGCCTGAAGGACGGGAACGGTTTCAGAAGCTCGCGCCAGCCCACGGCCAGAAGACTCCGTGCAGTCATTCACCCCGTGTAGTGTACGCAGGCTGCACTTTCAATCAATCCGGGGACATCAGGGAAAAGAGTATTTCGCCCGTTCTTCCCAGAAAGCATTCGTACTGGAAGGACAATAGATATACGCCTATCCAGTCGCTTTTGACAATTCCGGTGCGAGGATGGAGCAGGCTCCGCTGCCTCAATCGTAACCTTCACGCAGACAACGGGAGGAGTAACTCCTGGGTGGCACCCCGCGAAACGGCAGTTGGGTGTGATTGGGCCGCCCCTCGGGCGATGGCGACCTTCACACCAGAGAGACACACCGGCGGGGTCGCCACATCTCAAGGACCGATGCTGTCAACCCACACCCATTACCGTGCCACTGATCATTTGCTATCAAGCCGGTCAATGATCGAGAACGGCGAGCGAGGTCCTCGTTCAAGTCAATCTTCTGACCCAGTCCCCGCTCGGGCGACCCGGCGGGGAGGTCTTTGTCTCCTGTGAATTCCGACCTGTAATTCGGAGCGATCGCTGCCTCCGGGCCGTGAGGGTTTGATCGGGTGTGCGTTGGGCGCATCCACCGCGGGAAGGACGAAGAGCAGACCAGTCGCGATTGGAGCCCGAGAGAGTGAATCAGGAGAAACAAGACAAATGGCGACACGATCGCGGTATCGGGATGAAGAGAGAGAATGGCGGGCCTGCGCACAATGGCTGGCCGATGCATTTTCCGCGGAGGGCGCCCTCCCGGAGCGTCCGATTCCTGACAATAAATGGTCAAGGGGACAGGGCAACAAGAGGCAGGGCCGGCATGGCAGGGGGAGAGCGCGGCCCCATCGTTCCACACATACAGGAAAGGATCAACCCGATACGGTTTCAGGAAAACCAGGGTTCGCGACATCCTTTGCGTACCGCTTCCCACAGCCCGGAATCCGACCGATCTCTCAGTCTTTCACCCCGGGAAACTCCGGAAACCTTGCCAGGCAGTCGGGATGGAAACCCTTGAGCCAGATGGAGTCTTCGTTGATGTCGGTGGCCGCGACAACCCCCGGCAGTGTATCCCTCGCGAACGCGGAACTGCGGACGCGAGATGTGCCTGAGTGGACGAATGCGTGACCCCCGATCATTCGAGAGCGGCAGCCGGTCATCACGGTGGGTCGGGGTCGCAAGCTCGTCAATGTTCCAAGTCCAATGCGTTGAAGTGGTGATTTCTCCCCATCCCCCTGGGTCCACCCATGAACGAAGACGAAGTCCTCGAGCGAATCACCATGGATCCCCGGATTTTCGGCGGCAAACCGATCATTCGCGGTCGCCGTCTGGCGGTCGAGCATGTTTTGGCGATGTTGGCGGCTGGCGATTCGACCGAGACGATTCTTGAAGGTTACCCCTGGCTCGAGCGTGACGATGTTCGGGCATGCCTGGTCTATGCCCGCCGGCTCGTCGCGCACGAACGAGTCGAACCTCCACAGATCGTCGGCACCAATTCATGAAGGTCTTGCTCGATACCTGCGTTTGGGCGGAGCCTTGGCCGCCTTATCCGCAGCAGGGCATGATGCGATCTGGGCTGGCGATTGGGATTCTGACCCAGGCGACATGGAAATCCTCGCGCTCGCGTTCCAGCAACAACGAGTTCTCGTAACACTCGACAAGGACTTTGGGGAACTCGCCATCGTACGACGCCTTGCCCATTCCGGAATGGTCAGACGGGTTGGTTTGGCAGCCCGCGAACAGGGACCGACGTGCGCTCGAATCCTGGAAATCCATGCGGATGAGTTGTCGGCTGGCGCGATCATCACGGTCGAGCGGAGTCGTGTCCGTATCCGACCGCCGACCCGCCTGGAAACATGACGGGCAGACACAGCAGCGGACCTGTCGGAAGTGCATCCTGATTGGGAACTGAACCCCAGGGTGTTCTCATGGGGCCCAGGCTCAAGCAATTGTCAGTACCCCGACTGCCGGAGGACATTTCCACCCTGCCCAAGGTGGATGGGATCTGCGCTGTCGTTCTCAACACGATTTCGCCACGGACCGGCTTCGCCACGGACAGAATATCTCTGGGGCAAACCAGCTCTGACAAATGTGGCGACGAACTTCCGGGTTTGTCGTTCCAAGAACAGCCCGATCCAAGCCAGCCCGCGGCCGGAACGTTTTTCGCCGGATGGATGTGAGGTCACACCCACCCGGCGAAAACTTCTCGGCCCCGTTGTCACCGCCGCTGTCAGGAACGACAGCGGGGCGCGACTACGCCGCCGGCTTCCCCAACTGCTCGCGCAGGAAGGCGTCGAGGAATTCCTTGATGTCGCCGTCGAAGACCTTGGCCGGGTTGTTCGACAGGCACATCGTGCGGTGATCCTTTACCCGCTGCGTCGGGTTCAGCTCGTACGTGCGGATCGTGCCGCCGCCGAAGCCGATCTTGGTCTTTTCACCCCGCTTGGCCGCCTGTTCGGCACTGCGCCGTTCGAGCTCCATCTGGAACAGCTTCGCCGTCAGCATCTTGCGGGCGAAGGCCCGGTTCTTGTGCTGGCTGCGCTCGTTCTGGCACTGCACCACCGTGTTGGTGGGGAGGTGCGTCAGACGGATGGCCGACGAGGTCTTGTTGACGTGCTGCCCCCCCGCTCCCGAGGCACAGAACACGTCTTCACGCACGTCTTTGTCCCAGTCGATGGCGATGTCGACGTTGTCGTCGACCTCGGGGACCAGGTCGATCGCCGCGAATGATGTCTGCCGACGTCCCGCCGCGTCAAACGGACTGATCCGGATGAGCCGGTGGACCCCCACCTCCCCCTTCAGCATCCCGTAGGCATAATCGCCCCGGATCGCGAGGGTGGCGCTGCGGATGCCCGCCTCGGCCTCCGACATGTCGAGCAACTCGGTCTTGTATCCGTTGAACTCGGCCCATCGCTGGTACATCCGCAGCAGCATCCCGGCGAAGTCGGACGCGTCGGTCCCCCCTTCACCCGCCTGGACCGACAGGTACGCGCCCGAGATGTCTTCGGGTGCCGAGAGGGTGGTCTGCAGTTCGACCTGACCGAGCCGTTCTCCCAGGGAATCGACCGTCGTCGCCAGTTCCTGGGCGCTGGTCTCGTCTTCCTCGGCGAACTCCATCAGCACCGACAGGTCATCGGCGGCGGCCACCAGTTCCTGCAGCGGCTTGATCTGGGCGGTTAAACGCCGCCGCTCGTCCACCAGGGTCTGGGCCTTTTGGGGATTGTCCCAAAAGCCGGGGGCCCCCATGAGATTGTCGATTTCCGCCGAGCGATTCAGCTTGCCGGCCAAGTCAAAGAGAGTCCTGCAAGTGACGGATCCGGGTCATCAGATCCTGGCACCTTTCACGCAACTGGAAATCCATCGCGTCCCCCGGGGAAAAGAAGAACGCCCCGGAAATACGGGGCGTTGATTGACGAATTGTACAGCCTGCTGCGAAAAAAGGCCACTGGATCGCCGCTGCGAACGGTGGGCGGAATTCCAGCCTTTTGCAGTTCGCCGGGGGGGCGTGTCGACCCGCGGACCCCGCAACCCGAGGCGTCCCCCTCCCACTCGGCACAGTCGGCTGTAGTCAGCCCCGGGCCGGGGTCGCCACCACCTGGTTGTCCCACTGCCGCACATGCTTGGGGACCTCGCTGGAGGCCATGGTGCCCCCCAACTGGCAGTGGGCGATGAGGTTGTTGGCCCCGTCGCCGGTCCAGCGGATGGCGTGCTGCATCCTGGGCTCGGCCCGGCCATCGAGCACCTGACACCCCTGGATGAGGACCTCGCTGGAATCGGCGATGGCAATTCCGGCCGGGGCCCCTTCGAAGACCTGGCAGCCGGTGAGGGAGATGCGCCGGCAGCGGACCAGTTCGACCAGCGCCAGCCGTTCCTGCGGACCGGCGTCGCGCACGGTGTGCCGTCCCGCCTGGCAGTCTTGAATGGTCAACCCGTTCAGCGCGCAGTCGACACTGTCGACCAGCCGGATGCCGGTGCAGAGTTCGTTCGGGTCGTAATCGGGATTGTGGTCGAAAACGTTGGACCCGATCGCCACATTCCGGCACTGTTCCAGCAGCAGGTTGCGCGAGTGGCCGCTGTAGATGACATTGCCGGTGATGGCGACACCCCGGGCCGCCGTCAGATGAATGTTGTTCTCCTGACTGCCGATGAGATTGCCCGAGATGGTGAACAAGCCCACCTTGTGGTTCTTGTCGGGACCGGCCCCAATGAAGCGAATGTTCGCTCCACCCGGGCTGTAGGTCGCCTGCAGGGTGTTGCTGGCGATGGTTCCCTCGCGGATTGAGCCGGTGCGGCAGTCGATGTAGATCTCGGCGGTGGGGTCGGCATCGGCTCCGGGGACCTGGAACGCGCGGTTGTTGTTGTACTCGATGTCGTTCCCGGTGATCTGCAGGTTGCGGATCTCGCTCTCTTCGATGCGCACACCACCACGGCGGCAGTAGCTGATGTGCGATCCCACGATGTTCGCCTGATGCAGGTTGACCCGGTCGAGATGCACACCGATGCCCGTATTGTGGTAGATGTGACAATGCGAGATCAGCAGGTTGCGGGCCCGGCCGGTGACGTGCACTGCCGTGCGCACCGTGCGAATCAACAGGCCCGTGAGGGTGGCCTGCATGACGCCGGTGATTCGCACACCGTCGGCCTCGGGATGGGCCCCCTCGATTTCGAGATCGGCCAGGGTGGGCATCCGTTCGCGCTGCCAGATGGCGGGCTGGAAGTCTTTGGGATCGGCCGTTTTGCCATGGGTGCCGACGAGTTCGATCGCCGGTCCGGGTCCCGCCATGATCAGCTTGGCCGTCCCCCCGGAGCCCCGGATGGCGAAGCGTCCCACCGTGGCCAGCGGCACGACCAGCGGGCGGGTGAGGCGGTATTCCCCCCGGGGGAGTTCGAGCACTCCGTCTCCCGCCAGCAGGGCGTGCTGCAGCGCTTCGGTGTCGTCTTGCTGGCCATCGCCCGCCGCTCCAAACCCACGCACATCCGACATGCTCGACCTCGGCATCCCACAGCAGCAGGGAACTGCGAACCACCCGCGGTGACCCCTGGGTCCCCGCGCGTCGTTCAGAGTAGTCGTGGGCTCACGGGGGGGAAAGGCTGCAGGAATACTTGTCCCCCGGCGGTCGGGGGCGGTAGTGTCTCGCGATGTCGAGACAGAGACCCCGGTTTCCCGAGAGGCAACTTCGATGCGCGTATCCCGTTGGCTGCTGTGTGTGGTGTGGTGTGCGGGGGGACTGGCTGCTTCAGCACCCCGGCCACTTGCCGCTCAGGAAGGACCCTCCTTCCGTTCGACCGTGCTGACGCGCCAGCGCGAGACGCTGCGGGCGGTCGCGGCATACCTCGAGGCGAACCCCCAGGCCGACGATGCCGACGAGGCCCGCATGTGGATGCTCGAAACCGCGGTGACCAACGGCCTGGAGGGAGAAGCGACCGGGGTGGCCGAGCAGGTGCTGAAACGCCCCGAGCTGGAGGCGGCCCAGAAATCGCTGGCCTTGAAGGTGTTGTGTGTCGGATCGGCCCGCCGGAGGGATCTGGGGGCCGCCCAGGAGGCATTCCCGATGTTCCTGCGGGGATTCCGGATCCAGACGCCCTTCCCGGCACTCGACACCACCACGCTGCTGGCGGCCCGCGCTCAACTGGCGGGGGATCGCGATGCCCTGAACGGCTTCTACGATGCGTTTGAATCGCATTTCGCACTGAACGCCCAGGCGACCGAGATCGTGCGGAACCGACGGCTGCGCCTCGACCTCCTGGGCAAACCCGCCCCGGCCCTCGCAGGGGAGGATCTCATGGGGATGGCCGCGAACTGGAGCGATTACACCGGCAAAGTCGTGCTCGTCGATTTCTGGGCCACGAACTGTGCTCCGTGTCTGGCCGAGTTCCCGAATCTGAAACGGCTCTACCGCCAACACCGGGAGGCGGGGTTTGAGATCGTGGGGGTCAGTTTCGACGAGTCGGCCGCGCAGGTCACCGGCTTCGCCAAACAGAACGGCCTCGAGTGGCGGCAACTGCTGAACCCCTCGGGCCAGGGCCCCGTGGCGGCTGGCTTCCAGGTGCGCACGATCCCCGCGCTGTTTCTGGTGAATCGCCAGGGGAAAGTGACGTTCGTCGATGTGCGCGGTGAGGAACTGCGCGAGGCGATTGAGACGCTGTTGAAGTAGGCCGATTCAGACCGTACAAGCCACTCGCAGCACGAGTCGGTTGCGTCCCTCCGCACCAACACCCCAGGAAACCGCACATGGCGTTGTATGAAATGACAGCCGAGGCATTTCGGCCTCTGGGGTCGACGTCGCTGCAGGAATTGCGGGTGCGTGAGCGGAGTGACCTGCAACGGCTGCTGCGTGGCCAGATCGAGGTGTTGGGGGATGACCTGTATGTCTTGACCGAGGAGTTTGGGGAATGGGAGGACAGCCGGCGCCGCATTGATCTGCTGGCCGTGGACCGTGACGCCAACCTCGTGGTCATTGAACTGAAACGGACCAGCGACGGCGGCCACATGGAACTGCAGGCGATCCGCTATGCGGCGATGATCTCGACCATGACCTTCGAGCGTGCCGTCCAGATTCACGCCCAACACCTCTCCAGTCTCGATCTGCCGGCGGACCGGGCTCAGACGGGGCTGCTGGAGTTTCTTGGCTGGGAAGAACCCGACGAAGACCGGTTTGGCCAGGATGTACGGATCATGCTCGTCTCGGAGGACTTTGGGAAGGAATTGACCACCGCGGTGTTATGGCTGCGCGAACGGGAGATCGACATTCGCTGTGTTCGGCTGCGCCCGTACCTCGATGGCGAGAAGCGGCTGATCGATGTGCAGCAGATCATTCCTCTGCCAGAAGCCAATGACTACCAGATTCAGATTCGCGAGAAGGAGCAGGTGGGGCGCAAGATCCGCGCTCAGCGCCACGATCTGCGAATCCGGTTTTGGGAGGGATTGGTGGCGCTCTGCCGGCAACGCAAGACCCGACATGGCGAACGCAAACCGGGTACTGCGCAATGGCTGGGAGGGAGCACTGGCAAGCGGGGACTCGGATTCAATTATGTGATTGTTCAGGAAGAGACTTCGGTCGAGCTCTATATCGACCGGGGCGAGACAGTCGAGAACAAACGCATCTTCGACCAACTGCTGACCCGTCGTGCCGAGATTGAGCACCGGTTTGGCGGACCGCTGACCTGGGAACGCCTCGATCAGAAGCAGGCCTGCCGGATTTGCCATCTGATGCACAGCGGAGGTTATCGCAGTTCCGAAGACCAGTGGCCCACGATTCAAACTGTGATGATCGATGCCATGACCCAACTTGAAACCGCGCTGCAGCCTGAAGTCGACGCTCTGCAACTGGGTTGATCACGAACCGTCGGCTCAATCGCTGCGGCGGGCGGCCGTGTCGCCGGCAGCCTCACTCCTTGTCCGGCCCCGAGCGTCCCAGCGAGAAATCGAAGCCGCTGAGGGCGGGGACCAGCATCGCCAGCGTGGTGAAGCCGTACGCGCAGACCAGCACCACGCAGACCCCCAGAGTGTTTCCAATCAGGAAACTGGTGA
>Ga0315906_10005900_pt1 | contig 15299 bp, 19 predicted proteins | sample LakEriMetagenome_4_FD_203526 | JGI IMG/M metagenome (GOLD analysis project Ga0315906, IMG submission 203526) | Freshwater fungal communities from buoy surface, Lake Erie, Ohio, United States - Buoy 2 MA122 | ecosystem: Environmental > Aquatic > Freshwater > Lake > Lake biofilm | place: USA...
CCAAATACTTTTTTACCCAGAGAGTTGGTATCAATGCCATTAGCATCAAAGATAAAATCATTTGTCTGAACAATTCTCCAACTATTATTCGCAAGGGAACGCCCAGTGCTACCGACAATTTTAGGTGTACATAGTGCTGGGTAGTCTGCTTTAAGATATTCATTTGTGTCCAATTCATTCTTAAATGTCATCAGATGTGTTTCTGCCTGACTAGCAGCATCTGAGAATGCAGCTACGAATTTAATATGACCATGAGCGGCAGCCCATAGTGGTAGTATCAAGAAGATCCAAGTAGATTTCCCACATTCTCTAGGTGCAATAAATGCATCTCTATGTTGCTTAGGTCTTGTGGGTCTATTGATCCAAGTCTTTCCATATTCTGCCAAAGCCCAGTGAAATTCAGATAAAGTGAGCTCGTCATTTGCATTCTTTAAATGATGTGGCAAATATATAAGAGCAAATAGCATTGGATCAAATTTAGTAAGTTCAATACGCCCTTCAGAAAATGTTAATAATTCTGGGTTTATATTTTCTAAATATGTTTCTAAGTTCATTTCTGAGCTATGCTTCAATTTACTCCTAGTTGGTATATATATAATTTTTACTGTAGAAATTTATTTACAGTAGCAAAAATACAATTACTAATTGATTTTGTCAATCGGGTGGTCTAAAGTATTTTTTATATCTATCTTATCTTTAATTAAATTGTTTCTTATCTTGGCTTCATTAAGCATATCTACAATTGCTAGATCTGTTCCATCTTTGGATCTATTCTCATTTATATTTGTAGACTTACCTTCAATTAGATTAATTGTTTGTATTGCTTTATGTATAGCATTAGAGAGTTTGTTTATATCTTCTGACAAGAGATCATCTTCATATAATTTCTCCACCGCCCGATCTATTACAGCTTGGGCCGCTATAATCTTATCTTTATCTTTATAAAAGATATCTAATTGTTTAGCCATTACTGCTAATGTATTTGCGGTGGGAAGATCTAAAGATCTTTGAATATAAAACTTCTTTGCAGTATGATAAGATTTTGGATATCCCAAATATCTCATAGCAGGACCAATTCCCATTTCATTTGCAGTTTCTATAAATTCTGATATTTGTTCTTCTGTAAATATTGGATATCCCATTTAAATTCTCCCAAATGTCCATATATTGGACATGTATTGACATATATTCATATATATGCATATTGGCATAACTATTGACATTACGCACATCTGTTTGGTATTTTTAATACATATATCAATAACTTGTATATCAATATCTTGTATATTGACTATCTTGACTTCTTTTTCTTTGCTTTACCTGCTTCTGACAAGGCTATAGCAATTGCTTGTTTTCTGCTTTTTACTACTTTCTTGGATTTGCCTGAATGTAGTGTACCTTCTTTATACTCTTTCATTACTTTCTCTACTTTGGATTTTCTTTTTGCCATTTCCCGCTCCTTTTTATCTTTTTATTCAGCTTGGCTACTGCTTTATATCCAACTGCTGGTCTATCTCTTCTAATTCCGTGTTTATTTACATCTACTATGTATTTAGTCTGCATATATTAGGTCCAAGAACTGTTTTAAATTGCCATTTGGCTGAAATCCAAAGCTGAATTGCTTGGTGTTTATATCGTCATATATCTCTAGTGTCATAGATAATGTTCCATCTGGATGATAATGTAAGTCTTTAGCGTATGGGAATAATCTATTCCTTCCGCCCTGTGGATTAAATAAATCTCTTTCATCCATTAAATACTACATCCTATCATTCTAAGATAATTATACCTTAATTAAACAAAAGATGCCCTGGCGGAGTCAGAAGTCTCAATCGATCCAGGGCATCCCTATAGGGGCAGGTGAGGAAAATGAACTAACCTCACTACAGATATTCTATCATCTTTTCCAATTTGGGTCAATAGCCAGATATTCAGGCTTTATTGGAAAGTCCCAATCTTTCTTGCCTTTGATTTGTCTATATATGAACCCTTCCATAAATTTGTCTATGGCTTGGATTATTTCTTCATCTGTCATAGATTGGACTTGATCCATATTATGTTCTTTCCAAAAGGATTTAATCATTAGTGGTTCTTTATAGGTAATACCTCTTGGTTCCACCGCCTTTAAATTATAATCCTTACGAACTCTTGGCTTTGAGCCTGGTCTAGGTTTTTTGAGCAGATGATCTGGAAGCTTTTTTCTACCTGGCATTGCGCTTCATCGATTCATAAACTCTTTCTCTCCAGCAAGGCTTGCAATAAATCTGGTGCTTATCAAGACTTGTAGATTTCTTGCCAAATTGGCTTATAGGCTTCTCTAAATTGCATTGCCTACAGATCTTAGAACTTGGCTCTGTTCGTGCCTTAGCGGCCTTCCTAGAAGCGTTATAGCCCTTGTAGTAGGAACTTGTACAAAGCTTGCAACGATATCCATAACCTTCTGGTGTTCTTTTATCTTTGTGGAAATCGGAATAGTTTTTTGACTCTCCGCACACTGTACATGTTTTCACGTTTTAATCTTCTCTCTATTTCACTCTTTAATCTATGGCAATTTGCACATAGCGTTATTGCATTTTTAGGGCTATTGTCTGATGGATCCATATTCATATGATCAACGTCTAATTGACATGTCTCTTCTGGAATAAATCCACAACGCTCACAATAGTCTTTCTTGGTTCTCCGCCCTTTTCTTTTGCATGTGGTGCATCGGTTACGATATATTCTATTTCCATTTTTATCGTATCGCAGAAATTCAACTAAATTACCGCAATTACATTTGCCTCTACTTGTTCTCATCTACCCATCCTATAGTTTTTCCTGGTTCAAGCCAGCTACGAAGTGTGGCTTGGCTGTCTTGCATTGTTTTGATCATTTCATCTAGAGTCTCTACTGCATTTTCTAGTGTTTCTATTGCCTGATCAAGTGGCGCTTTTGCTTTAATTTCTTTCATCTCCAATTACTCCAAGGTGCGGCGTCGGCGGCCTGTGCTTTAAAAGAAGCCAAAGAGGGAGTGTCACTCTGGTGATATTCTTGTATTTGAATGTCTTCCTTTGGAATCTTTTTATTTTTAGTATTAATATATTCATTGTTATAGTCATTGTTAACTTCATTGTTATATTCATTGTTAGTTGCTCCCACAGCGCATGGTGTGTAGTCACATGGACCATCCCACCTACGCTGTATGACTAACCACCCTGTCTCTGCGAGTACTCTTTTCGCTCTGACTATAGTCGATATGCTTAGACTAGTCTCTCTGCTTAGGGTAGAATTGCTAGGAAATGCTGGGCTTTTCTCTTTCCAATTATAATGATAGGATATAGCCAAAGCAACTAGCTTTTGATGTGCTGTTAATTTAGATGCATAAATTGCATCCCTATATTCAAAGTAGTCCATTTTAGACCTTTCTGTGTCTAGGTCTAATTTTACTACACTTGGTATACTATGTCAACTACTTGATCAAATGATCGTATAGGGTATTTACTCTGTCTTCTAATCTGTTTAATTGGTCTTTTAGGGAGCTTCCGCCATTTGGCTTTAGTTCTTTCTTTACCCGCATCTCAATATATGAGATAACACTAATTACAGATAAGATTGCGCCTAATATTTCCATTATGAACCTAAATCCTTAAATGCTTCATCGACATATATTTGTCTTATTGTTTCTATTAAATCTAATCCTTGATATGCTTCTGTAGATGTTGTAGATAATCTAGATAAAAACTCTTCAAAGGATTCTTCTGCTTCCGCCAAAATAATTTCTATTGCTTCTGGATGAGATGAATCAAATCTAACATATCCTTCGGCTGTAGTTTCAACATCATCACCAGCAATATAAACTTCTATTTCAGCATTACAATCAACCTTTAAATCATTTAATAATGTTTCTTGACCAGCATTTCCAGCTTTTCCATTAGTAGAGGCTTTTGTATAAGCTGCTGCTTCTTCAGAAATATCAAAAGTAAATGTAGGCATTAAATAGCTCCAGCAATTAATCTAGCTCTATATCTGTAACCTTCTTTCGTTCCCAGCCCAGATAATAGCGGCATAGTTTGAGTTATTTGCCATTGACCAGCATCATATATTTCTTCGCCATTTCTATCTACAATATTTTTTAATTGACCTTCTAATTGCATTTTTGTTTCTGAATCAATTACAAGTTCTCCAAGTAGATTTACCGATAATGATAATTTAACTTGTGTTGGAATTGTGGCATAACGTTTTTCAGTAACCAATCCATCAGCAGATGTAATAAGTGTATAGTTGTAATAATCTGCTGTATATGGATATTGCTTGGCTACTATTGGCTTCATACGTTCCTCCACTTAGTAATCTTTGGAAACTGGAAGATCTTTCCAGTTTTTACACTCTTTGCCTTTTTCCATGATAATCCTTTTACTGCTAAAACAGCAAGCGGAGCAATATAAGGTGCATTAGCAGATCTATCAAAATTTTGCACAGATCCACCAATATTTATGGAATTGGCAGCTATTTGTTTATAGACCAAATCTTCATTCTCAAGCATGTAAGCTGTTTGATAAGCAACAATCTTATCTAATAATAATAGATCTGATGGATTATCAACATCTACTTCATCTTTACCTACATAAATTTCTATGATTCCCTGCGCTCTTTTAATTAGATCAAGGGTAACATCATAGCCAGTATATTCTTTTACACTATTTACTGTTGATAACATTATTTAGTCCTCCCAAGTTCTCTAACACGCAAAGTGTGTGTTGTTGTATAATCCTTTTTACCAGTTCCTATGCATTCTAATTGAAGTACATAATCTCCAGGATAATCAAATAAGCTGCGGTCTGTTGGCCAGAACCATGTAAACTTACCAATATCCTTGTTCGTTGTATTTAATGTAGATCCAGTTAGATCTAACTCTTCATTATAACTACCAAGCATCTTTATATTAAAGGTTGTATAACCAGAGAGGTCTTTATCATTACCATCCTGGTCTTTTACCTGAATAGAAAGAGGTCTGGCAGGTATTTGATTTATCCAGTATTGACCAATCATTTTATTACTTCCTCTCTTATATATAATATTGGATCTACATGCATTATGTAGACCACAATTTCATCTTCTTGTATTCCAACCGTTCTAACATCTTGTCTCATGTTGGCGGTTGCTGTAAAGACATTGGCTACAATATTCTTTACAAAATCTCCAAATTTAACATCAGCAAACATTGGTAGTGGAGCTATTGCTGCTGTTGTTGGAGTAAATCCTACAGCATTGGTAATATTACCATTTGCAAGCATTGATTGTGCGTAGACTGTTCTATCTTTATCTCCAGCTACTGATGGCATAGGCATTTCAGAAACAGATGAAATCATAGGTTCTACACGAACTACCTTGCCTTCATCAACAATTCTACCAGAAAGCCATCTAAATCCACGAGTAAGCATTGATGGAACAGTTACGAAAATTCTTGGATATTCCCATCCATATTCAAGTTTAAAGAATAATGATGTGCTCGTAACAGATTGAGTACTTAATGCACCAGATTTATTTACTTTATTTACACGAGCAGTTCTAGAACCGTCGCCGAGTCCATCTTTTTCAGCTCCAGATCCAGTAAAATCACTAAATAGTTTTCTTTGTGTAAGAATATAGTCACCATTTGAATCCCAATATTTCAATTCATTAATTATATTTACTAATGTTTGATTATTGGCTGCAATGGCATTTTCTAATTGTCTATCAAGGTTATTAGGTGATGCCAAATATCCATTCTTATCGGCTAATGTTATTAATCCAGTATTATATGCAAGATTAATCCATTCATCTTGAATTAAGTCTACGGCAAATGTATCTCTAGATCCAGCTCTATAATGGCTATCAAGTCTTTCTGTAAAGTTTACAAATATCTTGCCACCAAGAGGTTTACCATCCAATGTAATGCCAGATTCAAGTGCAATTACCGTAGCATGATTTCTATATGGATTTTCTGTTTCAACACCATTTTGATTTACAGTATTTGCAAAAGCGGCAATAATTTTTCCTGCTTTAACATTATTAAATGGAACTGCTTCCATTCTATATGGCTCAATTGTTGAATCAGACATTATAAATTCATCACCAATTTGTAATCCATTTGGCTTATTTAATAATGAAATATATGGTCTTGCTGCATCTCCAAATGAATCTGGTGGTGAATCAACAAACATCCAATCTTTCCAAATATAACTACTTTCATTTGTAAGATTATCTAATGTATTTACAATACGGAATTTGTTATTCTTAAGAGTATCGTGCCATATTCCGCCATATAATCCATTCCAGTTTGTGCTTTCTGGAGAGCTTGATGTTCCATTGCTTCCAAAATATTGAGAGAATTTATTTCTTACAAATGCAGAACCAGATGAGAATGTTCCTTCTCTCATATCTGACACTATTTCATATCTATCAATAATGCCTAGGTCTAATGCTAATTTAGCATTTGTCACATATAAAGATATTCCAGAATCTACAGCTGCTCGTAATGATTTAATAAAATCATTATAAAGTTCTTTTTCTTCAAGCCCAAAATATTGATCCACGAGTTCTGTACGTGCATATTCATCTAATTCCTCAGTTTGTTCTGGGAAGTTTTTAAAGAATATAGCATCAAATTTAGATAAATCAATATCTTTTGTTAAATCAAGATATCTTCTTGCACCAGTTACTGTGTCTCTATATCCATCTTCAGAAGTCCAAACTTCTGGACTTAACATTTCGCTATTGACTCTTGGACCAAATGTTTGTATTCCAGTTCCATATTGACCAGTAACATCCATTGGGAATATATCCCAGCCATAGTATTCTTGTGGTGGGAATCCTTTGTAATCAATAGTTAACAATTCTGTAGCAAATGTTGATTCATCGATATTATTGATATCTGTATATTTGCCATAATCAATTGTTCCTTGTCCAACAGATCCAAGGACATTTCCTAAAGCACCTGTCTTTGGCCAGAAGAATAACATCAAAGCACGACCACGATTTCCAGAAGCATTATTATTCTGTGTCATAGTCAAAGTCGCAGTAAATGGTTGTACCTTTATTGGCTTTGATTTTACATAAGCAGTATTATTTAAACTTATACTTCTACTATCAAGGAATCTTCCAGGATAGAAATTCCACGCTGATGTTTGGAAATCAGAATTTAATAATGGATCATCACCATTATATCCAAGGATATATGGTCTAATTGTATTTATCTTATTTATTCCTGGGAATGGACCAGCGGTAATAATCTGACGATCTAATGCTCCATCTACCCAAATTTGTGCACGACCATCAAGACCATATTGAACAATTACATGGTGCCACTTATTATCAGCAATATTTGTTCTGCCGATCATGTATTTTGTTATTCCATTTTTAGGATGAGGTGCAGTTAATGAACCAAATGATCCACGTAAGCCACCTTCATATGGAACATAATTATCTTCAGTTAAATATAGTTTTCCATCAGATAAACCAACAACACCTATAATTCTACCAACTGAATTTGCTTGACTTATTGTGCGGAATCCATGAGTTAATATCTGATCTGATTTTGTTGTCTTTATGCTAAATTCAATATTATAGAATCCAGCAGAAGCTGACTGTAATGTTCCTGGGAATGGAAATTCTATATTTGTAATTCTAACTGCTTTTCTTTCATATGGATCATAAAATCCAGTAGAAACAATTGGCTGAGGTGTTGTACTTTGACGAGAAGTTGTTGCTCTGACTAAAATTCCTGTTGTATCTAATGGAATTAATGTTCCTTCATCATCATATTCAAGCTGATCTGGAACAGTATAAGCAAATTGTCCTAATTCATTTTCTATTGTATTTGGAGTACTTGTTGTAGTAACATCAGATGAAACATCATCAAAGAATGTTAAGAATCCACCTTTAATTGGAGATCCAATTTGTTGATTTGGAAGATTAGTTGGTCCACCTAGCGTAGCACCTACTTCTAATAATCCATCAAAATGTCCAGCATATAATCTTACATACCAAGGATCATCTGCTAATTGAGTATAAGCAGGTGGAAGTGGGAATAATGCGCTTGAAAGCATTGGTTCTGCAAATGCTCTTGCACCCTTTACTGTAACAATTCCAGGCATTACAAAAGTAGCAGGACCAGCAACTCCTGGATTTACAGATATTGCACCACCAGCAATTGAAACTGGATGAACCATGTCTGCAGATGCGTTCATGTGATCAGCAGTGTGGAAATCACCTATCTGGAATTGTGGATCGTGGAATACTGCTGAAGCGGTAGCTGCCGTATGTCCATAATTTGCATCAATTACAACGTTACCGCCAAAGTTAGGAAATACAAATAACGCTGAAGCAGTTCCTGGAGCAGCATCTAATATTTGTTCTGTTATATTTGTTGATATTGGGAATAATGCTGATGCGGTAGTTACAGCTGCTGTTTGAGTTGTTCCAGTACCAGCAATATTTGTAGGCATTACAAATTCAGCTGTAGCAGTTGTATCCATTTCAAGTCTTAATGCTTGCCATGCCTCAAATACTTCTTGTGCAGTAAATGCTGTATTTGTAGCAAATGCTTCGTCAATATATTTAACTAATGTATTATTTGCAGTCTGAGATAATCCTGGTGGCAATGCTATTGAAAATTGTCCAGCATCAGTAAATGCTGTACTTCTAGTTGTAGATGCTTCTAATTTACCATCAACATATAATTTTAATGTATTTGCTTCTTGAACAACAATAGCCAAATGCCATTTATTATCTGTAAAATCTGTAGTACCAGTTAAATTAGTTGTAGTTCCATTAGCATTTCCAGAAAATACTCTTAATACGCCAGTATTAATTGTATTAAGATAAATACCATTGCTTCCACTTACAGTTCCGCCTAAACCAACATGAGTATGACCTAAAGTTTTCCAATTTGTTTTAAATAAAACACCAATTGTCGCAGTATTATTGCTAGATAGTGTTCCAGAAGATAAATTATAATTTCCTCTTAATCCTTGAGCTCTATCTGTAAACTTAAATGTTCTAGTATTTAATCCACTTTCATTTTGTACGTATCCTTGAGGGCTAAGTTCTGAAGATAAAGTAATTTCTGCAGATCCAAAGTTTCTTGGAACACCACTTCCTTCATCCATTCTAAAATCAAATAATGGAGATTTAGACTGAATGTAATCATTAAATGCGCTATTAAATTTAGGAGCAGCTGGCGGCATATAGGCAGCAGCTTGAGTTGATGTTGGAATTCCATAATCATATATATTTGCTATTTGTGTCGTTCCAATATTGGCGGAAGTAGCAATAAAGAATTGAGATAATGAAATATCATCTGTTGATCCACCACCTTGAAATCTTGTAATATCTAATGTTAATCCTTGATTAATTGTATTAGTTCCAATTGATGTATTATCTATCCATAATTGTTGAGTATTAGAACTAAATTTACCTACGACAAAATGCCATTCTCCATCTGTAATGTCTGTTGAAGATGAAATATCATGATTTTGATTATTTGCATTAATTCTAAATCTTATACCGCCATCAGCATTCCAGGAGAATTCAACTAAATCTGTTCCTGTTGATAAAAGAGATGTAAAGAATGCAGTAGTTGCTTCTTTTGTTAATTTCTTAACCCAAAATCCAATTGCAAAATCTTCATCTTGAAGCAATGATGACATTTGGGTTCCAATTTGAAGAACAAGATCTGTATTATTTAAAGCAATAGATCCAGTTCCTTGAATACCACCAGCTACATCATTTTTAGGAGTTCCTGTCCAGTTTGCTCCTGCAGTTGTTCCACTTCCATAATTTTGTAAATATCTATTTATATCAAATTTGAACCAAGTTTCAAGGGTTAATTCACCCATATAGGTATTAAGAAGTTTAGGTAAATCTATTGTAGATGCGGCATGTCCAGATCCATCTGCAGATGCTGTCATTGGTGCTGCAGTTAATTGTGCCGTTGTAGTCTGTGTTGGCTGTACGGCTAAAGCGCTGGCAGTTCCAAGAACTCCTGGTGCAAAATCTACAGATGCACCAGCATTATAATTAGCTAATATTTGTGCTGCAGATAATTCATAATCGTATAAAGCAAATTCATCAATACGACCACGATAATCATTTCCAAGTATTTTTTTACCCAATGGAGCAGCATCAAGATCAAACGTTGATCCATAATTAACAGTTTTTGATGCTTTTAATGTGCCATCAACATATAATTTCATTGATGTTGTATTTAATGTAGCTACAATATGGTGCCATTGATTATCATTAAAAGTTTGAGTTGTTCTAACTTCATTTCCAGTACCAGAACCATTAACTGCAAAAAATGAAATTTTTCCAGTATCTGCTGCAGCTGCCGATCCAATAAATTCTAAAACTACATATCTATTTGATGCTGTTGCATGATTTGCAGTAAATAATTGTGGTTGAAAAATTTGAGAAACATCTGTAGAAGATGCCTTTACCCACATTTCAATTGAAAATGATCTGTCATCAAATATTGTAAATGATGGGAATGGTGAAAGTCTATAATTTGATGTTCCATTTAAATATATAGCACGGCCATCAACATCAGTTTGTTCATTTTGTAATGGAGTTCCAAATGCTGTTAAGGTATTTGATAAAGAACCTGAATTTACTGGAGAACCAGCTGTTTCATTAAAACGATACCAAATTCTTGGTCCTAATGATGTTACTTGATCAATATATGATGGCATAAAAATAGGCTGCTAAAAAGCAGCCTTAACTCCTAACAAAGACTTAGTTGGTGTCACAGATGAAATACTATTTCCGCCTACTGATGGTACAGATGGAAGAGAGAAGCGAGTCACTACTGGAGCAAATATGACGACACCAGAAAGGAGCTCGACGGTAGTGTGGACTTCATGCATTACAGCGCCTGCTGTGCATACACCCGCTTCTACTCTTACATCCATTGCGTTACCTTACGCTACGGTGATTCGAACGATACCTGTCGAATCCCATGTGATTGTAAAGTTACCATTGGTTGAGGACTGGTCTGAACCGAAGTCAACATACCCAATGAGAGCCTTTGATGCTGCGTTTGCACCTGAATCATCATAAACTACTGCATAACGTGCAGTAATTGTTGAAGATGACCATGTAACGTCAGCTGCATCTAGGATAATTACGTTATTTGTACCATCATATGTGGAAGTCTTGGAAGCCAAGGTAATTCCACCAGTGGTATATCCTGTACCAGTTACTTCAAATGAAGATACATCATCGAAATAATCGTGTGTGTCCTGGTTAGGTGTGTAGGAAGAGCTGAGAAGAGCTACTTTAATTGTATCTGAATCCCAGTCAATTTCCTTATTGAGGGCTTGCTTTAAGAAGTTACCGTATAGTTTGCTTGGCATTATTTAGTTCCTCCTTATGCTGTCTTCTCAACGATTGCGAATGCGTCTGCATCGGCAACTGCGAAACCACGACGAATGCGGGTCTTGAGAAGAACGCCATCCTTTGTGAATTCTGCATCACGAGAAACTGCTGACTCTACGCCACCACGAACACCGTTGATAAGCATCTGACGGTTTCCGACAATGAGTAGTGCATTTCCTGCTGGAGCATCGGTTGCTGCTGCTGAAGTTGCAGCACCGTATGAAACGACCAATGGATAACCGAATAGGCTTCCTGGTGTTCCTGCTAGTGGATCTGGTAGAACGAGGTCATTGTTACCCTTGACCATTCCACGGATTTCCTTAAGCATCTTAGGGTGTGCCATCCAGACTGTGTTAGCAGCATCGAACTTGCTTGAGTCTTCAGCAATACCTAGGGCATTGTTGAGCTGTGCATAAGTTAGAGCTCCACCTGTCTGAATTAAGTTTGTGCCTGCAGATCCTGGTGATACTGCACGGTATAGAGATGTGAACGGCTGTCCGTCATCTCCATCGCCTGCTGCTGTTACACCGAGGCAGGCATTGTCGAACTTACGTGCCCAACGGCTTGCCCATTCTCTCTTGTAAACTGTTAGAACGTCTACGAGGTTGTCATTTAGATCTTCCTCTGAAACGTGCATAATTTGTGCGTACTTACGTGCTGTCAATACGATCTCATCAAGAGTAGCTGATGCTTCTGGGATTGTTCCACCCTCTGCAACTACCTGTGGAGCGTCTGATAGGAAACGTGGTACAGTCTTTGTGCGAGAAGCCATTACTTCACGACGAGCAAAACGCTCAACTGCTGAATTAGCAACGAGGTCTTGGATTACTGTTGAACCCTGCTCTTCGAGAATGTAACCATTGGCTTCTGTAAAATCTGTTCTTGCCATGTTATTTCTCCTTGAATTAGTTAATTTGAACTATTGAAAATAGATTATCGTCCAATATATCTATGGTCGCAAGTCCAAACGTCCATTTGGAGGCTTGCATAGACCAATTATATCAAAAATAAACTCTATTTTCTACCCAAAACAGCCATTGCTTGGCGTTCTGAGGCAGATAAAGTTTTTTCTACTGGTGTAGATTCTGCTGAATCTGCTTTTCCTGCTACTAGCAACTTTGGATCAAATAATTCTGGAAAATCTGATTTTAATTCCTTAATTTGATCATCAAGGCCAAGAATATTGAAATCATCATCAAATGATAGCCCTTCAAATTTAACAAATTTAAGAATTCTATCAGTATTGACCATATTTAGTTTAGTTAATTCCTGAACTACTTTTTCTCTAAGCAATTTCCCGCTATATTTAGCATTATCTTGCTCATATTGTGCCACTTTGGCTTCTAGGGCTTCTTTTTCTTCCCTAAATTGTTTTGCATCCTTTTTGGCACGGTCCAAAGCTGCTAGAACAGCTGCTGGATCTTTAATCTCTTCGGACGTACCATCCATCTGAGTTTCTTCCATTTATTTATATCCCTTGATTTTGTTCTGCTGCAGTTTGTTCCACAGCTAAATTATTTGCGTTCACGCCTGTGGCTTGAAGCGAAATGTTTTCTGTCTGACCTGTTGGCACTACAGAAGCTTCAGCAACCTGTGCTGCAATCTCTGCGTCATATCCAAGTTCCAAAAGAATCTGTTCCAATGGCATTCCGACGCTCTTCTTGCGTACAGCAATGTCCCATTGGTCAACAGTATCAATTGTTTCTGGATTCTGCCAATCAATTTCAACTTCTGCTCTAATTCCTTCAACACGGAGCATGAATTTGAATAAATCTCTCCAAGTATTGCCAAATGCAAGCTGGCGATTGAGAACCTTCTTTGTCAAAGGCGCTTCAGAGACACGAAGTGCCTCACCAGATGGAATATAGCTTCCCTTGGTGAAATAATGTGTTGGTGTTGATGTAATTGATGCCATTGCATTTACGAATTCCATTACTGGCTCTGTAAATGTCTTTGGATCTGCCGCTGGGAATTGTCCAACTGCAGATACTCCTTGCAAATACCAGAGTTGTCCTGGGCCATTCTGCAATGCGCCTAGATTTTCTCTAGCAGTATCATCATCATTAAAGTCTTCAAACTCAGATGAATTGCCACCATTAGACAAAGCATAGCGCTGTGGAGCACCCTGATAATCTACGGTGTACATATGAGTGTTGATTAATTTATTAATTGCATCTTGTGGGCCATATGCATCATAGTGTTCTGGCTTTCCATATGGCTTATGTGTGCGGAAATGGAAAACAGGAATTTCATTCCAAGGATTGGGCACAACTTCTGTTAATGCCATGATTGGAAGTGTAATTATATGTTCTAAATCACCCATTCCCTGATATTTTTCAATTCTATCTGGATAATAGAGATTAATTTTAAGCATTTTGCCTTCTTCAGTCTCTATTTGCCACATTTTTGCTGCAAATGATTTAATTCTAGGATTTTCCTGATCATAAACAATTGCAGTTGTTAATGGAGAATTGTAATCAATTGCGACTTGACCAGTCATGTCTGGCCAGACAATTGCATAGGTATCTCCATGAATTAATGCTGATCTATGAATTTCATTTATATCTATCTTAATATCTGTTTGATCAAATACACGATCAATGTAATTATTTGCTGCTTGGGTTGTTGCTTGGACTTGATTAATTTCAAGTCTATTTAATACAGAATCAACTACTGTTTTAGCAAAGTTGAATCTAAAATCTGCGTTTTCAAATCTAAATATTCTATTCCATCGTTGAGATTGAAATACTTCTGGCTGGTGGCCATCATAATATGCCTCCGCCTTTACATATGCATCTCTCTGGGCTAGTATATGATCGAACGCCTTTTTTATGTCTGACATATTTATCTCCTCAGATAATTAAATTGCTTGGATAATACTTTTGGAGCTTTATTGTCCAAAAAGTAAAGTATCCCTGACACTACAGCATCAAGAACGTCATCGTGGGAAATCTTTGGGAATGCCCACATTTGTTCCTCCAGCGCTGGGAAATGTGTAGTGTGGCGTATCTTTCCTTGCTGATAAAAGTTTAAGGCCTTACCAGCTCGTATCTGTTTTGACACAGATTGCTTTACAGATCTATATTTTACAGGAATATCTTTAAATACATCCTGCCATAGATCTCCACCTTGGTTCGTTTCAACATATATAACGCCTGGGTCATATATATCTACGAGTGCTGCCACTCGTTCTGCTAATTCGGATGGTGACACCTTCATCTGCAAGGCTTCTCGCACATAAATATTGTCATCATCACCTCTGGACAATACAGCAACGCCTGTATAGTCAGAAATCTTTGTCTTTGTTACTGCTGGGTCAATAGAAATAATTGTATTTCCATATTCTTCTAATTCATTCAAAATAATATCTTGCTCAGTCCAGAAATTACCATCTGCATTTACAGGTCTATTCATATAATTCTTGGCAAAGTCACGCAGATGACGCTGGCTTAGCAGCCAGTCTAGAGGCCACTTCTGAGGCCATACAGAGCGTTCTGAGCCGTCATCAGCAGTCATGATGGCAGGGAAGTAGTGGACACGCACGTTCTGGTCTGTAATCCACTGTAGATCTTTATCAGTATGTCCTTCAGCATGTTTTCTAAATTGATCCATCATAGAATTAGGCATAGTGGTAGTTCCCACAATAATCATACGAGCATATATATTCATAGGAGCAATATCATCAAATACAGTATTTCTCTGTTGTCCTGCCTGATATTCAGAATAATTCTTTTCACCTTTTTCTATATCATCAAGGATAATCAGGTCTGGTCTTTGACCAAATACTTTTTTACCCAGAGAGTTGGTATCAATGCCATTAGCATCAAAGATAAAATCATTTGTCTGAACAATTCTCCAACTATTATTCGCAAGGGAACGCCCAGTGCTACCGACAATTTTAGGTG
>Ga0315906_10005901_pt1 | contig 15289 bp, 5 predicted proteins | sample LakEriMetagenome_4_FD_203526 | JGI IMG/M metagenome (GOLD analysis project Ga0315906, IMG submission 203526) | Freshwater fungal communities from buoy surface, Lake Erie, Ohio, United States - Buoy 2 MA122 | ecosystem: Environmental > Aquatic > Freshwater > Lake > Lake biofilm | place: USA: Lake...
AAAATGCAATGGTTCGAAGGGATTTCCAATTCAATGGCTCCGACAGCATTTTTTATGATGGCGTGTTGAGTCAGGTGCAGGCGATACAGAATAGTGCTGTTGCAAAAGTGATGGGCATCCATTTTGGTTTATGGTATGCCATTCATACCAATTGGAGTATACAAGGGGCATTTAATTTCCAAAAGGGCGAGGAGGAGCTTGATGATGGAACGAAAGCTTCACTACGACATGCGGCCCCCTTTTTCGGATCATTGAGGGTCTCCTATCGTAAAAATCGTTTTACTGCCGAAGCATCCCTCGAGTCCGTTGGAGAGGTTCCTCACAGCCAAATGCCCAGCGAGTATGTTTCCAGTCCGCATTTATTCGCCAAGGATTCCAATGGGAATGCCTACGCTCCCGCTTGGACTACCATCAATTTCAAAATGAAGCATGCTATCAAAAAGCATTATACCGTTGTAATTGGAATGGAGAACATCACCGATGTCCGTTATCGTACTTTTGGATCCGGGATGACTGCAGCGGGCCGAAATTTCACAATAGGGGTGCATGCCAGCTTCTGAAAGTAATTCATGGAATACATCTTATTCATCACCGCTTTTTCAGCATCCCTGCTCACCTTTTTTTCAGGATTCGGGCTGGGGACCTTGTTGATGCCTGTGATGTTGATTTGGTTTCCTGCACCAGTAGCCATTGCCTTGACAGGTGCCGTTCATTTTGTAAACAGTCTTTTCAAGCTTTCATTGACACATCGAAACATTGATAAAGCCATATTCCTACGTTTCGGCATTCCCGCCATCCTTGCGGCCTTGTTGGGGTCTTGGGTGCTGCTGCAATTGGATGAGCTTCCTGTATGGTTCGACTATCAGATATTTGGCTTGAATGCGGAAACCGGTCCTATGAAAATCCTCATATCTGGACTCCTTTTGATATTCGTATTGATGGAGTATGCGCCCAGTATGAAACGATTGTCGTTTGCTGAAAAATGGTTGCCTGTTGGAGGCATGCTCAGTGGTTTTTTCGGTGGACTCACAGGAAATCAAGGAGCATTGCGCTCGGCATTCTTGGTCAAAACAAGATTAAGCAAGGAGCAGTTCGTAGCCACATCCGCTTTGCTTTCAGCTTGTGTTGATTTAACCCGATTGGGAAATTACGCTACAGGCATGCAAATGCATTTCGATGATCGTGTTTTACTGCCTTTCGTGATATCTGTATTTGCTGCCATGCTAGGCGCTTTCATTGGCAACAAGCTGTTGAAAAAAACAACCTATGCGGCCTTGCAAAAAACAGTTGCCTTTTGCCTGGTGTTGTTGGCTCTCGCTTTGGGATTCGGGATATTATAGAACCTTCTCACTCCACATAGGTCACCGATATCTGTCCATTACTGATTTGTTTCGTTTGGCCGGTGATGGGCGATTTCAGCAACCCGTTGAATGTGGCCCTGATCTTATTTGAAACACTGTCGTGTGAGGTGATAATGATATTGCCGGCGTTGCTGTCCATGGACGTCCAAGCCAAACCAAGCTGGTCGGTGTAAACGATGTTGTTTTCGTCTTGCGATATATTGTAGGTTCCCGGCTCGATGCTGTCAAGCTCCATGGTAAACGACACACCTGTCATTGTAATCCCGTTTAATGTCAGCCCAATGGCATATCCAGCAATGATGTTGGCGTTTGCACAGTAGGAGGATCCATCGAATTCCCACTTGATGCTACCGTTTACCATTTGGCATTCGTCCAAAAAGGGAACTTCGTCCGTTACCTTTTCGGAGCATGACGACAATAAGGCCAGTGACAAGATTGCTGTAATCGGCTTCAAACGCATGTGAGTGAATTTTTGAGCCATAAAATTAAGACCAATTGTTTGCTCTTTTATGGCGATATCAACAGCTTTCTTACAAAAAGGCCCCCAAAAACTTTGGAGGCCTTTGCAAGACTGCTTTTGTCAACAGGTCATCACTGAACCACAAAACGAACTTGAACCTGTTTATCGTCAATTTGCACAACTGCGGCATAAACACCAACCGACCATGTAGAAACATCTACTGTCAACCTGCCGATTCCTGCACAAGTGTTCGAAAAAACACGCTGGCCATTCAGGTCGTAAACATTTACAGACCCACACACTTCTTCACTCCAGGACAATGTTACCAAGTCTTTGGCTGGAACTGGATACACGGCAACTCCGGCAGCTGATGCCTCGGAGATTCCAGTGGTGGTGATGGTGACCGACTGCGAAATGGTGTCATTAGGACATAACCCGTTGCCAACGATTAAAGAAACCTGGTAGGTGCCATCAAATGCATACGCATGGATTGGATTCGCGGAGGTGCTGAAACTTCCATCTCCGAAATCCCACAGATAGGTGGTTCCTCCACTCGTTGTGTTGGTGAATGAAGCCACTGTTCCGTTTACGGTGAATGTGAATGCTGCATTGATCAACGGCTCAACTGTAATGGTGATGGAGTCGCGACCGGTACAAGTGGTTTGTTGACTGGTGGCAGATACGATGTAGGTGGTGGTGGTAGCTGGACTAACGGTTTGCGTGTTTCCTGTCAGAGGCCCTGGAGTCCATTGGTATTGAATTCCGAATCCACCGCCACCTTGGATGAATGCCTGCAGGTTGGTGGTTGACCCAGCACAAATCGTATCGTTGTTGGTAGTGGCATTCACATTTGGTGAGAACCGGAGTTGGACATTGAGGGTGGCGGTATCGGCGCAGCCGTTTGCATCCACACCGATGATGGTGTAGGCCGTGCTTTGTGTTGGAGCAGCCAATGCACTGTCGCCCGATGCACTTGAGGCGATGTTCGGTGACCAGGTGTAGGTTGATGCTCCGGAGGCAACCAACAATACCGGAGCTGCGTTGGTGCAATAAAACACATTCGTGTTCGGACTGATGCTTACAACGGGGGCAGGAGTGGCAACAACGGTTACCTCCACAGGAGATGTGGAATCTGATAGTGCGGAGTAGGAGCACGAAACCATGCAACGGAACCAAGTGGTACTGGTGATGGTACCACTGTTGGCAGTTACTTCATTCAAGCCGAAATCTGTCCACGGGCCAAGATCTGTTGGTGCTGATTGCCATTGGTAGGAAATTCCCAATCCACTGGATGCCCCATTCAAGGTCAATGTTGTGCTTCCGCTTCCCCCGCAGATGTTTGCCAAGCTGGAAGCAACCGTGCCCGGTGTAGGTGTTCCACTGCATGGTGTAGGATAAGCATCCCAACTGAAATCATCCACATAAATGTTCCCGCCACCACGGGCAATGCCTCGCAGTATGATGTGGTTGGTGGTGGTATTGAAAGACGCTGGGACATTGAATGAGTATTCATACCAACCATTCGTTGGCTCTGGGTTCGGCAGGTTGAAGAAACGGCTTCGCGCCACAGCTCCGATTCGTGTAGCACCGGTTACCGAGGCAGTGGTGTTTACGAAAACGGTGATGCTGTCGCCCGCAGTGCTACTGCTTTCACGATATACCCACAAGCTGAAATACGGTGTGGCGCCTTGTGTGTTAGAGTAGTCAATGACTGGGCTATAGAAAAAGTCCTGTGTTCCACTCGGCTGTTGATTAGATGAGAATCGGGCCATGGCAGCTCCCGTGTGAGGTGTGCACGTAGGGTTGGTGCCATTGGTGCGTTGCACCCACAGGCTTGTGGCCCCTGAGTTGGTCCATCCCCCGGAAGGGAACGGCGTTACATCAAAGCTTTCATTGTTGATGATTTGTGAAAACGATGAATGGCCGACAATCATAAACGGAAGCATTAGAAATGCTGCCAGCATGCGATTTTTCATGATAGTATATTAGGGTTTGTTAAGTAATGGGTTTATCTGATCAAGGTGATGGTTCCTTTGTAGGAGGAACCTGCTATGGTAACCGTCAGGTAGTAGGTTCCTGCAGGCAGCTCTTCACCGGAGTTCTCTTTCCTGCCGTTCCAGCAGTACTTACCAGGACCCGAAGTAAACACGGGTTGGCCCCAGCGGTTCAGAATCAGGATTGCGCTACATCCATCGAACTTGAAGTTTGCTCCGAGCTCGAAGCAGTCGTTTTTTCCATCACCATTAGGCGTGAATACATTAACCAGGTTAGCGAACAACACGTCAAGCAATGGACCATTGTAATTAACCGTGAGCGTGTCGTAGCAGATATTGTTTTGGGCAACCAACGTGATGGTGGTTCCACTTAATCCTAGACTTACGCTTGGGTTCTCATCAGTAGAGGTGCTTCCGTCGGGGAAGGTCCAATAGTAATTCGTCGCATTCTGACTGGTATTGATCAGCGCGGCCTCTATGCCATCACATGTTGCCGTGGTTACGTTTTCGTCAACTGTGAAGGAGGCCACCGGAACATCATTGAGTGCGATAGTCACATCCTCCGTGTCGGTGCATCCGTTTTGATCGGTAACGGTAACCGTGTAGGTTATTGGCGATACCGGTGTGGCAACCGGGTTGCTGATGTTCGAATTATTGAGGCCGGTGGCAGGGCTCCAGCTGTAGCTGGTTCCACCTGTAGCAGCAAGTGAGACACTCGAGCCATCGCAAATGGTGGTGTCGCCACTAGCAGTTGCAACGGGCAACGGATTCACCGTGATCGAAACATTAGCCGAGTCAACACAACCGTTCTGGTCGGTAACAACCACGGTATAAACCGTAGAGGCACTTGGTGATGCAGTGGGTGAAGAGGAGTTGGCATTGCTCAAGGATCCACTAGGTGTCCATGCAAAGGTGGTTCCGCCAGTGGCATTCAATGGAATGGATCCGCCTATACAAATGGATGATGCCGGTGTAACCGTGATGTTGGGCAGTGGATTCACGGCAACTTGCACAGTGTCGTTGTTCTTGCAACCATACTGATCAGTCACTTGAACGATGTAGCTCGTGGTGGCACTCGGACTGGCAACGGGGTTGTTGATGCTGGTGTTGTTTAAGGCAGTTGCCGGACTCCATTGGTATGATGTACCTCCGGATGCATTGAGTTGTACCGTTTGTCCGATGCAAATGGACTGATCGGGTCCTGCGTTGGCCAATGGCAGTTCATGTACAATGACCGCCAATACAACCGTGTCACCGGGACATCCAAACGAATTTGTTTCAACAACGCTGATAGTGGCGTTGCCTGCCTGGGGGAATGATGAGTTGATGGTTGATGTTCCGTTTCCGCTTGTCAAATTTCCACCAATGATATTCCATGAGTAGCTACTACCATTGGTTGATGTGACACCGTACGAGCCCGATTCACCGATGCAGACATCATTGTCGCCGGTTACGGCTGATGTGTTTGGTGAAGGGTTTATGGTTACCGCAATGGAGTCGGATGTTCCGAAACAGACATTGGTTGCAGTAACGCTGTTTTCATCGTAATACAGGTAAACCGTTTGAGGTCCTTGCACGGTCCAGTCAACGGTAACCGAATTTGTTCCTTGTCCACCAACGATTGTACCTCCAACAGCGGTCCATGTGTAGGTTGATCCAGGAGTATTCAGGGCAGTATACACGATTCCTTGTGCCTGGTTGGCGCATAATGTTTGAGGACCGGTTGGAGCGGCAGGGGTCAACAGGATGTTGATGGTAACGTTTAGCGTGATGGGCGTCGGAGTTTGACAGCCATCAACCGTGGTTTCAATGACTGTCACGGTTCCTACTCCTGAATTGGATGACCAGTTCACCAATATGGAATCGGTTCCCTGGCCGGAGGCGATGGTTCCTCCGTTCACACTCCAGGTGTAAGTGGAGTTGGGGTTGGCATTAGGAATCCAATAGGAGACTCCAGTTACACCGGGGCAAACGGAAAGGTTTCCAAGTATGCTTGCTGCAGTGGCTCCGGGGTTGACAACAACTGAAACAGTATCGGTGGATGCGCAACCGTCGACACTGGTTCCGGTAAGCACATAGGTCGTGTTGGTGTTCGGTGCAACGGTTGTCGGGTTGCTGGTGCTTACAACGCTTCCTCCCAAAACAGACCAGGTGTAGGTGGTTCCACCCGCTCCGGTCAGCAATAATGTGTCGCCACTGCAAATGGTGTCGTTCGATGCCGTTGCCAGAATGGTTGGTATCGGTGACACCGTTACCGTGATGGTGTCGGAATTGCTGCATCCGAATCCATTTGAGCCGGTGACCACATAGGATTGGGTAGTGGCCGGGTGTACATTGATAGTATCGTTCAAGCTGATCACGTTGGTGTTATTCAGCCATGTCCAAACATAGGATGAGGCCCCGCTGGCAATGAGTTGAGTGGTGTCACCACTACATATATTCAATGGGTTTCCGTTGGCGAGCACAACGGGTTGTGGGTTTATGGTGATGGTCACCGAATCCAAGGTGGTACATCCGTTCAATGTGGTGGTTACCGTGTAGGTTTGAGAGCTTGGGTTCGAGCCCGTGTTTGACACGATCAAACTAGGGTTTGACGATGAACCGCTATTCAATCCATTTGTTGGACTCCAAGCGTAAGTGTAACCAGGAGTTGCTGATGTACCCAGCACCAAGGTGTCACCACCGCATAAAACTGCATCGGGCCCAGCTTGTGCAATCGGATTGGGTCTCACTTGCACCACTACTGTGTCGGCATCAATACAACCGAAGGCGTTCACATTTACGATGTAGGTGTTGTTAACGGGCGTGGTGCCGGTGTTGGTGCCAGTAGCGTTGGTGACTGCGCTGCTCGCATTGGATAAGCCAGTTGATGGAGTCCAACTATAAGTGTAACCTGTAGTCCCCGGTGTACCGATGGAGATGGATTGTCCGGAGCAAATGAACACATCAGGACCTGCGTTGGCAGTAGGTTGCGGAGCGGAAGTCACCACAACGGTGTCGGAGGTAACACAGCCATTGAGCGTTGTGGTCACAATATAGGTTGCTGTAGTAGGCGTGGTGCCGGTGTTGTTGAGTGTGAGTGTTGGGTTGGATATGGTGGTGTTGTTCAAACCGGTTGCAGGCGACCATGAGTAGGTGTATCCAGTGGTTGAGGAAGTGCCGAGTTGCACAGTTGATCCTGCGCACAGCAGTTGGTTCTGACCTGCATCGGAAACGGGATTAGGTCTCACCTGCACTTCTACCGTGTCGGCATCAATACAACCAAAGGCGTTCACATTTACGATGTAGGTGTTGTTAATGGGCGTGGTGCCGGTGTTGGTGCCAGTAGCGTTGGTGACTGCGCTGTTCGCATTGGATAAGCCGGTTGATGGGGTCCAACTGTAGGTGTAACCTGTTGTACCTGGTGTACCGATGGAGATGGATTGTCCGGAACAGATGAACACGTCAGGACCTGCGTTGGCAGTAGGCTGCGGAGCAGAAGTCACCACAACGGTGTCGGAGGTAACACAACCATTGAGCGTTGTGGTCACGATATAGGTTGCTGTAGTAGGCGTGGTGCCGGTGTTGTTGAGTGTGAGTGTTGGGTTGGATATGGTGGTGTTGTTCAAACCGGTTGCAGGCGACCATGAGTAGGTGTATCCAGTGGTTGAGGAAGTGCCGAGTTGTACGGTTGATCCTGCGCACAGCAGTTGGTTCTGACCTGCATCGGAAACGGGATTGGGCCTCACCTGCACCACCACCGTGTCGGCATCAATACAACCAAAGGCGTTCACGCTAATAATGTAACTGTTGTTGATAGGTGAGGTGCCCGTGTTCGTTCCGGTAACGTTGGTTACTGCCGCACTGGTGTTCGACAATCCAGTGGAGGGTGTCCAGGAATATGTATAGCCGATGGTTCCTGGAGTACCAATGGAGATGGATTGTCCGGAGCAGATGAATACATCAGGTCCTGCATTGGCCGTTGGCTGTGGTCCTGATGTGATGGTGACGGAATCAACAGTGCTGCAACCGTTCAGCGTTGTGGTTACCGCGTAGGTAACCGTGGTGGGTGTTGTCCCCGTGTTGTTCAATGTCACGGTTGGGTTACTGATTGTGGGATCGTTCAATCCAGTTGGGGGTGACCACGAATAGGTGTAGCCAGGAGTGGGTGCGGTTCCAATTTGCACGGAGGATCCAGCACAAAGCAATTGGTTGGCTCCTGCTTCGGAGATGGGTGCAGGCCGGACCTCAACAGATACGGTATCGGTGTCTAAGCAACCGAATGCGTTGACTGTAACAACATAATTGTTGGTGATGGGTGCGGTCCCATTGTTGGTAAGGGTGGCTGTGGTTGTGGCGGTGCTGGAGGAGGATAAACCTATTGATGGAGTCCAGCTGTAGGTGTAACCTGCTGTTCCCGCAGCTCCAAGGTTTGCGGTTTGTCCTGAACAGATGATCGCATCCGGTCCCGCGTTTGCCGTGGGTTGTGGCGCGGATGTAACAACAACAGTATCGGTGGTGTTACATCCGTTGAGGGTGGTGGTGACTACATAGGTAGCCGTAGTGGTGGTTGTACCGTTATTGGTGAGTGTTACGGTTGGGTTGCTGATGGTAGTGTTGTTCAAGCCCGATGCAGGCGACCATGAATAGGCGTAGCCGGTTGTCGGGTTGGAGCCGATTTGTACGGTTGAGCCCGAGCATAGCAATTGGTTTGCCCCGGCGTTCGATACGGGCGCAGGCCGGACCTCCACCACAACGGTGTCGGCATCGGTACAACCGAAAGCATTTACGTTTACAATGTAGGTGCTGTTGGTGGGTGTGGTTCCTGGATTGGTAAGGGTGACATTGGTAATGGCCGATCCGGTGTTGGATAGCCCAGTGGAGGGTGACCACGAATATGCATAGCCCGTGGTTCCTGCTGTGCCTATGGCAATGGATTGTCCTGAGCAGATGCTCACATCAGGACCTGCGTCGGCCGTTGGTTGAGGTGCAGAAGTCACCAGCACCGTGTCGCTGCTTGTACAACCGTTCAGATTGGTGGTAACAATGTAAGTGGCCGTTGTAGTGGTTGTTCCGTTGTTGGTTAATGTTACTGTCGGGTTGCTGATGGTGGTGTTGTTCAACCCTGTTGATGGTGACCACGAGTAAGTGTAACCGGCTGTAGGGTTGGAGCCGATTTGTGTGGTAGATCCGGAGCAAAGCAGCTGGTTGGCGCCCGCATTGGAAATCGGATTAGGTCTTACGATGACCTGCACGGTGTCGGTGCTGCTACAACTGCCAAGGGTGGTTGTAACCACATAGGTTTGGGTTACGGGTGAGGTTGTGTTGTTGGTAAGTGTTACGGTAGGATTGCTGCTTGTAGAGCTGCTCAATCCTGTTGCAGGCGACCACGAATAGGTGAATCCGGTGGTTGCGCTGCCTCCGATGGCTCCACTGGCTCCGCTGCAGAAATTCAAATCCAATCCTGCATTGGAAACGGGAACATCATTCACCGTTACATTCACCGTATCCAATCGTTGGCAACCAAATGTGTTTTGGCCAAGCAAAATGTATTGAAGAGTTGCTGGTGCAGTTAATCCAACAGCTGAAACCGTAGGAGAAGCGATATTGGCATTGTTCAGGTTGGTTGATGGTGTCCAGTTGTAAGTCTGGCCTGCAACAGCCGCGGTTCCTATGGAAACGGTACCGTTTTCACACACCTGTTTGTCGGGGCCGGCGTTCACCGCAGGCAAAGGGTTAACGGTCACTTGAACCGTATCGGTGTCAATACAACCGCTTTCAGAAATGGTGAGCACATAGTTCACTGTTATAGGCGTGGTGCCCGTGTTGGTCAAAGTAACAGTGGGGGCGGAGCTGAGGGAATCGCTTAGTCCTGTGGTAGGAGTCCAGCTGTATGAAGGGTAACCGGGGTTGGCGGGCCCTCCAATCACGGCCGAACTGCCTGTGCAAAAACTCACATTGGCTCCGGCATTCGCAATCGGCAGTGGAACCACTTCTACGGGATAGTTCAGGGTGTCGGAGTGGCAGCCATATTGGTTTACGGTACTGACTGAAATGATGGCTTGACCCGAGTTTGGAAAGCTCACCCCTGCAGTGGTTCCTGTGGGGTTGCCGGCAAGGTTGGCATTGGTGGTTGTCCAGGAAAACGTGTTCCCCAGTGATGCCGGTACGGTGTATGAGTAGGCGGTTCCGGGTGAGAAGCAAACGGTATCGGGACCCGTTATGCTTGCGGGGGTAGGTGTATTGACCACCGTTATGGAATATACCACGTTGGTGATCTTAGCCGGACATCCGTTGTCGGTAACAGATACACTGAACTGGTATGGTGTGCTTCGTCCTTGGTCACAGGAGGGAGTCCAGCAAAATGTTCCGGTTACCGTGCCCAACCCCGAGTTATCAGTGAAGGTCGCTGGAGGATTCGTTATGGCCGGGTTGAAGATGTCGCCGGTGTGTGAAAGAAACAGACTGTCACCGTTGGAATCACTGAAGGTGGATGAGAAGCAAAGCGTTTGGCCTTCTTTGATGATGAAGTTGGTTTGGCTGCCGCTGGTAAGGAAGGGTGCGGGGTTTATTGGACAGGCGATGACAATGATCTGCAGATCTCGGCGGGAAACGCCAATCAACACACCGTTTCGGTACTCGCGTATTTCAACGGCAAGCACATAGAAGCCGATGTTGGGCGCATAGTAGGATGCCAGACCGGTCAGGGTGTCGATGGAGGTGAATCCACCCGCACCGAACGGATTGGCCTGGCTGTAACCAGGGGCATAATTGACATTTGGGATGGGCCAGGTGTAATTGGCGGGTGGGTTCGGGTTGGGTTGGTTGTTTGATGAGATTCCCTGGTATGGGGTAACGAAATTGTAAACCAAAAGATCGCCATCGGGATCGTATGCTTGGTTGAGGATGGATACCGTATCGGAAGCACAAAGGAAGGGAACGGGGGCAACTGCGAAAGTTGGAGAGCTGTTAACGGTGGAAGGCGGAGGAGCATAAGCATAGTAGGCCTGTCCGGTATTGCCGGGGTTGTTCAGGTTTGCGATGTTGTTGTTCCTGCAGCATCGATCCGAAATGAAATAATATCCTGTGGTGTTCGATGCCAGGGTAACGATCCCTTGATAGACCCCTTCCTCTACACAAACACTCGGGGTGAAGGTGCATGTGTCATTGCCATTGGGAGGCGTGATGGGAGTGATGGAAATTAATGGGATGGAGGAAGTGGTGATCAGCTGCTTGTTCCCGGTGGGATTTGTGGGATTGTCGCGATACACCCCTAGGTTCATCGTTGTTGGCAGGTTGGATGAGCCCGGTTCGCAGTACCTGTAAATGGTGATGGTGATGCGATACTGGTAAAGTCCGTTGGCATTTACGCCGAGGTACTCGTAACCCAGGTTTCCACCCATAAGGTGGGAAGAGACGGCGTTTTGAAATGCGGCAACGATGAACAGGCCGGTTAGCAACAGGCCGAAACGTAGGGATTTTTTCATGGGGGGTTGGATGCTTATTGCACAGATAAGTTTAAGCGGCAATAGGGTTCAAAGCTAAGAATATTAGTATAGCTGATGTTAATCACATGTAAAGGATGACAACTGTCATGATGATCGGGCGGATGTGGGACGTTTTTTGTGTCAATTAAAAATCTTTAAACCCAATCTCATGCTTAAGACGGTATTCACGTGCATTTTGGTTGCAAATACCTTTGTAAACATGGCCTCCCCAGTTGATAGTACGGGTTTGCCTGGCGATCACTTCAGCTTGGAGGCGGCTTTGGCCATGTTCAAAGCATCGGCTTCACCTGCCGAATTTGAAAAGCGTGTCAACGACTCCAAAAACGGGGTCACTAATCTGGATTTGAACGGCGACGGTAAGGTGGATTTCCTGAAGGTAGCGACAGGTGGGGAGAGTGATGACCGCATGGTGGTGATATCTGCTGTATTGAACAAGGATGAGTCGCAGGATGTGGCGGTCATCGAGATATCCAGGCAAGGAAAGGAACGAGCGTTGTTGCAGATTGTTGGGGATGCCGATTTGTACGGCAACTCGCGAGTTGTTGAGCCTTATGCAGAGGTTGAAGAAGAAGATACCGACAAGGGACCTGCTGCCAGTTTGAACGGATCTGGTGCAGATGTGTGGGTGAACGTATGGTTTTGGCCGTGTGTGACGTGGTTTTATGGCCCAGGGTATATCGTTTATGTTTCACCTTGGTATTGGGGTTTTTACCCTGATTGGTGGATGCCTTGGCCGCCGTACACGTACGTGGTTTTCTATGGGTATTGCTCGCCCTACCACCACCACTATCATCACGTGCATGTGCATCGAACCGCACGCTTTCACCAAACGGTTTACCTGCCTCGCAGGGAAAGTTCAAAACAAGTGGTTCGTAAATACGAGAGGCCTGTAAGGGAGTATCGCGACAAGAACCCTGCACCCAGGCAGCATGACATATCCAGACCGAAACCTTCAAGAACACAACCGGAAATCGACCAAGACCAACGCCGAAATGAGGACCGCAGACCAGCCAATCCGCAACCAAACCCTCGTGGCGGCAGAAAGCCCCGTTAGGAACCCTGGTTCGACCAAATTCTACGTAAAAAACAAGTAATTATCGGTTTTATCTACCCAAGAACCCTTGCCCGTTTGATGTTGTCAACATATGTTCATATCTTTGCCGCCCCATCTAATAAATAATTGAAAATCAATTCAAAAACCCAGCCAGTAAACAAAAAAATTGCGATTCCCTGACCTGATTTGGAATAACGCCATTTGAATTCACCCCAATTCAATGGTTGTTGGCCAAAATTTGTTAAATTTAACTTGACTCGAGTAGGTTTTTGGAGCTAGCTTGCCCTCGCAATTTCAAAAATTGCCCCTAAACCCCATCGCCGAATTGGTCCAATGGACTAGGCACATTTTAACTGACCTGAATGCGATGAACTATCGTTCGTGTATTGAATTATTGTCCCCTTTTTGCGGGCCGATGGCTTCCGCGAGTCGGCTCATATAACCCCAGTTTTGATAATACTAAAAACAAATAACTCTAACCTTTAATTAATTCACTAAAAACAAAAAACAAAATGAAGCCAAAAAACAATTACTCAATGAGTAAGGCGGTTTTGATGTTGGTGTTTTTGATGACGGCACTCGGCTTACAAGCCAATGCCCAGTCAATCACTCCTTGCAGCACTTCCGTTAATGTGGCGAACTTTGGTTTGGATGGCGACATGACCGCCAACACTCCAGGTTCCCTCGTCGGCACTAACGACGATTGGTTCCTTAACGGTGCTTTCCCTGGCGCTGGCATTGGAATCATCGGCACAACTGCCGCCACGTCCCCCAATGGGATCAGTGCCGCCGATTTCAAGGCGCTGATTTCAGGTGCTTCCGTAACAGGAAGAAACCGCACGTATGTGCAACGCATGGCAGTGCCTAACATCACACCACGGTTTATCACAGCCACCACCGGATACATCCTTTTGGATGCCGTTGCTGCCCGTGATAACCATACTGCTGCTGGTGCAGTAGACAGTACAGCATTCGCTGCTGGTCCCGATAAAAACGGAGCCAATCCGCAAACTTGGACCATCGGTGTTGCTGGCGTTCAACAAAAGAACGATTTGATCGACGTGGGTGGACACATCCGTCGTGAATTCAATTTCGCTACTGGCCAAGGCGGCGCGCTTTGGGGTTATGCCTTTGCATCTACTCGTAACACCTCTGGTGATGCGCACACTGATTTCGAAGTGTTCCGTACAGCGCCTGTAATCTCAGGAAGTACTCTTACCAACACGGGTCCCAATGGAGGACACACTGCTGGTGTTCTTGCCCCTCCCGGTCACCCATTTGCACCGGTGGGCTCTACCATCGCTCCTGGTGACTTGTTGGTTTCTGTTGACTATACCAACGGTGGTCAGAACCCACAAGCTTCCGTTCGTGTTTGGATTGATCCAAACAATGTAGACGGTCAAGGTCGTGATACTGCTTGGGCCAACCAACAGCCTAACCGCCCGTTCACCTTCACCGGAGTTTTTGATTCTGGCACAGGTGCAGCCCCTTGGGGTTATGCCGAAATCCGTCCGAATGTGGTTTCAACCTCAACTTGTTTATTCTATTCTGTTGTTAACACATCTTCAGTTCTTGGTACCGCTTGGGGTAACCTGACCGCTCAAAACGCCGCCTATGACGATAACATGGAGGCATTGGTGAACGTAGAAGTGGCCATTAACTTCTCTGCTTTCGGTTTGGATATCGATCCAATCAGTGGACCATGCTTCAATTTGTTTGGTTCACTGTGTGTGAAGACACGCTCTTCAGCTTCCTTCACTTCTGAAATGAAAGATTTCGCCGGTCCGTTTATCTTCGGAAACTTTGCCGAAGTAAATGCCAATGCGGGCTCTGACAAAAACTTGGAGTGTTCAGTAACGCAGGTTACTTTGAATGGTAGCACATCCACTCCTGGTGCAATTATCTCATGGAGTGTTGTACCTGGCTCCGGTGGAAATATTGTTTCCGGTGCCAATACCCTCACCCCAGTTGTTAACTCTGCCGGTTGCTATGTTATTACAGTAACCAACCCAACATTGGCATCCTGCTCTGCCACCGACACGGTATGCGTAGTAGGTGTTCCTGATGTGGATCCTCCCACTGTAACATGTCCTCCTGCCATCACCCGCACTTGTACTTCTGAAGTGCCTGCAGGTGCCTCTAACTTGGCCGAGTTCATCGCTCAAGGTGGAACAGCTTCCGACATCAGCGGAACCGTTAACGTTTCTTTCACCGACGGTCCTTTGGTTGGTGGCAGTTGCGGTGGTACCATTACCCGTACCTACAACTTCACCGATGCTTGTGGCAACGCTTCTTCTTGCACGCAAATCATCACCATCAACGACAACATTCCTCCAACCATCAGCGGTCCAGCAGACCAGACCTTCGGTTGCAACCCAACCATCCCTGCTGCGGACATCAGCCAGATCACTGCTTCTGACAACTGCACAGGCGTTACCGTTACGGCATTGCCTGACCAGATCAGCGGCGGTTGCACCAAGACCTTGGTGCGCACTTACCGTGCTACCGATGGTTGTGGTAATACGGCTGACTGGGTACAGACCTTCACATACACCTCCGATGTAACTCCTCCAACTATCAACGCTTCTGGCTCTGTTGCTAACAACAGCGACATCGGTTGCAACCCAACTGAAACTGCTATCGATGCAGCTTTGGGTAGCGCTACTGCTACGGATGCTTGTGGAGCTGTTACGGTTGATGTAATCACCGACGCCGTAGTTGTTAACGGATGTAACCGTTCACAAACACGTAACTTCTCTTCCACTGACGCTTGTGGTAACACTTCAAACGATAGCCGCACCATCACCTGGAAGGTTGACACCACCGCTCCTGTGATCACCGTTACCGGCACCGATGGTTCAAACCTTGGCTGCAACCCGACTGCTGCGCAGATCGAAGCCGCCCTGGGCACTGCCTCAGCCACCGACAACTGC
>Ga0315906_10005906_pt1 | contig 15282 bp, 14 predicted proteins | sample LakEriMetagenome_4_FD_203526 | JGI IMG/M metagenome (GOLD analysis project Ga0315906, IMG submission 203526) | Freshwater fungal communities from buoy surface, Lake Erie, Ohio, United States - Buoy 2 MA122 | ecosystem: Environmental > Aquatic > Freshwater > Lake > Lake biofilm | place: USA...
GCTGCAGGCTTTCCAATTTCTCCGGGTGCAACAATACCAGCTGTTTTGGTCCTTCGAAGTGGTTGCCGTTCAACAAGGTAACCTGTGTTGCCGAGCTTAGCAGTCGGTGTATCTCCCTGCTCATGCCATAGCCGGTTTCGAATCTGGCGGCATTCTGTGCCTGCTGTGCACGAAAATTCCAGTGAAGTCCCTCAGTCGTATCTTCAGCATGATCGGCATCCGCATATGCACATTTTACCGGGGCAATCTCCTCAGAAAGGGCTTCTGCGAATTGCTGAATGTAAGAGCAGGGTGCTCCAAGTAATGCCAGCTCGAGGCCGCCAAAGGTTCCGAATGAAGTCCGTGGCAATTTGCCGTGTCGCTTAGCTTTCCCTTCGGTAGTCATGCTTTCCGCCTTTTTTCTCTACTAATAAAATTTCCGCGATAACAACATCCTGGCTCATCGCCTTGCTCATATCGTAAATGGTTAAGGCGGCGACACTTACTGCTGTCATGGCCTCCATTTCTACCCCTGTTTTGGCATTAATTCTTGCCGTGGCAGTAATTACGACTTCTTGCCCTTCGATTTCAATTTCGATTTTAACATCGTCTAGCCCCAGGGGATGGCACAGGGGAATAAGGTCCCCGGTTTTTTTCGCTGCCATGATTCCTGCAATCATCGCTGTTTGGAATACCGGTCCTTTTTTGGTCGCAAATCCCTGTTGCTGCAAGGCTTGCATTACTTCCGCCGGAAGGCGTACCTTGCCCCTGGCAGTCGCGATGCGCAGCGTCGCACTTTTTTCCGATATGTCGACCATGCCCGGGTTACCACCGGCATCGATATGGCTGAATTCTTTTTTTTCGATCATGGCTTTATTTTCCAAAATGAACATAGGGCTTTATTGCCCGAGCAGCTGTCATTTATTTCAACGAAACCGTCAGTATGGTGGAGGTGCATAAGATCTCCTGATCCATTGCCTTTATCGGGTTTTGCTCGTTTCGTGCCTTCCGCGTCCGCATAAAGCTTTGCATCTATAAAGTGGGTAAATCCGGACTTTATTGCAGGCACGGGTTCAACCAACACGGAAATATTTCCTGCTGCTTTACCGAAAGATACATTTAGCCAGGGGAGAAGATAACGTGCCGCGCAGACCATAGCGGATACGGGATTTCCAGGCAGGCCGAAAACGAAGCGATCGTGGTTCCGCGCAAAGAGGAAGGGCTTTCCGGGCTTCTGAGCAATACCGTGAATTAGTACTTCGTATCCTTCGCTGCGCAGTGTTTCTGGAAGCAAATCGAATTTTCCGGCGGATACACCTCCGCAGAATACACTTACGTCGCATCCATCTCCATTTTCCAGAGCCGAACGCAACAGGCTAGCATCGTCGCGAATATATTCAGATTTGGACGTGTAGCCGAAACTCATCAGCAGAGCCTGTATCGCAGTGTCGTTGGAGCGACGTATTTGCCAATCTAAAGGAGTTGTTTCAATGGCAACCAATTCGTCTCCGGTGCTGAATACACCTATTTCCGGACAACGAAATACCTGGAGGATGCTTTTGCCTACCGTAGCGGCAATTGCGAGTTCGGGAGCCCACAATATTTCACCGGAATTTATCAGTGTGGTTCCTTTCAGATTGTCGCTTCCGCGGGGATGAATATTGCAGCCTGATGTGAGATTGTCTACTTTGATATGAAGAGTTTTTCCATCGCTTTCGCAGTCTTCATAACGCACTACCATACCTCCTTGGGGGGGCAAGACTGCGCCGGTCATTATTTCCACCGCTTCACCGGACTTCAGCGCTTCTCCGGGTTCATATCCTGCCGCAAGTAACCGTGCTATAGAGTATTCCCTGTGTCCGTTTTCATAATCATCGCGGCGAATGGCAAATCCGTCCATCATTACCCGGTCGAATGGGGGCTGGTCGCGGTCGTTGAGAATTTCTTCGGCCAGTACTTTACCCAAACAGTCTTGTAAGGGAAGCGATACAGTTCCGGGGAAATACCGATTCGCATTAAGGATTTCCCAGGCTCGATTAACGCTAATGGCAGTAGTATTCATCCTCCGATACTCGACATGGACTCGCGGGAACGATCCGATTTTAGGTTTTCATTTTCCACTTCAATGCCATTTGCTTTTCGCGATCTGAAGGCTTGAAGCAGAGCTGATTTCAGGGTTTCGTTATCGCAACTTTCACGAAGTATTTTTCTTAAGTCGAGCACTCCGTTATCGTAAAGGCATGTTTTCAATTGTCCTTCCGGGGTAATTCGAATACGGTTGCACGTTCCGCAAAATGTACGGCTATAGGAAGCGATGATGCCGAATGAACCCGGAGCTCCTGGCAAACGGTAATTCTCCGAGGTAGAATTAGGTTCGGAGATTTCTTTCGAGATCATGGGATATTGTTTCCGCAAAATTTCGAAGATTTCGCTATACCGCATAGGTTGTTCACTTCCCATACCAAATCCGTTGAATGGCATCTCCTCTAGGAAACGTACGGAAATAGGATGTTTTTGGGAGAGCTCTGCCATGGGGATGATTTCTTCCTCATTTATTCCACGCATTACCACCATGTTTACCTTGACTGGAATTCGATATTCAAGAAGGGAATGAAAACAGGAGATTACCTTATCAAAATGGTTTCGGCGGGTTATCCGCTGAAAGGTATCGCGATTTAGTGTGTCAAGACTGAGATTCACGCCTTTCAATCCCAGAGAATTCAGCTCGGGAAGATATTTCTCTGTTTCTACCCCATTGGTTGTGAGATGCCATTCTTTCAGGCCGGGAATGACTGAGAGCTGCCGTAGAAAATCCATAATGCCTTTGCGAATCATGGGTTCTCCGCCGGTTATCCGCACTTTCGTAACGCCCATGTGAACCAGAAGCTTTGTAAGCCTCAACATTTCCTCGTAGCTCAGCAGTTCTTTGCGAGGGACATAATCAATCCCATTTTCAGGCATGCAATAGGCACAGCGAAGGTTACAGCGATCGGTTATGGCGAGTCGCAGGTAATTTAAAGGGCGATTATGGTTGTCTAACAACAATGTTTATCGGGCTTTCCGGGTTGGGGGAAAGCATCATCTCCGTCTGATTCATCCGTTCTGCAGGCAAAATCTTTTTCTACAACGATGCGATAGAGGATTTCGCCGTAAGCGACTTCATATCGAAAACCAACTACATCATCATTATGCCAGCGGACAGTATCTTCAGCGGGGATAACAATCTCCAATATTCCCGGTCTTTTCCGAATGGCGGCTTCACTACCCGAACTTAACTGAAAGCTCAGGCCGGAAGCTTCATCGGGTTCAACCAAGAATTTCTCTATTACCCATCCCTCACGCAAAAATACGGCGAGATCTCCTTTTCTGAGCCGGAAACGGATGCTATAGCCGGATATTCTTATTTTCATGCGTATCGGATGGAATGTGCTTTCCTGTTTGAGTGCTAATTTGGGGGTATTCGGAAAATTTACCGCTGTCGAACCCCTGTACGGCTTCGGACACGGAAAGATAGAAATTTGTTTCTCCAATAGCTTGGTATAGTCCGCCCGAGGTAAGGGAATCCCTCACCGGGCCCTTTACGTCTGTTATTACCATACGCACCTGGCGCTGTTGACAAATGTCGAGAACGGAATGCAACGCATGGAGTCCGCTGGAGTCTATAGTATTCATGCTTTCGGCATTGATTACCAGTAGTTTTAGTTTATCGCCCTTTTCATGGAGCAGATCATTTAATGTGTCGATAAAGAAATTCACGTTGGCAAAATAGAGCCGTTCATCTTGTCTGAAGATTAAAATTTCTTCCCTCTGCTCTGCCTCGGGAAAGCGCTCAATATTTTTATATATAGACGTTCCAGGCATGCGGCCCTGAATAGCATAATGTGGTCTGGATGTTTCGTAAATAATGTAAACCAAGGACATTAGCACACCGAGAAGGATTCCTTTTTCTATGCCGAGGCTAAGGGTGCCAAGTAAGGCAATTGCCAGCATGGCTAAATCTCGGCGATCGGCTTTCCATAGAAAGCGGATTTCTTTATAATCGATGAGACCGATAACTGCTACCATAATAACTGCAGCCAACACCGCATAAGGCAGGTGGTAAAAAAGGGGAGTGAGAAAAATCAGCGTTAGAAGAATGAGGGCAGCGGCGAAAATGGAGGCCATACCAGTGCGCGCTCCGGCCTCTTCGTTTACGGCAGTACGGCTGAATCCGCCTGTTGTTGGTGTAGAACTGAATAATGCACCGCCGATATTCGCCATTCCTAAGGCCACAAGCTCTTGGTTGGCATCGACTTTGTAGTTTCGATGGCGGGACTGAATGGCTTTAGCAACGGCAATTGACTCCATAAATCCCACGAGGGCAATGGTAAGAGCTGTGGGGAAGAGCGCCGTAAAATTTTCTGCATTTATTGCGGGAAAAGAAAATGGTGGCAACCCGGCAGGAATATCTCCAATTATTTTGATTCCTGAGGAGGAAGCACCGGAATATGCGGCAAATAAAATTCCTATAATTACTGCCAATAAGGCCCCGGGAAAGGATTTATTCCATTTCCGCAAGAGAAATATCAGGACTATAGAAAGGAATCCTATGAGCAGGGTTGGAATATGTGTTTCTCCTAGGCGCGAGCTTAACTCAAAAATGATTTCATGAATGTATTTGCTGTTAGTGAGATCAATTCCCAATAAGGATTTTAACTGACTGAGCGCGATAATGAGCGCAGCTGCAGTGGTAAAGCCGCTGGTAACGGGGTGCGAGAGAAAGTTTGCCAGAAATCCCAGTCGAAGTAGCCCAAAGGAAAATTGAAGAAGGCCTACCATGAACGCTAGCGTTATGCAAAGAGCAATATATTGTTCCACAGAAGTGGGCTGCAGCGAACCAATTCCTTCCGCCACAAGTAAGGAAACCATCGCAACAGGTCCAACAGAAAGTTGTCGTGATGTGCCGAGCAAGGCGTAAATAACCAGTGGAACAATAGCAGCATATAAACCATAAATCGGAGGCATACCGGCGAGAATGGAATAAGCCATCCCTTGCGGAATAAGCATAACTCCTACGGTAAGCCCGGCATTGAGATCGCCTTTAACATCTTCCTTTCCATATGCCTGCAACCATCCTATGGCGGGTATTATTCTGCCGAGACTACGCATAATGTTTACAAAGGTAAGAAGCAGGCTTTCGCTATATGTAACACAGGTTACTTTTGTTCATTTATCGGTTGAACCCGCAGGTGATATTGATTATAAGATCCTCTTCCGAAGATGAGCTGGAACTGCACGTACATTTCACGCGAATTATCGCGGTTGATTTAGGGATATTTTGTGGCACTATATCATCCTTAATGACATTATGCTTCTGATATAAGAGGGCAATTTTTGGGCAGAATTGCCAGCGACTATACCTTGGGATAATTCATCTGCCCCTCCCCGAGGCGAAGCTCGGAAATCCTGCGGAGAAAGTCGTGCGATAAACGTTTATGTGCGTTTAAAGGTTAGAATACTGAAATCCATTTATTGGAAGCGGCGGGCAAAGCGGGAGTAAAACCGAATAATAAGCTTGCTATACCTTGGGATAATTCATCTGCCCCTCCCCGAGGCGAAGCTCGGAAATCCTGCGGAGAAAGTCGTACGATAAACGTTTATGTGCGTTTTTGGTTTTGACGGAAAAAATATCCTTGGTAGCACGCATCTATCTTTGTCGATGTCGCTAAAACTATAGGAATATTTGATTAACGGCTATCGGTAGGGTCATCGCGCCATGATTTCTGTTGTCTGATCTAAAATTCCAGAACTTCAATCATATTCCTAAACAATTTAATCTTTCCACTTTTTTCTAATTGTTTAAGAAGCCGACTTACTACTACGCGCGATGTATTCATTTCATCGGCAATCTGCTGATGGGTACTTCCAAGGCGTGTGTCTCCTGTGACTTTTACTTTGTCGGTAAGGTACTTCATCAGGCGTTCGTCGAGTTTTAGGAACGCGATACTATCAATGGCCTCAAGCATTTCTTCAAGCCGCATATTGTAGGACTGAAAAACAAAGTCTCTCCAAGATCGATATTCGACTACCCATTTATCCATGTATTCAACTGGAATAAGGATTATTTCGGCATCTTCTTCCACCATAGCGCGTATTTCGCTCTTTTTCGCTCCCATGCAGCATGCAAGAGAAAATGCGCATGTGTCGCCGCGTTCGATGTAGTAAAGGAACAATTCATGGCCGTCTTTGTCTTCGCGAATGATTTTAACGGCGCCTTTCAACAAAAGAGGCATGGATTTAATCTGTTCGCCCAGGTCGATTAGAATTTCGCCGCTCCGGACAATTCGGTAACTCCCTAATTCTGATATTTTGGTAATTAGTTCCGGCTCAAAAATATGGCCATAAGATTCTTGAATGAGCTGCAACAATGATTCTTTTGAGAGTTTTTTTTGCTCCATGGTTGAAATTAGTTCGGTGAAATTAGATCAATTTAGCCGCCTTTGGTAGTTATTCCCATAAGCTGCTCGTATTTTCCATCAAAGGATTTTAAGCAATTCTAAAAATAAGGCTCATGTCAATTTCTGTAAGGATGGTATTCAGTGTAAGTGCGAAGCATTTTGGTTGTCTTTCCGAAAGATGTTGATATTCTTACAACCGTTATATCGAAGTGTAACTGCCAGTTCCGAACACATATTGGGAGAGAATCTTTCTGCGGTCTAATCGAATCGCCTCAGCTGGTATAATGGTTGTGTTTAATCCAAGACTAAATGCTTATCTATAGGTTTTGTAAATAATCGTTGTAAACTTTTTTTACGCTGACGGCTTACCAGTCCGGAAATTACAATCCTGAAGATTTCCTTATCGTTTGAATATGGATTGCCGTATTTCCGCAAGAGTCAGAGACACGCCAAGTTCGAATAACTCGGTCTGAATTTTCTTCGTCAGTGTAGGAATAGCTCAAGGGCATAAGGGATTCATCTTGGGCCTTGGGCTCTGCTGCATGAATAACGCCGGAAGAGTCTGCCTGCAGTTCGGAATAGGATTCGGCGAAGCGGGGTGATTCTTTATCGCTGAGGTGAATAAACTGCGCTGTACTCGTCGAATGTCCGCAGGCATCGGTTGCGGTAATTTGTACCATCAAAACGCCGGCACAACCTCCACTGAAAAGGTCGGTATCTTTTCGATATATTATTTCACCTTCGCAAGAACTCAGGGCCAAAGGGGGTTGATATTTTTTCAAATCGGCGACGTCCATTCTGAGTTCAGGATCATGTGGAATGAATTGAACTTGAGCATGGATGTTTAATCCCATACATGTGATTACTGCATATAAGATGTGGGATTTCATCGTGTAAGGAGTTTCTCTGTACAACGTGAAATATAGGGCGAAAGTTTGAAAGTTGCCGACTGATGTATTAACGTGTTATTTCCCAGGCATTTATGATTCTGTCGTCGCCGGCGCTAATTAAAAGTTGCGGGTGTTGTAGCCAGTGAATGGCATTAACAGAATTTAGATGTCCCTGGTATGCTTTCCGGTCTATTCGGATTGGTTCGTCGAAGGTGGCTGAGTCCCAAATTTTAATGGTCTTATCGCGGCTAGCTGTTGCGCAGCACCAATCATTAGGATGAAAACGGATAGCGTAAATGGCGTAATTGTGAGCGGGAATCTCCCGAACCAGACGGAAGTTTTCGTCGGTTTTCCAAAATCGCAAATGGGCGTCCCGTCCGCCAGTAATCAGCAGGGGTTTAAATGGATGCCAGGCTACTGCGCCCGAACCTTTATCGTGAGCCGGAAGACAGGCGACTTCATTGTAAAATTCGGTTTCGAAGATGCGGACTGGCCCATCTCCATCGGCTATGGCAAGCATGCTCTCGTTGGTATTTAGAGCGGCATTTCGAAGTTTTCCGAGTCCAATTGGCAAGCTTAAAAGAAGACGCAGGTCTGGTAACTGCCAAATGCGCAGCACTCCATCACCTCCGAGGGTATATAGTTGTGCTTTATGCTTATTATAAACTATCTCAAAAATACCTTTTCCATGTGCCTCGATGTTTCGCTCTTCCTGTTTTGTGTCCAAATTAACCAGGTGCAAATGGCCCAAGGAATCTCCGATATATAATTGTTTTTTTTCGGCAATATGGCACAACGAATAGACCGTTTGATCCATTTTTACCGAAAACCTTTCCGGCATAAGCGTTTCGAAATTCCATTCGGCGACGAATTTATCTCCTGCACCGCTGAAGACTGTTTCGGGATTGTGTCCCTGTTCCAGCGCATAAACGCCCATTGCATGTCCATTGAATTGTATCAGCTTCTTTACTTTCACATGCATAGAACAAAGATACCAGCCTATCTTTGCAAAAAAAAAAACGCATGCAGTACGTTTGGCCTATTTTAGCCCTGTTGGTGGTAGTGTTATTCGTAAAATATAAGCGGGATCTTAGGCGCCGAGGAGACGAACTATGATGTATTTAATTCTCATACTGAGTATTGCCTGGTTTCTCTTTCCGCTTTTAAGGAGGGCCCATTCGGAGCAGTCTGATAGCATACGAAACCGCAGTCGCTTTGTAAAACGAAAATTCGATAAGTAATGAGTAAACCATCGCTACCTAAAGGAACTCGTGATTTCGGTCCTCTCGAAATGCAGCGCCGTAATTATTTGTTTGGAGTTATTCGTGGACATTTCGAGCGGTATGGATTTAGCCAGATTGAAACGCCTGCCATGGAAAACCTTGCCACGCTTACCGGCAAATACGGCGACGAAGGCGATCAGCTCATTTTCAAAATTTTGAGCAATGGCGATTTTTTAGCGAAAGCAGATGAAAAGGCTCTTGCGTTGCGAGACTCAAAAAAGCTTGGCTTCAGTATTTCCTCGAAAGCACTGCGCTACGACCTCACTGTTCCTTTTGCTCGATTTGTGGTAATGAACTCGGGTAAACTACCACTTCCTTTCAGGAGATACCAAATACAGCCGGTATGGCGAGGCGATCGACCGGGCAAAGGTAGGTACCAGGAATTTTTTCAATGTGACGCAGATATAATTGGTACGGAAGGACTTTTGAGTGAAGTAGAGCTAGTGCTGCTTTTTGAAGACGTGCTCTCCGAATTGCGCATTCCCGGAGTGCGCATCAAAATGAATAATCGGAAGATATTGGCGGGGATCGCCGAATCCCTCCATCTTGGCGACCGTCTCCGTCCACTAACCATCGCGTTGGATAAACTCGATAAAATAGGAAGGGAAGGAGTAGAGAAGGAGCTGATAGAAAGAGGCTTTAGCGCCGGGGAAGTGGCCTCCCTCCATCCGCTCTTCAGCCTGGAAGGTACCGCTGAACAAAAACTTGAGGGAATCTCCGCGTTGCTTACTTCCTCTGAAATTGGCATGAAAGGCATTGAGGAACTTAGCTACGTATTCTCTATGGCGGAAAAGGCTTGTATTTCTCATTGCACGTTGGAGTTTGATTTGACTCTGGCGCGCGGCTTGGATTATTATACCGGAGCAATTTTCGAGGTAACGGTAGAAGGCGCTGAGGTTGGCAGTATATGCGGAGGTGGTCGTTATGACGACCTTACAGGCATTTTTGGCTTACCTGGAGTTTCAGGTGTGGGAATTTCTTTCGGTGCAGATCGTATTTCTGATGTCATGGAACAATTCAATCTTTTTCCGTTGGAATTTGAAGGCGCTACGCGTGTGCTATTTGCTAATTTCGGCCAAGCAGGAGAAGCATATTGTCTCAAGTGGCTTAGAAAATTACGTATAAATAAAATCCCGTCGGAACTCTATCCGGAAAGTGCCAAAATGAAGAAGCAATTTAAGTATGCCGACGATAAGTCCATCCCGTATGTTATTGTTGTTGGCGAAGAAGAACTTCATAAAGGCGAGTTGGCGGTGAAGAACATGAAGACCGGTGAACAGGTTTTGGTTAAGGAAAATGATTTTTTAAACTATATCGAATCATTGTGAAATGAAGGAAATTGCAAGTCAATTGGAACAGCAGGCCCGTTATGATCAGTGGGCCACGTTGCGGATTTGTGAAGCAGCTTTGCAGGCTGAAGAAGTGCCGGAACGCTTCACTGTATTGCTATCTCATGTGCTCGCAGCACAGGAGATTTGGTTGGATCGTATGGAAGGTAAAACCGCATCGGGCGATGTATGGCCTATTTATTCATCGGAGACCTGGAAAGACAGGGTAAATGCCAATGCCCACAGACTGACAGCTTTTATTACTTCCTGCAATGATTTTGACCGTGCTGTCGATTATACGAATACTCAGGGAAAGGCCTTTCGCAATCGAGTAAATCAGATTTTAAGTCATCTGTTTATGCATGCTCAGTATCACCGCGGGCAAATGATGCAGCAATTGCGACCTTTTGTCGAGAAGGCTCCGTCGCTGGATATGATTGCTTACTTCCGGGAGAATGTTTCCCTGTAACGAGAAATGGCGGAGTCCGCAGCACTAAATGGACTCAGCTTCCCTGAAATCACTTGATATTCAAGTTGTTCTACGTGCTCCCTCATTTGAGGAGAGTGCCTGAAATCGTCAATAATTAGGCGATGCAGGCTTTGCTTAAACCACATTAAATTTTGCATTTTGCGAAGTTCACTGAGGGAATTATCGGCATTCAGGTGGCGCCAGTGTTTATCGAGCTCTTCGCGCACCATAATTAATCCGCCGGGAATCACCGCAGAGCAGGTTATTACAGGACAAATCCACCCGTCTTTCTCCGGAGCCAGCATGTGAATAGAAGCCGCCAGGGTTGCCCTGGCGACAGCGGCATGTTCCGAATTGTCCCCTTCTGCCTTCGTAACGGCTATAATATCAGCCATTTCCATTATGCCTCGCTTTATGCCCTGAAGGTCATCTCCGGCTCCGGCAAGCATTAGTAAAAGGAAGGTATCGCACATTGCTCTCACGGCAGTTTCTCCTTGTCCTACTCCCACGGTTTCGATAATAATTGTGTCATAACCCGCAGCTTCGCAAAGAGCAATCGCTTCGCGTGTCTTCCGCGCTACGCCTCCAGGACTGTCAGAACTTGGACTGGGCCGGATGAATGCATTTTTCTCCCGACTCAGGCCTTCCATGCGTGTTTTGTCTCCGAGAATGCTTCCTTTACTGAAAGAACTGCTTGGATCTATGGCTAGCACAGCTACTTTTTTCCCTTCAGCAATCAACTGCATTCCGAGTCCCTCGATTAGCGTGCTTTTACCTACTCCCGGAACTCCGGTTATTCCTACCCGGTGTGATAGATGGTTTATACCCCCTATCATGTCGAGCAGCTGTGACGTTTGTTCTGCGTCTTCGCTTCGTTCACTTTCTACCAACGTAAGGGCCTTTGAAAGTGCATTGCGGTCGCCCTGGAGCAACATTGATGCAACATGAGCAAGGTCTGGTTGTTCGTTGCGGATCGTTTTGATTCGCGCCAATGCTTTTTCTCTGCTCCGTTCTTTCGAATTATCTTCCGACATAGGTTTACAGGGTGGTTTATTTGCCGTTTAGCCTGCGATCATGCAATGTTACCATAAATAATTCAGGTTGAACTCTTATTATCCTAAAGCCATCCCCTTAAGTTTAATGAGAAACCGGATACAGTTGAGGTCCTTAAAGTTTCGTTTTAATGCGTTCAAATGATTCCTGTGATAAATGATTGCTAATTTAGTAGCCGAATGAACCGGAATTATATCCTTATTTTATTTCTTTTGGCAGTGATATCCTCCTGTGGAGATAATTCTGGCTCCATTAAGGAGATATATACCGGTAATTTCGCCATGCTTGAGGGAACCTGGGAGGATGTCGGTGAGAAGCAGAAATTTATTGAGCAATGGACATTCTCAGGCGATAGCTCTCTTAAGGGCTATGGATTTGTGCTGTTTGAGAATGATACGGTTCTAATTGAACACCTTCGCATTGAAAAGGTTGGAAACAGCTGGGTATATTTTGCAGGGATAAGCGGCCATGAAGGAAAGGAGAGCATCGCCTTTCCTATGAGCAGCAGGAGTTCGGAGAAAAAATTAATTTTCGAAAATCTTTCTCACGATTTTCCCCAGCGTATCATATATGAAGAAAAGAATGATACCATCATGGAAGTAGGTATCGAGGGGAAGGAGAATGGCAACTTCCGCCGAAGAAAACTATCCTATGTTCGTCGCAAGGAATAGGTTTATTTGTTTTTCAGGACTAATCGCTCTCTGAATTCCCCGCACCCTATAAGATAAATACCATCGCTGAGGCCAGTAATGTCGATGGAGATCAATCCCTGGCTTGTGCGCGTAGCCGAAAAATGGCAAGGTCTGCCATGTGCATCATAAATAAAAACGACATCGCCAGGAGAAATTCCCTTGAGATAAACGCTGCCTTCCGAAGGATTGGGGAAAAGAACTGCCATTTCTTCAGGCAGGTTTGTTACTGATACGGCACAGTCGCTGCAGCTGCTGAAACAAACTGTCGGAAGTATTTCGTCTGCGTCGATAAAATGGGCTCGATTATACCCACCAAAACCATCTGATTGCCCACATTCCGAAGGGACAATCTCTTCAAAATCGAAGGAGGGACCGTTAAGAAACTTATAGAACAACGTGCTGTTTGCTGCAGCGGAAAGAACAGCCTGGAAAATTCCCGGACTCACCTCCGTCATGGGCGTGGCCGAAGGATTAAAGTCATTAAATGAGCCTGCAATAAAAACGCCCTGGCCGGAATCTTCCTGTTCAGATATATTGACACTGAAAGTAATCGTGTAGAACTCATTGCTCAAGCAAGGGCTACACGAGCTAAAGCATACGGTGGGAAGACCTTCTGGTGAATCTGTAACCAAATAGCTTCGGTTAAATCCTCCAAAACCATCGTCGTTGCCGCATTCGGCTGGTACGTTTTCGCTAGCCGAAAAATCGGGGCCATTTAAAAACTTGTATTGTATGGTTGAGCCCGGATAGAGCGCCACCACTGCTTGATATACATCGTCGAAGATATTCGCCATTTGCAAGGCTGTCGGATCGAAGCCGTTGAATGAACCCGTTAGGAAAACCCCGGCGGGATTAATTTCTTCATTAGCCATATCGACGGAAAAGGTTACCAGTACAGGATTGAATTCACCGCAGGCATAGCAGCCTCCAAAGCAGGGAGTGCCCGAGGAAACTGGTTCACTGCCAATTTCTAAAAATCTATTATAGGCCCCAAACCCATCGCTAACACCACAATCTGCCGGAACGGACTCACTCTGTTGCCAATCAATGCCATTGATGAACCTGAATTGTATAGTGGTATTGACGGGAATGCCAAAAATACCTTGCCAAATACCATTACCCATATCATTTAAGGCTGAAGATCCGGGATTCCAATTTTGGAAATTTCCTGCAATATGAACCCCCTCTGGAGAAACGTTCTCTCCGCTCATGTCTACGCTGAAAGTAACGTCGGTTAGGTCGATTGGCGCACAGGCTTCGCAACCGGAGAAGCAAACGGGCTCTAATATGATATCTTCCATGCCAATAAAAAGGCTGCGATTATACCCTCCAAATCCGTCGTTTACTCCGCATAGCGAAGGCACGCTTTCAACCTGGTCTTCCCAACCATTACCATTAATGAACTTGAACTCTATGCTTGAATTGCTGCTAATTTGGTAGGTGCGTTCCCAGATACCGTTACCAACGTTGGAAAGGCCTCCGGAGTTGGGGGCCCATCCCTGAAAATTACCACCGATACTTATTCCATCGGGAGATACCGCTACTTGGGAAACATTAACTCGAAAGGTGACATTAACGTTTTGGGCATTACTTTTGATGCCGAGCAGGCAAATAGCAGAGGTAAGAAATAAAAATCGCAGCATAAGGTAACAATTGAAAAACCAAGTTAAGTGTAAATATAACACCTTCAAAACAAGAGGGCTTGAAGTCAGGTTCACTTTGCTGATATTTTCCATCTTGCTGTCGGGTTCTATTTCGGCACAGGACTTAAGGCAAATCAAGGGTAAAGTACTGAATGGTCGTATGGAACCCATTGTTGGAGCTATGGTATTGAATGCCAGGACATTTGTTGGGTCGTTTGCAGCGTCGGATGGTGGTTTTTCTGTTTCCATTTTGGAGAAAGACACGCTCGTATTCGGAGCCTATGGCTTTGCATCGAAACGCATTCCGGTTGCTGAATTGATTGCGGGTTCAACCGCAAGTACGATAGTTATACTCAACGAATTAATGGTAGAAGTTGGAACAGCAGAAATTTTTGCCCCAAGGGACTTGGAAGAAATATACCGCGACATAGAAGAATTAGGATATAATGTGCAGGATTACCGATTGGCAGGGGTAAATGCGTTGGAAAGCCCCATTACTTTTCTGTATCAGGCATTTTCTCGCATAGAGCGAGGCCGAAGACTGGCAGCTGAACTGGAGAATGAGTACCAGACGCGCGAATTACTGAAAGAATTGCTGTCGAAATACGCTGATTACGACATTATCGATCTGAACGATCGTGAGTTTGATGATTTTATCGATTACCTGGGGGTAGATGATGTTTTTTTGCAGCAGACATCTCAATACCAGTTTATTCTTTTTGTTAAAGAGCAATTTCGTCGTTTTAAGCTGGACCAGCGAAAATTGAAGGAGGATGATTTTCAGTATGATCGTCAAGACTGAAGCATGTAGGCTTCTAAAAGTCGAATTCCACATTTTACAATAAAAAGCAGAAGAAGCGAAGCAGCAGAAACGAATTTCCAGTTTCGCTTAGGCCCATGTTCATCCCACCGGATTATAAGATCGGAAAAGAGCGCTGCCACCGCGACAAATTCAAAAAAAGCGAAAAGGAAGAAATGTCCGTTATAAATTTCGTAGGGGCGGGTGGCGATGGAAGCATACCACAGTTCAGAAACCTGGCCGGGTTTAGGAAGGGTGATTTTTCCCCAATAATACCACAGGTTGTGCAACAAAAGTATATAGGGTAGGGATCGAAATAGCATGCCGCAAAGGTATGGATTCGGCTGTGCTGCCATGCATTCATTCTGCAGGCCTTGATTTGTTGATTTACATCGTCGGTGCGGATGTCTTCGAGCTGTATGCTTATTTTCGATGTCTTAAATTCATAGCGAAATGAATATGTTTACACGATTATTAGTCCTTTTGGCCGCGTTTTCACTCTCCTGCGCCTTTAGCTATAGTCAGTGGGATGTAGCTGAACCCGAGGGGAACTGGAATTATAAATCGATCCGGTTCTCAACCGACGAAGGTACCTGGATGAACCTTGATGTGAGTCCTGATGGCGAACAAATCGTTTTCGATATGGCTGGAGATATCTACCTCCTGCCTGTTTCAGGAGGAGAAGCCAAAGTCTTGCGCAGCGGTCTTC
>Ga0315906_10005907_pt1 | contig 15282 bp, 16 predicted proteins | sample LakEriMetagenome_4_FD_203526 | JGI IMG/M metagenome (GOLD analysis project Ga0315906, IMG submission 203526) | Freshwater fungal communities from buoy surface, Lake Erie, Ohio, United States - Buoy 2 MA122 | ecosystem: Environmental > Aquatic > Freshwater > Lake > Lake biofilm | place: USA...
TTTGTATCAACGCACCAGGGGCAGCGACTCGCTTAACCGAGAATAATTCACTCGGTGAGAAATGTAAGCCAACACCAAACATCAGCAGCATGATGCCAATCTCTGACAACTGCGCAGCGATTTCAGTGTCGGCGCTGAATCCAGGAGTCGCTGGGCCGATCACAATGCCCGCCACCAAATACCCAACCAGCGCAGGAACTTTAATTTTCTCTGCGATGAACCCAAGGCACAAGGCTGCGATAAACGCAGCAGCGATGGTTGTGATGACGGTGATGTTATGGTCCAACAGTTTCTCGCGTTGCAACTAATGGTCGATGACGAATGACTAGTCCGGTTTGATACCGTTATCGCGGATAAGTTTGCCGTAGAGTTCGTACTGCTTTTTGGTCGCTTCCCCAAACTCTTGCGCACCAGTCCCGCGTATCGTGACACCTAAATCGACAATCTTTTTGCGCGTCTCGGGATCAGACAAAGCCTTTTGTATTTCAGCATTTAGTTTTGCAACAATGTCTTTTGGCGTACCGGCCGGTGCGACGATTGCAAACCAAGAGTTAAACAGAAAGTCTTTTGTACCTGCCTGGGACACCGTCGGGGTATCCGGGTATTGAGGCAAGCGCTCAGGCGTCGAGACGGCAAGCAGCTTTAACTTACCTCCAGCGATCAGACCGGTGACCGTACCTAAACCTTGATAAGAGACATCTACTTGGCCAGCCGCCGCAGCCACTGCCGCCGGAGTTGCTCCTTTATAAGGGACGTGCGTCATCGTGACGCCGGCGCGTTGCGTCAGCAAGGCCATCGCAATATGCTGTGGACTACCATTGCCTCCAGAGCCATAGTTCATTTTCCCGGGGTTCGCCTTGGCAGCAGCAAGCAATTCAGCAAGCGTTTTGTACGGCGAATTCGGAGGGACAACGATGCCCCATTCGATTGTGCCGACAAGCGAAACCGGATCAAAATCTTTCAATGCATTCCATGGCATGTTGGGATAAATGTGCGGGATCATCGTCAATACACTGTCATTGACTCCACCGAGGGTATAGCCATCTGGTGCCGACTTAGCGAGTCGATCAGCGCCGATCAAGCCGGATGATCCCGTAATATTTTCGATCACGATCGCTTGTCCCATATTCTGTCCCATCTTCGCGGTCAGGATTCGCGCAGCATTATCGACTGCACTTCCTGCCGCTAACGGAACGATCATACGGATCGCTTTGTTTGGATAGTCTTGCGCGTAAGTTACGGCGGACGCAGCAGAGAGTGCTGATGCGATCAATAGCGTCTTAAACATCTTTTTCATGTTGGCTTCCTCAAGTAATGCGTTAACGATACAACTAGGAAATTCTTTATGCTACTTTCATCGGCTCGATACCAAGGTCTTTCGCAAGTGCTTCAAGTTCTGTAACGAGTGCATTTGCGACAGGAATCCCGTACTCGCCATACGCTTGACGACGCGCGTGGCTCTGCTCTCCCGGCAACCAAACTCGATCGACACCAGGTAGACGCTCACTTGCCCTGATATCTTGCACGAGAGTATCTACTGCAGACTTGAATACACTGACTTCGCCAAAGGCCTCTAGATTGATCACCAGTATCGCCTGGCCAGTATTCGTGGGCGTCACGCTATCTTTATTAAAGTCGACCACATCTTTACCCATCGCCGCACCTTGTAGGGTTCCGGCTAATAGTCCCACAATCAAGGCTAAGCCGTAGCCTTTGTAGCCGCCGATCGGTAACAAGAATCCTTCTTCTGAACGCTTCGGATCGAGCAGGGGCTTGCCTTGCCGATCAATCATCCAGCCCTCAGGCATCATCTCACCACGCTTTGCTTTTGCTTTGACCTTTCCGTAGGCAGCAACCGTTGTCGCCATGTCCAACACAATCTCTGGCTCGACACCTGCGGGGATGGCAGCAGCAATGGGATTGGTGGATAGCAGCATGTCCATACCACCCCAGGCCGGCAAATGGTTTGCATTACCCACCGCAAAATACAGGCCGATCATATTGTGTGCTACAGGCATACGGGCGTAAAGCGATGCAGGGCCTGCGTGATTGCTATGACGCGTACCGACCCAGGCTACACCCGCCACGCGAGCTTTTTCAATTGCCAAATCAACCGCCCGTGACACCACTAGGTGTCCCATCGCGTTATCTCCATCCACAGTCGCCATTGCTGCGCGCTCTTGGACAACTCGAATATTCGGACGTGTATTGATCCCACCAGCGCGGATCCGCTTAACGTACTGGGGCAATCGAATAACGCCATGGCCATCCGAACCTTGCAAGTCGGCTTGCGCCATTAACTGTGCGACAACCTCCGCATCAGACGGGGGTAAGTCGACGCGAACTAAAGCGCGACTAATAAACGCTCTCAAGGCGTCGAATTGAACAATAGGGGTGAGGCTAGGGGCTGTCATGGTCTTAGGCTCAATTTAGGAGCCTCCACGATACCCCACTCTAACAACTAGTGCGAGTCGCTCGGTCGATGTCGATTAGGTGACAAATAAGACCCGAGCAGCATTCCACAGAGACTTGCGACTGCGCCAACAACTTGCGGCTGTACGGGCTCATCGATACCGGTCACTTCGAGAATAATCCACGTGGAGAGTCCGAACAAAATAGCCAAGGCTGCGCCCAAGTTACTGGCTCGCTTCCAAAATAGTCCCGCCGTCAACGGCACAAACGCGCCGGCCAACGTGATTCGGTATGCATTTTCAACCATGGTATGAATCGATGCCTCAGTTGCAATCGCATACAAAGTGACCAAGGCACTAAATACCAAGACAGTAACGCGGGTCGCCAACAGCAAGGTGCGATCGGACATATGTGGCACAAATCCTTTCAGAATATTTTCTGTGAAGGTAATAGATGGTGCGAGCAACGTCCCTGACGCCGTGCTCATAATCACAGAGATTAATGCACCAAAAAATATTACCTGCATATAGAACGGCATATGTTCCATGATGAGCGTAGGTAAGATGAGCTGCGCATCCGTATTTAACAACTTAGCCACCATGTCAGGATCAATGATGTTTGCCGTATACGCCAAAAACAAGGGAACGGCTGCAAAAAAGAAATAGGTTATGCCGCCTATGGTGGTCGCCCAAATAGCGATCGACTCAGTTTTTGCAGAGTTCACGCGCTGAAAGACATCTTGCTGAGGAATCGAACCGAGCGCCATCGTACAGAGTGTCGCAATCCAAGCGATCATGTCTAGCCACTGTAGCTTGGGCAAGAACTCAAACTTGCCCTCAGCCGCCGCCTTGGCGATCACATTTGTGACACCACCCGCTTGATCTGCTGCGTAATTGGTCACCAGCAGTAAACCAATGATGATCACGATCATTTGCACAAAAGTGGTCAAGGCGACCGACCACAAGCCACCAAAGATCGTATACAACACAACGACACCTGCTCCAATCAACATTCCCTGCGTCATCGTGATCGCATCACCCGAGAGCACATTGAATACAAGCCCAAGTGCGGTGATTTGTGCGGATACCCATCCAAGGTAGGACACCACGATACAGATTGAAAGGAGCAGCTCGGTCTGACGGTTGTACCGAATACGAAAGAAGTCGCCCAGAGTCAGAAGATTCATGCGGTAGAGGGGGCGCGCAAAAATCAACCCAAATAACACGAGGCAAATTGAAGCGCCAAGCGGGTCAGAGATGAGTCCACTAAAGCCTTCCTTCAGAAAGGTCGCAGAAATGCCCAACACTGTTTCGGCACCAAACCATGTCGCAAACACCATCGCGAGCACGATCACAAATGGCAAGTTACGCCCAGCAGTGACATAGTCTTTTGCGTTGTGGACCTTCGAGGCGCCATACAAACCAATAGCGATCGAAACGGCAAGATAAGCAATTACGAGCCAAAGCAACATGGGGAGCCACCCTTTTATTTTCAGAGTTTCACGAACTTTAACTGCAAAAGATTATAGACAGCATCGCTACAATTTAGGTAGAGTTGGTTTTTCTGAAGAAGGTGCCCACATGCAAACCACCTCAAAATATCCCTTAAGCTTGCGCCTTGTGCATTGGATGACGGCCATAGTGCTATTGACTTTGGTGGTGCTCGGCTTCTGGATGACCAATCGCTCGTCAGCGAATATCTGGGATGCGCTCACGAACACCCTCTATGCCTGGCACAAAGCCCTAGGTTTTGCGGCCTTAATAATTGTTGGCGTGCGCGTAGCGATTCGGGCTCGAACACAACCGGTTTCCGATAACGCCTCATTGCCTCCACTACAGCGCACACTAATAAAGCTTGTTCACGTCAGTCTTTACCTACTATTAATCGCAGTACCCCTGCTTGGCTGGGCTGGGGTCACTGCCTTCCCCGCGCTGATCACCCTGGGTGGGTACAACTTACCGGCAATGCCAGGGGTCCCGATAGACCAAGCCCTGGCAAAACAATTGCTAGGGCTGCATGGCACGCTTGTGATGGTGTTGATTGTTTTAGCGATCGGCCATATTCTGGCCGCGCTTAAACATTTGTTGATCGACAAAGACGGGATATTCAACAGGATCTGGTTCGGAAAGTCCCCTTAACCAGACCTGCTAGAGCACGATTAATCGAGTTTTGCTCCCGACTTCTTGACGATGTCATTCCATTTTTTTGCCTCACTTTCAACATAAGCGGCAAACTGCGCTGGGGTTGACCCGACCGGCTCGGCACCCATTGCTTCATATTTTGCGATGACTTCGGGATTTTTCAGTGCCTGGGCGGCTGAGGTAGCTAATTTCTCGATGATGTCAGCCGGCGTGCCTTTAGGTGCCCAATACGCATACCAAGTGCTGATATCAAAGCCAGGGAAGCCCGACTCTGCGATTGTTGGCAAGTCTGGGCGGGCTTTCGCGCGAACTGTCGTTGTCACAGCAATTGCGCGCAATTTCCCCGAGTTGATCATAGGTGTCGCCGAGGGCATGGAATCAAACATCAGTTGCAACTGCCCACCCGCTAGGTCTGTCAATGCTGGCGCACTGCCCTTGTAGGGAATGTGCTGCATCTGAATGCCGGCTGCGATCTTAAATGACTCACCCGCCAAGTGTTGTGCTGAAGCGCTCCCTGCAGATCCAAAATTCACCTTGCCGGGATTTGCCTTCGCATACTCCACTAAATCCTTCACACTTTTGATCGGAGAATTTGCAGGCACCACTAATACCAATGGCACTTGCGCAAGCTGAGTGATCGGCGTGAAGTCCTTGATTGCATCGAAGCGCATGTCCGGGTAGACACTGGGATTGATCACATGAATCGACGCATTGGCCAGTAAGGTATAGCCATCAGGTGTCGCCTTGGTCACCATCTCAGAGCCGATCATCCCGCTTGCACCTGGACGATTATCGATAACGACACTCTGTCCAATCGTCTTTGACATCTCGGCGGCGACGACACGAGCGGTAATGTCGGTTGGTCCGCCCGGTGGGTAGGGCACCACCATTCGAATCGCTTGATTGGGATACGTATTTGTTGTTTGCGCCGCACTCATAGCGGACACGCATAACGCTCCGATTACGAGTCCACTAAATAAGGCGATACGGGCCAAACTACGTGAGCGTGCAACAGCCGATTGATATTTCATTTGTTTATGTCTCCAAGAATTTCTAGTGCGAGCTTGCCTGTTACTTGACGAAGATGCAAATCGGTCAGTGCGTCTGTGAGCCCGGTTAACGGGTACGTTTTGGTCACACCTGGTTGAATCTTGCCGGCGAGCGCCCAGCGTTGTAGCGTGCTCATCATCTTTCGCATCGCCGTTAAATGCATTTGGGTTTCGTCCTCGTGGGTCCAGCCCGTGTACAAGCCAAAAAAGAAACCCAACACCGACAGGTTCTTAACCAATGCAATATTCATCGGGATAACAGGAACTTGCCCGCTCGCGAATCCGATGGTCAATATCCTCGCGCCCTGCGCCGTCGCTCTGACCGCGCGCTCCATAACGGCTCCACCAATCGGATCAAAAATTACATCCACACCGCGGCCTCCCGTCAGCGCCTTCACTTGGCTCGCCAGCGCATCACCTGGCTCAACGGCATGGTCAGCACCTCGAGCGAGCGCAAGCGCACGCTTGGCCGGCGTGCTTGCACAAGCGATCACCTTGACTCCGAGTGCCGCCGCGATTTCGACGCACGCCAAGCCAGTCCCAGAGCCTGCCCCAAGCACCAGTAAGGACTCACCTGGTTCAATTTTGGCGCGCCACAGTAAGGCGGTGTAAGCCGTTCCATAGGAGTTGGGCAGAGGCAAGGCCTGCAACCAGCCCATTCCGTTGAGAATTGGGTAAACCGTATGGGCGGAAACGTTGATGCGCTCTGCAAAACAGCCCCATCGCGAAAGACCCATGACGCGATCCCCCGGCTGCACATGCTTGACTTGCGGACCGCACGCAACAACCGTACCGACAGCTTCCGTTCCCGGGATAAAGGGCAGAGGCGGCGTCGTCTGATACTTGCCTTCAATCAACAAGCCAGAGGAATGGCTTACGCTTGCATATGCAACATCAATTGTGACTTCGTTATCTGCCGGGGAGGCCGGCTCAGGCCACTGCTTTACATGCGCGACCTCTGCAGGTCGCCCAAACTGCTCACATACCAACGCTCGCACAACGCCTCCTATTTAATATTTTTACTCAGAGAAATGTAGTCTAAAACACTCTTGATCACATCAATGCCGCTTTTACCGTTTCAAATGCATTCGCTGTCAGTATTAACCACTATATGAAGCGCTTAATGTCATGTTTTGTAATTTTGTTGTTTACCCAATGAAAGAATATTGTTACATTGGACGCTCGATAGGGAGTAGCTCAAGATATACAAGCCGTTGTCACAGACGCAGGTTTCTATATCTTCAATCAGTCGTCAGTACGACGTTACAACGTCCGGCTGATTGGGCAACGCCACAGGCTTCTGTGCTGAGCAAGACTGTCGATCCGATGCCCAAGCTCTTGAGTGTATGGCGCGGTTCGCTCAGAGATCACCCAATCCCTGAAAACCGGTTATCAGCTCGCTTTTGAGACTGGGTTTTGTATTGACTTTTTTTGAGGTTTTAACAGATGGAACTCTTTTCAACAGCTTGGTTTTCGGCCCTATTAGCGATCATCCTTATTGACCTGGTACTGGCAGGCGATAACGCTATCGTGATCGCCTTAGCGGCCCGCAAACTTCCACCTGCGCTTCAAAGAAAGGCGATTATTTGGGGAACGGTAGGCGCAATTGTGGTGCGCTCAGCGATGACGCTCGTCGTTGTCTGGCTCCTGAAGATTCCTGGCCTGATGCTTGTTGGTGGCCTTGGTCTACTTTGGATTGCGTACAAACTCTTGGCCGATACAGACGATGGCTCTGAGCACGATGTTCAGGTCAACTCATTCTGGGGTGCGATGAAAACCATCATCGTCGCCGATGCGTTGATGGGAATCGACAACGTATTGGGCGTCGCGGGCGCCGCGCAAGGGTCGTTCGACTTGGTCGTCATTGGCTTGTTGATTAGCGTGCCGATCGTCGTTTTCGGCAGTGCGATTGTATTGAAACTGGTCGAGCGCTTCCCCATCGTTATCAAGTTAGGCGCAGCGGTTCTGGCTTACACCGCAGCCATGATGATCATCAACGAACAGTTGATTAAGTCGTTCTTTTACAGCGGCGATGCGACTGGCACCGCCTTGCGTTGGGGCGTGGTCGTCTTGGCGATTGTGGGTGTCCTGGGTGCAGGAAAACTTAAAAGCATGAGCGGGAAACCCACTCAACACGGTTAAGTCTGGCTTAACCCCCCCCCTACAGAGACCCCCGAGTCGGTATGATTTCGGGGGTTTTTCTATTTTGAAGCGCAATGCGCGGGGAATGAAGCATGCAAATTGATCTAACGGGCAAACGTGCTCTTGTGGCCGGTGGCAGCAGAGGCATTGGCCTTGCCATTGCGCATTGTCTCGCCTCGGCTGGTGCTGACGTTTCAATCTGTGCGCGCACCAAGGGTCCTCTAGACCAAGCGGCCCAAGAGCTCAAGCAGCACGGCCGCAACGTCCTCGCAACAACGTGCGACCTCGCGGATGCTGCCGCCATCAAAAGCTGGGTTGAACAAACAGGTCAGCAGTTAGGTGGCATAGATATCTTGATCAACAATGCCTCGGGCTTTGGTCGCACCGATGACGAAGCGGGCTGGGCAGCAAGTGTACAGATCGACTTAATGGCACTCGTGCGCGCCTGTCATGCTGCGATTCCTTTTCTAGAAAAAGCTGGCGGCAGCATCATCCATATCTCTTCGATTTCCGGACTCGGCGCCAGCGTACGCACGCCGCCTTATGGCGCGATCAAGGCGGCGGTCATGGAATACACGCAAACGCAAGCACTGACCTACGCATCGAAGAAAATTCGCGTTAACTGTATTGCACCCGGCTCAATATTTTTTGAAGGTGGCACTTGGGATAAAGCCAAGCGCGAAAACGCCAAACTGTACGACCGGATACTGGCGGGCATTCCCTCCGGGCGCTTCGGTACGCCTGAGGAAATAGGACGCGTAGCAGCATTCTTGTCGAGCGACCTTGCTTCCTGGGTGACAGGTCAAACCATTGCAGTAGACGGCGGCCAGAGCCTCTAAAAATATCCCCGAATATATTCATGACACAACGCTTAGCAGATCGCATCGTCTTTGGTAACGTTAGTGCCAGAGGCGTTACAGGGATTACACTGGGTGTTAATGGTGGTGAGGTCATGGCCTAGGCGCACACTTCGCACAAATTTGCTTGTCTTTGAGGGTTTTATGTTTCTTTCGCTCCGACTGCTTTTAACAATCACCGCACTTGGGGCGCTAGCGGCCTGTAGCACCGATAAGCCCGCGGCTAAACCTACCCCCAAGCCCGCCCGCAACGCCGAGACGATATTTGCAAGCAGCACAGTCGTTGCTGTCAAAAACGCGATTATGGGTGCGTGCTCAACCAAACAGCTACATATTCAACCGGCTGGCGACCAGGTTATTTGCGTTCGCTATAAAACAAACGTGCTCCGAGAACAAATCATTGAGTCTGCTGTGGACAGCGAATTCGCCAGACACCTACGAGACCTCGTGCGTTTTACAATCACGTCCAGTGGAAAAGATGTTTTGGTATTAGGCAACGCGCTAGTTCAATTCCAGTCTCCACTCAGTGTCATGCCAGATAGTGGCTACAGCACACAAGAGTTGAACTTACTGGACGACAATTCTTTTGCGTTGGTGCAAGAAATTCTAAAACTCGCTGGCGCAAAGTAGTGCGCTAACGCACATACTAAAAATAACTCCTATTTTCCACTTATGATCGAATCAACCAATCCTCACAAGCTGCTTAAGCTCTTTGAACAAAACGAAGAGTGGGTAGCCTCGATTAAAAAGAACGATCCAGAGTTCTTTAACCGACTCGCCAATCAACAATCACCCGATTACCTATGGATTGGCTGCTCGGACTCGCGTGTTCCTGCGAACCAAATTACGGGCCTCGCTCCGGGTGAAGTCTTTGTGCATCGAAACATTGCCAATGTTGTCGTACATACAGACCTCAACGCTCTTTCAGTGATTCAGTTTGCGATCGATCAAATTAAGGTGAAGCACATCATTGTTGTCGGCCACTACGGCTGCGCTGGTGTGCGTGCTGCACTTGAGAACGTGCGCGTGGGCCTCGCAGACAACTGGATTCGTCACATTAAAGATGTGCATGATAAGCATGGCACTTACATGGGCAAGCTGATACAACGCACAGATCGGATGGATCGACTTTGCGAACTAAATGTGATCGAACAGGTTGTGAACGTTTGTCAGACGACCAGTGTTCAAGACGCTTGGGCACGTGGCCAGCCAGTCACTGTACATGGCTGGGTGTATGGTCTGAACAATGGCCTCGTACAAGATCTTGGGATCAGTATTGCTTCGGCCGATGAGCTAGAGCACCGCTACCGCTCTGTTGTCGAAAAGCGTTTCTCCTGACTAAGCGCTTAGCCTTTTACGCGCTCGCCCCGGAAGGCGCAGCGGTCGCCGCGTTCATGCGACGCAATCGTAGGAACAACCAAGTGGCGATCGATAGATTCAACGCGTTCCATAAAATTCCGTTCACGACAGCGGCTTGATACGAGCCTGTCACGTCAAAGATTTTTCCGGACATCCAGCCCCCTAAGGCCATCCCAAGCATCGTCGCCATAATCACTGCACCGACACGTCGCCCTGTCTGGGCTGGCGGGAAGTGCTCGCGAATAATGATGGCATAAGAGGGCACAATCCCACCTTGGAACAACCCAAACATTGCAGAAATCAGGTACAGCGATACGAGACCGTTGAACGGCAGAAACATCAATAATGCGATACCTTGCAACGCCGAGCCTAGCAGTAGCGTTTTAATACCACCGATCCGATCACAAATCACACCGGAGATCAAACGACTGACGACTCCACACGCGAGCATCAGTGACAGCATCTCCGCCCCCCGTGCTGGACCGAAGCCCAAATCTACACAGTAAGCCACGATATGCACCTGGGGCATCGACATCGCCACGCAGCACGCAAGGCCCGCTACGATCAGAAGTGACTGGGCTCGACCCGCTGTCAGGCCAAACGGCATTTCAGAAGCAGTGGATGGACGCCCATTTGCTGGCGCGGTAATCTGGTTGAGTGGTGGACGACGTCGCAGGAATAGTGCAAATAACGCCATACCAATGCTACAAACAATACCCATCGCAATATAAGTTTCACGCCACCCTGCTGTCGTGACACCCCAATGGGCAATGTGCGGCCAAATCGCACCCGCAAGATAATTACCACTTGCACACACTGCAACAGCAATCCCGCGTCGTTTGTTCCACCAGAGCGATGTATCTGCCACCAAAGGCGCGAACGTCGCAGAGGTGCCAAGCAGTCCTAAAAATAGACCATGCGCGATGGCAAAGGCGAAAATACTTTGGCTCAGACCCGCCCACACAAATCCAATGAGAATACCTGCAGAGCCAATGAGCAAGGATACCGTCACACCCCAGCGATCGACGATGCGCCCCATAAACACGCCGCCGACACCAAAGCCGATCATCATTAAGGTGTAGGGCAAGGAGGCCTCAGATCGGCTCACACCGAACTCTGCTTGCACCTCTGGCAGAACAACCGCCACGGCAAACATGCAGCTACTACCCATCAGCATCGCACACAAGGAGACGACTAAGCGCCAGAATGCGTAGCGCGAGTCGATCAGTTCGGCAGGGGCGGGAATCTTGTTCTTCATAGACCATCCAGAGTGGCGTCAGCGTAACATGCAGCCGCAAACCGTTCTACACTGTCTGTCATGACAATTACCCAATGGTTTGCGCCGATCTTTATTGTGATTTGGAGCACTGGCTTCATCATTGCACGCTACGGCATGCCTTACTCGGAGCCCATGACGTTTCTGGCGATTCGGTTTGCCGGGGTGCTACTGTGCATGATCCCAGTGGTTTTGTGGCTCAAAGCGCCATGGCCACGAGGAAAGCAAATCTGGCATATCGCAATCGCTGGTGCATTATTCCAGTTTGGCTACTTGGGAGGCGTCTGGGCCGCCGTCAAACAAGGAATGCCTGCGGGTCTTGCCGCACTGATCATCGGTTTGCAACCAATTTTGACTGCGGTTTTTGCGTCCTTAGTCGCTGAACGCGTGACACCCCGACAATGGCTCGGCTTACTACTCGGGCTGACAGGCGTCGCGCTTGTTTTGTATGCCAAGCTGCACATAGACGGTTTATCACTCGTCAGTACTTTGCTCGCCTTTGGCGCGATGCTATCGATCACCTTTGGTACGCTGTACCAAAAACGTTATTGCCCCTCTTTTGATTTGCGGACAGGCTCCGTGATTCAGTTTTCGATCAGTCTGGTGCTGAGTGTCATCATGATGCTCTTGTTCGAGACACGCGAGGTGCAATGGACCGCGCCGATGATCGGCGCCATGCTCTGGGGCATCCTGCCGATTTCGATAGGTGCGATGAGCCTTTGGTTCATTTTGCTGCGCAAAGGCGACGCGACGAAAGTGAGTAGCATGATGTATCTAGTGCCCCCTAGCACTGCTTTGATGGCATGGATCCTATTTGACGAAATACTCACACCTCTTATTTTGCTGGGCATTTTGATCACGATGTTGGGCGTGCTGCTCGTGAATCAAACCACATGGCCTGCATGGGTAAAGCAACGGATATCTCGGGCTTAACACGCTAAAATCTGCGATCTATTTCAGACAAGATTTCAGCATGCAATCCACCGTTAGCTCTTCCGGTCCCCCAGCCGCACGAAAATACCGCTACTACGACTTCATTCTCGTCGCATTCGTGACCGTATTGGTTTGTGCCAATCTGATTGGGCCGGGCAAGGCAGCGCAATTTGAACTCCCCATTCTTGGCACGGTCGTGTTTGGTGCGGGGGTTCTCTTTTTTCCGATTGCCTTTTTGTTTGGCGATATTCTGACCGAGGTCTACGGCTACGCCCACGATCGTCGTGCCGTATGGTGCGGGTTCTTCGCTCTGCTCTTCGCGGCCTTCATGTCGCTCGTCGTCGTGAATCTAACTCCTGCCCCCGGTGCACACAATACTAATTTACAAAGCGGGCTAGAGATCGTCTTTGGCAACACCTGGCGCATCGCCGCGGGATCCATCATCGCCTTTTGGTGCGGCAGCCTCGTCAATGCTTTTGTGCTGGCCAAGTTAAAGATTTACACCGCAGGCAAATACCTTTGGGTTCGCACAATCGGCTCGACGGCCGTGGGCGAAGCGGTAGACTCCACACTGTTTTACTTTTTGGCGTTCTACGGCATCTGGCCGCTTAAGCAAATCATCGCTGTCGTGATTGCACAATATTGCATTAAAACGCTCTGGGAAATCCTCGCAACGCCACTGACCTATCGCATCGTGGCGTTCTTAAAGGAAAAAGAAAACGAGGACTACTACGACCGGAATACCAATTTCACGCCCTTCAGAGTCAAGGTCTAGTCCCAAGCAGGGGGTCGCCTCAGCGGCGGGAGATCAACACGCCTGCCGCTGCAACCGCCAGCAAGCCGAGCGTCAGGTACCCCCAATCACTCATCACATGCATCAACTCTGCAAGGATCCCAGCCGAATGCCCAGGATGGGCCCAAGCACCGGTGGTGGTCACTAAAAGAATCCCACCGCTCACAACCTTTGATACCGACATTACGCTCTCCGAAATGTGTGACTTTCCTGCAGTCTACGGCTAAATAACCTGCAAAAACAACTGTCGCCCGTTAAACTAGCGGCACATGGAACGAATACTGATTCCATGCACCATATTGGTTCATTACTGCTGTCGCCCGGAGGCCTCGTACCATGCCCGTGATCACAAACGTCGAAGACCTGCGCGTATTGGCACAAAAACGCGTCCCGCGGATGTTCTATGACTACGCCGACTCGGGCTCCTGGACTGAGAGCACATATCGTGCCAACGAAAGCGATTTCCAGAAGATCAAACTACGTCAACGCATTTTGGTGAATATGGAGCACCGCTCCACTTTGAGCACCATGATCGGTCAGCGTGTAGCCATGCCCGTTGCAATCGCTCCCACAGGTTTGACTGGTATGCAACACGCAGATGGCGAAATTCTGGCCGCGCGTGCCGCACGCGACTTCGGGATCCCTTTTACGTTATCCACAATGAGCATTTGCTCGATTGAGGACGTTGCCCAAGGGACGGATAACCATCCCTTCTGGTTCCAGCTGTATGTCATGAAAGACCGGGACTTTATCGAACGACTGATCGACCGCGCCAAGCGGGCCAATTGTTCTGCCTTGGTACTGACACTCGATCTACAGATTTTGGGGCAACGGCACAAGGACATCAAAAATGGCCTAAGCGCACCGCCTAAATTAACGATCAAGAACATGATCGATATTGCAATGAAACCCCGCTGGGCGCTTGGCATGCTGGGTACGCCTCGCCGTCAATTCGGCAACATCGTGGGGCATGTCAAAGGCGTGTCGGACATGAGCAAGCTCAGCGAATGGACGGCATCGCAGTTTGACCCTGCACTCAATTGGAAAGACGTAGAGTGGATTAAGAAGCGTTGGGGTGGCAAGCTCATTCTCAAGGGTATCCAAGACGTCGAAGATGCGCGTCAAGCCTTAAACAGTGGCGCCGATGCGCTAATCGTGAGCAATCACGGTGGTCGTCAATTAGACGGTGCTGAATCGAGCATCCGTTGCCTCCCCGCAATTGTTGACGCCGTCGGCAAGGACATTGAAGTGCACATGGACGGTGGCATCCGCAGCGGACAAGATGTTTTGAAGGCGCGTGCGCTTGGCGCACGAGGGTGCTATATCGGACGAGCCTTCCTATATGGTCTGGGTGCGATGGGTGGCCCAGGCGTCACAAAAGTGCTTGAAATGATGCATAAAGAACTAGATCTAACGATGGCTTTTTGTGGGCGCACGGATGTCGAGAAAGTCGATAAAAGTATCCTTTTGCCGGGAACATATCCAACCTGAGGCAAAGTCGTAAAAAGCACACACAAATATGATTTAATCGCTTCCGGCTGCAACCTTCCAAGTTATGCGGTAAGCCCCACTTAGATCTGTTCTTCATCTATTGCTCGAGGTTATTTCATGCGCGTTCTACCCCGCTGGATTTTTATGAGCCGTTGGCTTCAGGCTCCGCTGTATATCGGCTTGATTGTCGCTCAAGGCATTTATGTTTGGCAGTTCTGGAAAGAGCTCGTCCACTTGATCTCGATGATGACCATCGACAAAACGGTCACGGAGACCGAGCTGATGCTAATCGTGCTTGGCCTGATTGACGTCGTGATGATTTCGAATCTGCTCGTCATGGTCATCGTGGGAGGTTGGGAAACCTTCGTGTCCCGGATGCAACTTGAAGATCATCCCGATCAACCGGAATGGCTATCGCATGTTAATGCAGGTGTTCTCAAAGTTAAGCTTGCGACCGCCATCATCGGAATCTCTTCTATCCATCTGCTCAAGACATTCATCAATGCCCCGAGCATGACGGATTCCACACTGATGTGGCAAACGATTATCCATCTTGCCTTTGTAGTTTCTGCTTTAGCAATCGCGTATACCGAGAAGCTCCTCAGTAGCGCTCATCCACATTAAGAGAGACCTCGCATCATGTCTGGACACGGTGGTCATGTTGACCCTTCAAATAAAAAAATCGCACTTCTTATTGCAATCCTTGCACTTTGCTTAGCGATCAGCGAGACGCTCAGCAAGGCCTATCAAACAGAAGTGATTACCAAGCAAGTCGAAGCTTCTAATCTCTGGGCATTCTTCCAAGCAAAATCCATTCGCAAAACAAGCA
>Ga0315906_10005908_pt1 | contig 15280 bp, 7 predicted proteins | sample LakEriMetagenome_4_FD_203526 | JGI IMG/M metagenome (GOLD analysis project Ga0315906, IMG submission 203526) | Freshwater fungal communities from buoy surface, Lake Erie, Ohio, United States - Buoy 2 MA122 | ecosystem: Environmental > Aquatic > Freshwater > Lake > Lake biofilm | place: USA: Lake...
TTCGTTGAGCTCACCTTGCCCTAGGCTAAGAAATACAACCCCTACAGGGTTGAAATTGTGCCCAGCGAGCATACCCGCCCCTTCAGCCCCACCCGGGGCGGGAGGGGAACAGGCGTTTGACCTCACCCTTTGCCCTACGAGCATTTCCCTCTCCATGCATGGAGAGGGAAGACTTGTTTGGGAGACCCCTGGCGGGTCTGTGCCGCGATGGGCCGGGGCGTGCGGCCGGGGCATCGCGATCCGATGTGACATAGAGCGGACCAGGGGGTGGTTGGGCAGAGGGCCCCAACCGGAAGGCCGCCTTGAGGGCGGTGCGCCACCTGCGTGCCAGAGATCCGGGTGTCGCCGGATCGCCTGGGGAAACACAACATAATCCAGAGTGCTGTTCCGGGGTCGGAAGGTTCCGGAATGGTCGCACCCCTTGGCGCCAGACTCCCGCCGTTGGCGCGCGGTTGGGCGGAGGGCGCTGAGAGCCTTGGGGAACATCAGAGCTGCCTCCGCTGGGTTGAGCCGGGCCGACGGTCTGGCGCCACTGTGGCGACGGATCCGGCAGGGCTATCAGACACCGGCACAGTTGAATGGTTCCAACCGGCACGGGCCGCCGTGGATCGGGGCAGGTGGCGCGAGGCAAGCAATGGAGGCCTATGCCATTGGCGTCTGGCGACATTCCCTTTCCACATCTTTGGATTGTTGACGCACAGGTGGCGTTGTTCAGAGAGCAGTTGGGGAAAATTTTGGAAAAATGTTGCTTGGAAATTTTTGTGCGTTGGAGCGTAGTGGCTGAGATTTGAGGATTTTTTTCGCCACGAAGACGCGAAGGGCGCGAAGGTTTTTTTGCCTTTGTGAGCCGGGTGCGGGAGCGCCCGGACTGCTGGTGCTGACGGAAAACAGGAGTTCGACCGGTAGGAGAGAAAAGGATTCCGGGTTTTGTTTTAGGCGAGCCGTGCGCGGGAGTGCACGGGTTCTAGCGCTGAGGGGAGACTGGCCCGGCTCTGCGGAAGATAGTCTGTTCCCATGCGCCGTCTGGGGGTGTGGGGCCCTGAACCTGGGGCGGCGGTTCGTTGAACTCACCTTGCCACAGGCTAAGGAATACAACCCCTACAGGGTTGAAATAGCGCCCACCCACACCCTCCCGCGGCGGGAGGGATTATTTGTGCCTTTTTGTGTCTTTGTGAGCCGGTCACCGGGAGGTGCCGGGCGCGTTTGCTGACGGAAGGCCGGAGGTTTACCACGAAGACAGGAAGTGCACGAAGGAAAGGCGAAACCGCTTGGGAGAACAGCGGCGCCGTGACATGGGAGGTTTGCCTGGGTTTGGGACCGCCGGGAATCAGAACCCAGGGCGATGCCCTGGGCTAAGGGCACAACCCCTACTGGGTTGGGGGTCTGGTGGCGGGGTAGTTTTTTACCGGTAACTGGACACCGATGCCGGAAGCGACACGGTCGAAAAGCCGGACTTCGCCTTGGGTGGGTTGGGGCAACTTCAGGCGGGTACAGGCAGACTGAATGGCAGTCAGGTCAGTGATCTTGGTCTTTATGGTGACTGTGTGCGACACGGTCGGAATCTCCCTTGGAAATAAAAAAGCCACCAGCGAAAGTGCCGGTGGCCGAGGGCCCAATGGTTATGGGGCCATCAAGGGATTATGACGCGTTAATTTGGTGGATTAAGTAGCCAAAGGGGCAGTGGGCAGGGGTCTAAGGGGACAAATACCATAGGGTAAGCGTTGCCCTCTGCACTCTTGATCTCTTAGCCAACAGGGCAAGGGGGCAAGAGGTCTCCCCCCTCCCAGGGGGTTCGCCCCCTGACTCCTTGGACCTGTTGAACCAGGCTTGGCTACTTGGATGGTGTTGGTTGAGGATGGCACACCAGGTTTAATGTTTTTGCTGGCCAATGCTTTGCGGACCGCCTTGATGCTGGTATCCGCCAGGCTGAGGCATGTCGCGGCAACCCAGTGGGGATCGAGGCGATACCTAGATTTGGACAATCTTGGGGCCCCAAAAAAGGAGGCTCTTGAGGTGGTCGGGCAGGATAGGCCCTGATCATTCAGAACGACCCTGACTTCACGGGGTCACAAAACAAATGTGCGCAACTTGACAGACACCACCAAACTCACTCGGCCGTTTCGTAATTTCCATTGTCCTGTCACCTTTTCTTGCATGGTAACCGGAAGGATTGGGAGTTGGTCCTGTTCTTTGGCGGTTCATTGCGGTAACAGGGACCATTCCCGCCAAGTATGGCCGACTTTACGATAGGCGAACTTTATGGCGCCAGGAGTCAGGCAGTGCGCGACATCAGCCTTGATCTGGTCAATTGCTGCGGTGATAGTGAGGTCCATCCTTGGCCTCCTGGAGGAATGGTGCCGTGAACAGCACCAGTCTGATGGGAAATCAAGGATTTCCGAAATACCAAATAGCAAAAACCGCAACCTTTACGCAGTGAAAAACTTATGGTTTAACTTCATGTCATTCTAGAATGTCCCTTTTTTGCTTTTAGAAGAGTTTTTGAGGTTTTTTGATTTTTTATGAAATTTTAAGCCTGTGGATTTTAGATTTTTCAACCCTTGGTTTTATCCAATGTAAAAAGTGAGCAAGGGGTTAGGGTCCCATCAAACGGGATTCTTCGGCGCAGCGAATTTCTTCCAGGAATTCCCGAACATTTCCCTGTTGGATAGCCTGTTCCAACTGTTTCACATCTTGCAGGCAGGATATTTCCCAGTCTTGCAGGTTGTCGCGCCCGTTTGTCATTCGTTTGATCGCATCCATCCATTTTCTGGCGGAATCCAAATTGCCAAAGTAGGCATGGAAGGCCGACAGGGCGTGCGCATCCTGGATGGACTCCCTGGCATTTTCCTCGCAGGTTTTCAGTACCTCAATAGGATTCAACGGTAAGCTAATTGGGGGAACAAACTGTTCCTCCATGGCTTTGCATATCTCCTTGAATTTTCCTTCATGCTCTCGCGGAAGCACTTGACGATTGCGAACATCGAGAAATCTATGCAACATTACCGAATTTCGGGCAACCAGGATTGATATCGCGGAAGCTGGGCGATAGGCCCCTGACCTAAGGTTTTCAAACCAAACTTGTTGGGCAATTGGACCAGAAAACCTTAAGAATCCTTCGCTCCTTACTTGAGTCCAATTGCAAAAATATGTTTTATACGAATCAACATAGCGTTTAAGCTCTGACTTTGTCATCGGGGTAATTCTGATTGCCATTATGGTTTTACTCCATTAATTGGAACAATTGGACCAATTCCACCAACAGTTCTGATCTGATTAAGAGCCCCTAAAACAACTTCATATTAGCACAATTGAGACAAATCAAGGAACCGGCTAGCAGCATGAAGGCTTTGTGGATAGCAGCCCTTCTCTCCCACCGGATTTGAAGTCTTTGCAACTGGTGGAACCATGACAAAGTTCGCTCGATAACCCAACGGGTTTTCCCCAAGCCGCTGCCATGTTTCCTGACCCGATTCGGGATCATCGGCCTGGGCTGGGTGGGTCAATTCCACGAAGCCACGGACCTGGCCATCGCCGTTGCATCTGTAGCAATTCGTGTCCGGGATATTGGCCAGGTATTCGGCGAAGCCCCGTTGGTAGTCCCTGGCCGTGCCATCCTCCAGTGTCTCCTCGAGCAGGCGCGAGAGGGCCATGGCATCCTCGGCATCGAGCCCGTCTCCATCGTTGGTGTTCCAGTGCTGGACCTTGCCAGCGATGTCAGGGAACAGGTTCAGGCAGTAGCGCCAGAGGCCCAAGGGGCCTGCAATTTTGGGTGTAGGGGCTAGATGGTGCCGGGCTATTCGCCGGGGCAGAGCGGTTGAGGTTCTGCGTGGGAGGCAGCGGCCCGGGCGCTGCCGCACCCGGTTCGCCGGGAGGCGGGTTGGCTGGTAGTTGATGGGGGTGCGGGGTTTTGGCGGGTTGTGGGCGGGAGTGCACGGGTTCTGGTGCGGGCGGGAGACTAGGAAGTTTTGTGGGTGTCTTGCGCTTGCGGGTTTTGACCTGGGGCTGGTGCTGACTGGGCCGGGTGAGTGACCGTGGGGAGGCTGAACCCGTGCACTTCCGCGCACGGTACCCCTGAGGAGAAAATAAGAAAACTGGTTCAGGTGCTGTGGTTGGTGTTGGGTTTTGTCAGCGCCGGACGGGAGGCGGGTTGGATGGGGGTTGATTGGGGAGTTGGTTTTTGGCGGTTTGTGGGCGCCCGGCATTTGCCAATGCCGGCTCGGAAGATTGGGGGAGAGATTAGGCTAGCCCCCAGCGCAAGTTGGGGGATGATTGGCGCTGGCGGGAAGCGGGCTGGTTGCAGGCGAGGCTTTCAAGGTGCTGCGTGTGAGGCAGACACCCACCGTCTGGCGACGGGGGCTTGCCAAGGCACAAGCGGGTGTGTTCGGGGCTGGGGTTATGAGGGATGATGGGGGTTGGGGGTCGGGTGGAAAAAACGTGTAAGGTTTTTGGCTTTGGCGTGTTGTATCTGCAGGAGAGCTTCGCATGCAGGGCTGGCCGGAAACACGCGACACGCTGTTGGCGCGCCTGCGTGATCCGGCGGACATGCAGGCGTGGAGCGAGTTCACGCGGCTGTATGAGCCGGTGATCACGCGGTTTGTGGCGGGGCGGGGGGTGCAGGCGGCGGACGCGCAGGACATTTGCCAGCATGTGCTATGGGCCGTGGCCCGGGCGGCGGATGACTGGCCGGGGCATGCGGAGCCCGGACGGTTCCGCAAATGGCTGGCCACCGTCACCCGCAACGCCACGCTGAATGTGCTGCAGCGGGAACTGAAGCACCGGGGCTCGGGCCGGTCGAGCGTGTGGGATTACCTGAACGCCTTGCCCGCGCCCGACGAGGACTTGGACCGGGCCTGGGAGATGGAACGGCTGGACCAGATCTACCGCGCGGCGGCCCGGGTGGTGGAACCGCGCTTCAGCCCGGAGGTGTGGCAACTGTTCCACCGCACCACGGTGGAGGGGGAGCCGGTGGAAGCGGTGGCGCGGGAGCTGGGCAAATCTCCGGGGGCGGCCTACACGGCTCGCAGCCGGGTGATGAAGGCGCTGCGCGCGGTGGCGCTGGAAATGGAACAGCGGGAATTTCAAACCGAAGCGGACAGGCCGGGAACCGGGCCACGGGAAGGGGAGGAGACGGCATGATATCCCCGCAGACGCCGCCGGGTGATTGCCCGGTGGAACAGGTGGAGTTGTTGGCGCAGGGGTCGGCCGACCAGCCGGTGCCCGAGGAGCTTTGCCGACATTTGGAACAATGCGCCGATTGCCGGGCCCGGCTGGAGGGTGCGGCGGCGCCGGAGATCGACTGGGCCCGGGTGCGGCGGGCGCTGAAGGAACAGCCGGCTCCGGAAGAGGGTGGCGAGGCCCGGGGCGGGCTGTCATTCTCGCTGCTGCGGTTGCTGGGGCCGAGCGATGACCCGAGCGTGGTGGGGAAGATTGGACCGTTCGAGGTGACCGAGGTGATCGGCTCGGGCGGGATGGGGATGGTGCTGAAGGCGCGGGACCCGGCCCTGGACCGGCATGTGGCGATCAAGATTCTGGCGCCGCATCTGGCGTCTTCCGCCACGGCGCGGCGGCGGTTCGCCCGGGAAGCGCGGGCGGCGGCGGCGGTGATCCATGACCATGTGATCGCGATCTACCAGGTCTCGGAACACCATGAGCTGCCGTATCTGGTGATGCCGTACCTGCCTGACCCGTCGCTGCAGCAGCGCCTGGACCGGGACGGGAAGCTGGATCTGGAATCGGCGCTATCGATCGGACTGCAGGTGGCCGGGGGACTGGAGGCGGCGCACGCGCAGGGGCTGATCCACCGCGATGTGAAGCCGGCGAATGTGTTGCTGGCCAAGGGGACGGAGCGGGCGATCATCACCGATTTTGGTCTGGCCCGGGCGGCAGATGACGCGTCGCTAACCAGCAGCGGGGTGCTGGCGGGCACGCCGCACTACATGTCACCCGAGCAGGCGCGTGGGGAACCGGTGGATTTTCGCAGCGACCTGTTCAGCCTGGGGAGTCTGCTGTTCGCGATGCTGGCGGGGCAGCCGCCGGTGAACCGGGAACTGGGCAGCGAGACGATCCGGGTGATCGGCACCGAGCCGATGCCACGGTTGCGGACGGTGGTGGCGGACGCGCCGGAATGGGTGGAGCGGCTGGTGAGCTGGCTGCATCAAGCCCGGGCGGAAGACCGGCCGGAGAGCGCCCGGCAGGTGGCGGAAACGCTGGAGCAATGCCTGAAACATGTGCGCAACCCGCAGGCGGAAGGGTTGCCGGAACGATTGACCCGGGCGGAGGAAACGGAGATGGGCCATCCGAATGACAAGCGGTTGTTCTCGCTGATAGCGCTGGGTCTGTTTTTGGCGGTGTTTTTGACCCCGCCGCTTCTGGCTATGACCACGCGGGACGAATGGGCGCTGGCGTTTGGCGGCGTTGCGGCCTGCCTGGCGCTGTTTTTTGGGTGTCTGAGCTGGGGCGAACGGGTCAGCCGGGTGGTGGTGAAGACGCTGGTGAGCTTGGTGGTTTTGGTTGGTGTGACCTTTCTGGTTTTCCTTGGCATTTTCACCGTGAGAAATTCTGGAACGCAGGTCAGGTTGCCTGAATTTGCGGAACAAGAGAGGGCCAAAGCCGAAAAATTGGCAGCGGAGTGGGTTAAACAGAAGAAAGGATCCAAGGAGTGGAAAGCTGGTCCGGTAGCGGAAAGCGGTATGGGTGTGGGCGGTATGCCGGGAATGGGCGGGCCGCCGGGAGGGATGGCAGGCCCAGGTGCAGGTATGCCGGGCATGGGGATGAGTGGGCCGCCGGGAATGGGTGCATTGATTGGGAGTGCGGCTGCCAGTAATGGAATTTTTGCGGAGGAATTGAAAAAAGCGCTGGGTGAGGAGGTGCCTGTTCCCGAATGGAAAAAGCCCAAGTACACGCCTGTCCCCCAAATATCGGGCACTTGGGTTGCCACCAAGGCCTATCTGAATGGAGTGGAATTCAAAAGCAAGGACAAGGGCCAGGGGATTGCGATGGTTTGTTATGGGGAGTCCATCGTCATTCGCATGGGGCGGAATTTCAATCAGCCTGAGCTTGAGCTTGGGTCGGGCCAAATCAGGATGGTGCCTGGCGGAAAAGAGAAAACATTTATGGTGCATGGTTACACCGAGAAACCCAATGCCATCAGAAAAAAGCATAGTCCAATTTTTTGCACCTATCAATTAGATGATGAAAAAATGTTGATTGCTTTTTCTGAAAGCGACCCCAAATTGGGACCAGCCAAGGGGCAGGATTACTACGAATTCAAAGCATTTTCCAAGCGTTTTCCGGAAGAAGTGGATGTCACCCAGACCGTTTTTGGCAAGAAGTTTTTTTGCTCTTCGGAGGACTGGGTCAGCTTTCCCTTGCTGAAAGGGGTTTGGTTTTGTGAAAGCGCACAATTTTGCAGGGAAGCCAGCTTGAGCTATTCCAAACTGGATCCCAAAAGGTTTGTGCTTACTAGCGATGGGAATGGTCTTATCCTTTATTTCCAGACTCCCAGGCTAAGCACTGGGGATAGGGCAGCAAATAATCCCAAAATTCGTTTTCCAAGCACCACTTGGTATTTCCATGCTTGGAGCCCAGGTGGGAAAGGGCCTATCGAGGCTGGAAAAATACCTGATTCTGGAAAATCCGGGATTGAGTTTTTGAATTACCAATACAAGGGTGCCCAGCTTCAGTTGACGATGGCTGATTCGATTGATGGCCTTGGCCAAGCTGGAAAAAATGATGTTTTTGTCTTCAAAAAAGTTGCGGAAAAATGGTTTGAGGAAGAGTGGCAGGGCGAAAAACTGGCGAAGAAATTGGAAATTCATGCGCAAAAAGGCGAGCCGATGGGCCAGCCGGATTTGACCTTAGAGAAGCCGAAAGACGGGGGCAAAGAGTCTGGGAAGCCGAAGGAGACTCCTCCTGGCAAGGTGCCGGAAAAAGCGGTTGATGGGAAAGAAAAGGGGATGTGAGCAGCGGGTTGGTTGGTTTTGGATTTTGCGATTAGGTGATCGCCCGTTGGTGCAGATTGAAGAACACAGAGGATGGCGATGCCAGGGGTTTTTGATGTTTGGCGAGCCGTGCGCGGGAGTGCACGGGTTCTGGTGCGGACAGTTCGTTTCCTCCCACGGGCAGTGGACCTGGGCGGGCAGTCTTTCTGGCTGGCTTTTTGTTGACTGATTGAGACTGAACCCGTGAACTTCCGCGCACGGCACGCCTGGAGGTGGGTTGGCGGGTGGTTGGGTATGGGTTTTGGTATTTGGTGGGAAAAGCGGCCAGCCGCTTTTGCCGCATAGAAGCCGTCCTTGACTTCGGGGAGATGCAATTCCTGGCAGGGGTGTCAGGTGCGGTCTAGCCAATAACCTACTTCCCTGCTGGAATGTGCGACCGCGAGTACCGTAATTGAATTGGTCAAGGCGTTATCTGAATAGAGGACAGAGAAAGGAAAACGGATCAGGGGTGCTTCGCGGATTTTTTCTTCAAAAAATGGGTAGCGGTCGGGCTGGGTGGAAATTTGAAGGACCACCCGACGGACTTCGACGGAAAACAGTTCGGCGGCTCTTTTGTTTCTTTGGAGATACCAAGCAACCGCCTGATGGTATTCAGCGAGTGCTTCCGGGTGAAAAAAGACCTATAGCATCAATCTGCCACCGAACCCAGTTGGGTAGAAATTTCCTCACAGACCTTGGACCAAGGGATGGGCGAAGTCTTGCCTTCTTGAATTTCTACGGCACGCCGCCGGACTTCCGGGCCCCAGGATGGGTGGAGGTTGGAGATTTCCGGGCAGAGTGAGGCCGTGAGCAATTCCGCCATCTGGGCCCGGTCTTTTTCCGGCAGTGCCAAAGCCATGCCCAGGATTTCAGCGGCGTCTTTTGTCATTGGGATTACCGATTTGTTTGGGGCAATCGAATAGGTTCCTGCATTCATTTTGGGTGAGGTGGCGTCACCCTGTCAAATTTGGAAAGGAATGCGAGATGCGCCTGCATTTACCCGTCACCCCACGTAGACGCCGTCTTTGACTTCGGGGAGGACATCGAAGATGGCGTCGAGCAGGTTGAAGTTCTGGCCGTCGAAGACGCGGATGTCGACGGGGGCGCCGGCGCTTGAGCCGGTGGTGATGTTGGTGGCGGAGCTGGCGGCCTGTTGCGAGGTGCCGACCCGGACGCCGCCGCGGTAGGCGGGATCGTATGCGTTGAAGGTGGTGACGACGCGCTTGAGGTCGGTGCCGCCCTGGTAGACGACGACGGTGGGGGTGGTGCCCTGGCCGGCGCCGACGATCACCTCGGCGCGGCCATCGTTGTTCAGGTCGCCCGAGCCGACATAGACGCCGCCCTGGAACGAGTCTTCGAGCGTGAAGACGGCGCTCTTCAGCTTGAAGCTGTCGGCCCCGTCGAAGATGTTCAGCGTGCCGCGGGCGCCGACGCCCGAGCCGGTGACGATGTCGATGCGGCCATCGTTGTTGGTGTCGGCGGCGGCGACGCGGACGCCGCCGCGGAAGCCGGGGGCGTAGGCGAAGAACCGGGTGATCACCTCGCCGGTCTTGCCGTTGAAGACGGCCACCGAGGGCTCGCCGCCCTGGCCGGCGCCGACGATGACATCGAGGCTGTTGTCGCTGTTCACATCGGCCAGGGCGACATAGACGCCGCCCTGGAAGCCGGGGAACGCCTCGAGGCTGAGGAGCGTGGTGTTTCGGGTGATGTCGATCAGCTTGACGGCGGAGCCGCCGCCGGGACCGGCGCCGGCCAGCATGAGGCGGTTGGCCGTGGCTGGGTCGATACCGTTGGCGACGGTGACGCCGCTGTTCTTGCCGGGGCCGAACGGCTGCAGGTAGACGGGGGCCGACTCGCCGGGCTTGACCACCGCGACGGTGGCGGTGGGCTGCGCGGCCGAGCCGGTGGCGGATGGGTCGCTCCAGGCGGAGCCGGAGCCGACGAGGATGGGCGTGGCCGAGAAACGGGACAGGGTGACATCGTTGCCGGTGCCGCCGCGGTAGCTGAGGACGAAGTTGACGCCGTTGACCGGGACCAGCGTGCCTTCGGGCAGGCCGGCGAAGGTGCCTTGCACCTTGCCGCGGGCGAGGTTGTTCACCAGCACGAACTGGGTGACGGAGGCAGGGTCGAACGCGGGGTCGACCTTCAGGTCGAGCGTGGGGGTGTTGAGGATGACACCCTGCGTGGCGACGACCTGGTCGTAGCCGGTGCCGGGCTGTGCGCCGTTGATCTCGATGCCGAGCCTGGCGGGCTGGATGAGGGTGAAGACGCCGGTGGAGGTGAGGATACCCGGGCTGTTGCCGGGGCGCACATCGCCGAGGCTGGAGACGGAGCCGACGGTGCCGGTGCCCATCAGCGTGCCGCTGTTGACCACCACCAGGCTGTTGGCGATGGAGCCGTTGACCACCAGCTTGCCATCGTTGACGACGGTGCTGCCGGTGTAGGTGCCGGTGCCGGCGATGGTGAGGGAGCCGGAGCCCTGGAAGGTGAGGCCGCCGGAGCCGGAGGAAGCGAGGTCGTTATCGAGCAGCGAGGTGCCGGGGGCGCGGAGCGTCATGCCGCCGCCGAAGGTGATGGGGCCGGAATCGGTGATGCCCCCGGTGTTGGCGGTGGCGGAGACGCGCCCGCCCACCGTGCCCTGGAAGGCCAGCGGGCCGGCGTTGGCGAGCGTGGCATTGGCGCCGGCGCCGGTGGTGGAGAGCGTGACGGGGGCCGGCGTGTTCAACTGATCGAGGGTGATGGTGGCGCCGGATTTTTGCGTGGTGAAGGCGGCCGGGCCGAAGAGGTTCAGCGATTCGGCATCGGAGATGTCGCCACCCTCGGCGATGAACGCGGCGGAGGTGGCCGTGTTGGCGGAACCGATGGTGGAAGACGCGAGGGTGAGGCCCACCTTGGAGGTGAGGTTGGCCACGGCGCCGGTGGCGGTGAGCGTGACGGGGCCATTGAAGGCGTTGGCTTTGGCATTTGCCAGCAGCAGGTCGCCGGTGCCGGGCAGGATTTCGATGGCACCGGTGCCGGTGGTGATGGTGCCATTGGCGGTTTGGCTGATGCCGGGGGCTGTGAGCTTGAGGGTGCCCGCGGCGGTGGGGGTCATGGACAGGGTGTCGAGCAGCAGGCCGACGGCGGAGCGGATCTCGATGGGGCTGACGCCGGTGTTGGCGGCGGAGAGTTCTCCACGGAACCGGTTGGCGGCGGAGGCTAGCGCGATGGCGCCCGCGCCGGCATCGAGGGTGATGGCGCCGGTGCCGGTGGAGATGCCGGAGGCGGCGAGGCCGGGGACGGTGGTTTGGCTGATGCCGCCGGTGGCATCGAGCGACAGGGTGCCGGGCTGGTTTTCGGGCATGGTGATGGCGGCGATCACCAGCGGCACGGCGTTGGCGATCTGAATGGAACCGTTGCCACCGGAGACCAGGTTCAGCGGGCCGGTGAGGACATTGCCCTCGCCGGGCAGCGAGATGGGGCCGGTATCGGCCAGCAACTGGGTGAGTTGGGCTTCGGGTTCCTGGGTGAAGACGGAGCCATCGGCCTGGAGGATCTCGCCGGCCCGCAGGGTGGCGGTCTCGGCACCGAGGCGGATGTCACCCAGTGTGAGGCGGTTGGCATCCCGGAGGGAGAGGTCACCCGAGGTGGTGATATGGACCGGCCCGGTGAAATCGTTGGCGGCGTGGGTGGCCAGGACGGTGCCGGTGCCGGCATCGAGACGGGTGGTGCCGGCAACGGTGGTTCTGCCCAGCGTGATATCGCCGCTGGTGGCCTGGCTGGAGGTGCGGGCGGTGAGATCGCCGCCGAGGGTGATGGAGGCGGCGGAAGCGAGCAGGTCGCCTGAATCGAAGCTGCCGGAGGAGCGGGTGTCGAGAGCCAGCGAGCCGACCAGGCCAAAACCGGAGTTCACGAAGCCGACCAGCTCGATATCGCCGGCGGGGTTGATGCCGCTTTGGTCGGTGTCGATGGTGAGGGTGGAGCCTTCGGCGGGCTTGAAGGAGATGTTGCCCTCGAGCCGGACGCCGCCATCCTGCGCGCCATCGGTGCTGATGGCGCCGGTGTTGGCGAACAGGGTGCCACCGTTGGTGGAGACATCCAGCGCCGCGAGGAAATTGTCGGAGGAGCCGCCGGCGCCGTTGCCCACGGTGCCGAAGGCGATGGTGGAGGAAACGGTGCCAGCGATGGTGAGCGTGTTGCCGGCACCCTGACCCTGGATGGATCCGGATGCGGCGGTGGTGTCGCCACCCAGGAAAACCTGGCCGGGGAGCGCGGTGGCGGGGTCACCTTGCAGATGGATAGTGACATCGCCACCTGCGACCACCAGGGGGCCGTTGTTGGATTGGAGGATGAGGCTGGCCCGGGAGGTTGCCAGCGATTCCAGGGTGAGGTCATCGCGCAGGACCAGTGGGCCGTTGGCGGAGGCGCCCCGGGTATCGACCCGCAACTGGTTGATCCAATTGCCGGCGGACCGGTCGAACAGGCCGAGCTCGACGGTGCCGCCGGAGGACAGCAGCGCCAGGGATTGGCCCGGGGTGGTGGCGCTGACGCTGCCGGAACCGGTGGCCAAACGCACCAGGCTGGACTCGCCTTGGGTGGTGATGGTCCTGGTGCCCTGGAGGGCGATGGTGCCATCCAGCGTGACCGGGCCAACAACCACGATGTCGCCCGAAAGGGTGACGGTGCCGGTTTGGTCGGAGTCGTTGCCCGCATCGATGGAGAGGCCGGCGAGGTAGGATCCGCCACCGTTGCCCACGGTGGGCAGCAGCACCGCGCCGGCGGCGCCGGCGGCGCCGGCAGGTTGATTGGCGAGGTTGGTGTTGACGAACAGGCTCTGGCCAGCGGAACGGGCGCTGAGTGAGTTGCCCCGCAGCCGGACATCGCCACCGTTGGTGAGGATGGACAGGGTGGCGGCGCCGGCGACCGGGTCGATGACGATGCCGGCGCTGTCGTTGACCTGCAGCAGGGGGCTGGTGCCGCCAGCGGGCTCGAGCAGGATGTCGCCCTGGAGGGTAGTTTGGCCGGGGGCCGATCCGCCGCTGGAGGTGATGACCTGCCGGAGCCCGACGATGGTGGAGAGCGTGATGGCGCCGCCCGTGGTGGGGACTGAGGTGTCGATGGCCAGGTCGATGCCCGGGACGGTGCCGGCGATGGTGCCGGTGAACTGGACGGAGCCGCCGGCATCGGCGCTGCTGGCGTTGGTATCGATGCGTGTGGCGGCGGTGAGGAGCAGGTTGCCGGCGAGGGAGACACCGGAGTTGGCGGAGGGGCCGCTGGTTTCGATGCGGGATCCGTTCAGCCGGATGGTGCCGGGGTTTGGGGTGAGTTCACCGGTGGCGGTGTTGGTGATCAACGCGTTGGCGGACAGGCTGGCGAGGAGGTTGGCGCCGTTTGGAACCACCTGGCCGAAGCCGATGTTGCCCGAGGAGGTGCCGGCGGCGGTGAGCAGGCCCAGGCGGTCGTTGCCATTGGCGGACAACAGCGTGGCGGTGGCGGTTTCGAGGGAGGTGCCGCCCAGGAGGATGTCACCCGAGCCGGCGGAGCCACCGGCGGCGGTGGAGACTTCGAGGACGCCCTGACCTGCTGCCTGCTGGCTGTGGACCCAGACTTTGCCGGCGGGGGTGGCGAAGGTGAACGAGGCATTGTCGCCGGAATTTTCGGCCAGGGCGATGCCGCCGAGGAGGTGCAGCGAGCCGGACTGGGCGCCGGTGCCGGCATCCAGCCAGAGGTCATTGAGGAAGGTGCCGGAATTCTCGCCCACATGGCCGAGCCAGATGGACCCGGAGGATTGGGTGCCGCCGGTTTGGACGGTGAGATCGACGCCATTGGCACCATCGGCGGGGGCAACCGCGCCTGCCTCATCGGCGAGGCGGACCTCGCCACCCTGGGTGCCGGTGGTGTCAATGGTGGTGGCCGCGGGCAGCAACAGCTTGCCTTGCGCGGAGACGGGGCCGGCGACGCGGATGTCGCCTCCCAGGTGGATGGAGCCGACACTATCACCATCTTTGCCGACGGCTGAAAGGCGCAATGCCGAGAGGGTGGGCAGGCCGACGGCACCCACCTCGCCGAGGGCGATGGTGCCGGCCTTGCCCTGGATGGCGCTGGTGATGATGGTGAGGGCGCCGCCCGAGGATGCGGCGCGGATTGCGGATGTTGCCAGCAACGGATCCGCCGAGTCACCCAGCAGCACGGAGCCGGCGGATTTGCCGCCCGCGGCTGCTGTGCGGATGGTGACCGGGCCATCGATGTCGACCGGGGCTGGATTGGTCACCACGAGATTGCCGCCGGGCAGGGTGATGTCGCCGGCGAAGGTGACGAGGCCATCGGTGCCCGGCAGCGGGCCGCTGGTGGTGAGGGTCAGATCGGCCAGGCCGTTGATGGAGCGGATGAAGACGGTGCCGCCGGTGTCGCCCTTGGCGGTGGTGCTGGTGTCGATGGCCAGATTGATACCGGTGGTAGCGCCGCTGATGAGGGCATCGAGGACGACATTGCCCGAGTCGGTCCCCCCGTTGGTGGTGCTGAGGACGGTCTCGCGGGCGAGGATGAGGTTGTCGGCGCGGAGCTGGATGTCGCCCCGGGTGGAGACGATGCCGCCATTGAGGTGGATGGCGGAAGAGATAGTGGACGGGTTGGCCGGGCCGGCGTTGAGGTTGAGCCCGGCGAGGAAGGCGCCACCGCTATCCTCCACGGAGCCCAGGGCGATGGTGGAGGGTTTGGTGCTGGTGAAGGAGAGGCTGGCACCAGGAACCGAGGCGGTCACGGCGGCATCGGCCGCGGCGGGGGAGGAGGAGCCGAGCAGGAACTGGGGGTTGGTTTCGCGGCTTGCGGGCTGCAGGGTGCCGTCGGCATCGAGGGCGAAGGAGCCGGTGAGGACCACTTGGGTGTCTTGCCCGTTGTTGTCGAGGATGAAGGTGGGATCGGTGGTGTCGGCGCGGAGGTTGACCTTGCCGGCGAGGAAGACGGAACCGGCGCCAGAGGTGCCGCGGGTGTTGAGGGTGATGCTTTGCAGCGGGTTGGCCGGCTGGGAGAGGACATTCAGGGTGAGTGTGCCGCCCTCTTGGTTGGGCGCGGCGATGGAGGCGTTGAGCACCAGATCGACACCCGGGACCAGCGGGGAGATGGAGCCGACCACGGTGATGGAGCCGGCCGAGGCGCTGTTTTTCCACCCCTGCAGGGTGAGATCGCGCGTGGGTGCCAGGTCGCCTCGGATGGCGAGGCTGGCATCGGAATCGGCGTTGACCACCAGGCTGGAGGCATTCACCCGCACCTGGCCGGCGGTTTTGGATTTGCCCTGGGCATCGAGCAGCAGCGATTCGAGATAG
>Ga0315906_10005911_pt1 | contig 15277 bp, 18 predicted proteins | sample LakEriMetagenome_4_FD_203526 | JGI IMG/M metagenome (GOLD analysis project Ga0315906, IMG submission 203526) | Freshwater fungal communities from buoy surface, Lake Erie, Ohio, United States - Buoy 2 MA122 | ecosystem: Environmental > Aquatic > Freshwater > Lake > Lake biofilm | place: USA...
GGACTGGCTATGCCGAGGGCGTCGGCCTCGCCGGCCAGGCCTGGCGCCAGGCCCTGGGGGTCGTCGTGGTCTGCGCCTGGTCGGCGGGCGCCAGCCTGGTCCTGATCGCCATCGTCCGGAAGCTGACGGGCCTGCGGGCCAGCGACGAGGTCATCGACGAGGGTCTCGACCTGGGCGCCCACGGCGAGCGGGCCTACCACATCAACTGAGCCGCCGCTGACCCCCTCACCCGGCTTCGCCGGGAGCTCCCCCTGATGGGGAGCAATTGGCATTCTAATTCCTCCCCCCAGGGGGAGGTGGACCGCGAATGCGGGCCGGAGGGGGTCTGCTGAGGGGCTGTTGACCCCCTCACCCCGCTTCGCGGGGAGCTCCCCCTGATGGGGAGCAATTGGCTCTCTCATTCCTCCCCCAAGGGGGAGGTGGACCGCGAATGCGGGCCGGAGGGGGTCCACTGCGCCTAGTCGGTGAACACCACCGTCTTGCGGCCGTTCAGGAGGACCCGGTCTTCCAGCACCCAGCGCACCGCCCGGGCCAGGACCCGGCGCTCGATGTCGCGCCCCTTGCGCACCAGGTCCTTCGGCTGGTCCCGGTGGCTGATGCGCTCCACGTCCTGCTCGATGATCGGGCCCTCGTCGAGGTCGGGGGTGACGAAGTGGGCCGTGGCGCCGATCACCTTCACCCCCCGGGCGTGGGCCTGGTGATAGGGCCGCGCGCCCTTGAAGCCCGGCAGGAAGGAGTGGTGGATGTTGAGGCACCGTCCGGCGAGATGCAGGGCCATCTCCTCGGACAGGATCTGCATGTAGCGCGCCAGGATGACGAGGTCGGTCCCCGTGGCGGCGATCAGGTCGCGCAGCCGCGCCTCCTGGTCGGCCTTGGTCTCGGGGGTCACCGGCAGGTGGTGGAAGGCGATGCCCTTGAGATCCGTGTGCGGAAAGCTCGCCTCCGGATGGTTGGAGACCACCGCCGAGATATCCATGGGCAGCTCGCCCTGCCGCCAGCGCCAGATCAGGTCGGCCAGGCAGTGATCAGTCTGCGAGGCCAGGATCATCACCCGCCGCCGGGCCTTGGGATCGCGCAGGGTCCAGTCCATGGACAGGTCCGCCGCCAGGGCCTCCAGCCCCGGTCGCACCGCCGCCGCCCCGCCCGGGCCGGGGGTGAAGACCACGCGCATGAAGAAGCGGCCGGTCTCGCCGTCATCGAACTGCTGGGCGTCGACGATGTTGGCGCCCTGCTCGAACAGGAGGGTGGAGACGCGGGCGACGATGCCGGGCCGGTCGGGACAGGACAGGGTGAGGATCACGGAGGGGCTCCCAGGACGGGACGGCGGATACCGCGAATGACGCCGGCCGGGAAGGCGCCCAGACTGAGAGGGCGCCCAGACTCAGAAGCCCAAAGACTCAGAGGCTGCCGAGCAGGGAGGGCAGGATGTAGCGCTGGACCCCCTGCAGGACGAGCAGGGCGATGATCGGGGTGATGTCCAGCCCGGCGATGGGCGGGATGAAGCGCTGCAGGGGCGCCAGGACCGGGCCGGTGACCGTCTCCAGCACCTGCTGGATCCGGCCGACGACAGGGTTGCGCAGGTTGATCACGTTGAAGGCGGTCAGCCAGGACATGATCGCCCCGATGATGATCGCCCAGATCATGATCTCGAGCAGGTTGTGCAGGATGAAATGTATGAAGCCCATGCCCGCCACATAAGCCGCCCGCCGCGCCCCGGCAAGCCGACGCGAAGGGCCGTCTTGACAGCCCCGCCCCAAAACCGCTTATTCCGCGCCTTCCTTGGGGCCGTAGCTCAGTTGGTAGAGCGCATCGTTCGCAATGATGAGGTCAGGGGTTCGATTCCCCTCGGCTCCACCAGGAACCTTTCTCCCCTCGGAGAAACTGGAAAAAGCCCCCTTTCCAAGAGCTTATGACGGTCGGGTGTTACGTCTGTTATAGGATGTAGCAGCATGTCGAAGCCCACCCGCCGCCCAGGAAGCGCCGTCTATTACGCCCGCCGTGCCGTCCCGAAAGAGCTTCGGGAAACCTACGCTCCCACGCGGGAGAAATGGAAATCCCTCGGGGTGATGGACTACGAGGCGGCTAAGCCGCTCGAACGCCTCCAGCAAATCGCATGGGATGAAGAGTTCGCAGCCGCTAGGGCGAAGCTCCTTCCTGCTGCCGCACCGACCGCGCCGCGCCGACCACTGACACCCGCGCAGCAGGCAGAGCGGGAACGCCAGCAGTTTGAGTGGGAGCGCGAGAACGAGGCCTATTGGGCGGAGAACGATCCCTATCCCGACTATGAAGACCTGACCCCGGAAGAACAGCGCATACGGGATGCGGTCGAAGCCGCGCGTGAGCGGTGGGAACAGCAACAGCGAGAAGATCGAGAGTTCGCGCGCCAGGAACGCCTTGCCGAGACAGCCGAGGCTAAAGCGAGTGCTCCTGCCCCGCCCCCTGCCCGAGGGACGCCACTGAGCGCGGTGGTCGATAGGTGGGCCGCGAACCAGACCAACCAGAAGACCATCGACCGGATGAAGAAGGTGGTCGCGTGGTTTGAAGACGACATGGGCCGTGTCCCGGTGGAGGAAATCACACCCGAGACGGTGGATAGCTGGGTTGAAAAGCTCCTGAAGAAGACATCGCCCGCCAACGCGCGGACCAAGTTGTCTAACTTCAAAGCCCTGCTTCGCGTCGCATGGCTGAAGGCCCGCCTCATTCCATCAAACCCGGCTTCGGGCGTGACCATCGACGTAAAGGCCGACCCCGAGGAAGACGTTCAACCCTTCGACCTTCCCGCCTTGAAGGCGATCTTCGCATCGCCGGTCTACACCAACGATGAGCGCCCTGAAGCCGGCGCAGGTGAGGCCGCGTACTGGCTACCGCTTCTCGCGATGTACACTGGCGCGCGCCTGAATGAAGTCGGCCAGCTTCGCCCCTCCGACGTACTCAAAATGCCGTATCTGGATCAGGACGGCGAGGAACAGGAGGCGTGGTGCATCCGCATCGTCGCCGACAAGAAGGATGGGCTGAAGCTCAAGAACGCGTGGAGCGCGCGCCGTGTGCCTATCCACGCTGACCTGATCGCGTTGGGCTTCCTCAAGTACGTGGACGCCGCTCGCGAGGCTGGGCAGGCACGGATTTTCCCCGACCTGAGGCCCGACAAGTACGGGACGGTTACGGCCAACTGGTCCAAGTGGTTCGGGCGCTACCTTCGCGGCACGATCAAGGTGACGAACGACAGGATGCGGTTCCACTCGTTCCGCCACGCCTTCAAAGACTACGTGCGAGAGGCGGAAATCCAAGAGGATGTGAACGACGCCTTCACCGGGCATAGGGGGCAGGCCGTGGCGCGGCGCTACGGTTCGTCGCTGGCGTACCCGCTTCGTCCGATGGTGCTCGCCATGGCGAAGTATCGGGTTACGGGCCTGACGCTGCCAGCGCCACCGCCCTCCTACCGGGAGCGCGAGGCCGCGTAGCCCTCGGAGCGGGCGCGGGTCAGCGGTACAGTTCTAGGCCGTGGAGTGAGGGCGCTACAGGCCCGCCTCGGCGATGATGTCGGAAACCCTGGCGTCCATCGCGTTGGCGATCTTCACGATGCTCATGAAGCTGACGTTCCGCTTCCCTCGCTCCACTTCACCCATGTGGGTGCGGTTGATGCCTGAGGCGTCAGCAAGCGCCTCCTGAGACATCTGGAGGGCTTGGCGGCGCGCACGGATCGCGTCCCCCAACTTCCCGAGGGCGCGCTCATGATCGGACTTGTCTGCGACCTTCGGCACAGGTGCGACGGTCGCCGCATGTTGGATTTACGCACCACCTGATCTATGCACCAATCGACGGTGGCGACGCCTAATCGGTGCGCGATCTTCTGGGGGCGTGAATGTTCGGGTTCGGGAAGCGGAAGAAGCAACAGGACACCATTGCACTGGTCCGTGCTGTGCTGGAGCCGATCTACACGACGCACTTTGGCCGCAGCCAGCCCGCGAACTTGGCCCGCGTGGCAGTCGAGCAGTCGTTCAACGCTGAAGTCCCGAAGTTCCTGGGCAGCACCGTGGGCGGTGGTGTCGGTATAGTTTCCCACGCGGCGGAAGCATTGACGGCAGGCTACACCTATCTCGACATTGCGGATGAGGCACAATCCGCCTGCGCCGAAGCCCTTGGGTTGCTCATTCGTCAGGCCCTAAAGTCAGCCAATGACGCGAGCTTGTCGGACTACGATCACCACTATCTAGCCCAGATCGCCCGGACGCTTGCGAGTGACCGGCGATGGCAGGAGGCGGTGAGCCGCGTACCTGGCGGGGTGAGCCGGGACGTGTTCACCGCAGTCTAGTCCACTGACCATCCGGCCCACCGCAGCACGTCGCGAAGGCCGGGGTACATCTCCAGAGCGTTCATGCACGCTCGCCAGCCCAGCTTCGTCATGTCCGGTTCGACGTAGCCGTCTGGGAACATGACCTCCAGCTTGCCGGTGGGCCACCATTTCGCAGTGATGTCCCCGAACTGGCGGACGGTGTGATCGTCTTCCCGTTCCGCCCGCTGTCGCGCCAACAGATCGAGGTGACTTTCCCGGCTCCGCTGGACCACAGGCGCAAGCCCGGCCCTTATCCGCTCAAAGTTTGCGCCGCTGCGAGCGAGGTGACAGGCGTAACAGGATCGGTCGCGGGTCCGACGGCGGAAGTTCCCGCATCGGGGACACAGGCCGTTGATGTCGATGTACGAGGGGACGCCTGCCATGAAAGCAGCGAACCGCCCCTCGTTTGAGACGCGGGTCCGCAGCGCCTCCGCATAGGCAGGGTCGGCGTGGCAGATGGTCCGCTGTCTAGCGTCCAACTTGTCGGCGCGGGGCTGGCGCTGGTGGAGGGCGAACCGGGCGTCGCTATTCGGTCCATAGGGGCGGGTGGGTTTGGACAGGGGGAGGCTCCAGACGGGCTCAAACTTCGCCCCATGTACCTGCCTCGCGGGCGGACGGACAGGGCTCCAGCGGGCTCCTGAGGGGCTTGGCGGGGGTGGCGTAGGTGTGCGGCTCGGGGTCGATTTCAGGCCGTCCAGTGAGCCCCGCACTCGGGTGTCTTATGCGTCTCAGTCATGGAGGCGGGAGTACCCCGATTTGCCCCCGAGCTTCCGAGGCAATCTCTTCCCCTGACCCCTTGAGATACGGCTCCACATCATACCGTTCTCTGTAGGCCCTCGTCATTTCCCTCCTGAGGATGTCCCCATGGCGCTCTTGAACAATGAAGCTGTCATGCACGGGAAGAGTGACGATGCCTTGGGCTTCCATGCTGCCCAGGATCGTTATGGCTAGGTCACTGTCCTCCCGCTGTAGGCTCATGCCGACACCCGTATTGAACCACCTTGCGACCGGGCCAAGCCGTGCCGTGTAGAGCGTCAAATACTGGGCAAACGACATCCGTCCGGGGAGCTTGGACAGGTCGCCCCTATCGGCCCTCATTGGCGTGGGTTTCGTGCGGTTGATGAGGCGCTGAAAGGTCTTCTTGCCAAGCTCACGGATGCGCGGCCCTTCGACGCCGGGAACGCAGTACGGATCGAAGTCGAGCACCAACCCCGCCCGAAGAAACAAGAGCGAGGGATGGAGCCGCCCATAGTCCCATTCGGTCACCGGCTCGCCGTCAATGCGGATGTGTCGCCGCTCCTCCTTGGGGACGTGCATCCACCATCCGCCATAGATGCGACCGCCGCGCTCCCACCGCTCTGAGAAGATCCGATGCAGCGACTTCGCGGTGTCGTCGCCGGAGTGGGCGCGGTAGGCGTCTACGTCGTCACCCTCTTCCCATTCGCCTTTGATGCGCTTCCATGCCTCATCGGGAAGCGTCAGCTCGGCCAACTTCAGCCGTGCGTTTGTCGCCATCAGGACGGCGGCGCTGGCCTTCACCTCGGGCGGCTCATCTCCCGCGTCATCGTCCTTCCTCCGTATCGAAATCACACCGCGTTCCCCGACGCGCTGGATCGAGGGGTGGCCGATACCGTGTTGCTCAAACGTCTCGATTAGGTCCGGCGTGGCGCGGATGCGGGTCCGGCGAGCGAAGGGCTTGCCGATTTCGTATCGGTCCCATTTCAGGAAGCCGGGCGCGACTTCAATAAGCCCCTGCGCCTCCAGGGCGGCGCGCGCCGTGGTCATGGCTTTGAGCGACAGCGGTGACTTCCGGTAGGCGTTCGCGTCGAAACCCACGGCCAGAAATCGCGTGGCGTCCACGCGGTTGAGCCAAAGGGCGATCAGGTTCGCTAACAAGGTGTCCAGCGTCAGGGCGAACGACGCCGCATCGTCCGGCTTCCGTTCCCGCTTACGCGCGCCCGTGGTGGCCTCCCACGCTCGTATGCGGTCGCGCACATCGTCAAGCAAAGCTGCGCCAGCCTCGCCCCTAAGGCGTCGGTCAGGATCGAACGGAGCGGAGTTCTCCAGTTCTGCGGCGGTGTACTTCGGAGGCGACCGTTCAACGGTGCTCACCGTCGCCACCTTTGGAGACGCAAGCTCACTTGCACACACCTTCGCGGGTCGCCGGACAGAGGCCAGGTCATTGAGTGAGGGCTAATCGTCCGCCTCCGCAAGGGCGCGGTAGACCGATGCGCGACCAATACCGAGCCGCTTCCCAATCTCTGTTGCGCCGACCCCCTCTGCGGCGAGGCGGCGAACATCTGCCACCGGCACAGATGGCTTGCGGCCCTTGTAGACGTTGGCGGCTTTGGCCTTTGCGATGCCCTCTAGCTGGCGCTCTTTGCGGATGTCCGTCTCAAACTCCGCAAAGGCTCCAAGCATGGCGAGCATCAACTTCCCCTCAGGTCGCGTGGTGTCGATCCCGGACTGTTGCAGCGCGCGGAAGCCGACACCCTTAGCGGTAAGCTGATCGACCGTGAGCCTCAGGTCTGTGAGCGATCGGGACAGGCGGTCCATGCGTGTGACCACCAGAACGTCGCCCTCACGCACATAGTCCAGCGCGAGGGCAAGCTGACTGCGCCCCTTCGTGGTGGTCCCGGTGATCTTCTCAGAGAATACCTTCTCGCACCCGCCGGCCTCAAGCTGCTCAAGCTGTACGTCGAGGCTCTGCCCAACCGAGCTAACGCGGGCGTATCCGATGATTGCCATAAGCTGTAACTGTCCCAATAGGTTCTAGACCTTGGAACCATGGACGTCTCAAAATCCGAAGTCAACCCTATTGAGACGCGAACAACGTCTCAGCCGATTGTCTCCGTGGAGTATACCCATTTGAGGCGGCGTCGGAACTGGGCCGGGAGGCCCCGCCACGGGGGTACTCCCGCCTCAGAATGTTTCAGGTTGTCCCTTCTCATAGGAGCAACGGTTTCAGGTCGTCAGAGTGATCAGAACTTTCGCCCAGCCGTGAAGTCGATGATCGGCCCGATGACGCACTGAAACTGTGTATCCCGACGTATTCCCTGCCGTGGCGCAACCACTTGGTCCGTCAGTATTAGGCTGACGCGATCAAGTTCGAGCGAATGGAAATACGGGTCTGGATCAGCGGCCAAATAGGGGTTTGGCCCTTCAATCTCGATCTTGGTGTCCGTCACGCGAGACAGCGACTTGACGCCATCTCCCGCATCGTACCGCCCTTTTCGCAGGTCAATGTTGAACCGACGCACGGCACCGTCGCTCGCTGTGCAAGTGAACCCGACGCCCCCGGTCTGCTTTGCGGCGATGGCAGGGGTGACACCTGAAAGAAGCGCCACAACGACGGCACCTGTCAGGAGCGTGCTGTTCCTCTTGCTGCGGTCGAGGCTGGGGTCTGGAGCCGTGTGCATGGCAGAGCTTGGCGCGTCGGGCCTTCGATGGCAACGCACCCGCCCCGTGGGGTAAACCCAGCCGCCCTGGTCCCAGGCTGCCCCCTCGAAACAGCGCATCATTTTTCGGCCCGCGAGGCTTTCGTCATCGCCCCAAGGAACTCGGTCAACCGGGCCTCAAGCTGTACTAGGTCGCGTGTCTCACATTCCCAGATGGTGAGCACGGACCAGCCATCGGCCTCCAGCGCGGCTGTGCTGGCTTCGTCCCTGGCGCGGTTCTTCGCGATCTTGGGAGCCCAATACTCGACGTTGGATTTCGCGCCCGTCCCGCCTCGCGAACATCCGTGGCCGTGCCAATAGCACCCGTGGACGTGAACGGCCTTCCGCCTCGGTCGAAATACGATGTCGGGCTTTCCGGGCAACTCCTTGGCGTGCAGGCGGAAGCGGAACCCGAGCCGATGGAGCAAACGCCTCACCGCCATCTCAGGCCCCGTGTCCTTCGACCGGATGCGGGCCATGAGCGCGGAGCGGTTTGTCGGGCTTAGGCGATCAACCATCGCCGCCCCTTCGCACAGGCGACCACCGATGTGGAGGGGGCATGTCTAACTCCAGTGGTGCAGCACTTCGCAGCACCTTGCAGCGCCCCTGGGATCGCATTACAGAATCGTTTACGAAGTTGGCGGAACCTTAAGAGAACACGATGGCGGCCAAAAGTCCGCGCCTATCGGTGAGCCTTAATGCTGCGGAGCAAGCGGAAGTTCAAAAGCTCGCCGATAGCAGCAACGTGTCGTGCTCTTGGGTAATACGCCAAGCGGTTATTGAGTATTTGGATCGGTATGCTGGGGATCAGCCCTCTTTGCCGCTCCCAATGGTAAAGAGGAAAGGCTAAGATGGCTCGCGAACTGACAGCGATTGACCTGTTTTGTGGTGCGGGTGGTCTTTCTGAAGGGCTTCGGCAATCGGGATTTCATGTCCTTGCGGGCAATGATTTCGATGACGTTGCTGGGGCGACCTATGCCAGCACGCACAAGGAAGCAAAGTTCCTCGGTGGACCGATCCAGGATTTGAAGACCGAAGACTTCCTCAAGGCCGCTCACCTCAAGCCGGGCCAACTCGACGTGCTTGCCGGAGGTCCGCCATGTCAGGGGTACAGCGTCTACAATCACCAGCGCGGGATGCACGACGCTCGCAGCAACCTCTTCCGTGAGTATCTGCGGCTTGTGGAGGGCCTGTCGCCCAAGTGGGTCATCATGGAGAACGTGACCGGTATCATGTCTGCCGGGAACGGGTTCGCCTTCCGCGCCATCATGGAGGGCTTCCAGCAGCTTGGTTACAAGATCGAGTTCCGGGTTCTGAAGGCGGAACTCTTCGGCGTCCCTCAAGAGCGTCGGCGCGTCGTGTTCATGGGCAACCGGACAGGCGAACCCATCGTCTGGCCCGAGCCTACCCACGGCCTAGGTTTGCTCCCGTTCGTGACCGTCGCTGACGCAATCTCTGATCTGCCCGCGCTCGGCAACGGCGAGGAAGCGGCTTCGACCAAGTACGCCACAGCGCCAAAGGGGGCGTATCAGACGGAACTGCGTGAGGGGTCGAGTGGGGTGAAGAACCACCGGAGCCCCCGCCTCGCCGCGATCAACATCCAACGCATGAAGCACATCCCCCAGGGCGGAAGCTGGCGCGACATCCCGTTTGAGCTACTCCCCGCCGGGATGAAGCTCGCTCGCCGATGCGACCATACGAAACGCTATGGCCGACTGAGTTGGGACGGGCTCTCTTCGACCATCCTGACGAAGTGCGATGTGCATTGGGGTTCCTACATCCACCCCGCGCAGGACAGGTCCCTGAGCGTCCGCGAAGCCGCTCGCTTTCAATCGTTCCCCGACTGGTTCGAGTTCGAGGGAAGCTTGACCGACCAGTTCATCCAAGTCGGAAATGCCGTGCCTCCCCTCCTTGGGCGTCAGATTGGAAACGCGGTCATCGGTAGTTCGGAGCAAGCTCGGGAAGCGGCGTAGGCGTCCGCCGGAAGTAGCCCAACAAGGAGCATCCGATGAGCCGGAAGTACGATGTGGCGGAAATAGATCAGCACATCGCGCGTGTTCACAGTGAGGTTGGCGATGCGCCCTTCACCAGTCTCGGGTTGATGGCTCTGGAGGCGCTAATGCGGGAGCATGATCGCGAACGCCGACTGCCCAGCAAGACGCTACTTCGAGAACGCCTAAACGCTTTCCGCGTGGCGCGCTGGCCTGCGCTCGCGCCGAGGAAGATCCCTCGGTACTGGTAGCGCGAGGGTGTCGAGGTTCATCGCCGCTATGAGTGGGCTTGGCTTGGCGCTCTGGGCCTCATCCGCTGTTGCCGACCCATGCACGGCAATCCCCGAGCGTGGCCCGCTCCCCGGCTACCTGGCGCAAGGCTCCACATTCTCAGGACGTGTGGTCTACATCGGCGACGGGGATAGTCTCTGCGTCTCCCATGGAGGCGGCGCGGAAACATGGGTCGAGGTGCGGCTTGCGGATTTCTACGCGCCGGAACTTCACAGCGCGGGAGGGCCTGAGGCTAAGGCCGCGCTATCCAACTTGGCCCTTGGGCGCAACGTCAGCTGCCTAGCAGGCCGCCGCAGCTATGATCGTGTGGTGGCCCGCTGTGAGATTGGCGGGCGCTCAATCGGTGACAGCTGGCGCCGCATGGGCATCCGCGAAGGGGGCCGCGGTCAACCCTAGGGCGCGGTAACTGACAGCGCCAATCGGATCAGGCGCTACTATCGCGGCGCGGGGGATGATTCGTCATGGCGCTACAGATCGTCGAGTTCTTTGGGCACGAGCCTCTACGAGAGGAGGCGCGGCCCTATGTTGAAGGCAAAATCTGTCCGTTCATCGGGTCGGCCTGCATAAAGCCGAACCATGGCGCCTGCTCAGTCAGGCAGACCACTTCAGAGCCGATCATCTGCTGCCCTAACCGGCTCTATGCAGATCACTACCGTATCCTTGCTGACATCGCGCGGGAGGCTTTCGGTCCCGACGCCGTGCTCACGCGTTCGGAGGATGCAAGGAAGCTCCGCCACGCCGGAAGCCTGACAGGGAACGAGGCAGTTGCCTTCGGCCACCTCTGGACCGGGGAACTGTCGATACCCAAGCCCGCGACCAAGGGTGGCGGCGGACGAAGCAGCTTCTACGTGGATTGGGTCATCGCGAAAGTGAACGCTGCCGGTGAGCTTGAGGCATTTACCGCCGTCGAGGTGCAGACCATCGACACGACCGGCAGCTATCGGGAACAGTCTGACGCCTTCTTTGAGTTTAAGCCGTTCACCGGCGGTAACGGAAATGGCTTTAGTGACGCGGGCATGAACTGGGAGAACGTGAACAAGCGCATCCTCCCGCAGTTGATTTACAAGGGTCACGTTCTCCGACGCGAAGCGCAGTGTAGTAAGGGGCTGTTCTTTGTGTGCCCGTCCCAGGTTTACCAGAAGATCAAAGATCGGCTCGGGGACAATCTCCTAGAGTACACGATTGGAAACGGAACTATTACGTTTCGCGCATACGACCTCGGGCCGCTTGATCCCGTTACTGGACAGCGTGGCTTGGTCTACAAGCAGCAGTTCATCACGACTATCGACCAGCTTGCCGTTGCCTTCACTTCGCCGATGAACTTGCCGCCGCAGAACGTTTACGCAGCAGCGATCAACACCGCCCTGGTCTAACGGAGTGGCAATGCACCCCAGGTTTGCCGCTGTAGTGGAAGCCCTGCACCCAAGCTTTGAGCGGCTGATGGGACAAGAACCAAGGCGCTCGGACCAGCCATGGCCGCGAGAGAAGGTGCGAGGTGTCTATCTGTTTTCGGAGAATGGCCGACACCTGTACGTCGGTCGGACCAATGATGTTCGGGCTCGGTATGGCCGCCATTGCTTGCCCGGTGCGCATCACGGCATGGCGGCCTTTGCGTTCCGCTTGGCGAGGGAGGCGACGGGCCAACTCAGGGCGACCTACCGGGCCGGTGAGGGGAGCCGGAAAGCGTTAGCTGTGGAGCCCACCTTCAAGGCAGCCTTCGACGCAGCGAAGGCAAGGGTGCGCGCGATGGAGTTCCGGTATGTCAATGAGCCCGATCCGGTTCGCCAGTGTGTGCTCGAAATCTACTGCGCCGTTGCGCTGGAGACCCCGTACAATGATTTCGACAATCACTAGCGGCGGTGCGAACCAAAGAGCCGCCCTTCACATTGCCCGCCAAACTGCTACATCTGCCAGCCTCACCTGTAACACTCGCCTAGAAAAAGCCATGTGAAATCAAGGGGTGTTTCGCATCCCCTCGGCTCCACCAGGAAGCCCCTCTCCGATCAGCTCCCGGCGATGTAGGCCTTCAGGCCGTCCGCCTCGGCTTCGACCTCGGAAATCTTCCACTTCACCAGGTCGCCGATGGAGACGATGCCGACCAGCCGCCCGGCCTGGACGACCGGCAGGTGGCGGATGCGCCGGTCGGTCATGCGCGTGAGCAGGGAATCGACGGTTTCGCCGGGGTCAGCGAACACCACGTCCGCCGTCATGTAGGCGGAAACGGGGCGCGACGTGACCTTTTCGTCGCCGCCGGCCACCGCCCGGACAATGTCGCGCTCGGAGACAATGCCCACCACGGCCTCGCCCTTCGTCACCACAAGGGCGCCGACGCGTCTGGAGTGCAGGAGCTCGGCGACCCGGCCGACCGTATCTGCAGGCGTGACGGTGAACACCGCATCGCCCTTGGCCCGAAGAATCTGTGAGACCAGCATGGTGTCCCCCGTTCCCGTCCGTGATGGCGGAACCCTCGGCGGGTTCCGGGGGCGATGCAAATCAATCAATCGTCAAACCGGGAAGCCCGGCGGCGAGCTTGCCGGAGCGGGCCTCGACTCCGCCCGAGCCTCTGCGCGCCGAGACCTGAGCCTGGCCCCCGAACCGGCAGCCCGTCCACAATGACGGCCTAGAGGTTGGCCAAGGCTCTGTAAGCCGCGCGCCAGTCCTCCGGGATCCGTAGCCACCTTGTCTCCCGGGAAGCTCTCACGAGTGGCGAGGGATGCAACGAGCCAGAGAGGCTGAAGGCCTCCGCAGCCAAGAGCGGGCGAGCCCGCTCGGCCCGCTTCCCCACCAGCACCACGGCCCTCAGCCGCGGCAGGAGGCGCACCAGCCGAAGAGTCTCCAGCGCACCCTCCCTCACCTCGCGCGCCGTGACCTTGCGCGTTCCGTTCCAGCCCGCGATCAGGTTCCAGAGCACGGTCTCCCGGCGGGGAATACCGGCCTTGCGCATGAAGTCGAATATGGCCTCGGCGGTGGGGTCGTCGTTGTCGCGGCTGATGAATCCCGAGCCCGCGCGACCGGTGCGCAACGCCGAGGTCATGGGTCCCGGTTTCTCCAGCAGGAACAGCATTCGCGCCTCGACGCCGCCGTCGAGGGGGTCGAAATCCGGGAACTCGTCAGGTGAGCAGGCCCGGAGCTGGTCGACGTAGGCCGTCAGTGGGCGGACATGCGGCTCGGCCAGGAGCATCCGCCGCGCCTCCCGGGCCTCGGGCGCGCGGAGGCTACGCGCGAGGGCTGCGGACGACATCTCCTTCAGATTCTCATTTGTCAATATTTAGATCCAACGTTGAACATATACATTATGTTTAGCAAGTTATTAGAACTAGATATACAATATTCTACGTAATTATCTATTCCCGAACCAAGGGATGGAATCATTACATTTTCAATAAATAATGAAAGATGATCACGAAATAATCTTAACGCTCCATACGTTTCGTTAAGAGCGACTTTATTATCTAGCTCTATGTCTATCATGGTAATGCAATATTTTATATCATTTCGATGATCTGAAGAAATAGTAATTCCTGGTGAATAAACAATTTTATTCGGAGAATCTTCAATAAGAGATCGCATTTTTAGCATTAAAAGAAATCGTTTTTCATTTCGAATTAATTATTCTTTCCTAATCTTTTCTCTATCAAAGTGATGACTCAAAAAATTGGCATATATCATCGTCGCGACTGCAAGTATACTTCCGCCCGCTTGAATCCATGCAGCAGATGTATCTGACAATTTAGGACTATACGGTGTAGCAAATTGTATGTAAATTAGCGCAATAAATGATGATACCAAGAATGCCATTGTTATATTTGGTATCAATATCCTTTTGTTTATTACTACTTTTCTTTTCAAAGTATCTTTATCAAAATTGTATTTAAAAGAATCCTGTTCTCTGCTGATTAAAATAAATGTAGCTAACACAATTACAAATATCAGAAATACAATGAACGCTGGCTGTGAAAGAAATTCTGTCAAGGAGTGAAAACTCAAGCCGAAAATCTGCTGCATTTCTGGACTCACCCCAACCCCCGCAGGTACCGCAAACTCGCCTCGACGCTCGGCCAGTAGGGCTCCGGCGGGAAGTCGTGCTCGACGAAGCGGTGTTCGACTCCCACCTCCTCGCCGGCGGCCAGGAGGGCGGGGAAGTCGAGGGTTCCGGCGCCCACATCGGCCATGCCGCCGTCGGCCTTGTAGTCCTTCAGGTGCAGGAGGCGCACGCGGCCGGCCAGGCGGCGGATCATGGCCAGGGCGTCCTGCCCGCCCTGGGTCAGCCAGTAGACGTCCAGCTCGAAGCTGACGAGGTCAGGGTCCGTCCCGGCGACCAGGCGGTCGAAGGGAAGGGTCCCGTCGGTGTCCGGGGCGAACTCGAAGTCGTGGTGGTGGTAGGCGACGCGGAAGCCCTCGGCGGTGGCCCGGCGGGCGAAGGCGTTCAGGCCGGCGATCACGGCGTCCCAGTCCCTCTGGTCCGGCATGACGAAGGGCAGGACGATCCAGCAGCAGCCGAGGTGGCGAGCCATGGCCAGGACGGCGTCGGGTCGGTCCCGCATGTCGTCGATCCCGGCGTGGACCGAGGGGCAGTCCAGGCCGATGGCGGCCAGGTGGGCGCCCAGGTCGGCGAAGTCCATGGACAGGGGGGCGGCGAACTCCACGGCGTCGTAGCCGATCTCGCGGATGCGGCTGAGGGTCCCCTTGGGGTCGGCGGCGAAGGGCTTCCTGAGAGTGTAGAGCTGCAGGCCGTAGGCGGGCATCAGAGGGCTCCGTCGCGAAGGAGGTCAGCCGCATGGTTCGCCGTGCGGGCGGACAGGGCCATGTAGGTCAGGGAGGGGTTCATCGAGGCGCTGGAGGCCATGACCGCCCCGTCCGACAAGAAAAGGTTGGGAACCTCGTGCGCCTGGCCCCAGCCGTTCACCACCGAGGTCGCCGGGTCGCGGCCCATGCGGGCCGTGCCCATCTCGTGGATGCGGTCGCCGGGCGGGGTGACCTGCTCGGCGGCCTCCTCCCAGGCGTTGAGGTCGACGCAGCCGGCGGCCTTCAGCATCCGCCAGGCGTCGTGGGCGGCCTCCCGCATCATCAGGTATTCATTGCGGCCGTGGGCGGCGTCGATGATCGGGACAGGCACGCCCCAGGAATCCCTTCGGCTCGCCGAGAGGGTGACGCGGTTGTCCGGGTTGGGCAGGACCTCGCCGAAGGGCATGAGCGACATGGACCAGGGCAGGCCGCCCGGGGCC
>Ga0315906_10005916_pt1 | contig 15266 bp, 17 predicted proteins | sample LakEriMetagenome_4_FD_203526 | JGI IMG/M metagenome (GOLD analysis project Ga0315906, IMG submission 203526) | Freshwater fungal communities from buoy surface, Lake Erie, Ohio, United States - Buoy 2 MA122 | ecosystem: Environmental > Aquatic > Freshwater > Lake > Lake biofilm | place: USA...
AGCAGGCATCGGAGAGGATGGGTCGGATATCTCGATTGAATTCGATGGTCGTTGGTGGTTCGCAGGCCGAGGCTGGCAGGATCGATGCCAGCGCGATCGCCACGAGACAGAAGAGCGAAAGGAGCCCGGGGCGGCAGGAAAGCCCTGGGCGGCAGGAAAGCACGGGGCGGCAGGAAAGCACAGGGCGACAGGAATGGCGAGGGTTCGAGAGAATCATGATCCGGTTTTTGAGGTGGGCAGGTCGTTAGCATCAGCGGGTTTGATGCCCGATTGGAGACTATTCTAGCACGATGGGCAAACGCGGCACCTACGATCTGCTATTCCCGCGGGGATCCTAGCTGTTTGGAAGAAGAGAACGCAAAGACGCAAGGGCGCAAAGACGCAAGGGTAGTGGAGCTCCCGCGGGGATCCTGGCTGTTTGGAAGAAGAGAACGCAAAGACGCAAGGGCGCAAAGACGCAAGGGTAGTGGAGCTCCCGCGGGGTTCCTAGCTGTTTGGAAAGAAGAGAACGCAAAGACGCAAGGGCGCAAAGACGCAAGGGTAGAGGAGCTCGCGTAGAGATCCTGGCTGTTCTCTTCACCCGTTTGAGCGATCCTCAAATCGCGAGAAGAAGAAAAAGCAAAAAATCTGCGAATTCAAGGCACTTGCGAAGGATCGGGCGAGCCGTGGATGCATCGGAACGCTTGAAAATAGGGTCTTTTTGGCGAACCGATGGGTTTCCAATGGGGTCTAGAGAGGAGACCGGATAGGCCTAGCGACGGAGCGGGAATTCGGTTAAATTTGTGGTTGTTCGGGGTGTAGCGCAGTCTGGCTAGCGCATCTGGTTTGGGACCAGAGGGTCGAAGGTTCGAATCCTTTCACCCCGACTTTTTCTAAATAACGCTGAAACAAGTACTTACGTTACCTGCCGATGTTCGGCAGTGCAGCCTGAAATTCCACGAAATCCGGTAGTCTACCGGATTCGGTGAAATTGGAGGTTTGCACACTATGCCGAAACCATCTTGTTCCCGCGTTCCTTCTTACCGCCACCACAAGTCCACCGGACAAGCCGTGGTGACCATCAATGGCCGAGATACCTACCTCGGAAAATGGAATTCAGTAGCCAGCAGGTCCGAATACGACCGCATCATTGCCGAATTCCTTGCCAATGGCCGCCGGTTGCAAACCAAGGCCGACGCCACCGTGGTCGAAGTCCTCAATGCCTATCGGAAATTCGCCGAGAACTACTACCGCAAAGACGGTCGGGTCACGAGCGAATACGGCTGCATCGTCGAAGCCCTGAAGATCGTCCGAGAACTGTACGGACGCAAGATCGCCAACGATTTCGGTCCCCTGTCGCTCAAAGCAGTGCGTCAACGGATGGTCGATAAAGGCTGGTGTCGCGGCCACATCAACAAGTCGATTGGCAGGGTACGCCGGTGCTTCAAATGGGCCGTCGAAAACGAACTGGTTCGGGGCGACATGTACCACGGCCTAATGGCTGTCTCAGGCTTGCGCAAAGGGCGCTCCGAAGCTCACGAGCCGGATCCAGTCCTTCCAGTGGACGATGCGACCGTTCAGGCCACGCTGCCGCACCTGACGTGCGTAGTGGCTGATATGGTGCGATTCCAGCGAATTACGGGCTGTCGTCCCCAAGACGTTTGCAATCTGCGCCCCTGCGACGTGGATATTTCAGGGGAAGTCTGGTTGTACCGTCCAGCAACCCACAAGACCGAACATCATGGTCGAGAACGCATCATTCCGGTCGGACCAAAAGGACAGGACATTTTGCGACCATACCTGTTGCGAGAAAAGGAAACCCATTGCTTTAGTCCAGAGGATTCGGAGAGGAAACGCCGAGAGGAACGTCATTCGAATCGAACGACTCCGCTTTCGTGCGGCAACCGGCCAGGAACAAATCGCAAGCGAAAACCCCAACGCTCCGCTGGTGAGCATTACACGGCCAACACTTACCGCCGTGCGATCCACCGTGCTTGCGACATCGCCTTCTTACCACCCGAGCCGCTGAGCCAACGCGAGGGTGAAACCTCGAAACAATGGCACGATCGACTGACGGAAAAACAACGAGCTGAATTGGAGAAATGGCAATCCGATCACCGCTGGTCTCCGAACCGACTTCGACACTCGGCGGGAACCGAGATTCGCAAACGGTTCGGGTTGGAAGCTGCCCAGGTAATCTTGGGTCACGCATCAGCAGATGTCACCCAAGTCTACGCAGAGCGCGATCTGCAAAAGGCTGTTCAGATCATGCGAGAAGTTGGGTAGAAAAGAAATGACTTCAACTCTTCCAGCTAACGGTCTACAATGGCCGTTAGTGCTTGGGAACGCCAATGGAAGGGAATAGTCATGGACGCATCGAAGGTTGACGGAGTGTCGGAATCCAAGGGTACAGCAGCCACAACCTCACAGGCTCCCGAGGTGGATCCACTGAGCGTCACAAGGCGATTGCAACGCGATGGACGCTGGACTGAAGCTGAGCCCGTTCGGAATCGCTTGATCAAAGTATGCCGGCAACAGGGCATGAGCAAGCCAGAAGCTCAGGCTTGGACCTATTCCGAGCTCAACCGACTCTATCCACCCCTTGTCGCTCAGTGGACGGATGACTCGGATGACGACTTGGGATCCGCTGATGGTGGAAACGTTACCGGCTTGAGTGACATTCCAGCGTCCTGGGGTCAGCTACCTGCCAATGCAACCCTTCAGGCTGAGATAAGCTGGTGTCAGGCGAACCGACTGCGGGTTGTTGAGGAAAAGTCCAACGGCACAACCGTCGTTCACCTCGATCTTGCCAGAACGCCAGCTCCCTCTTGGTCTGCACTTGGGTGGCTCGAAACCAGCATTCGAGCGTATGCGAAGTATGTGGACGTCGCAGCCAAAGTCACGGCCACGCAACAGGACGAGCAGGATATGGTACGACGGGAGCGGATGGCGATCGATGAAATCCGGTCGTTGCTTGCGGAGATGCTCCAGGACAGCGACGAGAGATCACCAAACCAAACTCAGTGACACGAGGTCAGCCGGAAAACAACCCAGACCCCCCACCCCATCGCACGAGACGGTAGCGGTATCCCCACTCTCCGCGATTAGAGATTGACTTGCGTTTCGGGGTCCATCCGGGGCATCATATATGCTTGTTCCTGTCGTCGTCCCTGCCTGCTCCCTCCCTGCCTGTCTCGTTGCCTGTGGTCGAAAAAACAGATCGGATATGGTAGTCGCGGCTAAGTACACAGTGGCATCGAGTCATGCTTGCGTGGGGTGTGTACTTTGGCGATCGGAAACGGCGTTTGGTAGTAGTCCTTCCCTGCCGTCGATCCTCCTTAGCGAGACGCCACTCGTGATTGGCTGAGTCGCGTCGACAAGGACGCCAAGGAAGCACGCGATAAGCGCATCTTCGACCTTTGGTTGGCTTGCTCTATACGCAGCAAGAAATTGCTAACGCGGTTGGAATCACAAAACAGGCCGTGGAGCAAGTTTGTCAAGAAACGGCAGGTCTGCCAAAACTTGACAAAGTCGATCAATCCGCAGCCGAGCACGCAACTGACTTCACGCCACCGATCTACAACATCTGGAAGCAGCAAGAGAAGTCGAACGGTTCATCACACTTTGGAAACAGTGAGGTTCGCTGGGTGGATAACTTGCTGTAACTCTAGACGGAACCGTTCGGCATTGTGCTCGATCCATTTGCAGGTGGTGGGTCTCAGTTGCTAATTCGTGAATGCAAAACCTATGTCGTCATCGGGCGATTCCAGCGACACTGTGTCGCTCGGAAATTGATCTATATCCCAAAACCCCTCGCAAGGATGTTACGGTATCCCCAATTCGGCTCGATTAGGTTTGAACTGCGTTGCTTAGGCCATACCATTACACAGTACCATTAGCGTGAGCGTGACATGGCTTGTTCTGGTTTCTTTCAGTCACCAAAACGGATTAGTCATCACCTAATGCCCATATGTACGTTTCGAGGGACTACAACATGATCCCCGCTTTATGCTGCTGTCCAGGAAGCGACTGCCAGGCAGCAGATTGAGATCGATAAAAAAAGGTTAACTAAATTCAAAATCCGGAAGCAGACGCTGGTTCGCCGATTGATTCGCCTTCGTGCCGCGTCAGCATGGGGAGTCAAGCGATTGAGTTAACAAAGCCAAGTCGACATACCGCTTGGTTAGTCTAATTGAAACTCCCAGCGCCACGAACGCTGTGTCCAGGAAGATAAGAATATCTAGCCAGGGCGTAGCGTATTCGATGTAAAATTGATCACATTGAAGTTCCATGAGCAACTCGTCCGTTGTCGAAGACGGGGGAAAATGGACTGCACTCAAGCCCGTAATGCCTGGCTTAATAAGAAGTCGGCTGTCATAATCAGTCCGAAGAATTCGCCCTACCTCTTCATGGATTTCGCAGCGATTTGGACGCGGTCCGATCAATGACATTTCACCACGAATCACATTAATTAAATTCGGAATTTTATGCAGACCCGATTTGACCAGGAATCGCCCAACAGTTGTACGCCGCGGATCCCCAAAATCCGACCATTCCGGTCTAAACCCTTTATCAAGCCGCGTTGTTCGCAGCATGTACATCGAGAAAATTCGTCCGAGCTTTCCAGCCCTCTTAGTGGAATAAAGGGGGAAACCAGAAGTAAGCCAAACGATTATTGTAAGACAACACAATAGTGGAAACAATGTCACGAACATAACGAACGCTATCAATCGATCAAAGCGTTCCTTCCAACAAAAGTATCTAGCGACTTTTAGGTGCGTTGGCGAAATGCTAGGCTTTTCACGTGTTCTAAGTTCAAGCTCAGCTAAAGATATCAGAGTCGGTGTGTATCTCGCAATACTTGCCCGAACTACGCCGTGCTCTTTGAGCGCACCATCGTTGATTGCGTCAACAATAGTGATTGCATCATTAGCAGCACTTTCAGAGTTTACGTTGAATGCGACAATCGTACTGCCTTTGCGGATATAACTCACCTTCAATTTTGCTCCATTGCAACCCATAATGCCCTCTATTAATAGTTGGTAATAGAACGCGTCTTCGTCTAAGAAGTCACCAAAATTTACATCTAGTTCAACTTCAATGAGTGCTTCTTGCTGACCGATGGCGGTCGCAACCGCTGATACGGGTGACTCTCGATCAGATCCTATCGAAAAACTATTATCATCCGATCCGGTTTCGTTACCGCTATAGTCTTGGAATGGGAATACGGCGTGTACACGATCGAGTTCTTGACTGGGGATCATGTAGCCAACTTTGTTTCGCACTCGGGCGACGATTCCATACGCTTTCCTTCCATCATTTGACAAGAGTGGTGTGCCACTGTAGCCGGGCTCGATCACGACAGTGGCGTCTGCGTTTTGATCGAGTTGTAAACGACTGCTTCGGACCGGCCATGACACCAGGCCGCGCCACCATGTTCCTAGCGAAGATCCTATTGGAAGGCCAAATGCCATTATCGGCTCATTAATTCGGGGAATCGAGAATTGCGACTTACTTATAGCAACAGGAACCGCGTCGTCTAACTGCAACACTCCGATATCTTCGTTTTCACCGGATTCGAGCGGTGGAAGCCATTGGCTTACTGTTGCCCAAATCTCAGGTTCATTAGGGACTAGGATGAATTTGACGCATATTCTTTCGTTAGGACGGCTTGTTTCGCCGGACGCTCGGCTGACGGCTTCATTAATCACATGAGCGCAAGTGATCACATGAAAGTCGCCTACGACAACGCCCATTCCCGTAATCTTACCGGTTTTGTAGTTTTTTATACCCACAATAGGTGGAACTTTAGTTTCCATCCGTTGTCCTAGCGTTTTGCTTCCAAGTGAGTGATAGTTTAAAATTCGCCTCAGCAGATGTGCTGGCAAAAAACACATTGCCTTCCGTGGTAAAGTTCACGCCAACTTCCAGTGTCATCTCGTCCGGTCCCGAGTCCTTTATTGCAGCTCTTGCTGCGTCCGCGAGCGGGCGAACGCGAGCAAGCATTGCTTCCAAAGTCTTGGAGGTCTTCTCAATGAATGCGCCTGTTCCAACACGGCGTTCCTGTCCATCGTCGGTACGAATCTCGATAAGAATTGAATCGCCACATTCTGTGGGAACTTCAAGCAGTTGTGTCATTGATACTCCTGATCTATTAGGCTGACGTATTTCAACGTATGCTGACTTGTCAACTTATGGGCGAACTTATTTATATCTGGATCAACCTACGCCCGTTAGGCTGCACCAATGCAGCCTATTACTCAAGCTAGGCTCTATCCGGGGTTTGATGATATCAGGCACCTGCAAGCCGAGCAAGTATTTTTAGGTGATACAGGCTGTTTCGGCGTAATCTCGGGTTGGCCCCGATTACTTCACTCGATGCATGCCAGCCGGCAAACAGAACTGCAACGCGAGTTCCCGCTTCACGTGGTTTGCTCTTGGCTTGGCAACTCGCCACATATCGCACAGCAGAGTTATTTGCTAGTTACCGAGGATGATTTCGCGGAGGCCGCTGGTGGTGGTGAAGGTGATGGTGATGGTGAAAGGAACCCGCTCAGCATCCGTCACCGCTGAGTGAGCTATGAAGTCCAAGAAACCTACATGCAACCTTGGTCTGCTACAGCGCCTGGTTCGGCGTGTCTTTTGGGTTGGTACAACGATATATCATAGGCTGAACGGCTTGCCCGGATGCCAGTTTTCAGAGTTCAGCTTGCACTCACCGAGCTGATTGTGCTTAGAGTCGAATGGATCGACGTTACTCAAGAACCCGTCCATTATTGCCTGCTTCTGCTGTTGCGTTAGCGACTCGTACCACGTTGGCGAGATGGCAAAGTTCTCTGTCTGGCAAAACACCAGCCAGAGCAGGCTCGATGTAATGTCCGCCTGCGACGTGAGCGATTCGATCAGCTGCCGCGGGGCCGCATTCACGGTGTCGAGATGGGAAAGGAGAGCGAACGCGCCTGACGGTGCGGGGATGATCGTGACCATTAGCTGACTCAGGTCAGCTTCCCAATTCTCAAAGTTCTGAAGATAGTTGCCACCGAAGTCGTGGTCTGGAGAGTATACGAAGTTGCAAACTACAGTTGGTGGCTTGGAGAATGGGATCACTGTGGTCATAACCCGCCGCCAGTCAGACGCCACAAGGTGCTTGTCCATCTCCGCCTTGGTCCGCTCGATCTCCTCCGCGCCTCTCAAAGAAGCGGCCTGCGAAAGTAGGGCGTCCTCCGAAAACTGCAGGTCAAGCTCCTTCGGCAGTCCGTGAATGTTCTTTATCGTCTCGACCGGGAGAAATGGGAATTCAGCCTGTTTCCGCTTCAAGTAGCTTTCTTTAGCAATCGCCCTATAAGCGTGCATGAACAATTGCTGCGGTTTGCAATTAAACTGCTCGTCTTCGATCGGAGAGAATAGAGCCTTGTCATGAGTGGCACAAAAGCCGTTGAAGACCGATGTGTTTTTGATGCCAAGCAGACCGATGGTCGCCGGTCCGTCCGCCGACGGAGCGTAGAGGTTGGACCTGAGCGCGTAAACATGGCCATCCCTGGAGATCGGGCGGAGCATGCTCGCCGCCGAAAGAGTGTGCGCGGCGATAATGTCCCCGCTACAGCCGCCAGTTGGTGACAGACACACTCTCGCACTGAACCGCCTCTGGAAGTCTTTGATCGCCTCCCTTGCGGCAGACGGATTGTTCAGGTCAGAAAACTTCACGACATCCCTCCGCCGTTTCTCCGCTCGTCAAAAATCTTCAACTTCCCGACACGCGGCTGATGGCGACGGATCGCCCGTCCGCCACCGAACTTGTTTTTCCACGGATCAGCCTAACCCCTGTAGACCGCACCATTGCAACCTATCACTCAAGTTAGCCTCGACCCAAAGTACAAATGATATCACGCACTTGCACGCCGATCAACTTTTTAATGGGGGGATCGGCTGTTCCATCGAAATTCCACGCACAGTCGAAGAAAAGTACGTTGCCTTGCTCGAATCCGAGCACCGAAACACCCGTTACTTCCCCACTTCCATCACCACCCGAAACCCCAGGTAGTAGTACGTGTCCCCTGGCGGATCCCAGTTCCTAGCCGCAGATCGGCACTTGATACCACGTACTTTTTCAGCTTTCCCTCGGACTCGACAAACAGCTTGCCAGAGTCGATCGTTTCCGATCCAGCGTTGTCCCCATACCATCCGGCTTGATCGAGACTGTCCTTGCTGTCGCCAGTGTTGTAAGCACTTGTGGTTCCAGCACGGCAGGCGTATTCCCATTCGGCCTCGGTGGGGAGTCGGTACACATGACCAGACGCTTTCTCATCAGGCATCTCGCTGAGTCGCTTGCAGAACTCGACCGCGTCGTCCCAGGTTACGTGATCAACGGGATGGTTGTAGCCGACGACGCCGGGTTCCATGGTCTCGACGATCCTCTTGTTCTTGAGCAGCATCTCACCTTAAAAGACGCTCGGGTTCTTACCCATGACTCGCAAGTACTGATCTTGGGTCACCTCGTGGATCCCCATGCAGAAGGCTTTGGAGAAGGTGGCCTTGTGGGGCTTCTCTGCTGGCTTGGCTCCGAGCTCACTTGGATTGGCTCCCATCGTGAAGGATCCTGGTGGGATGTAGGTCAGCTTGAGTCCGATGTTCGTTGTCACGCGCTTGGGTGGTGGCTACGGTCGGCAGCTAGACGAACCGATTGCGGCAACTATGAGCAAAATGGTGGCTAGTTGAGAGGATGGTCGCAATGGACGAGTGCGAAGAAAAGGACAGGCGAGCGATTGGTTGGCGATGTTGAAGCCGGCCAAACCATAGTAGTTGGAGTTAGAAAAGTCTCAAATTGTGATTTAGCCAACAAAACGGAGCTTTACGGCACATCGCATCGCATTATGCAAAAGTGACTTTGGACGCTGTCGTGTCAGTTGGTCGCTGGTGGCGGTCGTGCTTTTTTTGGGTCGATTGGATGATTACTGAAATGGTGTCGGTACGGCGAAACGCTGCCAGTCTGCACCGTCAGAGTGCTACTTTGGTGCTGGCAAAAAGCGCCAACATATAATAGATATCCCGCAGGTGCAGGCAACACGTAGCCTTCGGGTAGGTCGGGACAGCCGAGCAAGTGACGTCGTGTCAGTAGTCATCGGTGCGGCAGTGTTGAATGGAGATTTGGTGGACTGACACGGATTCCGCCGCTGGCAGGTCGAGAAGCAACAGGATAGAAACTGGGGACAGCCTCGAAGTTTTTCCGAGAGTCGCAAAGGGATTTGGCGTAGGCCAAGACAATCGCAAGTTTTGTCGGCATGACGAACGATTGGTTAGCTTCGCAAGGTGTCGCGAGTCGGAAAACCCTCTGGGCAGAGCTTGCTCCTCTTCGTGGAACCGCCTAGTGCGGACCCGCATGCTAGGTGGTGTGGGGAGGACGGTCAGCAATGGCCGTCCTTACCCGATTTCGCCGATGTCTTTAGGACTTACAGACCGAATCCACGCGTGAATCCCCAGGACCATTTGCGGCGTCCACAGGTTGGGCATCGCCGCCGACAGTACGTCAACCATTCAATCAACTCCATCAAAGCATTGAGCATCATAGCCGAAACGAACGATGCAATGAAAGCCAACAATCATCATCAGTGGGACAATAAGTAGGGCCCACCATCCAAGTCCAGTTGAATTGTTTGACTCAATCGCGGCAGGGGCTCTGTTAAGCAGGGATCGAACGAATCTAATCGACGAGATAAGTATGGCGGCACAAACGCTCATCTGCACAAGCAAGAGCATGCCACACGACGCCGTTGGCAGGACACCTCGAGATTCTTCGTACTGACAGTTGCGGCACCGATAAAGCATGAGTCCTCTGAATTGTAGCCTGTGGATCCTTTCGGCGAACGACCGCGATGACCTAGTCGCGGACTAAATGTATCCATCATTTGACGGCCGACCCGCGACTTAGGTCCATCGCTTGGTTCGTCTGTTTTCCTTGATGCTGGAATTGGGTGTTGATTAACACCCTCGCATCGCAAAATCTAGCAGATCTTCTATTTCGCATCGTCTCCCAAGATTGGTTTGATCTTGTCAGGATCGACTTGCAGTTCGACGTTTCCGCATTCAAGGCATGCCATGGCACTCAATGTAACGCCGTCAGTTAGGACGATTCTGGAAAATGGGATTTTCACTTTAAAGAAAGCGTCCTCGATGCGCCCATGAACACGTCTCAATGAACCACAGTTTCTACAAGGTACGGTTGTGGTCTGCATTTTTGCTTAGAGCTGGTCGCAACTTTCTTGGACAGACGAACGGCAGCGGTAACGGGGCCGCCGCCAAGAAACTATGATTCCAAAACCGGCGTCATCGGCGGCTCCCGTTCACCGCATTGTTATTCTGGCGTTTTTGCTTTGACCGGAACAAACTTGCCAGACTTAGTCACGTAAACGGTCGAGCCATTCTCCATTTTACACCAATCGCCATTGCGATCCTTCAATTGAATGGCGTCTTGATCCGAGACGCGGATCGACACTAACGTGCCGGGATCTAAGAATGTAACCGAAGGGTCGGAATCTTGAGCAGACACTGTGTGAATAAAGCAACCGTCGACGTGCGTGACAATGAAACACGGAGCGTTCATCTTTGATTCCTCCGGATCTATCGATACGGGTGCGGAATCAGACGCTTTGGCTTCGATGTAGCCTGTTGTAAGGTCCCATTTTGTCGTAACGAATTCACCTTGCCCTAAGTCAAGAATTAGTTGGCCAGGTGCATATATTTTCAGTTCTTGGCAATGGCGTTGACAATCGGCAATGGATGGACCCACAAGCGTAAAGCGACCACGTGTAGGTTCCATACCAGCGGAAATGGAGAGTTTTCCGGAGTCTTCGACGTACAGATAGTAGCCATGATTACTACCTGCGCTGACGCTTGAGTATCTAAAAGCCACGTCAGGCTGCCCTAGATCAATAACTACCCAGCCCTCACCTTGGCTTCGATAGTAATCAGCCTCTACACGATTCTGGTGCTTTGGCAAAATGCTAAAGTAGCCATCATTTTGAGGCCTATTGTAGTCGTAATAGCAGAGTAGATCTATTCCATGGCCTGTGTATCCACCATTCATCTTCAGCGTGAAAGTTTCAAGTTGCCCTGCCGTGGACGCCTTCGCAACAAATGTCCGCGTTGACATGTCCATCGACAGTAGCTTTCCATTCGATGCTTGTATCGCAAATTGGGTAAACAGTTCCCAGAACGGAGTGAGACGACTGGTATTGACACTTTGCTCAAGGAGCCAAGGTGACCATCCGACCATTTGGGCCATATAGTTCTTATTGTCTCGTTCCAAAAATTTCGACTGCCCCGCGATTTGCGTTATCAGTCGAGCTAGCACTTCAAAGAAGGTTGGGTTCATGTTTAGGCCTTTCAGAATAACTTGTTTTTATACGGATCAGCCTAAACTCTGTAGATCGCACCAATGCAGTCTATCACGCAAGCTAGCCTCGATCCGAAGTTGAATGGTATCAGGCACTTGCGAGCGGAGCAAGAATTTTGTGGAGTGATAGGCTGTTTCGGACTAATCATCCCCAAAACCCCTGGAAAACCCATCTGGGTTGCGACCGACCCTATCCACAGGTAGCGTTCCTCAGTCTTCTGACCCGAGGTAAGCGACCACAGAGACCGCTGGATCGATCGGGCTCTGGCACGTGTGACACGATGTCAGCAGTTCCTGATGCAGCAGAGTTGGATTTGGTGAGCGGGACTCGGATTAGGCGCTGGCAGGTCGGGAACCAATGCGGGTGACGAGGTTTCGGTCGCCAAATGAACGTTCTCGTCGGCAGTCTCAGCGTCGTACTTTGGCTTCTCGCTCTCGGCCATCGCATGGTTTCCGAGTATTCCGGTTCGATATCGTCTCTGCGATGACACACGTTTAGCTCGAAAATTCGCACCAGCTCAAGCATGGTCTTGCGACAATTCGTCGGCAATTCCCATGATTTGTTGCGGGTGACGAGTGTCGCGGAGCCCAGGATTGGCGGTATGATGGTCAACTGGTGAAGGCTTTGATAGACTGCCTTACGGTCGAAGTTTACGCAAACACAAGGGGAACGCATCCCATGACTAAACTTACCGAATACCTCCAGACCGCAGAAGCAGCGGAGTACTTGGGCGTTGCTCAAAACACCATTCGCAAATGGGCAGCACGTGGCGAACTCCCGGTGCACCGGAACCCAGCCAATGGATACCGACTGTTCAAGCGAGAGGATCTCAAGAAGTTTTTTGCAAAAGTCGCAAGAAAAAAGTCGGGGACTGTCCCCGACTTTTTTCAGAACATGATCGATGTTCTGGGGGGGGGCCTTTTCCGGATGCCTTGAACCGCATCCACGGGGCCTCGCACGCACGCACGCGAGGCTGGAAGCAGAATTTTATCGGGTGCAGCGAAACCACTGCGCACAGGTTCGAGTTGTAACGCCTCGTTTCTTTCGGCATTTCTGGGCTTTGGTGAGGATACCAAGAGCGAGACAAAAAATGGCTGTGGACGATGGCTCGGGAACGGCTGTCACCACAATACGATCGATCTGGGGTCCAGAAAGAGGGTCAATACCAGGAGCCACAGAAAGGAAGCTAAGCGTCGTACTATTTGAGTCAGCAAGAAAAGCCTGCGTAATTCTTTCCCATCGTATCGGACCTTGAGTCGAGCCTACGAAATCAATTGAAGAGGAGTTGTTTCCTTGAAATTGCGTTCGAAGCGTCCCTCCACCCATAGCATTGCCAACTAGCACATCGAATGACACAAGGTAGCTCAACCCTGCTTGGGTTAGGATTCTTTGTGAAACCTGCCAAAGATCGCCGCCACGATTTAGATCGACCCATCGCTCCTTCTCAAGCGCGCCCTCTGCCCATTCGAGACCAAAAGGCCCGGTTGGACGTAGGAAGGTTAGTGCTTGATCTGGATCGAACGGGGAGAGCATTACATTCCAATTTGAAATTAGAGACTGGCCGGGTAATACGAGCGTACCCGTGTATCCTGGCGCGAACCACTGATAGTTAGCGTCCCCGGGATTAGCAAATGATCCGTTTTCGAAACTGCCGTTTTTAACGACAGTAGCTTGAGCACTACTTGCGAAGGCGAGTAGCGTGATTATGACGGCTGAAGTTGTTATTAATCTTGCCATATGTGATTCTGCTCCTTTTCTAAATGTCATGACCTAAATTGCTTTGATTCGAGTCGCACTGAACAAGGTAGGCCAATCTTACGACGCCTTTAGCTCGTGTTAGCCGTCACCAGACGCCACATTATATCAGCCACTAGGGAGACGATCAATTTTTTGGAAGTTCGACAGCCCTTGCGTGGCCCAGTAGCAGGAAAACCTTCCGACAGACGCCATAGCCACGATTCCAACTATGCCGAGAACAAGGAAATGGTCGATGCTCTAGATCACCTTTCTGACATCGCCTCAGTACTCAATAGAGCGGTAGTCCTAGAGTGGGTTCTGCTTGCGTCCGAGGGGAAAGCCATCAGCAGCTATTTCCACTAATAACCTGTTGCAAAAGACAGGCATGCTAGGTCTGAGTTTTGGACTTGGAAACCGCCTTGGAAAGGAACCGGGAACAGTCCCCTAGTTTTTTCTAAAGTCTGATCTTTCGCACTCCTCGTTACTGGATTGGCTCTGTCGTCTTCGCCTGGCCGCTGGTCTTCCAATCGAAGGAGAGTCGGTCTATCTGCTTGAAATTGGGGCGAGCGCAGAAGCAGAAATCTCTCCCCTAGAGTTGCTAATGGCGGGCAAGCCGTCAGGTATCATCTGCTACTTTAGCGCCGTGGCGTTTCACGGACTCACGACGCAAATCGTCCAGCACCAGCATGTTGCCGAACTGCAACCCCAAGCCTCAAGGACCGAAAAAACGCATTCGGAGATCGACCTTGCCGAGCGGCCACAGAACCCAACGCCCTCGAAAATGCGCAGCCCCCCGGGCCTAGGGACACTTCTCTTTCGATTCCAGGGGGTTGCGTTCTACAGCACCCGCCGCTCGTCGCGACTGGTACCAGGAATCCAGATGCGCGCTTACGGCCCGCGCGCTCAGATCCGCATCACCACCTTGGAGCAAACACTCCTAGATAGTCTCTACAAGCCGTTCCTCTGCGGCGGCCCTGAAGTGGTGTTCGAGGCCTGGCAAGAAGCCGTCGACTCTCGGCGCATCGATGAAGAACGTCTCGTAACGTATCTGCGGGCCATGGATTATCCGGCTACGACGCGCCGCCTTGCCGTCATGCTGGAACTCGCAGGCGGGACTCCAAGTGCCGAGTTGCAGCAGTTCCTTCAAGCATCCCAGGAGGCGATCGACCGCCAGAGTCCTCATGCATGCATCTCCTTGCTACCCGGTGTCGACTACCAGAACGTAAACGAATCCTGGCTGGTGAGCACCCCATGAACCAAAAAGACAGAGAGCACTGGAAGTCCCGGGTACTTGACGAGGCATATCGTGCCAAGGTAAAGAAACCTGGTGAAGCGGTGCGGACTAAGGACCCTTACGATATTAGCCGCATCCGCAGATTCCACGGACTCGAGAGAGTCGAGTGTGTTCGATTCGTAGGCAAACAGTCGAAAGATTCGGCGGGCGGTGTCGCCTAGTACGGGGTCGATTTCGATTACTCCGCGACCATCGTCGTGAACAACGCCTTCCAGTGTATCCGATTCAAATGCGCTCGCTGAAACTGGAAAACTTCAGGCGAAAGCGGTGGTTGTTTTCCCATTCCAATTTCATGTCGTCAGCTTCTTCAACCGACAATGTTCCGTGCTGGATCAAGAGCACCATCAATGCTTCAGTGGTAAGAATGGGTACGTTGAAGCCGAGGTTTGCAACCTTCTTGATCGCCTGTTTGTCGTCGATGGCGAGCGTCAGTTGCCGATGCACTGCGACCGCGATCGCGGAGCATTCACCAATTCCTAAGCCTTTCGCCGTAAGCTCAGCGAAAATCTGCACCTCAGCCAGATCATCGACGCTAATCTCGTGGAGTATCTGGTCAGTAAACGCTTGCTCCAACCGTTGCAGTTGTTCGTGATAATGAGCTGTGATTTCGGCACGAACGTGGTCGGTGACAACGAAACGATGAGTCGATAATCGCGAGAGGAGTCCAGCCCGGTCGAGGACGAGAAAATTGATCAGGACGCTCGTGTCCGTGATGACTACAGTTTCGCTCATCGAGTTTCATCCCTGAGGCGGTCCGAATTTACGCGGCCTCGGCCAACATCAGTAGGTCCTTTGCTGAGAAATCCAGAAGGGTGCTGAGGTCGCGCAATTTGCCCTTGGAAATCTCTTCGCGACGGAAAGCTTCC
>Ga0315906_10005922_pt1 | contig 15256 bp, 18 predicted proteins | sample LakEriMetagenome_4_FD_203526 | JGI IMG/M metagenome (GOLD analysis project Ga0315906, IMG submission 203526) | Freshwater fungal communities from buoy surface, Lake Erie, Ohio, United States - Buoy 2 MA122 | ecosystem: Environmental > Aquatic > Freshwater > Lake > Lake biofilm | place: USA...
TGATTGAGGTCAAGTGTCCGAACACCAGCACGATGCTGGAATTCATCCTCGACGGTAAGCCGCCCCAAAAGTATGTGACGCAGATGCAATGGCAGATGGCCTGCACCGGCAGACCGTGGTGCGACTTTGTGTCATTCGACCCGCGCCTCCCCGAGCGGTTGCAACTGTTAGTGGTTCGTGTCCCGCGTGACGATGCTTACATTGCCATGTTGGAAACCGAAGTAAAGAAATTCCTTGCGGAACTTGACGACAATCTCAACAAACTGGAGAAGGTAAGCCTGTGAACAAGCAATACGACAACAACATGACCGGCGTTTTGTTCAAAAACGATAAGAAGGGCAACGACAAGCGACCGGACTATCGCGGCTCTGCCGTCATCGACAATGTAGACCTCAACATCAGCGCATGGATTAAGCGCAGCCAAAAGACCGGCGATGCGTTCATGTCCCTGCGGTTTGAGGCCAAGGTTGCCGCACCGAAACGCGCCCCTGTGATGGACGAAACCCCGTTCGACGATGACAAGGACTTGCCGTTTTGAAACTCAAAATCTTCATTGGCTACGACAGCCGCGAGGATATCGCGTATGAGGTTGCACGCGCCTCCATCCTTGAACACATGGATGCCGAGGTGTTGGCGCTGCGACTGGATGACCTGCGTGAGATGGGGCTGTACTGGCGTGCGCCTGACCCCATGTCAGCGACGGAGTTTAGTTTTTCGCGGTTCCTCGTCCCTGCGCTCTGCAACTTTAGGGGTCGGGCGTTGTTCATGGATTGCGATTTTCTGGTTCGCAAGAGCCTCCAGTCGCTTTTCGAGTATTCCAACCCAGACATTGCGACATGGGTTGTTAAACACGATTACCGCCCGACTGCGTTGACCAAGATGGACGGTCAGGCACAGCGGGTCTATCCCCGCAAAAACTGGTCGTCGTTTATGTGGTTCAACTGCGAACACCCGATGACGCAAGGGTTAACGCCTGACATCGTAAACACAGAAACGGGAATGTATCTGCACCGATTTATGTGGGCTGCTGACAGGGTTATTGGTGAACTGCCGACGACATTCAACTACCTTGAGGGTTGGCACACACGGGCGCAGGTTCCTGACCCGACCTGTGTGCATTTTACCGAGGGTGGGCCGTGGTTCGACACCTACCAGAATGTCGAGTACGCGCACGAATGGAAACAGACCGCTGCGCGTGTGAGAGCATCCGAACGATGAAGCGTATCTTCCCGCGAGGCACCAGACCTGACGCGATGGCATCTGTCGTTGCGCGTATGGTGTCTAACCTTGACCCGCTTAAGACATGGGCGGTCGAGGTCACGGAATGGCGTAGGCCGCGCACCAACCAACAGAACAAGTTTCTGTGGGGCGTGGTGTATCCGTCCATCATCGAAGGTGGCGGGGAAGCGTTACGCGGATGGAATCGTGACGACTTGCACGATTACTTTCTGGGCGAGTGTTTTGGATGGGAGACGCTGGAGGGGTTTGGGCGTAAGCGTATGCGACCGCTCAAGCGTTCCTCGGCGCTCAACAAACAAGAGTTCAGCGACTACCTGTTGTTCCTTGAAACAAAGTGCATGGACATGGGTATCGTGATACCGGAGCCGTCGTATGAACCTGCGTAAAGAGGCGAGGGGCCGAGGCTGCATGGTGCGGATACCCGAGGTCTGCAACCACAACAGCGAAACCGTGGTGCTTTGTCACTACAGGCTTGCCGGGGTGTCCGGCATGGGGATGAAGTCCCCTGACCTTATCGGGGCGTGGGCGTGTTCCTCCTGCCACGATGCTATCGACCGCCGAGCGCACACAGACCTCGACCGCGACTATGTGCGTTTGCTGCATCTGGAGGGGATGGCGCGAACCCTCGCACAACTCAACAGGGAGGGACTACTGTGACCTTTATGGTAGACACCCCGTATGTCCCGGCGTACATCCGCAACGAATTCCTATATGACCACCAGACGGGCAGCGGGGAGTTTACCCCATGCACCATCTTCGGGTTCCGGGCTGAACCTGCCCGAGTACCCATGTTTAGCGTTATGACGGCCTGTGGGGCGCAATGGGCGAGGGTGCCTATCCATGCCCTTGTCAGCCGCCCATGCCCTCCAATGGCTTTAGAACTCGTCTGCTGGTGGGATTCCTTCAGCCGCCATGCCGAGGTGCGGGAAATGGAGTTCCTGCGGGGTCACCGCGTCCAAGCGAGGGGCAGGGACGGCGTATGGCGACCGGGCGTGTATGTGTTCAGCGTGTTTTGGCATCAGGGTGGATGGTCGGAGGTCAGCGACCAGAGCAAAGACCACCACATCATCCGGCTGGAGTCGGGGCCGCTGATTGCGTACCCCAACAACAAACTGCATTGGGTTGACCCGAGCCATCTTTCGGGTAACCCGCCAAGGGACTGGCAATCTCCCTCACAGTCTTACTCGGTGGAGGCACTATGGTCAGATGGCTTGTCGAATGGTTCAACAAAATAAACACGCGACGGCAGTACGAATGGAGCCGCGTACCGCCCCCTAACTGGCGATGCAGCCGGGGCTACCGCGACACTTGGTAAACGATTGGCGAGTCGTCTAAAGGTCGGACAACGGACTTTGACTCCGTGAATGAAGGTTCGATTCCTTCCTCGCCATCACACCTTGCGCTCGAAGTGCGGCACATCCTTGAACGACTTCCAAAATCCACCCCATTGGTTCTTCGGGTTCAGACTCTGCCAATACTCACCGACCGGGGTGAGCGCAGGGATGTCGTAAGTAAGTTTGCCGTCGCGGAAGAAATTGAGGTCGATGGCGCATCGCTTGAGGTGGATGCTGTTCATCGTCTTGGAGCGACCCGTCTTCACATAGATGGCCTGCTGCTCCGGGGTGCGTGCAAGTTCGCCGCCCGTGACGACAAAGCCCAACTCGGTAGCCTTGTTGATGAGTTTGGCGACATCCAGCAGGAACGCCGCCTGTTCTGCTACTAGGCTCACTTGATGGCCTCCTTGAGTGCGTCGGTCTTGTCCTTGCTGCTCTGGCTAGAACCAAAGTAGTAACTGACGATTTGACTGGCAATGGCAGACAGCACGCCGAGGACATAGATGAGGATGTCCTTGCGGCTTGCCTCGACCGGGGTATCGTCGAACATGACCACGCCGAAGAGGACAAAGGTCAACAGCAGAATAGACAACGCGAGAACGGGGGTAACAATCTTGTTGATGAGCGGAGCCTTGTCGGAGTTTGCAATCTGCACCTCACGCTCCCGAGCATCGTTTGTATCCTTCAGCCGCGCTTGCAGTTCTGCGAGGTCAAGTTTGTCTTCCTCCAGACGCAACTTCAGCAGTTCTTCCTCATGCTCCATCTGGGCGATTTGAATCTTCGCCAAGTCCTCGCTGGACATATCCGGCTTCAGTTCTACGCCCAACTTTTCCTCGACCACCTTCTTGCCCTTTGCCATGACGGCGTTGGCAACGAGGTTGAGGCCGTTGGAGAGCAACGGTTGGATGATGGGCAACAAGGCTGCGGGAATCATTTCTTCGCCCTCACAGTATCGTCACCCTTGGTCACGGTCACATGGTCGCCTTCGACATCGACACGCATGGGCTGCTCCTTTCGGTCAAGTTTATCCAGTTTGCCGATGAGTTCCTTTATGACTCCGAACTCTGGCTTTTCTTCCTTCACCGTAGCACCGGCAATGCCGTTGAGCATGGAGATGAGCGCGGTCAGCGAGGCACCGAGCAATCCCATAACGGCTGCAATCTTTTCGCTGTCAAGGGCGAGGCTGGACAGTACGCCAATCACCACGATGACCGTGATGTAGGACAAGCCATGCTTACCGATAGCCTTACCGGCTACATCCTTTGCGCTGCTGTTGGCTTCAAGACGCTGAAGTTCAGCCTTGATTTGTACCTTGAGCAGTTGGATATCTTCGCTCACTTGACCGTCTCCAAGAACATCATGGTCACCGTGCCAAACGCAGTCAGCAGGATAAGGATGATGGTTCCACCAACCTTGACCAACAGGTTCTCCATCCGCTTCAGACGCGCATGGATGGCCTCGTACCTGACCGCGCACACTTCCTCGTGCGTAGACAGTCGAGCATCGGTGGCATCAATGGTGGACATCACACAGCCCACGGAAGCGGAGGCGTTTGCACCGTCGGCGCAATCTGCTCTTGAATCTGCGCTTCGACCGCAGCCTGTGTCGCGTCCTTGTCCACGCCGTTGGCATAAATCCAGCCAAGCACTTGGTCTTGCGTGAGGTCAGCATACGGGGTGAATGACCCCTCTGGAGCCGGTACGCTGCAAGTGCTGTAGACGCTGCCGTAGGTGTCTGCAAAGACCCCAGAGCAAGTCCAATGCACGGTGAAAACGACATCGTTGTGACCGCCTTCCTGCGTGTAGCAGTTCATCGCGGTAACAGTCCAAGTGAATACTGTGCTCATTGTTTTACTTCCTTCTCGTTGGGCAGGCACGGCTCGACCTGCGATTTAAGTTTCTGGAACAGGGGATACGCACCCTGACTGGTCGGGAGTGAGCCGACGAGGTTCGTCAATGCGACGGCTTCTTCGAGGGTGAGGGTCAGGGTGATGTCTTGCATTACTTGGACTCCAGAGCGGTGACCTTTGCTTCAAGGGTTTCAATACGCGCCATTGCTTCTTGCAGGGCTTTGATAGCGGCGAAGGTGATGTCCTTTGTATAAACAGTCTTTAGCGGAACACCATCTTCCGGGGTGTCACCAAACCCGTCAGCGTCAACCCAGACAGGCTCAACGGTTTCAACCTGCTGCGCGATAACGCCAAGGTTTACATCGTCGTGAGTTTGGTCATTGTATTTGTAGGTGACAATCTCAAGAGCAGAAACCTTGCCCCACATGGACGCGGCCGGAATGATGTCTTTTTTCGTGCGTGCGTCGGACAAGTCAACATTGTTTGCTTGGTAGTTAGCCAAGCCACCGTTAGCACGGATAGATGCGCGAAGAGCGCCGCTGTCGTAGCAATAAACAAAGTTGCTAGAAGTGTTGTTTGGAGCAGCCGCAGAATAATTAACCGCCAAACCAAAGGGGGTGCTGCTAGTAGTGTTGCGGACAACAGCGGCCCACTTGTTGTTAGCATCCGCAGACAGCGCATGAAAGCCAGTAACTCCAGCAACCGCGACCGCAGCCGTGGCCCCAGCCAAAACCTCGCCGCTGCTCAAAATTCTGGCGCGTTCGGTGTTGTTGGTTAAAAAGTTAATGTAGCGAGTGCTTGCAGCAGAAATTTCAAGATTTGTACTTGCGGCATACACATAACCGGCGCTTGAGTTGCTATTACCAAAAGCAAGAACCGCATCCGTTCCATTGATGGTTACATTGCCTCGCCCAGATGCAGAAGTCAGTGCTGATGTCGTCCCCACCAGCAAATTCCCACTCGCATCCAGCGTCATCGCCTGCGTGAACGAGATGGCGTTGCCTGCGGTGCCGGAGGGGGCGGTGTGCCAAGAATGATTACCTCCCCCCGAAGGGCCGGTCATCTGATACCGAGCAGCGCCAATCCCGGTGTACTGATAAATCCAGTTTGTCCCGTTGAACCAAGCACCGTTTGCAACCTGCGTGAAAGTATCCCCCGATGCGGTAGACGCAATTGCTCCGGGGCCAGTAATGTCAAATGACTTGTACCCACCCGCCCATGCGCGAGGCGTTACGCCCAGACCGAGGCTGCCGGAGGCGTCGAGGCGCATGCGCTCCGACGGGGTAATACCGGTGAAAAAAGTAATCAGTCCACCCGTATCTGCTGCCTTGGCAATAACTTGAGTTTCGCGGGTCGCCTCTAAAAACCGCAGGCCGTTTTCGTAAGTGGTGGAAAACTGCGTACCAATAAAACGGTTATGGCTTGTTGCCCAAGTCTGGAGGATGTTCCCGGTTACTTCCAACTTCTGACCCGGCGAACTCGTCCCGATGCCGAGGCCCGTCGAGGTGAGGCGCATTTGTTCGGTAGTGTTGATTCCGAAGACAATATCACCCGCTGACTGCCGCGTGTTGATGGCAAAATCGTCCGTACCGCCACCGCCGATTAACTGATTGGCTATGCCAATCTCACCAACATTTGTTCCGTTGTGTTGCCACGCCGCATACGCGCCCGTCGCATTGTTGAGCAACAACCCAAGATTTGCCCCGGCTTGAAATCTTCCAGTCGTTTCCAACACCGTGCCGTTGAAGGTCAGCGCACTTCCACTCGTCGCCACCTTGCTGCCGTTCAAGTACAACACGCCGTTGGCGGTGCCGCCGGAGAGAACAGGGTTTGCCGTAAAGGTAGCCACGCCGCCGACATTGAGCGCCGAGGTGATGGACACATTGGCAAAGGTCGCGTTACCGGCGCTGTTCAACTGCGAGACGACTTGGAAGCGCGTGCCGTCATAGACGACTACCACCACCTCACCGCTCTTGATGTCACCCGCAGCAAGCGCCACAGACCCGTCACGGGTCACAGCCTTTGCACCCAGCGAGTCGATGTTAAGCGTCACCGCGCCCGTGTTATCGCCTGTAGCGACGAAGTAGAACATCTGTCCGGCAGCGTAGGCGGCAACCACAGGCGCACCCACAGCCGTGATGGTGTCCGTCCCAGAGACGCTCGTAAGCAGTTTGGTGACCGTAGACTGTACCTGCGACAAGTTCGCAGAGTCCGTGGCGGCAGAGCCTACCCCAAGCCCCGTGAACTTGTAGGTGGACATCGGGATGTTAGCCGTAACCGTCGTCTGACCGTCCTTCGTAATGGCGGTCGAGAGGCCGGTGGCAAGGTCAGCCGTCAGGGCGTTAAACGCCGTGGACGAGATGACGGTACCAGAGACGACAGGCTGGCCTGCCGTGTTGATAAGGAATGTACCCGAGCCATTGAAAGACATCTGTGATTACTCCTGTTCTTGACTATTAGGCGCGGTCAACGCGCCGTATGTTGCGCCCGTCATGCCACGACGGCGAATGCTCGGGGGGCGTTCAAGCCTGTTTTGAAGCATACGACTTAATGCAACCGAGCGAGTTACTGGCCGAGCAAGCGGCAATCCAGCAGCCAATATGCCGGGAGCGCCAACAATCGGAAGCATTGATGTTCCGCCTGCCGCCATCGCGGCATCAAGTGCGCTCACGCCGGGGCTTCCATAAGTTTCTGGCGTAACACTTGCTTTAGGAAAATTGCCAGCAAATTGAGCAGCAGTCCGCAAGCCTCCAGTCAAGGGCTTGTCTGCTTTCAACTGTGCTGCAAGTTTTTTAGCGTTAACATTGCCAGACAACTCAAGTGCGTTTTCAATGCTGTAAGTTTTAGCAATTCTTGTTCGCGCATCATTAAATTCGTTTATTAACTGCGTATCGCCAGACTGCGCGAGACGGCGACTAATTAACGCCTCCATTGCATCTGCTGCTTTGCGTTTAGCCGCTCCCAACGCTTGTTCTTCCGCAGTTGGCGCACCAGAAAAATGCTTTGTCGCTTGTTGGCGCAAAGTCTTTACTAAAGTAACTGCGGTTTTAGAATCAAAGTTTGGTTGATTTATAGCATTAACAAGGTTGTTAATTTTTTCTGCACCAGCCAAAGGCAAATCTGGAAAAGCGCGTAACAATTCTTGCGATTCCGCATTTATTGTAGCGATGTCAGAATAAAAATCATTGTCCGCAGAAAAAGCACCAAATGATTTAAGTTTTTCGTAAACTTTTCCAGACTCGGCACGAACTCGCTCTAATGCGGTTTTGGTGATTTGTTCACCAACAGGCAAACCAACGGCTTCGGCAGCAAGGCGATTGGTAACCTCTTGGTTTTTGCCGGAAGCAATCTGTTGCAACGCTGCTTTGCCGCTGATGCTTTCGAGAGCAATATTACCAACGGTTGGACGAACCGAAGCAGGAGGCACGACATATCCCTCTGGGCGTGCGGCTGCAAATTCTTTTTCCGCAACCGTTTTGCGTGGTGAAGCAATTTTTCCGTATGGCAAAGTACCGCCTGCAATGCCTGCTGCTATTGCTAAAGGCGCAGGCGCTCCCATTTCTGTTGCGGTTTGGGCGCTTGCCGCGCTAGTTCCTGCGCCCATAATTTGACCACTAGGGTTTTGCGCCATTAAGGACGCAATTCGCTGGCCTTGAGTTGCCCCGCGCTGATTAGCAATATTGGTTGCAATGGTTTGTGCGGTTCGCGGAATACCCGATGCTCCAGTCATTGCGCGGGTTGCTTCGTATCCAACACGCTCGGCAGCCGTTTGCGGCTCCGGTAAACCAATAGCCGTCAATCCACGCTCTACTGCTTGGCGACCTCTGCCACCCATTAGCAAGGCATCTGCAAGTTCTGACAACCCGTAAGCAGTTACGCCTGCGGCTGCACCGGGAATTGCACCAACTCCGGCAAAAGGCGCACCTACGGCAGCGCCAGTACCGGCAGCGGCGGCATACGGAGCAATAGCGCGACCAACAAGGCCAAGCCCGCGCATGATGCCGGATTCTTCGGGTTGCGTTACAGGCGGCGCAACAGGCGCTTGGGGTGGCGCAACCTCTACCGGCACCCACTTGCCGTCGCGCCGGATAAGTTGTTCTCCGGTTTTTTTATGCCGACCAATGGTGCCTTCTTTGATTTCAGCCATTATTGCACCTCAACATCTTCATCATCAATTTTACGCGGACGATAATTGGGGTTGGTAATGACAGAACCAACATCTAATTTGCGATTTTCAGCAATTGTGGCGTATTCGTTAGCGTATTGACGAATTTTTGAATTGGCAGCCCGCTCATACAATTTGGAAAGGTCTGCAATTTGATTAATTGCACTAACATCAAGAGGCTTGCCTTGAGCAATCCTATCAATAAAGTTTCGAGCGCGAGCCTCAAGACCTTGCGCTTTGATTACGCGGTCAAACTCGCCTTCTCGAACAACCGAAGTGGGGTCAAGAAATTTGTTAAGCAAAATTACAATTGATTGTTGAGACATAGCGTCAATAGCGCGGGGGTCGTTTCTTGCAAAAACCATAATTTCATTAATTTTATTGATTGCTGACAATTCTCCACGCAACGGAGCGGTAATTGTTTCAAAATCGCCGCGCAATTTATCTTCGGCTCTCCAAATAGACGCTTCACTTGGGCCTTTATTAGCCGTATCGCGCACAACCACATCAGGACGCCTAGCGGCAGCAATACGCCCTTGTTGTTCTTCGTAACCGGGAATTGCAACAAACCTTTTTTGCGTTGCATCCCATTGCATCCCGCCACTTGTGGTTGGGGGTTTATCAGGCTGGTCGCGCATCTTTAGCACGCCAAAGTTTCCCGTGCGTTGATACTCCGCAAGGCTTTCCGGCGTAAAATCAGCAGGGCTAACTGCGCCAATCTCCGGTTGCTTCGGCTGCATTGCCCCGTATTGCATCTGCCCAATTTTCTGCACAAGCGGGTTTTGACTGGTCAACACGCCCTCAAGGGCAAGCGCACGCTTTTGTTCAGGCGTAAATTCAGCCTTGTATTGAGGATTGGCAAGCATTGCAGCCATGCGTTGCGGGTCAGTTTCTCGACCCGTTGCGGTTGGCATATACACTTGGTCATCTTCCGGTCTGCGCCCCAAGCGCACTTGTGGGCCTGCTTGCGGAACCATTTTGGGAGTTGGGGCAGGCATAGCGGTCTTGCGGTATTCCAACCGACCGTCTACCAGTTCCGGCGTTCCCGCTTGTGCAATGTCTTGCATTGCGGCTTCGCCAATCGTCATCGTTTTGGCAGGCTCGGTTAACGCACGAAGGAAATCCCGTGCCTCACGGGTTTGCGCTTTCATTGCGCCTTCTTCAGCCTCATCTGCCTTTCTTGAAAAGTACGCTTTAGTAAACGCTGAAATGGCCTGCGCTAAAGGGGCAAATTTTGGCAACGGGGCTGCTGAAGTTGTATTTGGCACATATTCCTGTTGGGCAAGCATCTCTGCCATACGGCGACGACGGCGTGCCTCGGAGGCTTGCCGTTGATACTCGTCTGGAAGCGCAAAGGTTGAGACTGTTTTGTAGCGTTCGTCAGCCATTCTCAAATCCTCCCCGGTCGGGGCTACCCTGCGGGTTGGTCATCCCCGGCGATTTCTGCATCTTCGGGTACTGCCGCAAAAACTGACGCGGCGCACGGTTGATGTCCGCAGCGTTCTGCGGGGGCGAATACTGCATATCGGTCTGCGCCCCTGCGTTGTTGCTCACCTGCTGGCTCTGGCCCTGCATCTGGAGCATACGCGCCATGCGCTGACCGCGACCGCCGTTCATCATGGGGGGAGCGTTAAAGGTTTGGTAAGGGGTTCTCATTGCAACATCCCGTAGTAGACCATCTTATAGCCTTCAGTCGGGTGCGTAGTGACCGCTTCCGGCTTTACCTGCTCAACCTCGTCAGCCATCACACCTATTTCCCTACGGTTGTCGATGTCGTATTCGTAGATGCCGATGCCGAGCGGGTGAGTGCCAACGCGCACGATGTTCGACTTCAATCGGCGGTCAGATTTCATAGCAAAGCCGGTAGCAGCGCCGCCCAGAATTGAGCCGTACATACCCAATTTGGCGTTGTACGCGGCAACTTGGTTAGCGTAGTTCTGTTGCGCTGCGTTACCCGCCGCTTGTTGCGCTCCGAATATGGGAGCCGCTCCCACCTCTGCGCCCTGATAGGCTTGGAACTGCGGCATCTGCACTTGTGCGCCGCCCATAATGGCTGCAACCTCGTTAAGCGGGAGCGCCCGAAGCGCCAACTGCTCTTGCAACGCCGCCTGACGCTGGGCGTTCTGGAAGTTTGCCGCCGCCTGCGCTTGGTTGAAGCCCTGTGCTTGGAGCGCCGCTTGAGCCTGCGCTTGCTGCAATGCCGCCTGTTGGTTCTGGGCAAGCGAGGCGTTATACAGCCCAGCAATGTCCATCTCCTGCCCAAACTGCTGACCGGCAGCAGCGTTGTACGCACCCGCCGCGCCCAAGCCCTGTTGGAAGTTCTGCGCGATGGCACGGTTAACGGCTTCCTGTGCAGCCTGTCCCGTCTGGAAGGATGCCATCTGCGCGTCTCGACCAAACTCACCCGCCGCAAGCCGCTGCGCGAACTGCTGCGCCTGCGCTTGGTTGGCAAACTGACCCGATTGGAGCGCCAGTTGAGCGTTTTGGGCGATTGCAGCGTTTTGTGCGCCCGTGGCCTGCTGACCCGCGCCAAACCCCGCCAGAGCCGCTTGGTTGGCAAAGCCGCCTAGAGCCTGTGCCTCGCCTAGCCCCTGTTGACGAGCCGCCATATCAAGGCTAATGCCCTGTAACGCGGCCTGCGTTCGGAGGTCGTTTTCCTGTTGTTGCTGCTCGGTGATGGCGGCGTTAAACGCCTCGCCACCACGCACCAGACCCTGATTGGCAAGTTGGGTTTCCAACTGCGCCCGTTGTCGCTGCAACTGCGGGTCGAGGCGCGACATGATGGCCTGCTGCGCCGTCATACCAGCGCCAACCGGCATTGCTGCAAGGTTCGAGGTATCCAACTGCCCTTGAAGGGTCGGGGCAGCGGGGCCACCCTGCGCCGTACCAAACTGGCCTGCGCCGGTCTGCACGCCGCTAATGCCGCTTGTGTCCAAGCCCTGCAAGTTCAGCCCTTGTGGGCCACCCGCAGCCATTCCGTACTGTCCTGCCGTGGGGCCGAAGTTAACCGGCAGCGCCGACACATCAGAGCGTGCGCGACCCTGCAACTCGGGAAGGGTCGGCAGGTTGCCATAACCGCCAAAGTTGAATTGTTGTTCCGGCAAACCCTGCGGGGTGAAATCCGTGCCGTAAACATTTCGCACGCGCCCGATGGCCTGTTCGCCAAGGCCGGACAACGCACGCTCCACCCGCTGCTGCGCCTCTAGGGTCGCCTGTGCCTCGGGGGTCAGGTACTGCTCAATGTTGGGCGTGTCCAAGTCCACCATGGAGGTGAACATCTCTTCTGTTGGCTCTACATCGCCCATGTACTGATTGCTGCGATAGCCCTGTCCTGCCCTCGTAGCCGCCCCCGGCCCCATGCCAGAAGCATCGAAACGACCACCGCCTAACGGCATATCGCCGCCGTAACTTTGCGTGTAGTCCATGCCCTGCTGTTGCGCTCGGTTTGCAGCAGGCATCCCTTCACGCTTCATTCCGTCAAATTGCATTGCAGTGGGTTCGGGCGAAACGCCAAGGTCAGTTCCCATGCCGCCGCTGCCATACATACCGGCACCGCCTATGCCACCGCCCATCTGCACGCCACCGCCGCCCGTGGTGGGCTGTGCAGCGCCGCCGCCAATGTTTACAGGGGCGGTCGGGGGCGCGTTGCCAGCAGCCGGTGCGCCGGTAGTCTGCGCCTGACGCGCACGATATTGCGCCATTGCGGCATCGTATCCAGCCTTATCAAACTGCTTGCGCCCGAAGGTCACACGCTGACCGCCAAGCGGGGTCTGGATGTTGGGGTTACCAAGTCGCGCAGTAAGCCGCGCCGCATCTAGGTTGGCTTGCCCTTGCTGCTGTGCCGCACCCGCGTAGTCAGGCGCTGGCGGTGGTGTTGGTGATTTTTTGCCCATAACGGTGTCCCAAAAAACGGCACGCATCGCGTGTCATGGTTAGGAAAACAATATCACCGTCGGTGTCGGCGTTTTTGATTCGCGCTTCCTCGGTGAAACCCATTTTACGCACAAGCCTTATGGCTTTCGCGTTTTTGCTACCTACGGGGGCGATGATTTTGTCAACCCCGCAGATGTTGAAAGGATAGTCAAACATGGCGGCAAGGTAAGCCGGGGTTAAGCGTGCCAAAGCGATATGGCAGACGATGCTGCGCCCGTTCCAGTTCTCATAGACCACGCCGCCGACAATCTCATCGCCCTTACGCAACCCGATGGCGTTCGACCGTTCGGCGTGATACCCGCCGCCCGTCTTGTCGCACACCCATTTGCCCACCTCGGGGCCGCTTGTTATATGCCAGCCCATCCGAGTTGATACACCACATCGGTTGAAGCCCATTGGATAGCCAGTTTCTTGCTGCTGCTCTGGAACTGCACAGCACCGCAATACCCGACCCCTGTAACGCCCTGCCAGTTGTTCTGAATCTCTAGGTCAGAACCCCAGATGCCCGTATCCCATACAGCCGAGTCCCAAAACGCGGTGACAGGCGGGGTAAACGAGATGGGAGCCACATTGTCGGAGATGTTGAAATCAACATTGATGCCGACCGTTACAGCAGGGGTGCCGTTGCTGAAGATACCGGGACGGGCGCGTGTGAAAATCTTCTTTACGCCGCGAGTCTCAAAGTAGTTAAAGGCTTGCAGTATCCTGCCGTTGATGTTGTTTGTGTCGTCGATGTAGCCCGTGCTATCAACCGTCCAAGCCTTTGCGACAAAGGTAGCCGCGCCAAAGTACGGCGTGTCGTCAAGCAACCCAAAGTGAAAGGCGTTCCAGCCGGTGAACTTGCACCACGCCTTCGTGATGTTGTTCATCACAAACTGTTCTTGACCGCCCTCGCGCACCGGGACATTGACGATTAGGGCGTTGTTCTTCGGGTTGTACAACATGCACCAACCGAAGTTGTCCCTATACGCCGCAGCAGACGCTGCAAACGCGCCCTGTATCTTGTCCGACAAGGCAATGTTGGGGTCGAGCCGCGACGATTGCAGCGCCGAGGCCATCGGGATAAGCCCGTCGAGCGTCAGCACCAGAAGGTCGCCACCGTACTTCATCAGGCAGCGATTGCCGATAGGGGAACCGACAATCCACACGCCGATGAGCGCCCAAGTTGAGGCGGAGGACGGGTCTGTGCCGCGATAGACGATGACCTCGCCCTTGTCGGTGACAAACACAAGGTTGTCATCCACGCCGTAACCCGCGTCAATCGTCCACGATGCCATTGACACCAGCACGCCGCCAAGTCGCGCAATGGATGACAGGTCAAGAACATTTGCCGCGCCGCCAACGCTTGAGGTCGGCAGGTACCACGCCTTAAGGGTGTTCTTTTCGATGAACCACACGCGGTTCTTAAAGAGCGTAGGCGAGTTAAGGGTTGTCGTTGTTACGCCCGTAATGGCAGGCGTGGATATGCTCGTAATGCTTGTCCAAGTCGTACCGTTGTAAAGGTACGGCGTGTTGGTTCCGTTGGCGGCGTACAAATAGTTACCGCCTGCGGTAGTAACATTTGTATATTCCCACTTGCTGTTCGACAGACCGCTGACCGCCGCAGCGCCGATAGCACCCGCGCTCGTAGCGTTGTAGAACTTGCCGTCCGACACCGCCCACAGTTGGTCAGAGGTGCCGCCGCTGTAGGTCATCAGGGTTTCTACATCGTCAGGAAACCCCGTGGCGTGCTTTACATAGCCACCACGCAGCACGACATTTGACACGCCCGGAAAGTAGTTCTCCAACTGCACGGCATCCGTAGGAGCCATGTTGGCGAGAGAGTCCCGTGCGTTCCACCCGCCCACGGGCGAGGGGAGACTTGCGACATTTGCCGCAGCGCGTTGAACAAGGCGACGGGATACAGGCATTAGTTCTCGTACCCGTAGCCGCTGTCAGGAATGTTGTCGTAGCCGATGAGAACCGTACCCGGACGCGGGGCAAACGAGAGGTTGGCAGCGCCCGTGTCTTGCGCGATAGCCGTCTCAAGTTCAGCGATGTAGTCGCGAAAGATGGCGGTCGTATCAAAGCCCTTCGACTCAAAATACTTGAGTTTGGTGGACAGCACCATCACGCGGTCGGGATAAATGCAGGTGTCATTGTCGGCAGTCAGCGAAGTCTTTGCGACACCTGTTGCGCTTTCGGCCCATGCGTTGCTGCGGTACTCAAAGCCGAGCAACTCCCCGGCGTTCATTCCGGGCCAAATCTGGAAATACTTGCCGAGCAAGCGATAACGGATACGGGGGCCGGTCGAGATGTAGCCCGACAGCAGCCACTCCCATTGCTGTGCGCTCTCGGGGCCAAGCATCTCCCAACGCTTTGACTTGTCCCAATGTGTACGGTTGACGCTGCTGTAGTAGTCAGCGGGAAGCCCGTACTTGACCTTCTGGAAGGTCAGGCCACCGTCTACCTGCGCCTCGGTTGGCTCGTAGTTGATGCTGACCGTGGTTGCAGACGGCACGCCCGTGACATAGGTGGCGTTAGGGATGCCAACGCCCTGCACCTGATAGGTCGTGTCAAGCGCGGCAGTCGAGGGGATGCCGGTGATGGTGTACGACGAGGTAGACCATGTGCCGGTCGTAGAAATCGCCTCGGTGTAGAAGGTGTGCTGTTTGGTGAGTTCGCGCCAATCAGCGCGACGCATCAACTCATACCCCGAGGCGTTCATCAACGCGAGGATTTGCACTACATCTTGGT